>Ga0190275_10003759_pt1 | contig 10863 bp, 9 predicted proteins | sample Popmic550T_FD_133745 | JGI IMG/M metagenome (GOLD analysis project Ga0190275, IMG submission 133745) | Populus adjacent soil microbial communities from riparian zone of Yellowstone River, Montana, USA - 550 T | ecosystem: Environmental > Terrestrial > Soil > Riparian zone > Trees stand | place...
GCAACGTGGGCGAGGGCCTGGTCGGGCTCATCGTGGCCGAGCGGGAGAAGAACGGCCCCTTCTCCGACTTCTACGACTTCTGCGACCGGGTCCCGCTGACGGTGCTGCACAAGCGCACCGTCGAGTCGCTGATCAAGGCGGGCGGGTTCGACTCGATGGGCCACCCCCGCCAGGGGCTCCTCGACGTCCACGAGTCGATCATCGACATGACGATCTCCCGGCGCCGCCAGGAGGACCAGGGCGTGATGTCGCTCTTCGACGATGCCGGGCCTTCAGGGGCCGGTGGCTTCGACGACCGCCCGCCGATCCCCGAGCGCGAGTTCGACAAGACCCTGAAGCTCCGGTTCGAGAAGGAGATGCTCGGGCTCTACGTCTCCGACCACCCGATCATGGGGTTGGAGGACGCCCTGCGGCGGCGCACCGAGACCACCATCCGCGAGCTCATCGAGTCCGTGGAAGCGGCCGAGGCCCTCATCAGCGCGGGTGAGGCACCGCCGCCGGGGCCCAAGGGCAAGGACGGCCGCGAGCGGGAGCGGGTCGTGAACATCGGTGGCGTCATCACCGGGCTCCAGCACAAGTTCACCCGGGCCAACGACCGCATGGCCGTGTTCGTGCTCGAGGACCTGGAGGCCAGCCTCGAGGTCACCGTCTTCCCCCGCACCTTCGAGACCATCGGCCACGTCCTGGCCGACGACCTGGTCGTCACCATGAAGGCCCGGCTCGACACCCGCGACGACCAGCCCAAGCTGATCGCCATGGAGGTCAGCCCGTGCGAGGACCTGTCCGACTCACCGCCCCTGCGGGTCCGGGTCGCCCCCCACGTCCTGTCCGACGCCAAGGTCAAGGATCTCAAGGACGTCCTGGTCAAGTTCCCCGGCGACTCGAAGGTCTACCTCCACGTCGGCGAGCAGATCGTCATGCTCCCCCCCGCCTGGTCGGTCGAGCGCGGCGGCAGCCTCGTCTCGGAGCTCAGGGCCCTCTTCGGCGCCGAGTGCATCGTCACCGACACCAACCAGCTCACCTCTGTCTGAGCTCTGCCGTAGCATCGGCGCCGTGGGGCGGCCGGGGGGCGAGGCGGGGGACAGGTGGGCGATGCCGTCGGGCCCGCCCGCGCCGCCGCCCATCCCGCCCGGCTGGTTCGACGCCCCGCCCCCCGAGCGGCCGCGTCCGCCCGTCGTGCCCCGCAAGCCGATGGGGCGGGGACCGAGGACCGCCATCTTGGTCACCTCGCTCGTCGCCATGCTCGTCCTGCCCCTCGTCGCCCTGGTCGCGCTCTTCTTCGCCTGGGGGGCGCAGCCGCCGTGCGGCGCCCTCAACCACACCAACGACTGCACCGAGGAGCAGGCGGCGGACATCGCCCACGAGCAGGATGTGGCGATGGGCGTCTTCCTGCTGTCGGGCGGGGGCTCGGTGACCTCCTTCGTGGTCTTCCTCGTCACGGCGGCCTCCTTCGACGGAGCCGCCATCGCCGTGGCCCAGAGACGGGCGTTGGGCGTGTGAGCGACCCACGGCGGGTCCAGCTGAGGCGGGCGAAGGGGTGGCGGAAGCCACCGGGGGCGGTGGTGGTCTCCCGGCCGTCGCGGTGGGGGAACCCGTTTCCCGTGGACGGCGACGCGGTGCCCGATCGGGAGACGTCGGTGGCGCTCTACCGGGCCTGGGCGGCCACCGATCCGCCCGAGCTGGCCGACGTCGAGGTCCTCCGCGGCAGGGACCTGGCGTGCTGGTGCCCGCTCGACGGGGCGTGCCACGCTGACGTGCTCATGGAGCTGGCGAGCCGCGCCGAGGACTGGCCGGAGGGTCAATCCTGGGGATCGCCGACGGGGTGTGAAGGGGGCCGAGATGCGGCTCGGTTTGCGCTGGGGGGCTGGGCCGACTGGACTTACAGGGCCCACTCACCCGCTCCCGGGGGTCGAACGACGCCATGGCCATCGAGGTCGACACCAAGGACTGCACCGCACTCTCCGACGCTGAGCTGGCCGAGATGGCCGATCTCTGTGCCGCGGGACCGCGGGCCTACGAAGCCGGTCTGCTCTCCAAGCAGGTCGAGGAGTGGGTGCTCATCACGCTCGCCCGCGAGAACGGCCGCATCAAGGGCTTCTCGTTCTGCACGCTCGAGCGGATCGGCGGCACGCCCAGCGTCCTGGTCGGCCTGGCCTCGATCAAGCGCACCGCCAAGCGCGACACCGTGCTCCGCCAGATGATGACCGACCAGCTGCGGCGGGCCGTCCTGGCCTTTCCCGACGAGGACGTCCTCGTCGGCACCCGCCTGGCCAACGCCTCGGGCTTCGAGGCCTTCCGGGCCCTCACCGACATCGTCCCCCGCCCCGACTACGTCGCCACCGGCGAGGAGCGGGCCTGGGGCAAGCGCCTGGCCAAGCGGTTCGGGGTGCCCAGCGGCGCCTACGACGAGCGGGCCTTCAAGGTCAAGGGCAGCGAGATCCCGGCCCTGGTCTTCGATCACGACAGCGTGAAGCCCGAGTCGATCCCCGCCGACGTCGTCGCCCTGTTCGACGACATCGACGAGGACAAGGGCGACGCCCTGGTCGGCTTTGGCTGGGCCCTCGCCGACGACCTGGTCAAGCTGCTCTAGCCGGCCCGGCGGACCGGCGCGCCGCCCGACCGCAGACCCACCGTGGAGCTCTCCGAGGCGCGCCGCCGTCGGCGCATGGTCCGGGCCTTCGGGCCCGATCCCGCCCACCCCGACGCCGTCGACCCCGTGGTCGTGGACGCCCTCCTCGACGGGGCCCGACGGGCGCCCTCGGCGGGCAACACCCAGGCCGTGCGGTTCCTCGTCCTCGACACGCCCGAGGCGGTGGCCGGCTACTGGGACCTGACGCTGCCGGCCGCCCGCCGGGAGGGCTTCGCCTGGCCCGGCCTGCTGGTGGCGCCGGTCCTGGTGGTGGTGCTGGTCGACCCGGGGGCCTACGTGGCCCGCTACGCCGAGCCCGACAAGGCGGCGACCGGGTTGGGGCGGGACGCGGGGGAGTGGACCGTCCCGTACTGGTGGGTCGACGCCGGCGCCGCGATCCAGGACATCCTGCTGGGCATCGTCGACGCCGGCCTGGGCGGCTGCCTGTTCGGCCTCTTCCATCACGAGGAGGCGGTGCTCCGGGCCCACGGTGTGCCCGATGGCTGGCGGGCCGCCGGCACCGTGGCCCTGGGCCACCCGCCGGAGGGCGATCCGGCCCCTCCCGGCCGCTCGGCGGGCCGGCCTCGGCCACCGCTCTCCGCAGTGATCCACCGCGGACGGTGGGATCAGGGCTGAGGCGATCCGTCGCCACATTGCGGTTGCGTAACTTTTCGACCGCTCTGACCAGGTATTTCGTTCGTACGTGACCGATCGCACGTTGCGATAAGGTTACGAAACGGCCGATGGGGCACCACAGTGGTTCGTCGCCATCCCCTGTGAATCGCTTCACGAGGGGGTGACGCACGAAGCCAACCCCATCGAAAGGAGCCGTCCCGCATGGACGCATCCACGAAGGGTCGCTCGAACGAGCGGCCTCCGAGTCCTGAGGCGCCGCACGGCGTCCGCCGCCCCCGTCGGGGTCGCATCGCCGCCGGCGCCACCCTCGTGGCCCTCGGCCTGGCCGCCACCACCGCACTCGCTCCGGCGGCTGCGGATGTGATGCGGACCGACACCTCGACCCGCAGCGATGCCACCATCGCAGCGCAGGCCGAGCAGCCCGTCGAGCTCGACCTCTCGTCGGAGCCGGTCGTCGACGACCGCGGCCCGCAGACCCAGAACAAGACGATCCTGATGGCCAACCGGGCCGTGCAGGACTTCATCCACGACGCCACGACCATGGCCGAGGTCGAGAACGACCGGAAGTTCTGGGCCTACATCGATGCCGTCGAGGCCCAGCGCGTCGCCGAGGCCGCTCGGGCCGAGGAGGCCGCCCGGGGCGACGCCGCCGAGGAGGCGGGCCCCGAGAGCTCCGAGCCCCAGGGCGCGGCGGCCCCCACGGGTGGCGGTGGCCGGTGGGACGCCCTCGCCCAGTGCGAGTCGGGCGGCAACTGGGCCGCCAACACGGGCAACGGCTACTACGGCGGGCTGCAGTTCAGCCTCCAGACGTGGCAGGCGTTCGGTGGCTCCGGCATGCCCAACGAGAACAGCGCCGGCGCCCAGATCGCGGTGGCCGAGCGCGTGCTCGCCTCGCAGGGGTGGGGCGCCTGGCCGTCCTGCTCCAGCCAGCTCGGCTACCGCTGAGCCAGCTCACCCGGCTCCGGCCGGTCATCCTCGACGGCGCCTGACGGTGCGGTCGATGCGGGACGACCCGATCGCTCTCCCCCCGGCGGTCGGGTCGTCCCGCGTCCGGTTCCCGCCGGACAGGGTCGTCGGGGCTACCCGTCGACCAGGAACAGGTCCCGCCGTGAGCGGAGGGCGGCGCTGAGGGCCAGCGCCAGCCAGGTGGCCCCGCCGACCAGGGCCACGATGCCGCCCGCGGTCCCGAGCAGCTGGAGGACGGGGAGGCGGAACGCCGGGGGTGCCCCCGGTTGGTCGACCCCCGGGTTGTGCACCACGACGAGCGCGGCCCCGACGCCGACCACGAGGGCGAGCACGGCTGCGGCGGCGGCCGTCATGGCCGCCTCGAGGACCCGGCGGTGGCGGACCACGTGCGGGGGTGCACCCACCGCCGCGACCACCAGGTCGTCACCGCGGCCGTCGGCGGCGGCCAGCGCCAGGGAGGTGCCGATCACGGCCAAGGCCAGCAGGGCGGCGCCGAGCACGGCGATGCCCGTGTAGGACGGGTCGGTCCCGGGCACGGAGGCCACCTGCACCAGCACCGACCCGCGGTTGGGGTCCGGGCGCAGGTTCCGGAGGTCGGCGACGGAGGGCAGGACCGAGCCGTTGCGCAGGGCGTTGACGGCGGCCTCCTCGTCGGAGGTGAGCCGGGTCGGGCGGAGCACGCCGGTGACCCCCGTGGATGCCGATCGCTCCGTCTCGCTGAGCGGCCCGGCGACCAGCCCGACGTCGGCCTGGTCGAGCAGCACCAGGGCCAGAGGCGTGACCTGGTCGGCTCGCACCCGGCGGACCGCCCGGCCCGTGGTGTCGATCGGCGGGCGGGCCTCGCTCGACCACAGGCCGTAGCTGGCGCGGGGGGACCCGTGCCTCTCCAGCTGGACGATCTCGCCGTCGGCGAGGGCATCGGCCACCAGGTCGTCGCCCGCCACCCGGCGGAGCTGCTCGGGGTCGACGGCGAACCCGTCGCCGGGCTCGCCCCGCGGCCCGAAGAACAGGCCCTCGACCACGACGACCTCGGGCCCGATCTCGACGGCGACGTCGGCGGCGACGGCGGTGCCGGAGATGCCGTCCCCGCTGACGTAGACCTGGCCGACCAGGCCGGTGGCCTCGTCGACGGCCTCCCGCTGGGTGCGGGTCTCGGCCGAGAGGTGCGACTCGCCCGTGTCGCGGGCGCCGTACACCGAGACGATGAGCGGGAGGGCGATGGCCACGGCGGTGCTGGCGACGACCGCAGCCGTCCGCATCCCGTTGCGGGCCAGGGACCGTCCGGCCAGACGGCTGGTCCCGCCGGCCCGTCCGGCCAGGCGGGCCACGCCGGCGACGACGCCCGGCGCCAGGGCCACCCCTCCGGCCATGGTCAAGAGCACGGCGACGGCGGCGTAGACGCCGCGGGATTCGGCCCCGGCGGGCTCGGCCGTCGACCAGCTGAGCAGCACGAGGCCACCGGCCAGGGTGACCGCCCCCAGGACGGGGGAGCGGAGGGGGCGCCGGGCCGCCGGCCGGCGGCCGGCCAGCGCGCTCAGGACGGGGATGCGGCTGGCGGTGAGGGCCGGGACGGCCGCGGCCGCCGTCCCCGCGACGAGGCCGAGGAGGGCGATGCCGAGGACCCAGCGGGGGGCCCAGACGACGATCATCTCCCGGTGGCTCTCGTTGCGGAAGAACGCCCACTCGCCCTCGGTCTGGGTCAGCCGGCGGGCGACGAAGGTCCGCACGCCGTAGACGATGGCGGTGGCGAGGGCGGCGCCGGCGAGACCGAGGGTCGTCCCCTGGAGCAACACGGCGCGGCGCAGGTCGCGGGGGCCGGCCCCGGCGGCCGAGAGGGTCCCCAGCTGGCGCAGCTGGCGCCGGGCGCCGATGGCGAAGGCCGACGAGCAGGTCACCGCCACGAAGCCCACGACCATGGCCGCGGCCGCAGCGCCGATCACGGCCGCCTCGACGTCGGCCCGGGTGGAGCGGGCCAGGCCGCCGTCGATCGCCATCGGCGGGGGGGCGGTGGGCGAGGAGGGATCGGATGCGATCCAGAAGAGGGCGAACAGCTCGGCGGTCACCAGCGGCGACCCGGTGGCCCGCAGCCGGACCACGGTGTCGGGCACCCAGTCGTCGGCGCCGGCCGGCTGGCCGACCCAGGCCACGTGGTCGGTGTGGTCGCCGATGCCGGTGATCTCGACCTCCACCCGGCTGGCCTCCAGGACCAGGCGGTCGCCGATGCCCCGTCCGGTGTCGGTCGCCAAGCCCTGGCTGATGACCGCCTGGCGCCGGGTGGCCGGCAGGTCGCCATCGACGAGCGTGAGGCGGGTGGCGTCGGGGATGTAGCCGACCGCCTCCACGGTGGTGAGATCGTCGGGGCCTGTGCCCCGTCCGCCCACGGCCGTGGTCCAGTCCGAGATGTGGAAGCCGGTCTCGACGCGCTCGGTGCCGGGCGGGGCCTCGGGCACCCCCACGCGGGGGTCGTAGCCGATGCGCTCGTCGGCGGGGATGAAGCCGGGCTCGTCCTCGAAGGTGGCCCGTTCGTCCTGCTCGGCCGCGTTGGTGGCCTCGGCCGAGCGGTAGGCGATGGCCCCGGCCTGGGCGGCCAGCACCGGGAGGGCGATGATCACCACGACGAGGGCCGAGCGGGCCAGGTGCCGCCGGACCTCCCGCCGGGCCAGCCGGGCCGCCACCCGCCACCCGCCCACCCACCAGCCGCTCACGGGGCGACCGGGGCGGCCGGGGCGGCGACGTCGGCCACGGGGGAGACGACGGCGCCGGGGGCGTCGCTGTCGCTGACGATGTGGCCGTCGCGCAGGCTGACGACCCGGTCGGCGAACGACGCCACCCGGGGGTCGTGGGTGACGACCACGACGCCGGCGCCGGCGGCGGCCACCTCGACGAGGAGCCGCATGACCTGGTCGCCGGTGGCCGAGTCGAGGGCCCCGGTGGGCTCGTCGGCCAGCACGAGCGATCGGGGCACGGCGAGGGCCCGGGCGATGGCCACCCGCTGCTGCTGGCCGCCCGACAGGGCGTCGGGGAAGCGGTCGTGGGGGAGCGGCACGCCCACCTGCTCCAGGGCGGCCGAGCCGAGGGCCCGGGCCTCCCGCATGGACCGGCCGGCGTACTCCAGCGGGAGGGTGACGTTCTCCAGCGCCGTTAGCGAGGGGATGAGGTTGTAGCGCTGGAAGACGATGCCGACCGTCTCCCGGCGCAGGGCGGCGGCGCCGGCGGCGTCGAGGCCGGTGATGTCGCGCCCGCCGACCCGGATGGCGCCGGAGGTGGGGGCGATCATGGCCGCCGCCAGGTGGAGCAGCGTCGACTTGCCCGAGCCGCTGGCGCCGGTGAGGGCGCACATCGAGCCCGGGGCGACGCTCAGGGAGACCGCATCGAGGGCGGTCACGGTGGTGGGCCCGTCCTCGAAGCGGCGGGTCACCCCCTCGAGCACCAGCGCCGGGTCCTTGGTCATGTGGATGCGTGCGTTCACGCGTTCCCCTCCCTCGGGGTGGTGGTGAGAGTGCGGGCCATGTCCTCGCAGCGGTCGAGCCAGCGCAGGTCGGCCTCGTGGCGGGCGGCGACGGCCTCGGCCATGAGCACCACGGCGGGGTCGTCACCTCCCGGGAGGCCCCGGCGCTGGTCGCGGAGGAGGGCGTAGAGGGCGGCGCGCTGGACGTCGATGACGGCCAGGGCGGCGCCGGGCGAACGGGACAGGGCGAGGAGCACCTTCACGAGGAGCTCGTCGCGGGGCGGGGTGGCGGCGACGGAGACCTCGTCGAACCAGGCGTCGATCGCCTCCTTGCCCTCCGGCGTGAGGCGCCAGGGGCGGCGCTCGCCGTCGCCGTCGTCCTCGACGGGGGCCACCAGGCCCTCGCCGTGGAGACGCTCGAGAGTCGAGTACACCTGGCCGACGTTGACGGTCCAGACCCCGCCGGTGCGCGCCTCGAAGTCGGCCTTCAGCTGGTAGCCGTGGCTCGGGCCCTGCTCCAGCAGGGCCAGGATCCCGAAGCGGACTGACACATACGCAGTATGCATACTCCGTATCCCCACGTCCAGCGGGGAGGCCACGGAAGGTGCCTGGCACCATCCGTGGCGGTCAGGCGGGGTGCAACCGGAAGACGCGGAGCTGGCGGTCGACGCGGGCCTGGTACGTGGCGAACGCCGGCCACGCCCGCAGGGCCCGGGTCCAGGCCTCGTCGCGGGGGTCGCCCTCGAGCAGCTCGGCGGTGACGTCGAGGTCGCGGCGGCCGTAGGAGACCGAGGCCCGGGGCTCGGCGAGCAGGTTCGCCGTCCACGCCGGGTGGCGGTCGCGGCCGAAGTTGGAGCCCACGACGAGGAAGGTGCCCTCGGGCTCGGGCACGCACATCAGTGGCGACGGGCGGGGCTCGCCGCTCCGCCGGCCGGTGGTCGTCAGCACCAGCCCGGGCAGCAGGGCCCGCGACAGGAGGACCCGGCCCCTGGTCAGCCGGTGGAGGACCCGGTCGACCGGCGGGAGCACCCGGGGGGCCACCTTGGCGAAGGCAGAGCTGGTGGCGACCCTCTGAGTGGCCCGACCGATGGGCGAGTCGACGGCGAACAACGACATCGGCCGAGACTACGTGATCGCGTTCACGTGACATCCGTCGCAGGTCACCACGCGCGGGGGTACCGTGACCACGCAGTCAACGTCGACGCCACAGGGGGCTCCACCGTGACCGCCACCGACATCGAACCCGGACCGAACGCCGAACCCGTCGAGCTCGACCGGGTCATCATCCGGGTCGCCGGCGACTCGGGCGACGGCATGCAGCTGACCGGCGACCGCTTCACCGACGCCAGCGCCGTCTTCGGCAACGACCTGGCCACGCTGCCCGACTTCCCGGCCGAGATCCGGGCCCCGGCCGGCACCCTCGCCGGCGTCAGCGCCTTCCAGGTCCAGATCTCCGACCACGAGATCACCACGCCGGGCGACAGTCCCGACGTCCTCGTCGTCATGAACCCGGCCGCCCTGCGCAAGGAGCTGGCCCGGCTCGAGCCCGGCGGCACGCTCATCGTCAACACCGACGCCTTCGACGAGCGCAACCTCACCAAGGCCGGCTACCGGGCCGACCCCCTCGGCGACGGCAGCCTCGACGGCTACACCGTCTACGAGGTGCCGATGACGAGCCTCACCAAGGACGCCGTGCGGCCGCTCGGGGTGAAGCCCCGCGACGCCGAGCGCTCGAAGAACTTCTTCGCCCTCGGCCTGCTGTCGTGGATGTACACCCGGCCCCTCGAGCCCACCATCGACTGGGTGGGCACCAAGTTCGCCACCAAGGAGAGCGTGCGCGACGCCAACCTGGCGGCGCTGCGGGCCGGTCACGCCTTCGGCGAGACGGCCGAGCTGTTCGACCACCCCTACCGGATCAAGCCGGCGTCGCTCACCCCCGGCACCTACACCAACATCACCGGCAACTCGGCCCTGGCGTGGGGGCTGATCGCCGCCAGCCAGCTCTCGGGCCTGCCCATCTTCCTGGGCAGCTACCCGATCACCCCGGCCTCCGACATCCTCCACGAGCTGAGCCGGCACAAGGAGTTCGGGATCCGCACCCTCCAGGCCGAGGACGAGATCGCCGGCATCAGCTCGGCCATCGGCGCCGCCTTCGGTGGCCACCTCGGCGTCACCACCACCAGCGGCCCCGGCCTGGCCCTGAAGGGCGAGGCCCTCGGCCTGGCCATCAGCCTCGAGCTGCCGCTGCTCGTCATCGACATCCAGCGGGGCGGTCCCTCCACCGGCCTGCCCACCAAGACCGAGGCGTCCGACCTCATGCAGGCCATGTACGGACGCCACGGCGAGTCGCCGGTGCCGATCGTGGCGGCCAAGAGCCCGTCGGACTGCTTCGCCGTCGCCATCGAGGCGGCCCGCATCGCCCTCAAGTACCGCACGCCGGTGATCCTGCTGTCGGACGGCTACCTGGCCAACGGCTCCGAGCCCTGGCGGCTCCCCGACGTCGCCGCCCTGCCCGACATCTCGGTCCCCTTCGCCACCGAGACGAACCACGAGGGCCCCGACGGCGAGCCGCTGTTCTGGCCCTACCTGCGCGACCCCGACACCCTCGCCCGGCCGTGGGCCGTTCCCGGCACGCCCGGTCTCGAGCACCGCATCGGCGGGCTGGAGAAGGAGGACGGCTCGGGCAACATCAGCTACGAGCCGGCCAACCACGAGCACATGGTCGAGCTGCGGGCCGCCCGCGTGGCCGGCATCGCCCGCGACATCCCGCCCACGCCGGTCACCGGCGACGTCGACGACGCCGACCTGCTGGTCCTGGGCTGGGGCTCGACCTGGGGCGCCATCGACGGCGGGGTCAACCGCTGCCGGGCCCGGGGGATGAAGGTCGCCCACGCCCACATCACCCACCTCAACCCCTTCCCCCCCGACCTCGGGGCGCTGCTCTCCCGCCATCGCCACGTCCTGATCCCGGAGATGAACCTGGGCCAGCTCAGCCGGCTCATCCGGGCCGAGTACCTGCTCGACGCCCGCTCGGTCACCAAGGTCAAGGGCGTCCCGTTCACCGCGGCCGAGATCGAAGCCGCCATCGCCAAGGAGCTCGGACAGTGAGCGAACGAAGTGAGCGAACCCGAAGGCACGGTGCGTTTCCGGCGAAGCCAGTGGTCATCCGCCCGCATGCGTCCGC
>Ga0190275_10003760_pt1 | contig 10863 bp, 6 predicted proteins | sample Popmic550T_FD_133745 | JGI IMG/M metagenome (GOLD analysis project Ga0190275, IMG submission 133745) | Populus adjacent soil microbial communities from riparian zone of Yellowstone River, Montana, USA - 550 T | ecosystem: Environmental > Terrestrial > Soil > Riparian zone > Trees stand | place...
GCATATTTGGGAAAAGTTTTTGCCGGTAGCGGGGCAGGCCCCGGAGCTCGCGGGCAAGAGCTGGACCCGCTATTTCGAGTTCGGGATCACCGGCGTGGTTCTGTTTTTTGCGATCAGCGGCTTTGTCATCTACGGGACGCTCCGCGGGCCGCGGGAAGGAACCGGGCGGCGCTTTGTCATCACGCGCTTTTTCCGCCTGTTCCCCGCGTATTGGGTTTCGGTGCTGGCCGGGCTGGTCTTCATCTGGTGGTGGCAGGGCTGGCCGATCACCTGGCCGATGGTGGCCGCGAACTTCACCATGGTGCCCGATCTCTTCGGGCAACAGCCGATCATGGGACTTTATTGGACACTGGGAACCGAGCTCGTTTTTTATCTTTGCTGCTGGCTGATCTGGCGGTTTGGTTATCTCGAAAACGCGCGCTTCCTCGCCGGCTTGGTCGTGGCGCTCACACTCGCCTGGTTGGCGGTAAAAGGGGCAAAGCAGCTCGGCGCAATCGGAGAGGATGTCTCGGCTGCCTGGAAAAATCTGCCGCGCCATCTCGCCATCATGTTTTGGGGCGCCTATTTCCGGATCTTTTACGACGAAACAAAAGGCTTTCGAGAATCAGTCCGGCGAAACCGGAAACTGTGGACGCTGGTGGGACTGACGCTCCTGATCGTGCTGATCGGCGGCGCGCGCCAATTTCGATTCCTCATCCACCCGAGCACGAACTGGTTTTCGGCCTATGTAGTTGCTCCGCTCTTATTCTGCGTTTGGGTCGCGTGGCTGCGCGTGCAAAACCGGGTCTTCGCGTGGCTCGGCCGAATCAGCTACTCGATCTACCTCTTTCACCACGCGGTTATGATCCCGTTGTTTTCTTGGGTCGCCTGGGAAAGCAACGCCGCCTTACGCGGATGGCCGCTGCCGCTTTACCTGATCGTAACGTTGCTGGTCACGATCGCGGTGAGCGCGGGGGTTTTCTACGCAGTCGAATTGCCCGCCATCGCCAAGGGGAAACGTCTCGCCGGCCGGCGCGCCGGAGATATCGGCGTGCAGGCAGCGCCGTGATTCAGGCTGCGCGGCGGGCGAATCCCTCTCCCGCAATTCGCGCGAGAGAGGGAGCGGGGGAGAACCGCCGCGAGTCGTGGAGTTCTTACTGAACCGTGACGCCGCCGGACTGACTGAAGGCCTTGGTCTGCGTGACCGTAACAGTGCCCGGTCCCGCGCAGGCGCCGGCACTATTGGCTGTGTAAGTTTGGGTGCAGGGGACAACGGCGCCGGTGTGGTCGCGGCACTCAAATTCCCACCTGACTTGGAGTGGATGAACGCCGCCGCCGACGTTGGTGGCAACGAAGTTGAAACTGTGAGCCGCGAGGGTGCTTAAAACTACATCGATGCTGCAATCGTTCGTCACGCCGCAAGTGGCGATGTGGCTGAAGAAATCAGCGCTGAGTTGCTGGAAACGCTGATCGTAGATGACGCCCGGCGTAGCTGACGTCGCTGGAAGAACAGGCTGGCCGTCAAGCGTGACGTACACGCGCACGGCTGCCGTCCGCGCGGAGGAGGTCATATCCTGCGTCACCGCCGTGTTGGTGAATAGACCCGTTACCAACGAAGGCGTGATGAGCAACGTGGTAAACTGAGAGTTCGGCGTTTTGATGAAGGTATTGAGCAGCATACCGCCGCCGTTGTTGTTCAAGCTGCCGGAATCTGGCAGTCCACCTACGGTATTGATTGTGCATTGGGTCGTGTGAATGGCGGCGGCGAAATTGCCGCTGCTCTGCGCCAAAGCGGAGGATCCAAACAGGGCCAGGGCGAGGATCGCGAGACAGGAAATTGCCACGCTCCGAATCGTCGAACCATTTTGGGTAATTATGTTCATAATTGCTTTCTCTGGTTGGCCGCCCCAAAAAAAAATGGAACGACTGGTTGGTGTTTTTTACGTTTGAGACCTCCGAAGCGAGCTTCGCGGCGGATGCCCCAAAAGCGGGGCGCGGCCTCTCCTGTTTGAATGTCGTTCGGAGGCTTGGCGGCGATTGGATGGGTTTGTTAGAAAGAAAAACCCGGCCGCTTTTGACAGACGCGGCGTAGGAATATCGCGTAAATCCCAATTGAAATTTTACGATTTCGGCTTGTGAAAAACTCGTTCGGCCAACACAACTGCTTCGTGGCGAAGGTGCGTCGTAGAAATCCTGTCATTCCGTAAAAAAATCGGACCGACGTCTGCAATCCGCTTCGGCCAGCGCGAAATTTAATTCGGATAATTTGCCTTGATGACATGCTGGTAATCAACGCACAGACGCGATTCATGTTCTAAACACGTCCCGCTTATGGCGAATCCCGCACCCGAACATCACCCGAGGCCCCTCGATCCGCGACTCGCTCCGAACCGAACCATGTTCGTCCTGGAGGACGGCAGAAATGTCTGGTTCGTCTTTTTGCTCCTCATCCTTCTGTTCGCGCTCTGGGGATTTTGCAACGGGATGATCGACGTGATGGACAAGCATTTTCAGGAAGAGCTGCACCTCACGCTGGCGCAATCGGCCTGGGTGCAATTCGCGCATTATCTCGGCTACTTCCTCATGGCGCTGCCGGCCGGCTGGCTCGCGACGAAACTCGGCTACAAGGGCGGCATCATCACCGGCCTTCTGATTACCGCCGTCGGCGGCTTCTGGTTTATCCCGGCGACGCAAATCGCCTCTTTCTGGGCCTTCCTCCTCGGCGTCTGCATTATCGCGGCCGGCCTGACGTTTCTGGAAACGATCGCCAATCCATACACGACCGTTCTTGGTCCGATCCAATACGCCGCGACTCGCATCAATCTCGCGCAATCCTGCAACGGCATTGGCCTGCTCCTGGGCCCGGTCGCGGGCGGGATGTTTTTCTATTCCAAAAACGCGGCGGGCGAAAGCACGGGCGCCGAGAACCTCTGGATCCCGTACGCGGCCATCGGGGTCATCGTCATCGTTCTCGCCATCATTTTCTATTTTGCCAACGTCCCCGACATCAAGATGGAGGATGACTATCATCTCGACGACGCCACGCCCAATGTCTCGCACTCCATCTGGACGCACGCGCACTTCGTCATGGCCGTCGTGGCGCAATTCCTCTACGTCGCGGCGCAAGCGGGCATCTTCAGCTTTTTTATCAATTACATGACGTCGCAGGTGCCGCCGATCCCTGATTCGTGGAACGCGCCCACGGCGGGCTCTGGCTGGTTTGCCGGCTGGTTCGAGATCCATAAGAACGGCGTGCTCGGTTTTACCGACAAGGCGGCTGCGAATCTCGCCTCGTTAGGATTTCTCTGTTTCCTCATCGGGCGTTTCACCGGCTCCGCGATCTTGAAAAAATTTGCCGCCCATTCGGTGCTCGGCCTCTACTCGGCGATCAGTGTGGTTCTCTGCCTCGTTGTTTTCCTGAAGCTCGGATGGGTCTCGGTGGCCGCGGTTTTCCTGACCTACTTCTTCATGTCAATCATGTTCCCAACGATCTTTGCCCTCGGCATCTTCGGGCTGGGGGAGAAAGCGAAGAAAGCGTCATCGTTCATTGTCATGGCCATCATGGGTGGCGCCATCCTGCCCAAGGTGATGGGGTCAGTGGCGGACAAGTACGATCTCTCGCGCGGTTTTATCGTGCCGATGCTCTGCTTCGCGGTCGTGGCCGCGTACGGCTTTCTGTGGCCGAGACTGAGCGGAGCGGAAAGCATGCGCGGCGTCTCGACGACCGGTGGACACTAAGAGCTATGGGCAGCAGCGAGGTGGATCGGCCGCTCCGTCGGGCGATGACAAGCTTCTCGGCTTCGCCGACATTATTCCAGCATCGAGCGACGGAGCGCTCGATCCACCTTTAGAATGAGCGCGATCTTCGAATTGGATCACGAGAAACTGGCGAGCGATCCGCGCCTGGCCGAGATTGGCACCGCGCTCGAGTGGTTCTCGCAAATCGATTCCGACGAGTCTTTCAACCGCTACTGCCAGGAAGCCTGCCAGGTATGGGAGAACGAATTTTTTCGCAATCCCATTGGGGAAACTTCCCATCGCTTCTCGGACCTTCTCGATCGAATCGAGCGCCGGGGCCCGGGCGTCATCACGACGGACTGGGGTGGGGTGGTTGTCACGCTGCACGAGCATCCGCGCGTGGAAAAGTTTCTCGTGATCCGGGAAGGCAAATACCTCGCGCTCGAAATTCACGAAGAGAAAGACGAGCGACTTGAAGTGGTAGAAGGCGCTGGTCTGATCCTGTGGCGGCGCCCTGACCAGCGGTCGCTTACCGTCGAAGCGCTAAAGGCCGGCGCGGAGTTTCATCTCAAGCCCGGCATGGAGCATTGCCTCATCGGCACCGAAAACCTGCTCGTCTTTGAACGCTCGATCGATCCAAAAGGAATGGATCAGGATCTCATCTTCATTTTCGAGCCCGCGAGCGCCTGATGAACACCGACTTCTACGCCTTTGGCGAAATCCTCTGGGATTGCCTGCCCTCGGGCAGACACGCCGGCGGCGCGCCGTTCAATGTCGCCGCGCACCTCGCGCAAATCGGCGTCTCGGCGTCGCTCATCTCGTGCATCGGCCGGGATACGTTGGGCGACGAGATTCTGCAGGTGGCGAAGGACAAAGGGGTCAACACGGAGTTCATCACGCGGGCCCGCGTCGGCCTGGGCACCGGGACCGTGTTGGTCACGGTCGATGCAAATGGGAACGCGACCTACGAGCTGGTCCAGCCCGCAGCCTGGGATGAGATCAGGGTCCCGGCCGAAGCGCTCGAAGCAGTCTCGAAATCGCGCGCCTTGATTTATGGCTCACTGGCAGGCCGCTCGCCCTACAATCTCGATCAACTTGCCAAGCTTCTGGAAGTGGAGGGGCCGTTGAAATTCTTCGACGTCAATCTTCGTCCACCCTTCGCGGATCCGCCTCTCGTCATGGAGCTCGCAAAGCGGGCCCATGTCCTGAAATTGAATGATGGCGAAGTGGGTCAGCTCGCTCACTGGTTGCGCACCGGCGACCTGGTGCCGGATACGCCTCGCAGCCGCGACGACATCGCCGCCGCCTGCGCGACGATCGCCGAAGCCACCAACGCTTCGCATATCTGCGTCACCATGGCTGAAGAAGGCGCGGCGATGTGGGATCGCGGGAATCTCATTACCGCGCCGGCTCCGAAGGTTGTCGTCAAGGATACGGTCGGCGCGGGCGACGCATTTATGGCCGGCCTCATGGTCGGCCTTACGCGCGGAGATGAGACGAAGAAAGTCCTGGAAAACGCGTGCCGCCTCGGCGCCTTCGTCGCCTCCCATCACGGAGCGACGCCGTTGTTCCCGGCGGAAATTATCCAGCATTTCAAGCCCGCGTGATGCGCGCTCTATTGCAAGTTGTACACTTCCACCAGGGCCACACCGGTGGTGTTATTTTTTCCGCGCACAATTGCGGTGCTGGGACCGGACGGCAGGGTCGCCACAATCGCCGATTCGAAATCATTGGAAGGCGCGATCGTCGTGGCGCGGACCAGCGCTTCCTGCGATTGCCCGGTCTGGTCGTTAATTTTCCAGTTATCGTTCGTAGCGATAATCGCTCCGTTCGCATCGTACAAGAGCACCGTCGGATCTTGCAGCGCGCCCTGGACCCCGGAGCTGGCCAGCGAAGGCCCAAGGACGCGGACGAGGACCTGTGCTCCCGCGCCGCCGCTGCCCTGGCCGGCGATCAAGCCGGCGATCATGGCGTTGTCATCCGTATCGACGAAGCCACGTGTGCTGATATTCGCCAGCTGCGAGTTGATCGTTGGCGCCAGGTCGTAAACCTCTACGACGCCCACGCCGGTTCCAGCATTCTTGCCGGAAAGGGTCGCGGTGTAAGTTCCCGGATTCAAAGTCATGACGATGGCGGACTCCAGGTCGTTCGACGGAGGAATGGTGGTCGCCTCGATCTCCGCCTGCTGGCTGGTGCTGTCCGATTTTGTTTTCCAGTTGTCGTTGCTCGCCAACGGCGAGTTGCCTTGATGCAGTTCCAAAGTGGGATCGGACAAGGTCCCTGCGACCCCGTTGATCGAAGGACCAATCCCACGAATGATCACGCGCTTCGGATCAGTCCCGGTGACGATGAAACCGGCAATCAGGACCTGCTCGCCGGTGAGCACGCGGGCCCGCGTGGAGAGGTTCACCGTTCTCAGGGTGGGGGGCGCAACGCGGACGTAATAGACATCCTGTTCCCCGTTGAAGGTGGCGGTATAGGCGACATTCCCGCCGCCGAGATCGGAGACGATCGTCATATAATCGCCCATCTTATTCTGGTTAGGATATCCGAGGAAGGGATTGAACGGCTGGCTCACGGCGACGTTGGCCGACCAGGTGTTGCCCCCGTCGCGGCTGTAGGAATAAAACAGCTCCGAGTCGGTATTGTTGGCGGCATTGCGGGTGTCGAGCCAGACAGCATCGAGCCGACCATCTGGCGCCACGGAGAACGTGCCGAACCAATGCCATTTGCTGGAGTTGATGGGGTCGTCATTGATTCGCCGAGGAGCGCTGAAGGTTTGCCCGCTATCGGTGCTGCGCACGAACATCACGTCGGTGCCCGTGGCAGAGCCAAAAGGCTTCAAGCTGGCCAGCATGTAGACGTTGTTATGTGTGCTGGCGCCTGATCGGTCTATCGCGAGGTAAAGCTGACCAGTTATTCCTACGGGATTTATTACCTCTCCGGCGCTGACGTTGCCGCCCATGTTCACTGAGGTCGCCAGGTCGAAGGTCGGCGTAACGGCCGCGTTCTTGGCGTTGGTCGACCGGACGCACCAGATCTTCTCGGCAGGTCCGACACCTGAATCGACCCCGCCGAGGAACAGGTCGCCGTTCGAGTTCACGTCGAGCGTGCCCCAGACGATCTCGTTGGGAACGCTGACGGGATCCATCCAGGTTAACCCGCCGTCGGTCGAGCGACTGAATTGTCTCCCTGGGGTAGGGTTGCTGGCAGTGCTCCACCATTGGTACTGAAATCCGTGGCCCGGGCTGTTTGTGGTATCAATCGCAAACCATTGTTTGTCGCCTCCCGTGGACGGGCCGAGACGCGCCCACGATTGCCCGCCGGTGAGCGAACGCCAGAGGTCGGTCAAAAGCGAACCCGTGAGACTGAGGTAAAAGAAACTCCCCGTGGCATCGGAGGCGAGCACGGGGTCGCTGCGGAAGGTGTTGTCAAGCGCACCAGGGAACGTCCAGGACGTGCCGCCATTGCTTGTGTAGCCATATCCGGCCTTCCGGAAATTGGAGCCAATGCTGTCGAACTGTCGCCAGCCGATGCTCATCTTGGTGCGGTTTGTTGGATCCACGGCAATCGATGGCTCGTTCGCCGCGTCGCCCGTGATGTTTTGACCGCCCGAGGTCACATTGACCTGATAACTCGTAAATGGGCCTTGCTGCGAAATCATCCCCGCCGCGAAAACCCCTTGGCGGAAAATATACATCGGCGCGTCGTCGGATTTTTCGAGATGATCCTCCGGAAGAAACTTGCGAGGCGCGGTCTGGCCGGATGCGACGGCGATTCCCGACAACAAAATCAGCACGGTAAAAAAGCTCGTCATGGAGGTTCGAGGCGAAGTCACGCGGTATAAGTGCATAGCTGAACCTTTTACCCGAAATATGACCGAAAGTCAATATGGGTCATAAGTCATGGCATCGTCACAGAAGCTGAATTCAACCGGCGCGTTCTCGAGGAAGCGCAGGATCCTGGCCGCCCTTCCAATTGACGATCTCGTTGAACGCCGCCACAGCTCGTCCGCTACTGCAGATTGTAAACTTCGACGAGCCCCACGCCGGTGCTGCTGTTCTTCCCGCGCACAATCGCGGTGCTGGACCCCGGCGGTAAGGTCGCCACGATCGCTGATTCGAAATTATTGGTAGGCGCAATCGTTGTCGCCCGCACCAGCGCTTCCTGCGATTGCTGCGTCTGGTCGTTGATTTTCCAGTCATCGTTCGTGGCGATGACGGCTCCGTTCGAGTCGTGCAAGGCGAGGGTGGGATCTTGCAACGCGCCTTGGACGCCGGAGCTGCTCAGCGACGCTCCCCGGACGCGGACGAGGACTTGCGCTCCCGCGCCGCCGCTCCCTTGGCCGGCGATCAAGCCGGCGATCATGGCGTTGTCGTCAGTGTCAACGAAGCCGCGCGTGCTGATATTGGCCAGTTGCGAGTTGGCCGTTGGCGCGAGGTCGTAAACCTCCACCACGCCTACGCCGGTTCCAGCATTCTTGCCCGAAAGGGTCGCCGTGTATGTTCCGGGATTTAGAGTCATGACGATGGCGGACTCCAGGTCGTTCGACGGAGCTACGGTGGTCGCCTCGATCTCCGCTTGCTGGCTGGTGCCGTCCGATTTTATTTTCCAGTTGTCGTTGCTGGCCAGCGCTGTGTTGCCTTGATGCAATTGCAAAGTGGGATCGGCCAAAGTTCCGGCGACCCCGTTGATTGAAGGGCCGATCCCGCGGATGATCACGCGTTTCGGATCAGTCCCGGTGATGATGAATCCGGCGATGAGGACCTGTTCACCCGTCAGCACTCGCGCGCGCGTGGAGAGGTTGAGCGTCTTCAGGGTAGGCGGCGCGACGCGAACGTAATAGACGTCCTGTTCGCCGTTGAAGGTGGCGGTATAAGCGACGTTCCCGCCGCCGAGATCGGAGACGATCGTCATGTAATCGCCCATCTTATTCTGGTTAGGATATCCGAGAAATGGATTGAACGGCTCGCTCACCGCCACGTTAGGCGACCAATTGTTGCCACCGTCCCGGCTGTAGGAATAGAAGAGCTGCGAGTCCGTGTTGTTGGCGGCATTGCGCGTATCGAGCCAGACAGCATCGAGCCGGCCGTCCGGCGCGACGGAAAAGGTGCCGAACCAATGCCACTTGTTGGGATGGAACGGGTCGTCATTGATTTGGCGCGGGGCGCTGAAGCTTTGCCCGCCATCCGTGCTCCGCACGAACATCACCTGGCTTCCGCCGGGAACGCCGTCCAATTCCACGCTGGCCAGCATGTAAACATTGTTGTTGGTGCTGCCGCCCGAACGGTCTGTCGCCAGAAAAACCTGCCCCATGATTCCTTCCGGATTGATGAATTTACCGGCGGTGATCCTGCCACCGAGGTTGACGGGCGTTGCCAGGTCGAACGTCGGAACGACGGCGGCGTTCTGGGCATCACTCGAGCGAACGCACCAGACCTGTTCGAGATTGGAATCTACCCCGCCGAGAAAGAGGTCGCCGTTCGCATTCACGTCGAGCGTTCCCCAAACGATCCCGTTGGGAACGTTGATGGGGTTCATCCAGGTGAATCCGCCGTCGACGGAACGACTAAATTGCCGGCCGCCGTAATTGTTCCCCGCGGTGCTCCACCACTGGTATTGGAAGCCGCTGCCCGGGCCGTTGGTAGTGTCGATCGTGAACCATTGCTTGTCGCCGCCGGTGGCAGAACCCAGGCGCGTGAAGGATTGCCCGCCATTGAGGGAGCGCCACATGTCATCGAAAAAGCTCTGGAGCAGGCTGAGATAAAAGAATTGTCCGGTGGCACTGGAGCCAAGCACCGGATCGCTGCGGAAGACGTTGTCCTGAAGCAAGGCGGGGAATGTCCAGGAGACGCCGCCGTCACTGGTGTAGCCATAGCCGGCCTGCCGAAAGTTCGAGGCGACGCTGTCAAAGTGTCGCCAGCCAATGACCATCTTGTTACGATTTGTCGGATCGACGGCAATCGAGGGCTCGTTCGCCGCATCGCCGACGGTGTTCACGCCGCCGGGCTCGACGTTGACCTGATAACTCGTAAAGGCGCCTAGCTGCGAAACCGTGGCCGCGGAAATTCCTTTCCGGAAAATGTACATCGGAGCGTCGTCATATTTCTCGAGGTGGTCGGTTGCCAGACTCTTGCGAGGCGGGTCCTGGCCGAGAGCGACAGCAACCGGAAGAAACAGAATCAGCGCGGAAAGAAAGCGTGAGCTCAGCCATCCGGGAGCAGTCAGGCGCGATATGAGCATGAACTAACTTTCGCTAAAAAAGTAAATTTCGCCAGACGGATCGAACGTGATTTTAAAAACGTTTCGCCTTCCGCACCGGCGGTGCGATAAATCCTTTCCTCACAAAAAACCCAAGCCCAATGAAACGAACCAAATTCTCTTTCCGATTTGCGCCCAGGAATTCGCTACGCCTCGCACTGTTCACCACCGTCCTAGCGGTTTCGGCCGCCCCGGCGCAGAAGACGCCGGAAGAACGAAAACCAGACGTGTCGGATAAGGCGTTAGTCACGAAACAAACCCCGGCGTCGAAGCCGAAAACAGCCGCGAAGCCGGGCGACAAAAAGGCCGTGAAGCAATACACGATCGAGCAATTCATGGCGACAACGCGCATCGGCGGCGGTTCCTTTTCGCCGGACGAAAAGTCGATTCTCTTTCACAGCAACAAGAGTGGGATTTTCAATGTCTATACAATGCCGGTTGCGGGCGGAGCCGCGAAGCAGCTCACCACCTCGACCAAAGAAAGCACTTATGCAGTCTCCTATTTTCCCGAGGACGCGCGGTTTCTCTACCGCTATGACAAGGGCGGAAACGAGAACGAGCATCTTTACCTCAGGGAACTCGACGGCACCGAACGCGATCTGACGCCAGGCGAGAAAACCAAGGCAAATTTCCTGGGCTGGAGCCAGGACCGGAAGTCGTTCTTTTTCTCCACCAACACGCGGGATCCGAAGTTCTTCGACATTTACGAAATGAGCATCGCGGATTTGAAGCCGGTGCTGCTCTACGAGGACAAGACCGGCTACCAGTTCGGCGATATCTCAAACGACAAGAAATTCATCGCCTTCGGAAAGCCGGGTAATTCGACCGCGGACTCCGACGTTTATCTCTACAACACCGAGACGAAGGAGATGAAGAACATCACGC
>Ga0190275_10003761_pt1 | contig 10861 bp, 10 predicted proteins | sample Popmic550T_FD_133745 | JGI IMG/M metagenome (GOLD analysis project Ga0190275, IMG submission 133745) | Populus adjacent soil microbial communities from riparian zone of Yellowstone River, Montana, USA - 550 T | ecosystem: Environmental > Terrestrial > Soil > Riparian zone > Trees stand | place...
CGACGAGCGAGAACATACCGCCCTTCGGGGCGTCGGGATTGACGTATTCGAAATGCTTGAAGTCGGCGGGATACTTCAGATCGCCGAACGACGAGATGCCGTGCGTTTCGACCTCGTTCGCGGCCGCGTTACGCGCAGCGAGTCCGCTCGCCAGCGCGCCCGCCGAGAGTACGAGCACGTCGCGGCGGGTGAAGGTGGATGTCATCGTGATCCTGTCTTGGCGGCGCGTTCAGCGTCCCACCACCAGATTGTCGGGAAGGCGGCCGAGCCATATTCGGGCAGCTTTTCCGGACGGCCAAAACGATCCCAGCGCGCCGCACGCGTCTTGTTGTAGGTGAATTGCGGCACGACGTAGTGATTCCACAACAGCACGCGATCGAGCGCGCGCGTGGCGGCGACGAGCTCGCCGCGATCCTTCGCGAAGATGACGCGCTCGATCAGCGCATCGATTGCCGGGTTCTTGATGCCGGCGTAATTGCGCGAGCCGATGCGATCGGCGGACGCCGTGCTCCAGTAATCGCGCTGCTCGTTACCGGGCGAGAGCGACTGGCCCCACACGTTGGTGATGCTGTCGTAGTCCCAGTTGCGCTCGCGATTGGTGAACTGCGCCTCGTCGACGGTGCGCACCGAGACCGTGATGCCGAGCCGTTCGAGCGAAGGCTTGTAGAACAGCACGAAACGCTCGGAATTCGGATCGGATGTGAGAAACTCGATTGTGAATTGCTCGCCGCTCTTGGCGTTCACGAGCTTGTGGTTGCGGATCTCGTAGCCCGCTTCTTTCAAAAGCCGCGTCGCTTCGCGCAGATTGCCGCGCACGTTCTCTGGTGAGCCGCCCACCGGATTCTTGAACGGCTTGGTGAAAAGCTCGGGCGGGACCTTGTCGCGCACCGCCTCTAGAATCGCGAGCTCCTGGCCCTCAGGCACGCCCGAGCAGGCAAGCTCGGTCCCCTCGAAATAGCTGCCGATGCGCTGGTACTGCCCGAAGAACAGCTGCTTGTTCATCTCCTCGAAGTCGAACGCATAGTTCAGCGCAAGGCGGACACGCGGATCGGAGAACTTCTCGCGCCGTGTGTTGAGCACGAAGCCCTGCATCCGGCCCGACGCGCGGTTCGGGAATTCCTCCAGCACCACGCGCTTGTCCTTTACCGCCGGAAAATCGTAGGCGGTCGCCCAGTTCTTGGCCGAGTTCTCCGAGCGCCAGTCGAGCGCGTCGCCCTTGAAGGCTTCCAGCGCGACGGTGGAATCGCGGAAGTACTCGTAACGTATCTCGTCGAAGTTATCGCGGCCGACATTCACGTTGAGGTCGCGAGCCCAGTAATCCTTGACACGCTCCAACACGACCGTGCGGCCGGCGACGAACTCCTTGATGCGGTATGCGCCGCAACCAAGCGGCGGTTCGAGGGTGGTGGCCGTCACGTCGCGCTTCTTGCCCGAGGCGTCGGTCCCTTCCCACCAATGTTTCGGCAGTACGGTGAGCTGGCCGACGATCTGCGGCAGCTCGCGATTGCCGGGACTGTCGAACGTGAAGGCGACCTCGCGCTCGCCGGTCTGCTCGGCTTTCACGACGTGCCGGTAATAGGCCGACAGCATCGGATGGTTCTTCTGGAACGCCTGCAGCGAGAAGATCACGTCAGCCGGTGTCACCGGCTTGCCGTCGTGCCATTTTGCTTCCGGCCGCAACCGGTAGACCACGGAAGAGAAATCCGCCGGATGACTAACCGCCTCGGCCAACAGCCCGTATTCGGCCGAGACCTCGTCCAGGGACGCCACGACCAGCGTGTCGTAGAGTTCGTTGAGGCCCGCCGAAGCGTTCCCCTTCACGCCGGAGACAACGAGGTTGAAGTTGTCGAACGTGCCGAGCCCGCCGAGGCGCGCGGCGCCACCTTTCGGCGCATTCGGATTGACGTAGTCAAAACGCTTGAAGCCGGGGGAATACTTCAGGTCGCCGAACAGCGAGAGGCCGTGACGCCATTCCCCTTCATTCGCGCGTGCAATGCTATCGAGAACCAGCGGTCCAACGGCAGGAGCAACAACAGCAGCAGCACCGCTGCGCAGCAGGGTCCGGCGGGAAAGCTTCACGTAATGGCTCCCAAGTCGTCGCACCCCCCACGAGTTCCGCTCAATTATGGCAGATTTCCGCGCCGTCAACAGCGCTCCGCCTTACAGATGCGTAATCTGTCGAACACCGCCGTCGCGCGAATCGTCGCACGACGCAAGGCCGTCTCTAGGTACCGCTAGTTCTTCTGACCCACGGGCGCTTCCGCCGCCTTCGGGGCGCCGCCCGCGTCCGCCGCCTTCGGCAGCGGCTGGGGGTTGTCCGACTTCGAATTCATGTAGGTGATCAGGTCGGCCCGCTCGCTGCCGCGCGGAATCCCGGCGAAACTCATCTTGGTGCCCGGCGCGTATTTGGCCGGCGCTGCAAGGAACGTGTCGAGATCCTCGACCGTCCAGTTGCCGCCCTTGCCCTTGATGGCGGGCGAATAGGCGAACCCGCCCTCGGTGCCCTTGGGGCGGCCGACCACGCCATAGAGGTTCGGGCCGACCCGGTCCGGCTCGCCCTTTCCGAAAGTATGGCAGGCGGCGCACTTCTTGGCTGCGCTCTCGCCCTTCTCCACGGTGGCGCTCGCCAGCCGCTGCGCAATCGGCTCATCGGCGACCGGCGCGGCGCCGCCGGCAGGCGCCTTCTCGACCACCACAACGTCAAAGCCCGGCTTTGCAGGCTTCACGGGGTGAAACACCGCCTCTGCCGCGATGTTGAGCGAGAGCAGGCACAGGCAGGTGAACAGCAGCGCACCCAGGACCTTGTTGAGTTCGAACGAGTCCATCGCGGTTTCGGGCTCCTGGGAGGCGGGAAATTCGTTGGAATCGGGCGCTGGAGCCGCGCTCGACGCGGCCGACACATAGCCGGTTTGCCGCCGCACTGGCAACCCGTATAAGGGCGCCCGGTTCTGCGTTTCCTGTGGGCATATCGGTGCCGGAAAGTCCGGCAATTTCCATGACTTCCGACGTCCTGATCCTGATCCCGGCGCGCATGGCCTCGACGCGGCTGCCGGGCAAGCCGCTCGCCGACATCGGCGGCGTGCCGATGATCGTGCGGGTGATGCAGCGCGCCGAGGACGCCGCGGTCGGACCGGTCATGGTCGCGACCGATGCGCCCGAGATCGCCGGCGCTGTCGCGGCAGCCGGCGGGCGCGCGGTGATGACCCGCAGCGATCACGCGACCGGCTCGGACCGCATTTTCGAGGCACTCGGCAAGGCCGACCCGGAAGGACGCGCGAAAATCGTCGTCAATGTGCAGGGCGATTTCCCGATGCTCACCGGCGAAGATGTTCGCCTCGCGCTCGGTCCGCTCGCCGACCCGGCGGTCGACATCTCGACGCTGGTGCTGGAAATCACTGACGAGGCCGAGCGCACCGACCCGAATGCCGTGAAGGCGATCTGCTCGCCGGTCTCGGCGGGCCGCTTCCGCGCCCTCTATTTCACCCGCGCCACCGCGCCGTCGGGCGAGGGCCCGCTTTATCACCACATCGGGCTCTATGCGTATCGCCGCGCTGCGCTCGAGCGGTTCGTCGCACTGCCACCCTCCCCGCTCGAGCGGCGCGAGCGGCTCGAGCAGTTGCGCGCACTCGAAGCCGGCATGCGCATCGATGTGGCGCTGACGCAGAATCCCATTTTCGGCGTGGACACCGCGGAGCATCTGGAGAAGGCGCGGGCGCTGGTTGCGCGGCGTTGACCACGCAGGAACTCGCACGCTACGGAACACCGCATGAGCAAAATGAAAGTCGCGTTCCAGGGTGAGCCCGGAGCGAATTCCGATATCGCGGCCCGCGAGGCCTACCCCGGTTGCGAACCGATGCCCTGCCCGACCTTCGAGGATGCGCTGGCGGCCGTGCAGAGCGGCAAGGCGGATCTCGGCATGATCCCGATCGAGAATTCGATCGCTGGGCGCGTCGCCGACATCCATCACCTGCTGCCGCACGCCAAGCTGCATATCGTCGGCGAGCATTTTCTCCCGATCCATTTCAACCTGATGGCGCCGATGGGCGCGACATTGAAAACTGTCAAGTCGGTCGAGAGCCACATCCACGCGCTCGGGCAATGCCGCCGCTTCATCCGCAAGCACGGCTACAAGGCGGTGATCGCCGCCGACACCGCGGGCGCGGCGCGACATATCTCGGAGACGGACGACATCACGCGCGGCGCGCTCGCGCCGAAGCTCGCGGCGAAGATCTACGGCCTCACGGTGCTGGCCGAGCATGTCGAGGACGAGGACCACAACACGACGCGTTTCGTGGTGCTTTCGCGCGAGGAGAAGCACGCCAGACCGAGCAGCGGCCTCATCGTGACGACGTTCGTGTTCCAGGTCCGCAACCTGCCGGCCGCGCTCTACAAGGCGATGGGCGGTTTCGCCACCAATGGCGTGAACATGACCAAGCTCGAAAGCTACATGATCGAGGGCAATTTCTTCGCCACCATGTTCTATGCCGACGTGGAGGGCCACCCGGACGATCCGCCGCTCGCGCGTGCGCTGGAGGAGCTCGAATTCTTCTCGCAGAAGGACTCGCTGAAAATCCTCGGCGTGTATCCGGGCAACAAGAAGTACCGCTCATCCAAGGGGTAAGAGGATCGATGATCCGCCGCGCGACGCCCGCCGACGCCGAGGGCATCGCGCGCGTGCATGTGCAGGCCTGGCGCGAAAGCTATGAGCGGCTCGTTCCGCCGCAGGCATTCGAGCATTACTCGACGGAGTTGCGGCTCACACAGTGGAGCGCGACGCTGCGCGATCCCGATCGCTCCACGCTGGTGTACGAGAGCAACGGAGGTATCACCGGCTTCGTCTCGGGCGGCCCGGTCAAGTGGACCGGGCTTTCCACGAGCAGCGAAGTGGCCTCGCTCTATCTGCTCGACGCCATCAAGCGCCGCGGCGTCGGCGGCGCGTTGTTCGCCCAGTTCATGACCGTGCTGGCCGGCCGCGGCTTCACGTCGTGCGGGCTTTGGACGTTGAGCAACAACGTCGCGGCACGCCGCTTCTACGAGTCGATGGGCGGCCGTACCGGCGAGAAACGGATCGACCGCAGAAACAATCTCGACTACGAAGACATTTCCTATCTTTGGGACGACGTGAGCCGCGTGCCCCGGCCCTAGGAGACGAAGATGGCGAAGCAACCACGCAAAGTCCGCCGCACGCTGCACCTGCGCTTCACGCTGACGTCGGCCGATCCTTCTCAGCTCCTTGCGCTGGTGAACGCCTCGAAGCCCTTCTACGAGATGCTCGGCGGCACCGAGATCCGGCTGCTGCAGAACGTGGACGACCCGGGCAAGTTCATCCAGACGATCGAGTACGAAACGGCCGAGGAGATGGAGACGAACCGCGCACGCATCGCCGGCGACCCCCGCATGCAGGGCCTCCTCACCATGTGGCGCACCATGCTGCCCGGCGGCGTCGAGCTCGACGTGTTCAAGGACGTGGAGCCGTAACTCTTTCTTCCCCTCTCCCGTTTGCGGGAGAGGGTGCCCGAGCGTAGCGAGGGCGGGAGAGGGGAAAGAAGGCTAGATCGTCTGATTGTACGCGCCGACTTCCGGATGCGTACGCAGCACCGTGTCCACCGCCTTGAACATCGCGCGCATGTTCGCCTCGGAAGCAGGGCTTTCCACCACCACGACCAGCTCCGGCTTGTTCGATGAGGCGCGCACCAGCCCCCAGGTCCCGTCCTCCACCGTGACGCGCACGCCGTTGACGGTGACGAGATCGCGGATCGGCTGGCCGATCACCGTCTCACCCTTGGCCTTCGCGGCCTCGAAGTGCTTCACCACGGCATCCACCACGCCGTATTTCTTCTCGTCGTCGCAGTGCGGCGACATGGTCGGCGAGCCCCAGGTCTTGGGGAGTGCATTTTTCAGGTCCGCCATGGTCTTCGTTGGATTGCGGTCCAGCATGTCGCAGACCGCGAGCGCGAAGATCAGCCCGTCGTCGTAACCCCGGCCCATCGGCTTGTTGAAGAAGAAGTGGCCGGACTTCTCGAAACCCGCGACCGCGCCGATCTCGTTGACGCGGCGCTTCATGTAGGAGTGGCCGGTCTTCCAGTAGTCGGTCTTGGCGCCGTTCTTCGCCAGCACCGGATCGGTCGCGAACAGGCCGGTCGACTTCACGTCGGCGACGAACCTGGCGTTCGGCAGATTCGCCGAGATGTCGCGCGCCAGCATCACGCCCACCTTGTCGGAGAAGATTTCGTCGCCCTCGTTGTCGACAACACCGCATCGGTCGCCGTCGCCGTCGAAGCCGAGCGCGACATCGGCCTTGTGCTTCAGCACGGCATCGCGCATCGCGTGCAGCATCTTCATGTCTTCGGTGTTCGGATTGTAGTTCGGGAACGTGTGATCGAGCTCGCAATCGAGCGGGATCACCTCGCAGCCGATGGCTTCGAGGACGCGCGGCGCGAACGCGCCGGCGGTGCCGTTGCCGCAGGCGCACACCACTTTCAGCTTGCGCTTGAGCTTCGGCCGGTTGATGAGGTCCGCGATATACCGTGCGGGGAAATCCGCGATGAAGTCGTAGGCTCCGCCGGCCTTCGCCCTGCCCTGCCCGCCGAGCACGATCTCCTTGAGCCGCGTCATCTCGTCGGGGCCGAAGGTGAGCGGGCGGTTCGCACCCATCTTCACGCCGGTCCAGCCATTGTCGTTGTGCGAAGCCGTCACCATCGCGACGCACGGCACGTCGAGATCGAACTGCGCGAAGTAGGCCATCGGCGTCACCGCGAGGCCGATGTCCTTCACCCTGATGCCGGCGGTCATCAAGCCGGTGACCAGCGCCATCTTGATAGAGGCCGAATAGCCGCGGAAATCGTGCGCCGTGACCAGGTCCGGCTTCACGCCCAGCTCATGGATCAAGGTGCCGAGGCCAAGCCCCAGCGCTTGCACGCCCATCAGGTTGATTTCCTTCTGGAACAGCCAGCGCGCGTCGTATTCGCGGAAGCCGGTCGGCTTCACCATCGGCTCGGATTCGTAGGCGTAGGTGTTTGGCGTCAAAGACGGCTTAGGCTTGGGAAGCAAGGGACAGACTCCAATATTCGTCATCGCCCGCGAAGGGGGCGATCCAGCCAAACGCCAAGGGCGACGTATCGCTCCAGGCGCGTCATTGCATGTCTTGTGGGTACTGGATTGCCCGCTTTCGCGGGCAATGACAACCGCCGCTACTGTTCCATCACGAGACGGCCGTTGGCCATCTCGAAGCGGCGCACGCGCGACAGAAACGACATGCCGAGCAGATTCGTGCTCAGCGCTTGATCCGGAATGACCGCAGCCTGCACGTCGTAGACGCGGATGCCGTTGACCTCGAGCGAGGGGAGCCGCACCGGCGCAACCTTGATCACGCCATTGGCGGTGCTGGTGCGGGCCGTGTAATCGCGTGCGGCCGGGAAGATGCCAAGCTTGTTGGCGTCACGCTCGCGCAGGGCCACCATTGAGGCACCGGTGTCGACCATGAAGTCGAGGCGGCGTCCGTCGACAGAGCCCTCGACCTGGAAATGGCCGAGTCGATCGGCGCGCACCGTCACGGTGCGATAGTTCGCGATCTGCGGCGCGGGTTCGGCGGGCTTCGCCGGCTGCTGCTGCGCTTCCGGCGCCGGGCGATTGCCGACGCTGCCCATCACGCGCGGCATCACACCGGCAAGCACCAGCGCCGCGATGGCGAAGAACAGAATCTGCCGCATGCACCACCCTTCACTCGGGCGGGCATAAAAGCATGCGGATGGCAAGGAACGGACTAACGCTGCGGGGCGGAGTGCTGGATTTGGGGTGAGTGGTGAATAGGGGGTTGAGGAGATCGATCAAATTGCGTGGGCCCCTCCTGCGTTCCCCTCTCCCGCAAGCGGGAGGGGAAGAAAGCAGGTCACTTCGTTCCGTACATGCGGTCCCCCGCATCCCCGAGGCCCGGCACGATGTAGCCGTGCTGGTCGAGATGGCTGTCGACTGCGGCGGTCCAGATGTGGACCTCGGGATGATGGCCGTGGAACCGCTCGATGCCCTCAGGCGCAGCGAGCAGGCAGACGATGCGGATGTTCTTCGCGCCCGCCTCCTTGAGCCGGTCGACCGCGGCGATCGCCGAGTTCGCGGTCGCCAGCATCGGGTCGAGCACCAGGACGAGGCGATCGGCAATGTCTTCCGGCGCCTTGAAGTAATACTCGACCGCGACCAGCGTCTTCGGATCGCGATAAAGCCCGATGTGCGCGACGCGCGCGGACGGCACCAGGCTGAGCATTCCGTCGAGGAAGCCGACGCCGGCGCGCAGGATCGGGGCGAGCACCAGCTTCTTGCCCTCCAGCACCTTCGCCTTCATGGGCACGAGCGGGGTTTCGATGTCGATCTCTTCGAGCGGCAGGTCGCGCGTCACCTCATAGCAGAGCAACATGCCGATTTCGTTGAGCAGCTGGCGGAAACCCTTGGTGGAGCGCTCCTTGTCGCGCATCAGCGACAGCTTGTGCTGCACCAGCGGATGATCGACGACGGTGACGTTTTGCATAGCCCCCTCCCCAACCCTCCCCGCAAGCGGGGGAGGGAGAAGAAAAATTCAAAATACCGTCCCGTCGCTCTCGACCGCAATCGGCGGCGAGCCGTCGGCGCGCTTCTCGCGCGCCAGCCTGCGGCCGGCCGCCCAGGTGCCGCCTTCGAGGACGCACGCAAGCGGAAACTGCTCGATGGTGAACGAGCGCTGTTCACGGATCAGCTTGGCGATCTCGTCGAGCAGCGCCACGGTGAGCGCGCGCCATTCGACCACCAGCGCGCTGTCGACCGGATTGGGGTGGAGCGCTTCTTGCGGCTCGCGCAGGCGCAGCACGCCCGCATCGACGAACAGGCCGCCGTTGCGATATTCGGCAAGGCCCGTGAGGCCGTCGATGTCGGTCACGGTGATGCCCGACCATTGCAGCGGCTCGATCAGCGAGTAGGAGAGCCACTGCGAGAGCTTGTGGATCGGCACGAGGCCGTTGGTGGCATCGTCGCGTCTGATCTTGGGATGCCGCCAGGTGTCGCCGAGCGGCACGCCGCCGAGCGAAAGGCGCGACGGCCAGATCGGACCGAAATGCTCGAGCAATGCTTCGAGAATGCGCGGGGCGGCCAGCCGCCCCCCTTCAGCTTGCGCGGCAAGATAATCGTAAAGCCCGCCGGGCCGCGCGCGATCGTGGCGCGCGAAAACTTTCGGATTGGCCATGACGGCCTTGCCGAGACTCGCCAGCAGTTCGGCGCGGCCCTCGACGCCGACAAGCCGGTTGCCGACCATGCTCTGCATGCCGTCTGCGATCTCCTCGTGTTTGAGCTGCACAAGCCGATCGGCGTCGGCGCGCAGCGGGTCGGCGGGATCGGACGAGAACGCGCCCGCCTCGAACATGCGCAAGCTGGCGACCGCTAGGCCTTCGGAACGAGTAATGACGCGTTCGGTGCCGGGGTCGAGATATTTCCACGACGGCCCTGCTCCCGCATCGAGCAGCACCGAGGTGATCGCCAGATCGAATTCGGCTCGTGCCTTCGCGGCCGGCGATGTCCATGCCGCCTGGGCGGCGCGCTCCGCCCACAGATCGCGCTCGCCAACGAAAAAATGCCGCCAGCGTGCGTGGAATGGAACGTTGAGGTCGGGATAGTTGATGCGGATCAGCTCGGAGACGACATGCGCCGCCATGCTGAGGCTTTCGAGATCGACGGTGAAATGCGCAAGATCGCCGCGCAGGCCCGCGGCGAGCATCTCGTGCGCGCGCTCGCGCACGGCTGACGCCGACAGCAGCGAACGCGCGGCCTCCGCGTCACCCAATCAGAATTCCTCGATCTTGCGCCCGACCGTCGTGCGCAGTTCGTCCGCGGTCGGCGCCTTGGCGGCGAAATAGCCAGCGGCCTTCTTCGCCTCCATCTCGACCTTGGCGTCGTCAGGAATCAGCTCATCAGGGATCGGCACGCGCTCGCCGATCTCGATGCCGGATGCGGTCAGCGCATCGTGTTTCATGTTCGACATCGAGACGAAGCGATCGATACGTGTGACTCCGAGCCAGTGCAGGACGTCCGGCATCAGCTGCTGGAAGCGTGCATCCTGCACTCCAGCGACGCATTCGGTGCGCTCAAAATAGGTCGCGGCCTGATCCCCGCCCTCCTGGCGCTTGCGCGCATTGTAGACCAGGAACTTGGTCACCTCGCCGAGCGCGCGGCCCTCTTTCCGATTGTAGACGATGAGGCCGCCGCCGCCGTTCTGCGCTTCGCGGATAGCTTCCTCAATGCCGTGGATCAGATACGGACGGCAGGTGCAGATGTCGGAGCCGAACACGTCCGAGCCGTTGCACTCGTCATGCACGCGGCAGGCCAGCGTGCGGCGCTTGTCCCACACGGCCGCGGGATCGCCGAAGATGTAGAGCGTGATGCCGCCGATCGGCGGCAGGAACACCGAGAGATCCGGCCGCGTGACCAGTTCCGGATACATGCCGCCGGTCTGCTCGAACAGCGTGCGGCGCAGCGCATCCTCGGCGACGCCGAAGCGTTCCGCGATGCCGGGCAAATACCAGACCGGCTCGACCGCCGCCTTGGTGACTGCGACCTCACCGGTGTCCTTCATGATCGTGCCGTCGACCTTGAGCCGTCCGGCCACGACCGCCTCGTCGAGCTCGGAAATGGTCAGCCGCGCCTTGGTGATCGCGATGCTCGGGCGGATATCGGCGCCTTCGCCGATCTCGGTCCGGAAATCCTCGGCGATACGGTGGCCCCAGGGATCGAGCGAGACGATACGGCCGGGCTCCGACCACTGGGGGAAGGGACCGACCTCCACCACCGGCGCCGTATTGGTCAGGTCCGGCCGCGCGATCGGGCTCAGCGAGCCGGAAGAAACCGC
>Ga0190275_10003762_pt1 | contig 10860 bp, 11 predicted proteins | sample Popmic550T_FD_133745 | JGI IMG/M metagenome (GOLD analysis project Ga0190275, IMG submission 133745) | Populus adjacent soil microbial communities from riparian zone of Yellowstone River, Montana, USA - 550 T | ecosystem: Environmental > Terrestrial > Soil > Riparian zone > Trees stand | place...
ACGCCATGTGGCGATGCCCGGGGAGGGGCTTCGAATCGATTCGACAGGATGCCGGCCCTCGGCTAGCATGACCGGGTGACCTCCTCGAATTCTCCGAGGGGTGCGGCGATGTGGGCGCTCCTCTCCCTCGCCATCGGCAGCTTCGGCATCGGCATGACCGAGTTCGTCGTGATGGGCCTGCTCCCGAACATCGCGGCCGACGTGCTTCCCGGTGCGTGGGCGGCGAGCGAGGGGGATGCGATCGCGCAGACCGGCTGGCTCATCACGCTGTACGCGCTGGGAGTCGTGGTCGGGGCGCCGACGATCGCCGGATCGGTGGCCAAGTTCCCACGGCACCGCGTCATGATCGGACTGGCGCTGGCGCTCACCGTCTTCAACGGATTGACCGTGATCCTGCCGACCTTCGAGCTCGTTGCGGCCTCCCGGTTCCTGGCCGGACTCCCGCACGGCGCCTACTTCGGCATCGGCGCTCTGGTCGCCGCGGATGTCCTCGGCCCGGGCAATCGCGCGAAGGGGGTCGCATTCGTCCTCACCGGTCTCACCGTCGCGAACGTCGTCGGCGTGCCGCTGGGCACGTTCCTCGGGCAGCAGGTCGGCTGGCGCGCGGCCTTCATGGTGGTCACGGCGATCTTCGCGGTGGCGACGGTGTTCATCGCGCTCTTCGTGCCGCCGCATCCGGGAGAGCCCGGACGCACGCTGCGAGCCGAGCTGGGCGTCTTCCGCATCGGCCAGGTGTGGCTCGCGCTCGGGGTCGGAGCGATCGGCTTCGGCGGATTCTTCGCGGTGTACAGCTACGTCGCCCCGATGGTCACCGAGGTCGCCGGGTCACCCGAATGGGTGGTGCCCATCGTGCTCGTGCTCATGGGGCTCGGCATGACCGTCGGCAACCTGGTCGGCGGACACCTCGCCGACGTGAACCTGAAGCGCACACTGGTCGGCGGGCTGATGGCGCTGTCTGTGGTGCTCGTCCTGCTCGCCTTCACCGCGCAGTGGATCTTCGCGCTGGGCTTCTTCGTCCTGGCCACCGGGTTCGTCTCATCGGTGCTCAGCCCGACGATCCAGACCCGCATGATGGATGTCGCGGAGGACAATCAGTCGATCGCCGCCGCGCTCAATCATTCCGCGCTGAACATCGGCAACGCGCTCGGCGCTTTCCTCGGCGGAGTCGTCATCGCATGGGGCTGGGGCTATCTCGCTCCCGCCTGGGTCGGGGTGCTGCTTGCGGTCGCCGGGCTCGGAGTCGCCCTGGCGAGCCTGCGCCTCGAGCGCGCGCGGGTCGCCGTCCGGGTCTGAGGCGTGGGCAGGCGGCCCGGTAGCATGCCGGAGTGACGTCGACGACACTCGCTCGCGCAGATGCGGCTCCCGCGTGACCGGTGACCAGGGGCGGTCGGACGCCGCGCCGGTCGACCGCGCCGAGCGCGCTCTCGCGGACGTCGTGGGCGATTCGCGTGCGCGTCGGCCCGAGGACGGCCGGGACCCCACGGTGCCGGTCGCCGCGACGGTCGTGATCGCGCGCGAGGGCGGCGCCGGGCCCGAGGTGCTCATGATCGAGCGACCCGACCGGGGCTCGTTCGCGGGGGCATGGGTCTTCCCGGGCGGCAAGCTCGACCCCGCCGACGGCGACGACGCCGACGAAGCGGACGTCGCGAGACGTGCGGGCGTGCGCGAGACCTGGGAGGAGACGGGACTGCGCCTGGATGCCGCATCGCTGGTGCCGCTGTCGTGCTGGGATCCGCCCCCGGGGATCGCGCTGCGCATCCGCACCTGGTTCTTCCTCGCCTCCGATCCCGGGGGTGAGCTCGTGCTCTCGGCGGATGAGGTGATCTCGGCGCAGTGGGTACGACCGGCCGACATGCTGACCCGCCACGGGCGCGGCGAGGTGACGCTGTACCCACCGACCTGGGTCACGCTGCATGAACTCGCGGAACAGCCCGACGCGGAAGCACTCCTCGCCGTCGCCCGGATCGGCGGTGTCCGGAGGTACGAGACGGTCGCCCGGCGCGGCAGCGCCGGCCCCGTGCTGCTGTGGCCCGGCGACGCGGCCTACGACGACGGTGATCCCGAGGCGGACCCGCAGGGTGCGGCATCCCGCCATCGTCTCGAGCTGGCGACCCTCCCGTGGGTGTACACCCGCACAGGGTGAGGTCCGTCAGCGGCCGGGTGCGTCGAGAAGCCGCCGCAGGTGGGTGCCGACCGCGTGGGTCTCGATGAGGAATCCGTCGTGGCCGAAGTCGCTCGTCAGCACGACCGCTCCCTCGTCGAGGGTCGTCCGGATGCTGCGGGCGATGCGGTGCTGTCCCTCCACCGGGAAGAGGCGGTCGCTGTCGATGCCGAGCACGAGCGTCGTCGCGGTGACGCGGGCGAGCGCCTCTTCGATGCCGCCGCGGTCGCGGCCGACGTCGTGGGAGTTCATCGCCTCGACGAGCGTGATGTAGGAGTTGGCGTCGAAACGGCGGGTGAACCGGTTGCCGTGGAAGTCGAGGTACGACGCGACGGCGAAGCGACCGCCGTGGCCGAGCGGGCTGACCCCGGACTGCCAGGATCGCTGGAACCGCAGGTTCAGCTCGGTCGGCGAGCGGTAGTTCAGCAGCGCCATCCGCCGGGCGAGGGCGAGGCCCCGGTGCGGGCCGTCGCCGTCGCCCGCGTCGTAGTACTCGCCGCCCTGGAAGCGCGGATCGATGTGGATCGCCTCCAGCTGAACGGAGTTCAGCGCAATCTGATCGGCGGTGTTCACCGGGGGAGCCGACAGGATGCCGACGCGTTCCACGCGATCGGGATGGCCGACCGCCCACTCGAGCGCGTGCATGCCGCCCATCGAGCCGCCGATGACACCGGCCCACACGTCGATGCCCAGCGCGTCGGCCAGCCGCACCTGCGCCGCGACCTGATCGCGGATCGTGAGATACGGGAATCGCGATGCCCATTCGTAGCCGTCGGGGGCGATGCTCGACGGGCCGGTCGAGCCCTGGCAGCCACCGAGCATGTTCGGCGCGATCACGAACCACCTGTCGGTGTCGATCGCCGCGCCGGGGCCGATGACCTCGTCCCACCAGCCCTCGGTCGGATGACCGGGACCGGCGGTGCCGCGCAGGTGGCTGTCGCCGGTGAGCGCGTGCAGGATCAGCACGGCATTGTCCCGCGCGGGGGAGAGCTCACCCCACGACTCGTAGGCGAGGCGGTAGGCCGGCAGCTCCTGACCGCCCTCCGTGCGGAACGCTCCGAAGCCGGCGAAGCGCCGGTCGCCGAGCGGATCGCCGTCGCGCCACGCCCCGGTGGCGGGCGGGCGTCCGAGCAGCAGCCGCGCGTCGGCCTCCGTGATCGGCGCGCTCGGCACCGTGTCTTCGGAGGTCTGCCAGTCCATGGGTCTCATTCTCGCCGCCCCCGCGCGCGCTGGCCGCTGTATTACGCCCTGTCCGGCCCGACGGGTACCGTCGCGGCATGGATGTCATCGAATATCTCCTCGACTCGGACCCTGCGATCAGATGGCAGGTCATGCGCGACCTCACCGATGCGCCGGACGACGAGGTCGCCGCGGAGCGCGCACGCGTGGTCACCGGCGGGTGGGGTGCACGCCTGCTCGCGGAGCAGGCGGACGACGGCAGGTGGGACGGCGGGACGTATCGACCCGGGTGGGCCGATGAGGAACGGCCGTTCTACGACGCGTGGACCGCCACGCACCCGTCGCTTCAGCTGCTGCGCGAGTACGGCGTCGACCCGGCGAGCGCCGAGGCGCGGCGTGCGATCCAGCTCGTCCGCGCGAACGTGCGGTGGGAGCACGAAGGCGAGCCGTTCTTCGACGGTGAGGTCGAACCGTGCATCAACGGGGGCGCCCTCGCGACCGCAGCCTACTTCCAGGAGGACGGCTCACGCATCGCGCAGACGCTCCTGAGCGGGCAGCTCTCCGACGGCGGGTGGAACTGCTGGGACGAAGACGGCACGAGCCGCTCGTCGTTCCACTCGACGATCTGCGCACTCGAGGGACTGTGGGCCTGGGAGCAGGCAGGCGGAGGATCGGATGCCGTCGTCGCCGCGCGGGCCAGAGGCGAGGAGTACCTCCTCGAGCGCAGACTCCTGCGCCGCGCGTCGACGGGCGAAGTCCTCGACCCGCGGTTCGCGATGCCGGCATTCCCGACGCGCTGGTACTACGACGTGCTGCGCGCGCTGGACTACATGCGCCTTGCGCGCCCGGAGCGCGACGAACGGTGCGCCGAGGCGGTCGAGATGCTGCGGAGCAAACAGCTTCCCTTCGGCCTGTGGAAGCTCGAGCTGACTCACCAGGGTCCGACGCTGTTCTCGATGGAAGGTGAGCACGAGGGCTTTCCGAGTCGCTGGATCACGATGCGTGCGCTTCGCGTGCTGCGCTGGTGGGACGAGCGCTGAGACGACGGATGCCCCGACCCGAGCTGCCGGAACAGTCGGGCCGGGGCATCCCGGAATGATCGCGCGGCCAACTATGCGCGCGCGGCCTCGCTCACCCGGCGAGCGGCGGCCAGCGCCTGCTCGAGGTCGGCCTTGAGGTCGTCGATGTTCTCCAGGCCGAGCGACAGGCGCACCAGGCCCGGCGTGACGCCGGTCGTGAGCTGCTGTTCGGGCGTGAGCTGCGAGTGGGTCGTGGACGCAGGGTGGATCACGAGCGAGCGCACGTCGCCGATGTTGGCGAGGTGGCTGAAGAGCGTCAGCGCGTTGACGAATTCGCGTCCGGCCTCGACACCCCCCTTGAGCTCGAACGACAGCACGGCGCCGACGCCCTTGGGCGCATACTCGTTCGCCTTGGCGTACCAGGGCGACGTGGGCAGTCCCGAGTAGTTCACCGAGGCGACGTCGGCCTGGTTCTCGAGCCACTCCGCGATCTCCTGCGCGTTCTGCACGTGACGCTCGATGCGCAGCGACAGCGTCTCGATGCCCTGGATGAGCAGCCACGCGCTCTGAGGCGAGATGGCGGCGCCCAGGTCGCGCAGCAGCTGCACGCGGGCCTTGATGATGTACGCGAGTCCGTCGCCGACCGCTGCCGTGTACGAGGCGCCGTGATAACTCGGGTCGGGAACGGTCAGACCCGGGAACTTGTCCACGTTCTTCGACCACTCGAACGTGCCGCCGTCGACGATCACACCGCCGATGACGGTGCCGTGACCGCCGAGGAACTTGGTGGCCGAGTGCACGACGATGTCGGCACCGAACTCGAACGGCTTGATCAGGTACGGCGTCGCGATCGTGTTGTCGACGATCAGCGGGATGCCGTTCTCGTGGGCGATGTCGGAGACGAGGCGGATGTCGAGGATGTTGATCTTCGGGTTGCCGATCGTCTCGGCGAAGAACAGCTTCGTGTTCGGCCGCACCGCGGCGCGCCACTCCTCGGCGTCGTCCTGGTTCTCGACGAACGTCACGTCGATGCCGAGCTTCTTCAACGTGTACTTGAAGAGGTTGTACGTGCCGCCGTAGATCGAGCTTGACGCGACGATGTGGTCTCCGGCCTCGGCGATGTTCAGCACCGCGATCGTCTCAGCCGCCTGACCGGAGGCGAGGAGGAGGGCACCGGTGCCGCCCTCGAGCGCGGCCACGCGCTCCTCCACGACGGCCTGGGTCGGGTTCATGATGCGGGTGTAGATGTTGCCGAACTCCGCGAGGGCGAAGAGATTCGCCGCGTGGGTCGTGTTGTCGAAGACGTAGGACGTGGTCTGGTAGATGGGCGTTGCGCGCGCCTTCGTGACCGGGTCGGGCTGGGCGCCGGAGTGGATCTGCTTGGTCTCGAAGCGCCAGTTCTCGGGTGCGGACATGTGCGTGCTCCATCGGGTATGTCGAACGGCGGCTGCGGACGCTGCGGCCTTCATAGAGAGTAGGGATGCCGGGCACCGTCGACAACGAACGGGAAATGTGCCGTAATACCGTCCACCCTCGACGTGCACCGCGAAGGCGCGTTCGGGGGCCCGGGATCGTGGGTAGCGTGGGAGACATGGCGACGCGACGTGCAGTGGTGACAGGGGCCAGTTCCGGGATCGGGGAGGCGGCGGTGCGGGCATTGCGCGCGACCGGCTGGGACGTCGTGGCCGTCGCCCGTCGCGCCGGCCGCCTGCAGAAGCTCGAGCAGCAGAGCGGAGCCGTTGCGTACGCGGCGGATCTGACGCGCCAGGAGGATGTCGATGCGCTTGCGGCGTGGTTGCCAGAGTCGGGCCGGGTGCACGCGCTCGTGCACGTGGCCGGCGGCGCCCGTGGAACGGATCGCGTCGAAGACGGCGACCCGGCCGACTGGCAGTGGATGTTCGACGTCAACGTCCTTTCCGCTCAGAGACTGGTCGCAGCCCTGCTGCCGCAGTTGCGCGAGGCGGCGGCATCCGACGGGCATGCCGACACACTCTTCGTCACCTCGACCGCTGCGGTGACCGCGTACCCGGGCGGGTCGGGTTACAACGCCGCCAAGGCGGCCGAGGCCAGCCTGGCGCACGTGCTCCGGCTGGAGCTCAACGGCGAGCCGATCAGAGTCGTGGAGGTCGCACCCGGCATGGTCTACACCGAAGAGTTCACGCTCAATCGCCTCGGCGGGGACCGCGACGCCGCCGAGCGCGTCTACGAGGGCGTCGAGCACCCGCTCACCGCGACCGATGTCGCAGATGTGATCGCGTACGCGCTGAACGCTCCCGGTCACGTCAACCTCGACCTCATCACGATGCGCCCCGTCGCGCAGTCGGCGCAGCACCTGCTCGCCCGCGGACCGCTCCGCGTGCGCGGCGGCGACTGACACCATCCTCAGACCCACCCCGACGACGCAGGAGGCAGCATGGCAGAGGCGACAGGCGAACGCGAGCGGCTCTCATGGGATCAGTTCGGCGAGGCGTCGCGGCAGCTCGCCCGGTCAATCCTCGAGGACGGGTTCGCGCCGGAGGTGGTGGTCGCGATCGCGCGCGGCGGGCTGCTGCCGGCGGGCGCGATCGCGTACGCGCTCGGGGTGAAGAACTGCGGAGCGCTCAACGTCGAGTTCTACACCGGCATCGGCACGGTGCTGGACGCTCCCGAGGTGCTGCCGCCGGCTCTGGACATCGCGTACCTGGGCGGGCGCCGCGTGCTGCTCGTCGACGACGTGGCAGACAGCGGACGCACGCTCGCGCTGGCGGTCGCACTGCTGCGCGACCGCGGAGCGGATGTGCGCTCGGTCACCGTGTACACCAAGCCCGGTTCCATCGCGACGCCCGACTACTCCTGGCGGGAGACCGACCTGTGGATCGATTTCCCGTGGTCGTGGCAGGGCGCCGTGGCCGTCGACGACGATGCCGCGCCGGTGCTCGGCGGGGCCGCCGACGGAGCCTGAGGCGTGGCAAGATCGCTGGCCGAGCTGGCGGATGCGGGGCTGATCGACGCCGGCTGGGCTCGTGCGCTGGAGCCCGTCGCCCCCGACATCGCCGCTCTCGGCGAGCGTCTGCGCGGTGAGGTCGCGGCCGGGCGCCGCTACCTGCCGGCGGGTGATCACGTGCTGCGGGCCTTCCAACGCCCGCTGGCGGGCGTCCGGGTGCTGATCGTGGGCCAGGACCCGTATCCGACGCCCGGTCACCCGATCGGCCTGTCGTTCGCGGTCGAGGAGCACGTGCGCCCCCTGCCCCGCAGCCTCTCGAACATCTACCAGGAGCTGAACGACGACCTCGGCATCCCGCCCGCATCACACGGCGACCTGTCGGCGTGGAGCGATCAGGGCGTCATGCTGCTGAACCGGGTGCTCACCGTCGCACCCGGCTCCCCGGCGTCGCACCGCGGCTGGGGGTGGGAGAAGGTCACCGAGCATGCGATCCGCGAACTCGTCGACCGCGACGGAGCGCTCGTCGCAATCTTGTGGGGGAGGGATGCCGCGAACCTGCGACCGCTGCTCGGGTCGACCCCCGTCATCGAGTCTCCGCATCCGTCGCCGCTCTCCGCCAGCCGCGGCTTCTTCGGATCCCGTCCGTTCTCGCGGGCCAACGAGCTGCTAGAGAAGCAGGGTGCCGAGCCTGTCGATTGGCGGATACCGGCCCGAGCGTAGGCTGTCGGAATGCTGGAGGAGGAGTACGACAGGGACCGCCGGCGGCTGCCGCGGCACCTTCGCAGACCGCCCCCTCCCGTGCCGGAGTTCACGTACACGATCCGGCCGGTCGAGGAACGCGATATCCCCGACATCCGCGAGATCTACAACTACTACGTGACCAACTCGGTCGTGACCTTCGACGAGAAGAAGTGGACGCTCGCGCAGTGGCGCGAGAAGGTCGCACTCCTGGCCAAGCTGAAGCTTCCGTTCCTGGTCGCGCAGTCCCCGTCCGGGCAGATCCTCGGATATGCCCTCGTGCAGCCGATGTCGAGCAAGTCGGCGTACCGGTTCTCGGTCGAGAACTCGATCTATCTGGGGCACGCCGCCGCAGGCAAAGGGCTCGGGCGTGCGCTGCTGCAAGCGCTCATCGCAGCGTGCGAACAGGCCGGGATCCGCGAGATCGTCGCGGTGATCAGCGACAAGGGCGCCGAGGCCTCCGTCGCCCTGCACGAGAAGCTCGGCTTCGTCGAGGTCGGGCGCATGGGCCGGGTCGGGTTCAAGTTCGGTCGCTGGCTGGGGACGATCTACCTGCAGAAGCACCTCAAGCCGAAGGGGCGCCGGCGTCTGTTCGGTCGCTGATCAGCGGGCCGTCCGGGGCGGCCGCGGTTCGGTCTTCGCCGCGCGCACGGCGTCGATGAGATCCCGCCACGGACCCTGCACCTCAGGGTCGGCGAGAGCTGCCTCGCGCGCCGCATCGCCGCACCGGGCGTCGACGTGCCAGACGAACCGGTCGGCCCCGATCGGCGCGAGGTCGCGCGCCGGGTCGGCGGCATCCCACGGACAGCCGTCGATGAGCGCGATCCACTGCGGCGCCTCGGCGGTGTCGGGCTCGGCATGCCAGGTGCGTCGCAGGCCCGCGAAGCCGCCGGTGCGGGTGACCGTGACCGCGACCACGATCACCCCGTCGCGCCGCGGCGCATCCGGCTCGCCCTGCGAGCCCTTCTCCGGCCCGCCCTGCGAGCGGCCGTCAGGCGTCGGTTCCGTCATCGAACACGCCGACACCCGTCCAGCCCGCCCGGACCGCGTCGACTTCCTCCGATCCCTCACCGTACTCCGCCTCGGCCGATGCCACCGTGGCGCGGGCGAACGCGGCGAAATCCGACGTGGGCGAGAGCGTGCCGGAGGTGAGGGTCCGGTACCAGATGAGCCCGGCGCGCTCCCACGCCCGGCCGCCGAGAGCTGTCGCCGTCAGATAGAACGCGTGGTTCGGGATGCCGGAATTGATGTGCACGCCGCCGTTGTCGTCGGGGGTCTGCACGTAGTCGTCCATGTGCGCCGGCTGCGGGTCGCGCCCGAGCACGTCGTCGTCGTACGCCGTGCCCGGTGCAGCGAGCGATCGCAGCGCGACGCCCTGCACGGCGGGCGTGAAGATGCCCTCTCCGATCAGCCAGGTCGCCTCCTCGGCACTCTGGCCCAGGTGATGCTGCTCGGTGAGGGCGCCGAACACGTCGGAGAGCGACTCGTTGAGAGCGCCTGATTGGCCCTGATACACCAGCCCGCCCTCGTACTCGGTCACGCCGTGGGCGAGCTCGTGCGCGACCACGGTGAGCGATTGGGTGAATCCGACGAAGATCTCGCCGTCGCCGTCGCCGAACACCATGCGCTCGCCGTTCCAGAATGCGTTGTCGTAGTCGCGGCCGTAGTGGACCGTGGCGAGCAGTTCCCCGCCTGCGCCGTCGATGCTGCTGCGCCCGTACGCATCCCAGTAGAAGTCGAAGGTCGCGCCGAGTCCGTCGAAGGCCTCGTCGACATCGGCATCGCCGGTCGGCGGGTCGTCTTCTCCGCGCACCCGCACGCCAGGGAGATTCTCCAGGTGGCGCGCGTCGGAGATGGTGCGGTCGGGTGCCGGCCCGCCCTCGAACACCAGGGTTCCCGGTTCTTCGACCGACATGCGTATCCGGGAGCGCACCGTGCGGTACTCCCGGGGAGTCTCGAGGGTGGCGCGGGCGGCGTGCGCCGCCCGCGCCCAGGTGGGTTCGCGGGCCGCCGCGATCCGGGCCAGCAGATACGGGGGGACGATCGCGTGCGTCATGATCCGAGGTTAACCCGCGCCCCCGACCCCCTTGCTCGCGAGGGGCGTCAGGCGCCGCCCGGATCTATCGCCGGGATCGAGGCGAGCAGGCGCCGCGTGTAGGCGACCTGCGGCTGCATGAGCACCTTCTCGGTCGGACCGTCCTCGACGATGCGGCCGTCCTTCATCACGACCACCTCGTCGCACAGATTCTGCACGACGCCGATGTCGTGCGAGACGAGAAGCAGGGTCAATCCGTCGCGGACGCGCAGCTCGGCCAGCAGCTCGAGGATCTGCGCGCGGACGGTTACATCCAGCGCGGAGAGCGGCTCGTCGCCGACGAGCAGCTTCGGGCGGTGCACGACCGCGCGGGCGATCGCGATCCGCTGACGCTGACCCCCAGAGAACTCGTGCGGGAACCGGTCGGCCATGGCCGCTTCGAGGCCCACCTCCTCCAGAACCTCTCGCACGCGCGCCCGGCGATCGCCCTCGATGCCCAGTGCCCACAGGGGTTCGCCGATGATGCGTCCGACGCTCATCCGCGGATCGAGCGACGCGTACGGATCCTGGAACACGATGCCGGTCTCGCGGCGCAGCCAGTGCAGGGCCCGCGTCTTGGCCGCGGCATCCACCGGTCGTCCGTCGAATTCGATCGAGCCCGCCGTCGGAGTGTCCAGCGCGAGCAGCAGACGCACGAGCGTGGACTTGCCCGATCCGGATTCGCCGATGATCCCCACCGCCGACCCTGCCCGCACGTCCAGATCGGCGTCATCGAGCGCGGTGGTGTACGCCGTCCGCTCGAACA
>Ga0190275_10003763_pt1 | contig 10859 bp, 12 predicted proteins | sample Popmic550T_FD_133745 | JGI IMG/M metagenome (GOLD analysis project Ga0190275, IMG submission 133745) | Populus adjacent soil microbial communities from riparian zone of Yellowstone River, Montana, USA - 550 T | ecosystem: Environmental > Terrestrial > Soil > Riparian zone > Trees stand | place...
GATGACGCCGCAGGACGTCGAGCGCGCCGAGGAGGCGGGCGGGCGCCCGTTCGCGGTCGAGGCTCCCCACGGGGGCGAGTTCCGCGTGCGCTTCGTCGCCTCCGACGACGACGCCTACGACCGCTTCTACTCGATCTTCGCGAACCCGATGCTGTGGTTCATCCAGCACTACCTGTGGGACATCTCGAACGCCCCGGACATCCGCCGCCACGAGGTCGAGGCCTTCACGCAGGGCTACAACGTCGTCAACGACGACCTCGCCCAGGCCGTGCTGCAGGAGATCGACGGCCAGGACGAGCCGCTCGTCATGGTCCACGACTACCACCTCTACACGCTGCCGGCGATGCTGCGCCGGGAGCGGCCGGACATCTTCCTGCACCACTTCATCCACATCCCGTGGACGCAGCCGGACGCCTGGCGCGTGCTCCCCACGGACATCCGCAACGAGATCTACGACGGCGTGCTGGCCAACGACATCGTCGGCTTCCACACCCAGTCCTACCGGCGCAACTTCCTGCAGTGCTGCCGCGAGCTGCTCGGGCTGGACGTCGACTTCGAGCACGGCACGGTGGCCGTCGGCGACCGGGTGGTGTGGGTGCGCGCCTACCCGCTGCCGATCGACTACGAGGCCACCCGCGAGGTCGCGCGGCGCGACCGGGTCGCCGAGTTCGAGGAGACGGTGCTCCGGCGCCGGCGCGACTACTCGATTCTGCGCGTGGACCGCGCGGACCTCTCCAAGAACGTCCTGCGCGGCTTCACCGCGTTCGACATCTTCCTCGAGGAGCACCCCGAGTTCCGCGAGCGGATCACGTTCACGGCGCAGCTCATGCCGTCGCGGACGGACGTGGCCGAGTACGCGGAGTACCTCGAGCGCATCGAGGCGCTCGTGGCGGTCGTCAACCACCGCCACGGGACGCCCGACTGGATGCCGATCGACCTCAAGCTGCGCGACGACCTCGACGAGGCCGTCGCGGCCTACAAGCACTACGACGTGATGATGGTCAACGCGATGTTCGACGGCATGAACCTCGTCGCGAAGGAGGGCCCGCTCGTCAACGAGCGCGACGGCGTGTCGATCCTGTCGGAGAACACGGGCGCGCACGAGGAGCTCGGTGAGTACGCGCTGTCGGTGAACCCGTTCGACGTGCAGGAGCTCGCCGACGTGATCTTCACGGCGTTGACGATGCCCGCGGACGAGCGCCGCCGCCGCGCGGAGGGGCTGAAGGCGATCGTGACCTCGCGCGATCCGGGCGACTGGATCGACGACCAGATCGCGGACATCCGCAAGAAGGCCCGCGACCAGGCCGCGTCCGCGGCCGAGCAGCGCTAGCCCGCGCATCACGGGCCCTCGAAGGAGAACTCGGGGGCGGCGGGCGGCGGGGCGCGCCGCACGGCCGGGGTCGGCACCACGGGCGGCGGCCGCACGTCGCGCCGGGCCCGCGCCCTGCGCCGCGCCCGCGCTTCACGCCTCGCCCGTTCCTCGCGTCGCGCCCGCGCCTCGCGCCGCGCCCGCGCTTCACGCCTCGCCCGCGCCCTGCTCCGCGCTCGCACCTCACGACGTGCCATCGCATCGCGTCGCTCCGCAGCACGCCGCTCCGCGTCACGCGGCCGCGCGGCACGCTCCGCACGGCCGCCGGCGTCCGCTCCCGCACGTCCCCCGCCGCCGGCCCGCGCGCCACGGCTCGCCTCCCCCGCGCCACGGCGGGCCCGGCCGCCGGTGCCCGCGCGGGTACGGTCGTCCGCGCCGAGCGCATCACGTTCGTCGGTCCCGAGCCGCAGCCCCGCGTCCGGCGCCGCCGCGGGCTCCGCGCGCACCGGCGTCGCGCCGCCCGCCGGGACGACCGGGGCGGGCGACCGCAGCCGCGGCCATGCGACCACCAGCGCCACCACGGCGAGCACCGCGCCCGCGCGCGCGAGGTTGTCCCAGCGCACGCGGGTGAGCCAGTCGGGCGTCATGCCGGGCAGAGGCGGCCGGGCGGCCGATTCGCCCCCCGTTGCTAGCATCGTGCGCCGCATGGCGAGCCCCGAGCCCCTCTACGACCTCAACCTGCTCCTCGATCCCCAGACTGACGAGGAGCGGCGCGCGAAGATCGTCGCCGACATCGAGCAGATGATCGGCGCCACCGGCGAGCTGGTCAGCCGTCACGAGTGGGGCGTGCGCCCGACGGCGTACGAGGTCCGCAAGCGGCCCGAGGCCGACTACCACCTTCTGCAGTTCCACGGCCCGTCGGTGCTGCTCGAGCAGCTCGACCACAGCCTCAAGATCACGGACGGCGTCCTGCGCTTCCGGATCATCCGGCTGCGCCCGGGCACCCCGCCGCCGCCCGAGGTCAAGCCGCCCGGCGTGCCGGTGGAAGCCGAGGCGTAGCCCGCCTCTCGCGTCGTTTGCGACGCCGGCGCTCCGCGTCTGCAACATCTCTGCCGCAAACACCGGCCTCAGGGCGGGAGCCGCCGGGGCCCGATCTAGACTCGGCAGCCCCGTCCGAACCAGCTTCCGCAGCAGACGCGAGCAGTCGAAAGGAGCCCTCGTGGCCGCCACCAACATCAACCGGGTCATCTTGACCGGCAACCTCACCCGCGATCCCGAGCTGCGCTCGCTGCCGAGCGGCATGTCCGTCTGCTCCCTGCGCATCGCGTGCAACACGCGCCGCAAGAACGGCGCCACCGGCGATTGGGAGGACAAGCCCAACTACTTCGACGTCACGGTCTGGGGCGCGCAGGGCGAGAACTGCGCCCGCTTCCTCGCCAAGGGCCGCCCCGTCGCGCTCGACGGGCGTCTCGAGTGGCGCGAGTGGCAGGCCCAGGACGGCACGAAGCGCCAGTCCGTCGAGATCGTCGCCGACGCGGTCCAGTTCCTCGGCGGCCGCGACGACGCGGGCCCGGGCGGCGGGAACGGCTTCACCCCGCGGTCCGACGTCCCGGTCGACGAGCGCGACTTCCAGCCCGCCGGCGCGCCCTCGGGCGGGCACGCGGCCGACGACGACATCCCCTTCTAGCCGTCCACGCCGGGGCCGGATCGCCCGATCCGGCCCCGCCCAGGCGCGGCGCGCCGCGCCTCAACGGTCGATCCGCCAGACCTCCACGCCGGCCACGTCGTAGTGGTCGCCGAGGTGATCGAAGCGCAGCCCGAGCTTGGCCAGCACGCGCTTCGAGCCCTCGTTCTCCGGGCGCACGACCGCGACGATGTGGTCGAGGCCGAGCGTGTCGAAGCCGTGGGCGACGGCCGCCCGGCCCGCCTCGGTGGCCACGCCGGCGCCCCACGTCGCCCGCGCGAGGTAGTAGCCGACCTCGATCTCCTCGGTGCCCTCGAAGTGCTGCAGGCCCGCCTCGCCGAGGAACTCGCCCGTGGCCTTGAGCTCCACGACCCACATCCCGAAGCCGTGGCGCTCGAAGTGCTCGACCCGGCGGCGCAGGACCGCCTCGCTGTCGGCGACCGAGCGCGGCTCGCCCAGCCAGGTCACGCCGCCGTCGCCGCCCAGCGCGGCGTGGTGGGCCGCGAGATCCTCCATGCGCGGCGGCCGCAGGCGCAGCCGCTCCGTCTCCAGCGTGGTCGCCGGCATGCGCACAGGATGCCCGCCCGCAGGCCACCTGCCACAATGGGCGGCTCGCGCACCCTCGTGCGCACGAATCTGCACGCAGCGAGAGAGGTACCGACAACGTGGCCAAGCAGCGCAGCCGGCCGACCCGCCGGCGTGAGAAGAAGGGCGGTCCCGGCAGCGGGCGCCGGAAGTCCTGCCCGTTCTGCCGCGACAAGATCGAGCAGGTCGACTACAAGGACGCCGTCGGGCTGCGTCGCTTCATCTCCGACCGCGGGAAGATCCGCTCGCGGCGGATCACGGGCTGCTGCCGCCGTCACCAGAACCAGGTCGCCCGCGCGGTCAAGCGCGCCCGCGAGCTGGCGCTGCTGCCGTACGTCGGCGAGTCGAGCGGCCGCGAGGGCCGCGACGGGCGGGACCGAGACCGCGATCGCGACCGCGATCGCTAGGGCCGTGCCCCAGGCCATCCTCCTCCAGGACGTCGACACGCTCGGCGAGCGCGGCGCGGTCGTCGACGTCTCCAAGGGCTACCTGCGCAACTACCTCGTCCCGCGCAAGCTCGCCGAGCCCGCGACGAAGGGCTCGATCGCCGCTGCGCGCCGCAAGCAGGAGGCCGCCGAGCGCGCGGTCGCCCAGGCCACGCAGAAGGCCGAGGAGAGCGCGGCGCTCCTCAACAAGACCGTGCTCACGATCGCCCACCAGGCGGGTGAGGACGGCCGCCTCTTCGGGTCGGTCACGTCGCAGGACATCGTCGACGCCATCCGCGAGGCGCGCGGCATCCGCATCGACCGGCGCCGCGTGCACCTCGACGAGCCGATCCGCAACGTCGGCACCCGCATGGTCGTCGTCGAGGTCGCCGACAACGTCACGGCGACCGTCAAGACGATGGTCGTCGAGCAGAAGTAGCGCGCCACCCGCGCCGGCGAGTGTGCCCGCCGGCGCGGCTTCGTGCCGGCTCGGCACACCTTCGCAACAACTTCCCGCAACACGCAGGCAAGCGCGCGGGACGATCCGGACGCCGACCTAGACTCGGCCGACCGTGAGCACCGTCGACCGTACGATCGCCAACGGGCACGGCGCCCTCGTCCCGCCGCAGAACCTCGAGGCCGAGCAGGCCGTGCTCGGCGCCGTGCTGCTGTCGGACACCGCGCTGCCCGCGCTCATCATCGACGAGCGGCTGCGGCCCGAGGACTTCTACCGCGAGAGCCACGGGCTGATCTACCGCGCGATGCTCGACCTGCATCAGATCGGGCGGCCGGTCGACGAGATCGCGCTCGTCGAGCACCTCAAGCAGGCCGGGCTGATCGAGCAGGTCGGCGGCCACGCCGCGATCGACCTGCTGTCCGCGCCGGTGCCGGCCGTCGCCCACGTCCGCCACTACGCGCGCATCGTGCGCGAGAACGCGATGCTGCGCCGGCTGCTCAACGCGGCCTACGACATCCAGTCGCAGGTGCACTCGCACGAGGCCCCGCCGCGCGAGCTCGTCGACATGGCCGAGCGCGCCATCCTCGAGGTGGCCCACGAGGACAGCCGCAAGGACTTCCGCGCGGTGCAGGACGTCCTCTTCGCGGAGCTCGACAAGCTCGAGCAGCTCTCGCGTGAGGGCAAGGCGATCACGGGCACGCCGTCCGGGTTCGACGACCTCGACGCGGTGACCGGCGGCTTTCAGCCCGGCAACCTCATCATCCTGGCCGCGCGCCCCTCGATGGGCAAGTCCGCGCTCATGGCGAACTTCTGCGAGAACGCCGCGCTCGACCAGGGCAAGGCCGTCGCGCTGTTCTCGCTCGAGATGTCCGAGTCCGAGCTCGCGCAGCGCTTCATCGCCTCGCAGGCGTCGGTGCGCGGCGAGGACCTGCGCAAGGGGCGGGTGCCCGGCTCGCGCTGGACGACGATCGTGAAGGCCTCCGAGCGGCTCGCCGCCGCGCCGCTGTTCGTCGACGACTCGTCGGACCTGTCGGTGCTCGACGTGCGCGCGAAGGCCCGCCGGCTCGCCCAGCAGCAGGCCGACGGGCTCGGGCTGATCGTCATCGACTACCTGCAGCTCATGCGCGCCGACGGCTCGATCGAGAGCCGCGTCGAGCAGGTCGGGCAGATCTCGCGCGGGCTCAAGACGCTGGCGCGCGAGCTCGACGTCCCGGTGATCGCGCTCTCCCAGCTCAACCGCGGCGTCGAGCAGCGCACGGACAAGCGCCCCGTGCTGTCGGACCTGCGCGAGTCCGGCGCCATCGAGCAGGACGCCGACCTCGTGATGTTCATCTACCGCGACGAGTACTACGACCGCGAGTCCGACCGCGAGGGGATCGCCGACCTCATCATCGCCAAGCACCGCAACGGCGCGCTCGCGACCGTCGAGCTCACCTTCCAGAAGGACTACCCGCGCTTCATGTCCTACGTGAACGAGGAGCGGTATTGAGCGCCTGCCCCGACGGCCTCTGCGACGGCTCGGGCTTCCTCTACGACGAGGCGCGCCGGACCGCCCGCCCCTGCCGCTGCCGGCCGGCGCGGATCGCGCGGCGCAAGGCGGCCGCGGTGCAGGGCCGCATCCCGCGGCGCTTCCACGGCGTCGGGTTCGACCGCGAGCCGGTGCTGTCGCTCGAGCGCAGCAACCCGCACACGGTGCGCGAGGTCCGCCGCTACGTCGACGCGGTGTCCGAGCGGCTCGCGGAGGGCCGCGGCCTGTGGTTCCGCGGCGACGTCGGGACGGGCAAGACGACGCTCGCCATGCTCATCTCGCGCCGCGCGATGGAGGCCGGCCACACCGTCGCGATCTACTCGCTGCCGCGGCTGCTCGCGCTGCTGCGCGACACCTACTCCGACGACAGCGACACCACGCTGCTCGCGCTCGTCGACCGGCTGTGCGCGGTCGATCTCCTGCACCTCGACGACGTCGGCGCCGAGCAGAGCTCCGAGTGGGTGCTCGAGCAGCTCTACACGATCGTCAACGGCCGCTACGAGGAGGGCCGGGCGATCGTGCTCACGACGAACCTCGACGACGCGGAGCTCGAGGGGCAGATCGGCGCGCGCACCGTGTCGCGGCTCAACGAGATCTGCGGCGTCGCCCTGCCCGTCTACGGGGAGGACCGCCGCAAGGACGTCCACATCCGGTATCCCGAGGTCCCGGAGGCGCCCCCGCGCTGGGAGCCGGCGGCGTCCGCGGCGTGGGACGAGCCCGAGCCGGTGCCGTACGGCCGCCCGCCGCGGCGCGGCACCGTAGACTGACTCACCGCCATGAGCGGCATCGTGATCGTGGGCGCCCAGTGGGGCGACGAGGGCAAGGGCAAGGTCACCGACCTCCTGGCCGAGCACGCCGACCTCGTCATCCGCTTCCAGGGCGGCAACAACGCCGGCCACACCATCGTCCGCGACAACGGCGTGTGGAAGTTCCACCTCATCCCGAGTGGGATCCTCTACCCGGGCAAGCTGTGCGCGATCGGCAACGGCGTGGTGATCGACCCGAAGGTCCTCACGGGCGAGCTCGACGGGCTGCGGGCGCGCGGCGTCGACCTGTCGGGGCTGCGGATCAGCGCCAACGCGCACCTGATCATGCCCTACCACCTGATGCTCGACTCGGCGGGTGAGGCACGCCTCGGGCGCCTGCAGATCGGCACGACCCGCCGCGGCATCGGCCCCTGCTACGCCGACAAGGCGGCGCGCATGGGCATCCGCGTGCAGGACCTGCTCGACGAGAAGATCCTCAAGAAGAAGATCGTGCTCGCGATGGAGCCCAAGCGGCTCTCGCTGCGGCCGTTCGCCAAGGCCCCCGAGCTCGACCTGCAGTCGATGACCGAGGAGTACCTCACCTACGGGCACCGCATCGAGCAGTACATCGCCGACACCGCGCGGCTGACGTGGGACGTGCTCGACGCGGGCGGCAGCGTCCTCTTCGAGGGCGCCCAGGGCACGATGCTCGACATCGACCACGGGACGTATCCGTTCGTGACGTCGTCGAACCCGGTGGCGGGCGCCGCCTGCACGGGCACGGGCGCCGGGCCCAAGGACATCGACGACATCTGGGGCGTGGCGAAGGCGTACGTGACGCGCGTCGGCGCCGGCCCGTTCCCGACCGAGCTCAGCGGCGAGCTCGGTGACGCGATGCGCGCGGCCGGCGGCGAGTACGGCACCACGACCGGGCGCGCCCGCCGCGTCGGCTGGCTGGATCTGGTGCAGCTGCGCTACGCCGTGCGGCTGAACACGATCACCGCGCTCGCGGTCACGAAGCTCGACGTGCTCACCGGCCTCGGCTCGCTGCGCGTGTGCACGCGCTACCGGGGCGCGGAGGAGGCGAGCTTCGACCACTTCCCCTACCACCAGACCGTGGTCCACCGGGCGCTCGGCGAGTACGAGGAGCTGCCGGGCTGGGACGAGGACCTCGGCGACTGCCGCGACGAGGCCGACCTGCCGCACGCGGCGCGCGACTACCTCGCCTTCCTCGGGGACTTCCTTGGGGTGCCGATCGCGCTCGTGGGCGTCGGGCCGGGGCGCGACCAGGTCATCTGGACCGAGGCCGGCAAGCAGACCGCGGCCGCGCAGCGCGCCGCGATCGCGTAGCTCGCTACACCTCGAGGCGGACCTTGCCGTTGCCCGCGGACGACGCCGAGACGAACACGACGCCCTCGCCGCGGCGCAGCAGCCGGCGGGCGAGCGCGCCCGACGTGAGGAGCGCCATCGCGGTGAGCGCGACCTGCACGGAGACGACGCCGCGCTCGGTCCAGTAGACGTCCTCGAACTCGAGCAGGAGCGCGAACTCGTCGAGCGTGAGCGCCGCCCCCAGCCCGAACGGGAGCGCGAGCCAGCGGTCGAGCCCCTCGTCGTGCGAGACGATCGAGGCGCCGCCCGCGAGCAGCGCGAGCACGATCCCCGGCACGAAGTGGTGGATGTGGCGCCCGCCGGCGCTCATGTTGCGAAACGGCCCGAGCGTGCCGTGGCTGCGGATGATCCGCGTCGAGAGCCGCGCGGCCCCGAACGACGCGGCGAAGGCGAGCAGGAGGTTGAGCAGCGCGAGCTCGCGCGAGGGCGTCGCGCGGTAGCCCTCGCGCGCGACCGCGACCGTCTCTCGCGCCGCCTCGCGCCCCGCCGCGAGCACGTGGTCGGTGTCCGAGGGCAGCGGCGCGCGCCCGCGCCGCCACACGACCGCGTACTCGAGCCCGACCACGACGACCGTGCCGCACACCGCGGCGGCCCCGAGCAGCTGCGGGCGACGCACCCTCACCGCCAGTGCTCCAGCAGATCGGCGTCCGGCACCTCGCGCACGACCCGCGCCGGGACGCCCATGACGACGCCGCGCGCCGGGACGTCGTGCACGACGACCGCGCCCGCCGCCACGAACGCCTCCTCGCCGATCTCGACGCCCGGGCGCAGGACGGCGCCGCCGCCGATGCGGCAGGCGCGCCGCAGCGTCGCGCCGCGCAGCGCCTGGCCGCGCGGGTGGCGGCCCATCGCGGAGTCGTTCGTGGTCGTCACGCCCGGTCCGACGAAGACGTCGTCCTCGACGACCGAGCCGCCGGTGAGGTAGACGAGCGTCTGGACGCGCACGCGGTCGCCGACCACGACGTCGTTGTCGACCGCGCTGCCGCGGCCGATCAGCGTGCCGGCGCCGATCCGCGCCCGCTCGCGAACGTGGCACTGATCGCCCAGGATGGCGTGCGCGCCGATCGTCGCCCCGGCCATGACGACCGCGCCCGCCCCCACGCGTACGCCTTCGCCGAGCGTGGCGCCGCTCACCGTCTCGCCCAGCACCGGCTTGCCGAGGACGGCACCCGCCTGCACGACCGCGTCGTACCCGAGCACGACGCCGGCGTGGAGCACGGCGTGCGGCCCGACCGCGGCCCGCGCGCCGACGCGGCAGCCGTCGCCCAGCACGGTGTGCGGCTCCACCCGCGCGTCGTCCCCGACACGACAGCCGTCGCCGAGCACCGCGTGCGGCCCCACCCGCGCGCCGTCCCGCAGCGCCACGCCGTCCCCGAGGACGGCATGCGCCCCGACGTGTGCGCCGTCTCCGAGCGCCACGCCGTCGCCGAGCACGGCGAACGCGCGGATCGCGGCGCCCACGCCGACGAAGACGTCGGCGCCCACGAGCGACCCGACGTCAGGCCGCGACACCCTGCTCCCGCCGCGACGCGTCGAGCCGCGCCTGCAGCGCCGCGAGCACGCGCACCACGCGCAGGCCGCTCGCGCCGTCCGAGCGCGGCGCGCGGCCCTCGCGCACGCACGCCGCGAAGTGCTCGCACTCGAGCCGCAGCGGCTCCCGGTTGGGCACCCGCGGGCTCCAGATGTCGCCCGAGCGGGTGATGTACTCGCCGTAGGAGCCCGCGTCCTCGTCGAACCCCTTGTCGTAGACGGTGACCTTGCGCTCGAGCTCCATGTCGTCGAACGTCGCCATCCGGCGCGCACCGACGACCGTGAAGCGCCGCTCCTTGTGGGGGTCCAGCCACGACAGATGCAGGTGCGCGGCACGCCCGCTCGGGAAGCGCAGGAAGCCGAAGACGACGTCCTCGATCCCCGGCCGCATGTAGGCCTCGCCGCGCGCCTCCACCTCGTAGGGCTCCTCGCCGGCCAGCAGGAGCACGACGGCCACGTCGTGGGCGCCGAGCGACCACAGCGCATTCTCGTCCTCGCGCAGCTTCCCGAGGTTCAGGCGGTTCGAGTAGATGTAGTGGATGTCGCCGAGCTCGCCCGAGTCGGCGATCTCCTTGAGCTTCGTGACGCCCGGGTGGTACTCGAGCAGGTGGCCGACCATGAGCACCCGGCCGGCCGCCTCGGCGGCGGCGACCGCACGCTCGGCGCCCTCGACCGATTGCGCGAGCGGCTTCTCGACGAAGCAGTGCTTGCCCGCAAGCAGCACCCGCTCGGCGAGCGGCGCGTGGGTCGGCACCGGCGTCGCGAGGACGACGGCGTCGAGCGCGTCGTCGGCGAGGAGGTCGCCGAGGTCGGCCGTACGGCGCACGCCCGCGAACGACGCCCCGACGCGCGCGAGCGCCTCCTCGGAGGCGTCGCACAGCCACGTCAGCTCGCAGCCGGGCAGCGCGGCGAAGTTGCGCGCGAGGTTCGGGCCCCAGTAGCCGAGCCCGGCCACGCCGATGCGCAGGGTCACGCGGCCATCCTACGGGTGAGCGCGGCCACCACCCGCTCGCCCGCGCGCCCGTCGCCGTACAGCGGCGGGCGCGCCGCGGGCACCGCCGCGGCGAGGGCGGCGAGGGCGGCGGCCGCGTCGAGGTCGACGAGCGTGTTCCAGCCCGCCTCGACGGTCTCGGTCCACTCCGTCGTGTCGCGCAGCGTCACGCACGGCACGCCCGCGAGGTAGGCCTCCTTCTGCACGCCGCCGGA
>Ga0190275_10003764_pt1 | contig 10859 bp, 7 predicted proteins | sample Popmic550T_FD_133745 | JGI IMG/M metagenome (GOLD analysis project Ga0190275, IMG submission 133745) | Populus adjacent soil microbial communities from riparian zone of Yellowstone River, Montana, USA - 550 T | ecosystem: Environmental > Terrestrial > Soil > Riparian zone > Trees stand | place...
GGGGGGGACGCCGCGCATTTGTTCGGGGGGGCAAATGAAACAATCTCGTGCGCACACGCACACACTCAAACTCATCCGACTGCTGGTCGTTACGATTGCCGGGGCTCTGTTGGGGACGAGCCTGGTAGCTGCGAGCAGCCCAGCCAGAGCCGACACCGCACCAGTAGATCCAAACGATCCGAAGACTCCGGTCACGGTGTCCAATGACGTTCTACCCACGCCTCAGATCAATGGCGTCGCGTGGGCGTCCGCGATGGTGAACAACACCGCGTACATCGGGGGCAGCTTCACCAATGCCCGACCCGACGGCGCCGCAGCAGGACAGAACACCGTGCCGCGCAGCAACCTGCTGTCATTCGACGTCACGACTGGGCAGCTGTCCGGTTTCGCTCCGACAACCAACGGTCAGATCCTGGCGATGGCGGTCACGCCCGACAAGTCCCGGCTCTACATCAGCGGTCAGTTCACGACCGTGAACGGGCAGGTCCGGAGTCGGATCGCCGCCTTCAACACCGCCACGGGGGCACTGATCAGCAACTTCGCGCCGAACGTCAGTGGCCCGGTGCGTTCGGTGTCCGCGACAAACACCACTGTCTACGTCGGCGGTGACTTCAGCAGCGCGGGAAATCAACCCCGGGCGTTCCTGGCCGCTTTCAACAACACCGGCCAACTGCTCAATTGGGCTCCGCAGGCCACCGGCGGTGGCGGCGTTGCTGCCATCCTGGTCAACCCGCAGGGCACGAAGGTCGCCGTTGGCGGCTCGTTCACGGCGCTCAACGGATCGAACAACCCGGGCTACGGACTGGGCATGGTCGACGCCCTGACCGGTGTCAACCTGCCGATGCCGATCAACTCAATCGTGCGTAACGGCACGACGGACGGGGCGATCGACGCCTTCACCACCGACGGCACCTACGTGTACGGCTCAGGCTGGACCTTCGGCCGCAGCGGCGGCACGATGGAGGGCGTTTTCGCCTTCCCCTGGGACGGTGGCGGAGTCCGCTTCATCAACGACTGCCACGGCGACACCTACGACGTCGAGGTGATCGGCAAGGTCGTCTACACCGCCGGCCACACCCACTACTGCGAGAACCTGGACGGCGTCCGGCAGGGCGCCGGCGGGGTGGGCGAATACCCCTACTACCGGGCCATCGCGATGACCACCGAGCCGACCCGCACCCTGACCTGGGAGCCGGATCAGGGCCGCTACTTCAACTTCGCCGGGCAGCCGGCGCCGGAGATGCTGGGCTGGTACCCGAACTTCAACGCAGGAACCTTCACCGGGCAGTTCCAAGGCCCGTGGACCGTCACCGGCAACAGCGAGTACGTCGTGCTGGCCGGCGAGTTCACCCGCATCAACAACCGCAATCAGCAGGGGATCTCCCGATTCACGATTTCGTCGAAGGCACCAAACGACTCGGGTCCAAAGCTGTTCAGCGCCACCTACCCGCTGAATGTCACCTCCACCGAGGCCGGCTCGGTGCGGATCAACTGGATGGCCAACAACGATGACGACAACGAGAACCTGACCTACCGCCTCTACCGGGACAGCCAGACCGCAGGCAACCTCAAGGAAACGGTGACCAAGCGGTTCCGGCGCTGGGAGACGGTCACGATGGGCTTCACCGACACCGGCTTGGCTCCGGGGTCGACCCACCAGTACCGCGTGGTCGTCACAGACCCGTTCGGGAATGTGGCCAACTCGCCATGGACCAGTGTGACCGTGGCGGGTGGCGGAACTGACAGCAGGTACGTCAAGGCTGTCTACGCGAGCCAGCCGACCAACTTCTGGCGCCTCGGCGAAGCCGCCGGGACCACGGTGTCGGCAGACAGGGTCGGATTCATGCCCTCCACGGCACAAGCCGGGGTCACCCGGGGTGCGGCCGGCGCCATCGCCGGTGACAGCGATACCGCATCCAGCTTCAGCGGTACCTCCACCGGCTGGTCCACCAGCCTGGTGCAGCACAACGCACCTGACGTGCTCAGCGTCGAGGCCTGGTTCAACACCACCAGCACCACCGGTGGTCGGATCCTGGGCTGGAGCAGCCGCATTGATCGCAACTCTCAGAAGCACGATCGCCAGCTCTATATGGACAACCTCGGCCGAATCCACTTCGGAACTCGTCCGACGAACCAACGTCTGGTCGCGAGCAGCACCGCCAGCTACAACAATGGCGCGTGGCATCATGTCGTCGGCACGCTGACCAGCGAGGGGCTGAAGCTCTTTGTCGACGGCACTGAGGTGGGGTCCAACCCGTCGGTTACGACGGCCGAGCACCTGTCCCTTGGTTACTGGCGAATCGGCGGCGACACCGTCAATGGCTGGCCTTCGGCGCCATCGAGTGGCTTCTTCAACGGCAGCATCGACGAGGTCGCCATCTACAAGCACGGGTTGACCCCCACCGAAATCGCGGGCCACTTCGCCGCAGGCTCCGGAGGGGCGACGCCGAACGTCCGCCCTGTCGCCGCATTCACCGCCGAAGCCGACGGCCTCGAGGTGGAAGTCGACGGTTCAGCGTCCACCGATGCGGACGGCGCCGTGAGAACCTACGCGTGGAACTTCGGCGACGGCGCTACGGACACCGGTGCCTCCGCTTCACACCGCTACGCGCAGGCGGGCACCTACGCGGTCACGTTGACGGTGACCGACGATGACGGCGGCACCGGAAGCACAAGTCGGCAGGTCAAGGTGACGACCCCGCCGACCGCGGCCTTCACCCAAACCGTCTCGGGCGCGTCGGTGAGCTTTGACGGCACCCCATCGACCGATCCAGAGGGACCGATCGCGTCCTACGCGTGGGACTTCGGTGACGGGTCCACCGGCAATGGGGCACTGGCAACACACGCCTATGCCGCATCCGGCGACTACGACGTGACCTTGAAAGTCACCGATGGCGACGGTGCCCAGACTTCCATCACGAAGAAGGTGACTGTCACCGCGCCGACGACTCCGTTTGCCGTCGACAGGTTCAGTCGGTCCGTGACCAATGGCTGGGGCAACGCTGAGGTGGGTGGCGCCTGGGTTCGGACGGGGAGCGCGTCGAACTTCGCGGTCACCGGTGGTCAGGGAACGATCAGGATGGGCGCTGCTGGAAGTGGACCGTCGATCGCGCTGACCGGCGTCAACTCGTCCGACATCGAGTTGCGCACGACGGTCGGCGTGGACAAGGCCGCGACAGGTGGGGGAATTTACGTCACCGCGCGCCCAAGGGTCACATCCGGCGGAGCGTATCGGGCCGCCGTCCGATACCTATCGAACGGCTCGGTCTCGCTCGTCCTGGCCCGGCTGGCCGGCACCGCCGACGTCACTCTGCAGACGGTCACCGTCCCCGGACTCACGGTGACCCCCGGTGGCCGGCTCAACGTCAAGGTGCAGGCGTTCGGCTCCTCGCCCACCACGTTGCGCGCCAAAGTCTGGGCTGTTGGCAGCAGCGAGCCGACAGGTTGGACGGCTTCGGTGACCGATTCCACGAGTGGTCTGCAGTCCGCCGGCTGGATCGACTTCTCGACGTACCTGTCGGGATCGGCCACGAATGCGCCGGTCATCGCCTCGTTCGACGAGGTGTGGGCAGGCCCACGGCCGTGAGGTAGTAAACGACGAACCCCGCACCCTCCATCGGGTGCGGGGTTCGTGGCGTTCGTGGCGTTCGTGAAGATCAATGCACATACCTCTTCGGAGAGTTGCAGCTCTGAGCAACGTGGGCCGCCCACACGGTTGTCGACCACCGCGAAGCCAAGCCCGACCGAAGGTGCGCCAGCATGGACCAGGGCCAGCAGTGGTATGAGATCAAGCGGTGAACGCCGTGAGGTCAGGCAGCCCGGCGGGGTACAGGGGGATGCCGTCCAGGCCGGCCAACGGACGCCATTCCACGCGCATGGGCACGCCGACGTCGTCAAACCAGGCACCGCAATCGGGCACCAGGTCGTCCGGCACCACGGCGCGATAAACGAAGACGACCTGATGACCGGCTGTGCCGTCGAGCTCGAACAGGTTCTCCACGACGCGGACGAAATCCACGCTCGGTAACAGAACGCCGAGTTCCTCCTCGATTTCGCGCAGGGCCGCATCGCGGGCAAGCTCCCCGAACTCGACGCCGCCGCCCAGCAGCCGGTGGAAGTTGATCGGCCCGGTTTCGGTCGCTGGGTTCCGGTACACAAGGTGTCGCGGATGCGAATCCGATAGCAGGACCACCATCGCTTTAACCCGGATGGTGGCTGGATCGACGCCGCTCACCGGTTCACCGTAGCGGCTCTTCTCAAAGGTCCACACGCTCGAACCACCGGTCGCGCTGGGGCGGCAGCTGGGCGGCGTGGTTGAGTTCGTCCGCGATGTCACGAAGGCGGCGATGCTCGCTGACTCGCCGCCGCCGAAGTAGGCGAGGATCGAACGGGTTGGAACTGCACCCCTGCCGGTCACTTCAACGCGTCACCAACTGGCCGTTCTCCGTCTGGCTCGTCGTTGGCCACCGCAAGGCCGGCGGAACTCGCTGGATCCTGTTCGGACGCAGCCTCCGCCTCTCTGATCCTGGCCGTGTTCACGTTCCGAAGCGCAAAGCCGATCAGCGCCAGATGCCCCAACCCGGCGAGCAGGAACATGGCTCGCAGCGCCCACTCGCGGGGGAGGAAGGACTCGCCGATCGTGACCAGCACCCCACTGAGCAACGTGCCGACCGAGATCGTGCCCCAGCCGAAGAAGCGGTACACCGAGTTGACCCGGCCGAGCAGCCGGTCCGGCACCAGCCGTTGCCGCAGCGAGACGGTCAACACATTCCAGATCACGATGAACACGCCTGCGGCGACACTGCATAGCCAGAACGTGGGCGCCCACGGCAGCAGGCCCATCAGCAGGATCGAGGCACCCATGCCGACGATCGAGGTGACCAGGGTGGTGCCTGGCGACAACCGTGCCGTGGCCCGTTCGGCGAGCAGGGAGCCCACCACGGCGCCGGCCGCGAACCCGGTCGTGAGCAGGCCGAACTGCCAGCCTTCGAAAAGGCCCAGAACTTCCTGGACGAACAGCACGAGGATCGCGAAGGCTACGTTGCTGAGCAGGTTGAGCAGCCCCAGTAGGATCGCCAGGCTGCGGATCAATCGGTGACTCCACAGCCACCGGAAGCCCTCCCCGATCTCGGTTCGGAAATCGAGCCGCCCGCGGGGGGCGGACTCTTCGCCGCCCGGGGAGAAGGTCCCCACCAGGGCGAACACCAGGGCTGCGCTCACCGCCAGCAGGCCGGCGTTGATGAAGAACGGCAACGCCAGGGCGATCGCAATCAGGATGCCGCCCAGCGGCGGGCCGACGAAACTGTTCATCGTCGTCTCGGCCGCCCACAACCGACCGTTGGCCTTCTCCAGTTGCGGACGCGTGACCAGAGCGGGCATCAGGGTTTGCGCGGTGTTGTCCCGCAGCACCTCGGCACAGCCGAGCAGCAGGGAGGCCAGGCACAGGGCGACTATCAACCCCGGTCCGCTGCTGGGTTCGGGGGCGCCGGCGGCCAACTCCTCGGGCGTCGGCAGACCCGCCTGGAAGAACAGCACCAGCCCGCCCAAGCCGGTGATGACCGCGACGCGGCAGACGTCCATCCAGCCGACCAGGAGGCGCCGGTCGAACCGGTCGGTGATCACGCCCGCGGGCAGGCTGAAGAACAACCACGGGATCTTGCTCGCGACGCCGACGATCGCGATGAGCAGCGCGTCCCGGGTCACCGCCGAGGCCAGCCAGACCAGAGCCACAGTCATCATGCCGTCGCCCAGAATCGCCGCGCTGGACGACCCGAACAGCTTGCGGTAGTTGGATCCCAGGGATTGGCGGACGGCTCCGCTCACCGCTCGCCCCCGATCGGGCGCAGCGGGGGCCGGGTGGTCGGATACAGGCCGAAGGCCAGCGCGTAGGTCGTCTGCCCGTCCGGCGGCTGTTCGGCGAACTCCATCAGCAGGCTCTCCATCCGGGCTTTCCATTCCTGCGCCCGGTCGTCCGGGATGCGCACGTAACGGACGTTGGCTGTACTGACCGGGGCCTCGGGGGAGACCCGGGCGATATCGGCGGCCGCCCGCACGAGCACCCTTTCCTCCTCGCCGACCGCCTCGTGCTCCCGGCGGTAGATGAACACCCGGGCGACCCTGCCGTAGTACTTGGCCTCCAGTGCCCGCACCCGCTTGGTCCGCACGACGTGGACCAGGCCGGCGTCAGCCAGGACCTTGAGGTGGTGCCCAATGGTGCCCTTCGGACGACCCAGAACTTCGGCGAGCTCCGACGTCGTCGCCGCGCGCTCCAGCAGCAGCGAGACGATCTCGCGCCGGGTGTCCTCGAACAGCGCGCGATACTGCGCGGCGTCGCTGAGCTCGAGAACATCGGCAAGGTCGTAATCGGGTGGCCCCTGAGGGGTTGCCCCAGCGGTGGCCTCTCCCGGGACGCGGTCGGTCATTCCGGTATGGTCTGTCGATCCAGACCATAATGTCAACGCCGGCGGGCGGACGCTCAGGGATCTGCCAACACCAAGCGGTGCTCGCTGGGCGCCGTTCAACAGCGGCGCATTGGTCGCGGCAACTTCCCGGTGTCGCCAGCCGCACACCTCGGCCAACCTTGGACAAACCCTAGACAAAGACGTACCGGGCAACTACCGTGCATTGCGCCAGGTCCGCCACCGCGCCGATGGCGGACCCGGCCCCAACTCGATCATCAACAGCCAACACCGCGCCCAGCGGACCCGAGGAGTGCAAAGTCATGACCGCCGAGCAGGAGAAGACACTCGAGGACCTGGTGGGCAAGTCCCGCTTCGCGATGTTCACCACGGTGAGCCCCGACGGCCAGCTGGTGAGCCGGCCGATGACGATCCAGGAGGTCACAGAGGACCACGAGTTCCTGTTCATCTCCCAGGCACGGACTGACGTGGCGCGGCAGTGCGACGGTCAGCAGGTGAATCTGTCCATCGTGGGCGACAGCAGTTGGGTGTCCGTGGCGGGCACGGCCGCGGTGTCGGACGACCGCCAGACCAAGGAACGGCTCTGGGGCGCCGCGAACGACGCCTACACCGACGGTGGACCGGACAACCCGGACAACGTGGTGATCAGGGTCGACGCCGAGTCGGCCGAGTACTGGGACACCCCCGGCGCGCTCGGCATCGTGCTCGACGTGGTCAAGGCCAAGCTGACCGGCGGCAAGCCCAGCGGAGGAGATCACGGCACCGTCGAACTGTGACGGGTTCTCGCTCGACCCCTGTACCGGGCGGCGTCCCGACCGGGCAGGCGAGTCCCCCCGCCTGCTCGCCGGGATGCCGCCCATCGCCTTGATCACGGTGGGGCAAGATGGGCCGCATGAGCGTCCAGAGCAGCCCCGAGGCCGAAGTCGTCGAGTTGTGCAGCGAACTGATTCGGATCGACACGTCCAACTACGGTCCGGACGGTTCGAAGGGGGAGCGCGAGGCGGCCGAATACGTCGCCGGCAAGCTGGCCGAGGTCGGGATCGACTCGGAACTGTTCGAACCGGAACCCAAACGGACCACCCTGGTCGCTCGGTGGGAGCCCGAGGGTTGTGATACCTCGTTGCCCCCGCTGCTGGTTCACGGCCACCTCGATGTCGTGCCCGCCCAGGCCGCGGATTGGCAGGTGGACCCGTTCGCCGGTGAGGTGACCGGCGGCTGCGTCTGGGGACGCGGTGCGGTCGACATGAAGGACTTCGACGCCATGGTGCTGTCCGTGGTTCGCGACCGGGCCCGCACCGGGCGCGCGCCCAGGCGTCCGATCCGGCTGATCTTCACCGCTGACGAGGAGGCCGGCAGTGGCCTCGGCGCGCACTGGCTGGTCGAGCACCACCCCGAGTTGGTACGGGACTGCACCGAGGCGATCGGGGAGGTGGGTGGATTCTCGCTCACTATCCGCGACGACCTGCGGCTCTACCTGATCCAGACGGCAGAGAAGGGGCTCGCCTGGCTCAACCTGATCGCGGACGGCACCGCCGGTCACGGGTCAATGCGCAACTCCGACAACGCCGTGACCGCGCTGGCGGCCGCGGTGGCCCGGATCGGTGCCCACGAATGGCCGCACCGCATCCACCCGGCCCAGCAGGCGTTCCTGGACGCCGTAGAGGACGCCCTGGGCGTCGAGATCAGCACCGATTCGGTCGAGGAGTCGCTGGCCAGGCTTGGCACCGTGTCGCGGATGGTGGGGGCGACCATGGCCAACACAGCCAATCCGACAATGCTCAAGGCGGGCTACAAGGTGAACGTGATCCCCGGCCAGGCCGGCGCCGCGATCGATGGCCGGTTCATCCCGGGCCATGAGGACGAGTTCTTCGAAACCCTCAGCGAACTGCTCGGTGACAAGGTGCGTTATGAGCTCGCGAATCGCCATGACGCCGTCGAGACCGAATACTCAGGCGCCCTGGTCGAGGCGATGCAGGCGTGCCTGTCCGCGGAGGATCCGCAGGCGAAGGCCGTGCCGTACCTGATGAGCGGCGGTACCGACGCCAAGGCCTGGGCGAAGCTCGGCGTCCGCTGCTTCGGGTTCGCGCCCCTGCAATTGCCGCCCGACCTCGACTTCGTCGCAATGTTCCACGGCGTGGACGAGCGGGTGCCCACCGCGTCGCTTGAGTTCGGCTCCCGGGTGATCGACCGGTTCCTCGACCAGGCCTGACCGAGCGACCCACCGTCGCGATAGGCACGGGGGTCATAGCGGCTTGCTCCGGGATCGCGGCGTTTGCCGCGATGACGTTTGGGCTGTCTCACGCCGGAGGGTCCTTGTCCATGACCACGGTTGCCCAGCGCAGGAGCATCAGCCGGCGCGAGTACCGCTGTGCGCCACTCATCTCGCCCGTTGAGGTGCCGCACCCTAGGGTGGCGCCATGGATCGTCGGGCCGTCGGGGACAGCGGGCTGCAGGTATCCCGACTTGGCCTCGGCACGCTGACCTGGGGACGGGACGTCCAGCCCGCTCAGGCGCGGGCCTTGCTGCGACGATTCGTCGAAGGCGGTGGCACACTGGTCGACACCGCCGCCGCCTACGGAAACGGCGACGCCGAGCGGATCATCGGCCGGCTGATTCACACCGACCTGACCCGCGACGACGTGGTGATCGCCACCAAGGCGGGTTTCGGGGTTCGGGACGGCGCTCGGGTCGTGGACACCTCGCGGACCGCACTGCTGGATGACCTGGCCGGATCGCTGCGGCGGCTGCACACCGATCATGTGGATCTGTGGCAGCTGCATGCCTGGGGATCCGCGCCGCTGGAGGAGTCCCTGGCAGCCATCGATCACGCCGTGTCCACCGGGATGGTCCGCTACGCGGGGGTATCCAATTTCGTCGGTTGGCAGACCGCCCAGGCCGCCACCTGGCAGTCCGCCTTTCCTGGACGGGCCCGCATCGTCAGTGGTCAGGTGGAGTATTCGCTGCTGGCCCGTCGCGCGGAGGTGGAGGTGATCCCCGCCGTCCGGGCGTTCGGCCTGGGCCTTTTCCCATGGTCACCGCTGGGTCGGGGGGTGCTGGCCGGACGCTACCGCTTCGGCGTCCCCCGGGATTCCCGGGGCGCCCAGGCTCATTTCGCCTGGTTCGTCGAGCCCTACCTCGAACCGCGCTCGCGCTCGGTCGTCGACGCGGTCGCCACCGCCGCGGACGGCCTGGACCTGAGCTGCGCGCAGGTCGCCCTGCTGTGGACCAGGGACGCCCCGGCGGTGACCGCGCCGCTTATCGGACCGCGCTCGGTGGAGCAGCTGGAGCAGTTGCTGGAGACCGAGGAACTGGCACTGCCCGACGAAATCGTCAGCGCTCTGGACGACGTCAGCGGGGGACCGAACGCGGGCCGGTCACCATACTGAAACTTCTCCCTCTGATCACCTGGCGCCGATGCGGGCCGGGTTGAGGCCGTTCAGCCGAAGTCTCCGCGGAGCGGAGGGGCCTCGGCCAGGGACGTGGATTGGTCTGGCCGCCGAGCGAGCCTGCGAGTGAGGCCGGCTGTCCCGGGCCGACGCCCCTTCGCACCGCGGACCTCAGGCAGCGTCATTCTTCGGCGCGTGGCTTACGTGGCGCTGATCGTCCCGGTGAGCAGCAATGCCGCGAGCACCACGCCCAGCACCACCCGATAAATGATGAAGCCCGTGAAGTCGTTCTTGGAAACGTAGCGCAGCAACCACGCGATGGACGCGTATGCGACCACCCCGGAAACCACCGTCCCAAGGATCGTGGACGGCCAGCCCACCCCGTCGGCGATGTGTTCGGCCTCCTTCACCGCCTGGTAGAGCCCGGACGCGACCAGGGTGGGAATGCCGAGGAAGAAGCTCATCCGGGTCGCCGCGATCCGGTCCAGACCGAGCAGCAGACCGCCGGTGATGGTGGCGCCGGAGCGGGACACGCCCGGCACCAGTGCCAGCGACTGCAGGGTGCCCAGGATGATTCCGTCCCGCACCGTGATGGTCTCCTCGCCCCGGTTCTGCTTGCCGACCCGGTCGCCGATGAACATCACAACCGACCAGCCGATCAGTCCGGCGACCACCGCCCACATGCTGCGCAGCGGCCCGGTGATCAGCGGCTCGGCGAGCAGCGCGATCGTCGCCGTGGGAATGAAGCCCGCGATAATCGCCCACCCCATCCGGAAGTCGGCGCCACGGGCGGAGGAGTCCCGCAGGCCCTTGAACCAGGCGGTGGCAAACCGGACGATGTCACCCCAGAAGTAGATGATCGAGGCGATCATGGCGCCGACCTGGATGACCGCGGTGTAGGCGGTGACGCTGGGATCGTCGATCGGCAGGCCCATCAGCTTCTCGGCCGCAGTCAAGTGCCCGGTCGACGAAATGGGCAGGAACTCGGTGATGCCTTCGATGACGCCGAGCACGATCGATTGCCACCAGCTGATCATGGGTTTCCTTCCGGCGA
>Ga0190275_10003765_pt1 | contig 10857 bp, 11 predicted proteins | sample Popmic550T_FD_133745 | JGI IMG/M metagenome (GOLD analysis project Ga0190275, IMG submission 133745) | Populus adjacent soil microbial communities from riparian zone of Yellowstone River, Montana, USA - 550 T | ecosystem: Environmental > Terrestrial > Soil > Riparian zone > Trees stand | place...
CGCCTTCCTGCTGTGGCTGTGGCTCACCAACCTCGCCCTGCTCTTCGGCGCCGAGCTCGATGCCGAGCTCGAGCGGGGACGTCAGCTGCAGGCAGGCATCGCGGCCGAGGAGGAGCTCCAGCTGCCGCCGCGCGACACCCGCAAGTCCGACAAGGCGGCCGCCAAGGAGCAGGAGGACATCGAGCGCGGCCGCCGGCTGCGTACGTCAAAACACCGGTCCTGACCCGCGGCCCACGGGTCAGCGGGCGACGCTCGCCAGGAACTCGTCGACCTCGCTGGTCGTCGGCGCGGACGTGGGTCCGCGCCGGGTCACCTTGATCGCCGCCGCCGCGTTGGCGCGCCGGCACCCCTCGACCCAGGGCGTGCCGGTCGCGACCTCGGCCAGCAGCGCACCGGTGTGCGTGTCGCCGGCGCCGTTGGTGTCGACGGGCGTCTGTGGGAAGCCGGGGACGTACGTCGTCTCGCCGGCCACGTGCACCGCGCACCCCTCCGGCCCGTCGCGCACGACGGCGACGGCCTCCCCCCGCAGCAGCGGAGCGATGGCGGCGGGGAGGTCGGACAGGTCGGTCGGTGGCTGCTGACCGACCTCGCGCAGCAGGTCCTCGGCCTCCTCGGCGTTGCTCGACCAGACGTCGGTCACCTCGAGCATCGCCGCACGTACGTCCTCCGGCAGGCCCGCGAAGGCCGCCCCCGGGTCGAGCACGACGACCACGTCGGGGTGGAGCGTCGGCAGCCAGGCCAGGAGGGGCTCGCGCGTGCTGTCGAGGGCCAGCGAGAAGCCGGTGACGCACACCAGGTCGCCGGGGCGCGGGTCGGACGTGGCCAGCGCGTCGACGCTGATCCGGCGCTCGGCGCCCAGGGTCGTGACGAAGGTGCGCTCGGCGCTCGGCTCGACCATCACCACGCAGATGCCGGTGTCGACGTCGGCCACCGGGGGAGCCGAGGCGCCGATGCCCTCGGCCGCCAGCGCTGCCCGGACGAGGTCGCCGTGCGGGCCGGTGCCGTGAGCACCTGCGTGGATGCACTCGGCACCGAAGCGCGCCGCCGCCACCAGTACGGTCACGGCGCCACCGGCATAGTCGGTCGCCGAGGACGCCATCACGTTCTGCCCTCGAGCCGGCAGGTCGGGCACCTCGACGACGACGTCGACGAGGGCCTGGCCGGTGTGGATGACCCGGCTCACGGCGTGCCTTCGCCGGCCAGGACCTCGTCGGTGGTGGCCAGGGTGATCTGCGGCGGGTAGAGCGCCATCACGTCCATCGCCGCCCGGTGGTTGTCCGGGGTCGACCCGGCGCAGGCGTCGGTCACGACCGTGATCGTCGCTCCGGCGTCCGCGGCGGCGAGGGCGGTGGAGATCACGCAGCAGTCCGTGGAGACGCCGGCCAGGACCAGGTGCGGTGTCGGGCCGGTGACTGCCTGGAGCTCGCTGCCCCACTTGCCGAAGGTCGGCAGCGAGACGACGTGTGGGCCGAGGTCGGACACCTGCGGCACCAGGTCGAGCAGCGGGTCGTCCTCCGGGACGTCGGCGAACGGCCACGCCTCCAGGTAGGTCGCCCAGCTGCCCCGCGGCTCGGCGGAGGGCACCCAGCGCGTGACCACGGTGCGCTCACCAGCGGCGGCGGCGAGGCGTCGTACGGGATCCACGATCGCGGGGAACATCGGGGAGCCCCACTGGCTCGACGGGTCGGCGAAGATCCGCTGCGGGTCGATGACGACCAGCCAGGCGTCGGCGTGCATGCGGCCAGCCTGTCAGAGCCCCGCGACATACCTGAGGACGTGGTGGTCGGAAAGCAGGCCGCTATCCGTTCACCACGTCCTCAGATATCGAGACGTCAGCGGCCACCGGTCCCCCGACCGGCAGCCGCTGACGTGCCCGAGGCGGGCAGGGAGCTACTTCACCTCGGCCCGCAGGACCGCGCGCAGGCCGATGGCCAGCGGGATCCACAGCCACACGAGCGTCGTGACGCCGAGCTGCTGCCAGTACTCCGTCGTCATGCTGCTGTCGAACAGCCGGGTGGTGGCGTAGTTGACGTCGACCCACGGCTGCAGGTCGCGGAACCACTCCTGGAAGGCGGCGAGCGCTCCGAGTGCGGCGGGCAGGACCAGGGAGTAGACGAAGTACCCGACGATGGCGGCGGCGGAGCTGCGCATCAGGACACCCAGGGTGAAGCCGATGAGCATGCCCAGCACGTTGGCCAGGACGATCTGCGCGAACTCCTCGACCGTGACGTTCCAGACCGGGTCGAGGCCGGTGATCGCCGAGCCGATCAGGTTGCCGACGGCACCGACGGCCAGCGCGAGGAACATCGAGGCGACACCGATGGCGAGGGTGACGAGCATCTTGGCGGTGATCACCCGACCCCGCCAGGGGACGAGGGTGTACGTCGTGAGGCCGGTGCGCTGGCTGTACTCACTGGTGACCGACAGCAGCCCGATGATGGGCAGGATCACCGACAGCGGGAAGCCGATCGCGCTGGAGAACGTCTCCTGGTCGATCGAGGAATCCGGCGCCCACAGGATCACCGCGGCGGTCGCGAGGACGGCCACGATGCCGACGCTCGCCATCAGCCAGAAGCCCGCACGGGTGTCGAACATCTTGCGGAGCTCGACCTTGGCGAGGCGTGTCATCGGGATGGGGCGTACGGCGCGGGTCACGGCCGGCGCAGCCGGGGCGACGACGGGAGGGGTCTGGGTGGCGGTGGTCATGCTGCTGCTCCTTCACGGGCGGTCTCGGCGGTGAGCTCGAGGAACATCTCCTCCAGGCCGGCGCCGTCGGCGGCGCGCAGCTCACGCAGGACGATGCCGGCACGGTGTGCCACCTCGCCCACGAGCCGGGGATCGGCGTCGGCGCGCAGGCCGCCGTCGATGGGTGAGGTGACGACGGACGCCTCGTGCAGGGCGCGGGCGAGCCGGTCGACGTCGATAGTGCGTACGAGGGTGCCGGCTGCAGCCAGCAGCTCGGACTTGCTGCCCTGGGCCACGATCCTGCCCTGGCCGATGACCACGAGGTCGTCGGCGATGACCTCGATCTCGTGGAGCAGGTGGGAGGACAGCAGCACGGTGCCGCCGTCGTTGGCGAAGCCCCGGAGCAGGTCGCGCATCCAGCGGATGCCCGCCGGGTCGAGGCCGTTGGCCGGCTCGTCGAGGATCAGCACCTGCGGGTCGCCGATGAGGGCGGTCGCGATGCCGAGGCGCTGGCGCATGCCGAGGGAGTAGTTGCGCACGCGGCGCTCCGCCTCGCTCTCGGTGAGGCCCACGCGAGCGAGGGTCTCGGTGACCCGCGTCCTCGGCAGGCCCATGGTCTGCGCGGCGATCGTGAGGATCTCGCGACCCGTGCGCCCGGCGTGCTGCGCGGAGGCGTCCAGCAGGACGCCGACCTCGAGGCCGGGGTTGACGAGCTCGCGGTAGTCGCGGCCGGTGATGGTGACCCGGCCGGAGCTGGGGCGGGTGAGGCCGACCATGATGCGCATGGTGGTCGACTTGCCGGCACCGTTGGGACCGAGGAAGCCGGTCACGCGACCGGTGGCGGCCGTGAAGGACACGTTGTCGACGGCCGTGAAGCGGCCGTACTGCTTGGTGAGGGACTCGACGCTGATCATGGGTCAACCCTCGCGTCCCTGCCGGGGCGCGCACATCGGGGACAGCTCCCCGCCGGTCCCTGAGAGCGACCCTGAGAAACCCCTCACCACCAAGATGTGGCTGGGTTGGGAGGACCTTGCGAGGATGGTCGGGTGAGCCAGCCCACCCAGCAGCGTCCGCCCCAGGTCACCCTGGCGTCGGGCATCGTCATGTTCGCCTCCTTCATCGTGCTGGTCACCGCCTGGGAGCAGGTCGTCACCCTCGGCTCGCTGGAGACGCAGGAGTCGATCAGGGACTTCCTCGCCGAGGCGCCGTTCTCCTCGCTCGGCCTCGACGCCGAAAGTGCCTCCCGCGTGGTGCGCATCGCCTGCCTGGTCGCGGCCGCGACCGCCTGCGCCACCGCGATCCTGGGCTGGTACGTCCGCAAGCCCGATCGCTCGGCCCGGCTCGGGCTGACCATCTTCGCCGTCCCCGTCTTCGTCAGCGGGCTCGCCGCCGGCGGGCTGGCAGGGTCCTTCGTCGCCGCGGGCACCGCGATGCTGTGGCTGGCGCCGGCTCGTGAGTGGTTCGCCACCGGGAGGTGGACACCGCCCTCGCCGGCCCAGGACAAGGAGCCGCGACGGTCCATCTCGTCGGGCGCCACGCGCGGTGATCAGGCAGGTCGCCCGGACCAGCCGCCCGCCGCGCCGACGGTGCCCCCGCCCGCGACCCGACCGTTCGGCGAGCACGCCCCGCTGGGCACCCAGCCGGCGAGGGCGTCCGAGCCTCCGCCTCCGCCGTGGCAGCACCACCAGCTGGTGCACCACCGGCCCGCCGCCGTCGTCGCGGCCTTCGTCATCACCGTCGTGACGGCGGGTGGCCTGCTGGCGATGTCCCTGCTCTGGCTGGCGATCGCGGGGCTGTCGCCGGACTTCCTCATGACCGTGCTGGAGCAGCAGCAGCCGCAGCTCATCGACGAGGGCCTGACCCTCGACCAGGTGCGCAGCACCGTCTACGCCTACGCCGGTGCCTTCGTGGTGTGGTGCGTGATCGCCCTGGTGCTGGCCGGTTTCGTGATGGCCCGGCGCGACTGGGCCCGCCGCGGACTGATGGCCACGGCGGCCTTCAGCGCCGCCGGCTGCCTCTTCTTCGTGTTCACCCTGCCGCTCGTGCTGGTCCCGGCCGCAGCCGCCGTCGCGACCGTCGTGTGCCTGCGCAGGATCGAGGTCAGGCGCTGGTTCTCCCTCGAGCCGCACTGACGCGCACCACCCTCGTCATGATGAGATGAAGACATGAGTGAGCAGGAGCCCGGACCCACCCACAGCCCCTACGGCCAGTCGGACCCCTACGGCTCGAACCCGTACGGCCAGGTCAACCCCTACGGCCAGCAGCCGTCCTACGGGATGCAGCCGTCGGCCGGTGACCGCCGTCCCGGCACGGTGACCGCCGCGGCCTGGATCACGATCGTGTGCTCCGCCCTCACCGCGCTGATCTTCGGTTTCACCGCGCTGGCGCTGCTCGTCGCCCGCGACCAGGTGATCGCCGAGATGGAGAGGGTGCCGGAGTTCAGGGACGCCAACATCGACGCAGATGCTGCCGTCGGTGTGCTGGTGGCCGTCATGGTGGGACTGGTGATCTGGGCGGTCGCCGCGATCGTCCTGGCCGTCCTGGTCCTGCGACGCTCCAACGTCGCCCGGATCCTGCTCGTGATCTCGTGCGCCGTCACGGCGCTGTTCTCGCTCCTCAGCATCACCAGTGGCGTGTCCATCGTGCTGCTCCTCGCCTCGGGGGCCGCGATCGTCCTGCTGTTCACCGGCGGTGCCAACGACTGGTTCAAGCGCCTGCCGTCGCACACCGGCGGCGGTTACCCCGGCGCACCGACGGGCTATCCGGCCGCCGGTCCGTACGGCAGTCCCCACGGCCAGCAGCCTCCGGCGTCGGACAACCCGTACGGGCAGCAGCCGCCGGCGTCGGACAACCCGTACGGGCAGCAGCCGCCGGCGTCGGACAACCCGTACGGCCAGCAGCCGCCGGCGTCGGACAACCCGTACGGCCAGCAGCCGCCGGCCGAGGGCGGGACCGACTACCCCCCGCGCGACTACCCGAACCGCTGACTTGTCGTCAGCGCACGAGGTCGGCGGCGGCGAGCCGTCGTAGGCCCTCGCGGATGACCTCGGGCTCCTTGCAGAACGCCCACCGCACCAGCTGGCGCCCGGCCTCGCGGTCGTCGTAGAACCCCTGCGTGGGGATCGCGACCACCCCGGCGCGCTCGGGCAGCGCCAGACAGAACTCGCGCCCGTCGGCCCAGCCCAGGTGGGAGATGTCGGTGGTGGCGAAGTAGGTGCCCTCCGGAAGGCGCGGAGCCAAGCCGGCCGCGGTCAAGCCCTCGCACAGCAGGTCGCGGCGGGACTGCAGGTCGCGCGCGAGGGCCTGCGGCCAGTCGGGCTCGTGGTCGAGCGCGTGCGCGACGGCGGGCTGGAGCGGGGAGCCCGAGGTGAAGGTGAGCCACTGCTTGGCCGCCAGCACCGCCTGCACCAGCGGTGCGGGGCCGGTGGCCCAGCCGACCTTCCAGCCGGTGAAGGACCAGGACTTGCCGGCACTGGACAGCGTGAGCGTCCGCTCCCACATGCCGGGCAGCGTGGCGATGGGCACGTGGCCCTCGGTGGACCTGGCGTCGTCGAAGACGAGGTGCTCGTAGACCTCGTCGGTCACGACGATCGCGTCGTGCTCGATCGCGAGGTCCGCCACCACCTGCAGCTCCTCGCGGGTGAGGACCGTGCCGGTCGGGTTGTGCGGGGTGTTGAGCAGGATCAGCCTGGTGTCGTCGCTGACGATCGAGCGCAGCTCGTCGAGGTCGGGTCGGAAGTCCGGCGCCCGCAGCGTGACGGGTCGTCGTCGGGCCCCGCACATGTCGAGCACGGCGACGTAGGAGTCGTAGTAGGGCTCCAGCACCACCACCTCGTCACCCGGGTCGACCAGCCCGAGGAGGGCCGCGGCGACGGCCTCGGTGCAGCCGGTGGTGACCACGACCTCATGATCGGGATCGACGTCGAGGCCGTAGTGGCGCTGCTGGTGGCGCGAGATCGCGGCCCGCAGGGCGGGGATGCCGATGCCCGGCGCGTACTGGTTGGCGCCGTGCTCCAGCGCGGCCTCGGCCGCCGCGATCACCGAGGGCGGGCCGTCGACGTCCGGGAAGCCCTGGCCCAGGTTGATCGCCCGGGTCCGCACCGCGAGCGCCGACATCTCGCTGAACACGGTGGGCGGGATGTGGGCCAGACGGCGGGACAACCGTGCGTCGGTCATGGCGACGAAGATAGCGAGTCCGCGCGATCACGGAGCCGCGGACCCGGTCAGGACGGGCTGGCCAGCCAGGGTTCCCGCAGGTCGAAGTAGGACGTCTCGCCCACGGTGAGCGAATCGACCTCGGCCATCGCCTCGCGGATCGACTCCGGCGGCTCCTTCTGCTCAGCGGCCCGAGCCTCGGCCTCGCTGGTGAAGTAGATCGCCATCGTCCAGCCGTCGCCGTCGTGGGTGGTGCTGAGGCTGCCCAACACGTCGGGGCGGTAGGTCTGCCATTCGGGATCGTCGTCGTTCATGAGCTCACGGGCCCGGTCGGCGTCACTGGTGCGGCCCTGCATCACCTGCACGAACCCGGCCGAGTCGAGGTCGCCGTGGTCGTCGACGTCCACCGTGGTGCTGTCGTGGAAGACCGGCGGGCTGGTGAAGAGGGCCTCCATCTGCGCCCACCACTCACCTTGCTCCGGCCGGTCGCTGTTGCGCCGCGCGGCCTCCTCGGAGTCGAACCTCGCGAGGGCGACGAGGGTGCCGTCGTCCGTGACGCCTCCCGTGCTGCCCAGCCAGCCATCGGCTCCCGGCGCGAGCTCGGCCACCCATCGGTCGAGCAACGCCTTGACCTCTACGGGATCGGAGACCGGTCCCTGGAACACCTGCACGAACATCCGCGCCTCCTCTGGATCTGGGTCCTGCCTCCGCTCGACGCTACGCCTCACCACGGAGCACCGCACCCCGGTCCGGTCCAGTTCCCCGGCCGGTCCTTTGGCAGGATCCACCCATGACCACCGACGCCTCCCTCGCCGCCGACATCGACGCCACCTGCCGCCTGACGGGGGAGTTCACGCTCCGCTCCGGGCAGGTCGCGGACACCTACTTCGACAAGTACCTCTTCGAGGCGCAGCCGGCCCTGCTCGACCGCGTCGCCGCGCAGATGGTCCACCTGCTTACGGAGGACACCGAGCTGCTGGGCGGGCTCGAGCTCGGCGGCATCCCGATCGCGACGATGGTGAGCTCCCGCACCGGTCTCCCGGCCCTGTTCGTCCGCAAGCAGGCCAAGGAGTACGGCACCGCCAAGCTCGCCGAGGGGCCGGAGGTGTCCGGGCGGAGGGTCACCATCATCGAGGACGTGATCACCACCGGTGGCGCGGTGCGCGCCGCGACCAACGCCCTGCGGGCGCTGGGCGCGACCGTCGAGGTCGTCGTCTGTGCGATCGACCGGTCGCCCGAGGGCGACGACCCGCTGGCCGACGTCGGCCTGGAGGTCAGGTCGGTGCTCACGCGCGCCCAGCTGGACGCCGTACGCGGCTGAGTCAGTCGACGTCGCGGCCGGTGATGTCGCGGTCCGGGCCGCCGTCGTGCGTCCCGATCTCCGCCCCGGGCGCGTGCGTCCGCTTGTGGCGCCACCACTCGATCGCGACCGGGACGATCGAGAACGCGAGGATGACGATGATCAGCTTGTCGATGCTCTCCCCCAGGTGGGGGAACGCGTCGCCGAGGAAGTAGCCGAGCAGGCAGATCGAGGAGACCCACAGCACGGCGCCGACCAGGCTCCAGAGGAAGAAGCGGCGCCGGTCCATGCGGGTCACACCGGCGACCACGGTGATGTAGGTGCGTACGAACGGGACGAAGCGGCCGATGACCAGCGCCTTGTTGCCGTGCTTGTCGAAGAACGCGGTGGTCTGGTCGAAGTACTTCCGCTTGATGATGCGGCCATCACGCTCGTAGAGCGGTGGCCCCAGCTTGTGACCGATCTCGTAGCCGACGACGTTGCCGAGGAAGGCGGCCGCAGTGAGCGCTGCCATCGCGATCAGCAGCTCGACGAAGGGCGGTCCCGGGAAGAGGTCCAGCTGTCCGGTCGCGATGAAGAGTCCCAGCGCGAAGAGCAGCGTGTCCCCCGGGAGGATGGGGAAGAACAGCCCGCACTCGACGAAGATGATGACCAGGCTGATCCAGAAGAGCTCGGCGCCGAACCGGTCGAGGAGCCAGTTGGGATCCATCCAGTCGATGCCGAGCAGCAGCGGAACGAAGGCTGCCTGGATCCCATCGATTGCGCTCACGCGCGCCACCCTAACCAGCGGTCCCTACTCTTCTCGCATGCGCGAGGAGGAGCGGGCACCCTACGACCCGATGCCGCACGGTCCGCCGGAGGTGGGGGTGGGACCGTGGGAGGGGCCGTGGCCCGAGGGCCAGCACTGGGACGCCGACCTCCTCAGGGCCGGCGACCGCCGCAACGTGGTCGACCGCTACCGCTACTGGACGATGGAGGCCATCGTCGCCGACCTGGACACGAGGCGGCACGGCTTCCACGTCGCGATCGAGAACTGGCAGCACGACTTCAACATCGGCACGATCGTGCGTACGGCCAACGCCTTCCTCGCTGCCGAGGTCCACATCGTCGGCAACCGGCGCTGGAACCGCCGTGGCGCGATGGTCACCGACCGCTACCAGCACGTCCGGCACCACCCGGACGCGGCTGCCCTGGCGTCGTACCTCCACGGGATCCCCGCGCAGGCGGGCGGGCCGGTGCGGCTGCTGGGCATCGACAACCTGCCCGGTTCGCTGCACCTGGAGACGATGGACCTGCCGCGCGCGGTCTGCTTCCTGTTCGGGCAGGAGGGTCCGGGCCTCTCGCCGTCCGCCCGCGAGGTCTGTGACGGCACGTTCTCGATCGCGCAGTTCGGCTCGACCCGCTCGATCAACGCCAGCTCGGCGGCGGCGATCGCGATGCACACCTGGGTGCGGACGTACGCCGACCTCACCGCCGAGGATGCCTGGCGGGGCTGACCGGTCGGACGAACACGAACGGGTCCGGGATGTCCCCACAACACCCCGGACCCGGCCGCGGCTTCACGCGCCACGGGCGTCAACCTAACCCTGACATCCGCGAGACGCCATACCCGTGGGGGTGCACCGGTTGCCACGATCCGGCCGTGGGTGCACCGGTTGCCACGATCCGGCCGTGGGAAGGCGACCGGCGAGTAGCCCACTAGGGTGGCGACGACTGCTGGACCCGTGCTCGAGGAGACCTCCCATGCCCATCGCCACCCCTGAGAAGTACGCCGAGATGCTGGACGCCGCGAAGTCGAAGTCCTTCGCCTACCCGGCCATCAACGTGTCCTCCTCCCAGACCCTCAACGCAGCCCTGAAGGGCTTCGCGGACGCCGGCTCCGACGGGATCATCCAGGTCTCCACCGGTGGTGCGGAGTACCTCTCCGGCCCGTCCGTGAAGGACATGGTGACCGGCTCGGTCGCGTTCGCCGCCTACGCCGCCGAGGTCGCGAAGAACTACCCGGTCAACGTCGCCCTGCACACCGACCACTGCCCCCAGGGCAAGCTCGACGGCTTCGTCCGGCCGCTGCTCGACATCTCCGCGGAGCGGGTCGCCCGCGGAGAGGCGCCGCTGTTCCAGTCGCACATGTGGGACGGGTCGGCCGTGCCGCTGGAGGAGAACCTCCAGATCGCCGAGGAGCTGCTCGCCAAGTGCGCCGCCGCCCACATCATCCTGGAGATCGAGGTCGGTGTCGTCGGCGGCGAGGAGGACGGCGTCGACAACGAGATCAACGACCAGCTCTACACGACCCCCGAGGACGCCGTCGCCACCGTCAAGGCGCTCGGCGCCGGTGACCGCGGCCGCTACCTGACCGCGCTGACCTTCGGCAACGTGCACGGTGTCTACAAGCCCGGCAACGTCACGCTGCGCCCGGAGATCCTCAAGCTGGCGCAGGAGGCGGCCGCCGCCGAGCTCGGCCTCGGCAGTGATGCACGACCCTTCGACCTGGTGTTCCACGGCGGCTCCGGCTCGACCGCGCAGGAGATCAGCGACGCCGTCGACTTCGGCGTGGTGAAGATGAACGTCGACACCGACACCCAGTACGCCTTCACCCGCCCCGTGGCCGCGCACATGCTCGCCAACTACGACGGCGTGCTGAAGGTCGACGGCGAGGTCGGCAACAAGAAGCTCTACGACCCCCGCGCCTGGGGCAAGGCCGCCGAGGCCGGCATGGC
>Ga0190275_10003766_pt1 | contig 10857 bp, 9 predicted proteins | sample Popmic550T_FD_133745 | JGI IMG/M metagenome (GOLD analysis project Ga0190275, IMG submission 133745) | Populus adjacent soil microbial communities from riparian zone of Yellowstone River, Montana, USA - 550 T | ecosystem: Environmental > Terrestrial > Soil > Riparian zone > Trees stand | place...
AGTGGCTCGCCTACCTCCGCCGCAAGAGCACAAACCTCTGACCCCTCCCGCCATCGCCCTTATTGCTACAACACCTCACCGCCAGTCGATCCAAAAATCTACGCTTCTATGTGATCGCCAACATTTGGCGCCGGTCTCCTCGAACTTGACGAGCAGCGCCCGGCTGATCCCCGCGCGCCGCGCCAGTTCCGCGCGGCTGATGCCGGCTTTCATGCGCGCGTCACGAATCTGGATGTGCAGCACGAGGAAAAGTCAGCACGGTTCGGCGCGCGCAGCGATGAGGAGCAGGTGCCGGGCCTGCCGCGGCACGTCGGAACACGTGGCGTGAGATGCAGAAAGCCTTCCGCGCACGTCCGGTACGCTTGCGCCGGCGTCCGGAACCTCGCCCGCAACGGCAGGCACGTTCGACGTCACGTCCGGAACGTACAACGTCAGGTTCGAAACGTGCGGCGTCACGTCCGAGACGTGCGCTGTCACGTGCGAAACGTGCGGCCTCACTTCCAGAACGTGAAGTGTCACGGCGGAAGCGTGCCGCGTCATGTTCCGGACGTACGGCGTCACATCCGGAACGTGCCGCGCTACGTCCGGAACGTGCAACGTCACGTCGGGAACGGGCAACGTCACGTCGGGAACGGGCGGCTTCACGTTCGGGACGTGCAACGTCACGTTCGGGACGTGCGGCGTCACGTTCGGGACGTGCGGCGTCACGTTCCCGACGTGCGGCGTCACGTTGGAAACGTGCGGCGTCACGTTGGAAACGTGCGGCGTCACGTTGGAAACGTGCGGCGTCACGTTGGAAACGTGGCGCGTCACTCCGGAAACGTGGCGCGTCACTCGGGAAACGTGCGACGCCACTCGGGAAACGTCACGCGTCACTCGGGAAACGTCACGCGCCACTCGGGAAGCGTCACGCGCCACTCGGGAAACGTCACGCGCCACTCGGGAAACGTCACGCGCCACTCGGGAAACGTGCGATGTCACTCTGGAAACGCCGATTTCGGGGCCGGCAGACGACTTTTTTTGGGTTCGGACAAATTTTTTTAGCGGCTGATCGGAGTCATTCCTCGAAGGAAGCCCGTCCCTTGCCGTTTTCCGCCGCGCCAAAGTAGCCACTTGTATCACCCGGCGGTGGCGGCTCCTGAGCGGCGCCGGCCGGCGCCGGCGGTTCCTCCGCCGCTTGTTCCGTTTCGGGCTCCGCGCCCGTATGTGGCTCATGAGCCACTTCGCCGCTCAAATGAGGCAAAAGAGGCTCATTCAATATGACGCATACGCCTCCGGTTTCGTCCATATTCACGCTGTGTCTTATCGGAGTCACATACCCATTTCAGGCGATAAAACGCCGCAATGGCCGCATGTTGACATTCGGCGGAATCGGATTACCTTTCAGCGCAGCTCAGCCTGATCGCGCCACGGCAATGGCCACGCCGGGGCACTTCAGCCGAGCAGAGGAACCTGCGCAGGACAGTTCTGAACCTTTTGCCAACCATGAGGAAACCATGAAAGACAAAATCAAAGGACCCCGAAGTCCCCGTGACCCGAGTAACAAGACCTGCCACTGAGGTGGCAGCTCCCCGGAAATAGATGGCCACTGACCTTGCGGGAGCCGCCGAAGGCGGCGAAAGATCTGTAGGCCCGGCCTTCAGGCCGGGTCACGCGTGGGACAATGTTTCGAGCCCGCGTAGCGGGCGGCAGAACACGACCCCGCGCGGGCCTTCTGTTCTGTCGCCCGCTACGCGGGCTCGCCTGGGGGCGCGTTGTGGAACCCGGCCTAAAGGCCGGGCCTACAGATCTTTCGCCGCCTTCGGCGGCTGTCGGTGATCTGCCATTCCTCCCCTGGACAACACTCGAGGAGAGTGCGGCAGACAACTGCCAACTGACAACAATTGACGGGCGCCGGCTCTGGCAAGGCCGGCCAGGAAGGGGACTGTGACGCCAGGCGAGACCGGTTCGGACAACCGACAACCGACAACTGACAACGTCTTCCCCAGCGCCCGTCCCGAAGCCGTCCACTCCCAGGCAACCAGCAACCGCCAGCTACCTCTCCCGCTCCTTGATCGCCTGCCCCTTCAGCTCCAGCAGCCGGAACTCGATCTGGTGGCGGTCTTCGTCGATCGACTCGACGCGGATCTTGACGTGGTCGCCGAGGCGGAGCTCGCGGTTGGTCGACTCGCCGCGCATCGTGTGCTCCTTGTCGTGGTAGCGCCAGAAATCGCCGCCGATCGTGGCCACCGGCACCATCCCCTGCACGAAGATCTCATCCAGCTCCACGAAGAGGCCGAACGGCGCGACGCCGGTCACGATGCCGGCGTACTCGTTGCCGATCTTGTCGCGCATGAAGATGACCTTCTTCCACTCCAGCACCTCGCGCGAGGCCTCCTCGGCGCGGCGCTCGCGCTCGCTCGACTGCAGTGCATATTGCGGATGCACGCGCTCCACCTCCTCCAGCCGGGGCCCATGCAGCGGCCCGGTGGTGATGAGCTCCATCAGCCGGCGGTGGACGATCAGGTCGGGATAGCGGCGGATCGGCGAGGTGAAGTGGCCGTAGTAGTCGAACGCCAGGGCGAAATGCCCGGTGTTTTCTTCCGAATAGAAGGCGCGCTTCATCGAGCGAAGCACGAGATTCGTCAGGAAACGCTCCTCCGGCCTCCCCACGACCTCCTTCAGCACGCGCTGCAGCTCGCCGGGACGGATCTCCTCGACGTTGCCCCGCAGCTTGAGCTTGAACTCCTTCAGGATCTCTTTCAGGTCCTCGAGCTTCTGGGCATCAGGCGGAGGATGAACGCGGTAGAGGCCCGGCTGGTTGGCCAGCACGAGCTCGCGGGCCACGGTCTCGTTCGCGGAGAGCATGAACTCCTCGATCAAACGGTGCGCGACGTTCCGCTCGGTCGGACGGATGGCTTCGATGTCCCCTGCCTTGTCGAGCATCACCTCGGCCTCGGGGAGGTCGAAGTCGATCGACCCCCGTTGCTCGCGCCGCTTCCGGAGGATCTGAAAGAGCGTGTGCATCCGCTCGAAGTCGGGGATCAGGTAGCCGTACCGCTGCTCCAGTTCCGGCGTCCGCTCGGTGAGGATCGCGTTCACCTCGGTGTAGGTCATCCGCTCTTTCGTGCGGATCACCGACTTGTAGATCTTCTGCTTGATAAAGCGGCCGTTGCGGTCGATCTCGATCTCGCAGGTGAACGTCAGCCGCTCGACTTTCGGGTTCAGCGAGCAGATGCCGTTCGAGAGCCGCTCCGGCAGCATCGGGATGGCGCGGCCGGGGAAGTAGACGGAGGTCCCCCGTTCGTACGCTTCCGCATCGAGCACGCTCCCCTCGGTGACGTAATGCGCGACGTCGGCGATGTGCACGCCGAGGAGATAGTTGCCGTTCGGAAGGTCCTGCACCTCGACCGCGTCGTCGAAATCCTTCGCCGTCTCGCCGTCGATGGTGACGATGTTGCGCTCGCGAAGGTCGACGCGCTGGGCGATGACCTCGGCCGGCACTTCGACCTCGACCGCTTCCGCCGCCCGCAGCACTTCCTCGGGGAAGTTGTGAGGGATGTGGTGCTTGCGGAGCACGACCTCGATGTCGACGCCGGGATCGCCGATCATGCCGAGGACCTCGACGATGCGCCCGCTGGCGAAGTGGGTGGTGCGGTCGGGATAGCGGTTGATCTCGACGTTCACCATCTCGCCGTCGCGGGCATCGAGTGTCGCGTCGTCGTCGATGAGGATGTCGGTGTCGATGCGGATGTCGAACGGCACGACGTACGGCTCGGTTCCGGAGTGGAAGCGTCCGACCACGGTACGGTGCGCGCGGCGGAGGATGCGCATCACCTCGCCGTCGATGTACTCGCGGTCGCGGATGCGGCGGCGCTTGGCCGTCCGCTTGTCGACGCGGACGATGACCAGGTCGCCGTTCATGGCGCCCTTCATGTCGCGGCGCTCGATGTAGATGTCCGGCTCGCCGTCGCCACCGAGCACGTTCCCGTGGCCGTCGTTGTAAACCTTGATCGAACCGGCGTGGTAGGGCGTGAACTCGAGCAGCGAGTAGCGCTTGCCGCGCACGGCGAGGATGACCCCTTCCTGTTCGAGCTCCTCGACGGCGCGGTCGACGTCTTCGCGGTGCACGTCGTCGTCTTCCAGCCGCTCGAAGATCTCCTTCATCCCGAGCACGCGGTTGCCGCGCTCGCGGAGCAGAGTGATGATCGCCTGGTGGAGAACGGGACGTTGAGGGAGAGACAGAGAGCGCGCCAAGGCCGCGTCCGTCTCAGCGTCCGCTGCGCGAGGACTTGCCCGGCCGTGCGGCCGGAACGGAAAGGCGCTTATGCGATACGACACGGCGGCGCACCGGACGGACCGATTCGGCGAACCCGTTCAGCATCGTCTGGGTGCGGAGCTTGTTGTGGAGAGTGTTCCGGTGGACGCCCAGTTTGCGCGACGCCTGGGTCACGTTGCCCTTGCTGGCCGTCATCGCGGCCACGATGTATTTGCCTTCGAACGCTTCGACCGCCTGCGCGAGTGTGATTCCGTTGCCAATCAATTCTCGAATGATGGCGTTCAAGCGATCGTCGATGCTTACCATTTCGTATTTAGACCTCAGCGGTGATCTTGGAGAGGCGTGATTCTACTACTCCGAATTAGACGGACAGGAAGAAAAATTTTTACTCTCTCCGATGGTGCGAGTGCGCTTGACAAATCGTGAAATTTGCAGCGTGACGAGCGTGAAAAATGTCACAAGCGCGCCGATGAGGAGCGACGGCGGACGATACTCCCAAACCACCTCGTGGCGACCGGACGGAACCGTCACGCCGCGAAAAATTCCATCGATCAGCAGCGCTTCCGCCGGCTTGCCGTCGATGCTCACCCGCCACCCGCGCGCCGCCTGCTGCCGCAGCACGAGCACCCCGTCGTGCGCCGCCTGGATCGTCACCTTAGCACGCGAGGTGTCCACTTCCCACGCTCCCCGCCGCAGCGACTTCGACCCCGGCGTAAAGTGCGCCGCCATCGGGAAGGCATCGAGGTTGAGGAAGACATAAATATCGCCGGTGCGCACCACCGGGAACCACGGCTTCGGCAGGTCGTAGCGGGTGATGATGTGGACGATCCCCGCATAGGCGAACGAGTCGAACCGCGGGTTCTCCAGCAGTTGCCGATGCAGGCGGACGTAGCCCTCGGAGACCAGCGGCGCGGCGGTGAAGGCGTCGAAGCGGCGGTCGTAGAGGTTGAGGTAGCCGGCCATCCAGGCGGCACGGCGGGCGACGTCGATCTGGCCGAAGCGGAGCACCTTGCCGGCGATGCCGATCTCTTTCCCGTACGGCACCACGTCCGTCCGGAACGGCGCGGTGTCGAAGAGCGTCGCGCTCCGCGGCAGGAGGTCGGCGACGACGATCAACACCAGCACCAGGTCCACCCACCGCCGCTGCGAGCGCACCCTCTCCCATCCCGCCACCGCGAGCGCCGCGACGGCGATGGCCGCGATCGGCACGAGCCGGGCCGGGTAACGGAAGAGCGTCACCGGCAGTTGCGTCAGCAGCGCCGGCCCCGCGGCAACGGCCGCGGAGAAGAGCAGCAGGGCGATCCAGCCGGGCGTATCGCGCCGCCTCCGGATCGTCGTCAGCCCCACGGCCGCCAGCGCGACCACCACCATCCCCATGTAGATGACCGGGATGAAATGCTGCCCGAGCTGCGCGTCGTACGACTGCGCCTCGAACGTCGGAGGGATCGCGATCCGCGGCCAGTCGCGCAACGGCATCGAGTCGCGGAGGATCAGCGCGTCTTCCATCCCGGCCGCACGGTCGCTGGTCGCGGCGTACTCGAGGAACGGGATCAGTTGCACGGCGCTCAGGCCGAAGGCGACCAGCCCGGTCAGGAGCACATCTCGGTGGCGCCGCACGACGACGTACAGCAGCGCCGCGAGCGCGGCGAAGAACGGCTCCCCGCCGAGAAACGCCAGCGCCAGAACGATCCCGCCGCGCCGCCACGCCCCCTCTGCCGCGCACCAGAGCGCCAGCGGGATCCAGGCGAGCGTGGCCAGGTTGTTCGACACGTCGAGCAGCGACAGCACCGGCCCGCTGAACATCAGCGCCACCGCCCCCAGCAGCGCCGCCCCCTGCGATGCTCGCCGCGAGAACAGCAGGTACGCGCCGCCGCCGAGGATCATCAGGTGGAGGAGCAGGAAAAGCATGTATGCCGTCTCGAACGGCAGCACGACGAACAGCCACTGCGGCGGATAGAACACGCCCGTCTGCGGGTTCGCCAGCCACGGCTCCCCCGAGGCGCTGTACGGATTCCAGAGCGGCAGCCGGCCCGCCTTCAGCTCCATCGCCGTGAACCAGCGCAGCGGCTGGAAATAGTCGAAGTGGTCGCGAAGAGTGAAGACCTCGCGCTTGAACAGTGCCGGGAGGAAGAGGATCGCGGGGAGGGCGGCGATCAGGGCCAGGGGGAAGCCGTGGCGCCGGAATGCAGAATGCAAAATGCAGAATGCAGAATGGAAAAAGGAGCGAAGCCCATCACCCCTTTTCCATTCTGCATTTTGCATTTTGCATTCTGCATTCATCGTCTCTCGCAAAAGTCCCGCACGACCTTCCGCATCACCTGCACGCCCTCCGCAAAAAACCGCGACCGGATCCTCTCGTCCGCCCCGTGCACGCTGTCGGCGTCGTAGTAGTTCACCTTGAAGGGAGCGATCCCGTAGGCGGTGATGCCGCGGGCGCGGAAGAAGCGGCTGTCGGTCGTGGCCGGGGTGACCACCGGCGCGAGCGGCGCCCCCGGCGCGGCGGCTTTCAGGACGCGGGTGAGCGAGTCGTACAGCTCCCCCGAGGCCGGACTCTCGGGTGTAGCCTCGCCGGCGAGCATCACCTCCACCTTCCCGTTCTTCCCCACCGCCGCCCGGACTCGCTCCAGCATCTCCCCGGTCGTCGAGCCGGGCAGCAGCCGGATGTCGATTTCCGCGGTCGCGCGCGACGGGACGACGTTCACGACGCTTCCCGCGGACAGAGTGGTGATGGTGATGGTGTCGCGCAGCAACGCGCGGTAGCCGGGCGGGAGCTCCTTCTCGATCTTCGCAATGTCGAGCGGCTCCCGCAGCAGCCGCAGCTTCGCGCCCCGGCCGTCCTTGCGCGCCGCCGCGCCGGCAGCCGCGGTGCGGGCCACGACTTCGGTCAGCCGGTACGGCGTCTCGATCGCGTCGATCGCCGCGAGCGCCCGGATCAGCTTCGAAGTCGCACTCTCCCCTCCCGCCGCACCGTGCCCCCCCTGGCTCTCACTGGTCACGCGCAGCCAGAGCGGCACCTTCTGCTGCACCTCGATCCCCCAGAAGAGGATCTTGTCGACCGCGGTCTCGTTCGAGCCACCCTCGTTCAACACGAAGCCGACGTTGGCGAAAAGCTCGGGCCGGGTGTCGAGCAACTTCTTCACCCCGTCCAGCCCGCCGCGCTCCTCGTCGGGCGTGGCCAGGAAGACGACGTCGCGGCGCAGCTTCGCGCCGCGGCGTTTGAGGTCGAGCACGGCCATCAGCTCGGCGATTGCGAACGACTTCATGTCCAGCGCGCCGCGGCCCCAGATGTAGCCCCCCTCGCGCTTCCCCTCGAACGGCGGATTGCGCCAGGCGGAGGGATCGGCGGGGACGACGTCGATGTGGCTGAGCAGCAGCAGCGCCTTCTCCGGCGAGCCGGAGGCCAGCCGCGCGTAGACCGCCTGCCGCTTCGGGTCGCTGCCGACGAGCTGCGCCGGGACGCCCGCCGCGACGAGCTTCTTCTGCAGGAACGCCGCCCCGGCGGTCTCGTTCCCCGGTGGGTTGGTCGTGTCGATGCGCAGGTACTCGACCAGCGCCTCTTCGGCCTCCGGCTCCAGCGGGTCCTGCGGCGTACCGGACGCTTTCCGGCAGTTCAGCGGCGCGAGGAAGAAGGAGGTGAGGAGGACGAGGGCGGCGCCGCGGCGATTCACGCGTTTCCGGCTACCGGCTGCGGGATCGTCAACTGCACCGCCGGCGGCTCCTCGGCCACGGCGCGGTACGCCTCGAAGCAGTGGCGGCAGCGCGCCTCGTACGACGAGTCGCCCACCTCCACCTGCGTGTTCCCGCCCGAGAGGCGCTGCGAGTAGTGCGCGGCCCCGCGGCAGCGCACGCAGATCGCATGCATCTTCGACACTTCCTCGGCGACGGCCAGCAGTGCCGGCATCGGGCCGAACGGGCGCCGCATGTAGTCCTGGTCGAGCCCCGCGGCGATCACCCGGATATTCGCGTCCGCGAGCTGCATGCAGACGTCGACGATGCCGGCGTCGAAGAACTGGATCTCGTCGATCCCGACCACCTGGACCCCGATCTCAACGCGTGCCAACAATTCCGCGCTCGTGGCGACCGCGACCGCCTTCAGGCGGCGCTCGTCGCGCGACACCACCTCGTCGGTGGCGAAACGGTCGTCGAGCAGCGGCTTGAAGACCTGCACCCGCTGCCGCGCGATCACGGAGCGTCGCAGCCGCCGGATCAGCTCTTCCGATTTCCCGGAGAACATGCCTCCGGCAATGATTTCAATCCAGCCGCCGCGATGAGAATCCAATGGGGGATCGCCTCCGAGAGTAGATGGGTAAGGATAAACGTTGCTGGTTGCTGGTTGCTAGTTGCTTGTGAGGTGACTTCAGGCGAAGACGCGCGCCAGCCTGGCCACGCCTTCCCTGATCCGTTCGTCGCCTTCCTTCGCGAATGTCAGCCGCATCGTGTTCGCCCCGCTGCCGTCAACGAAAAACGGGCCGCCGGGGATGTAGGCGACGCCGCCGGCGACCGCGTCGTTGATGCGCGAGGCGGTGTCGGTGCCCTCATGCATCGTCACGAACGTGAAGAGCCCGCCGTCCGCGGGCGTCCACTCCGCGCGGCCGGAGAAGTGGCGCTCCAGCTCCTCGATCAGCACGCCCCGCTTCCCGCGATAGAACGCGCGGACCCGCTCGATCTGCGGGGCCAGCTCGCCACCGGCGATCAGCTCGTCGACGATCGACTGGTCGAGCATCCCGGAACAGAGATCCGCCGCCTGCTTGGCAATCTCCAGCCGCTCCACTAGCGGCTTCGCCGCCACGATCCACCCGCAGCGGAGTCCCGGCGCCAGCACCTTCGAGAACGAACCGAGATAGAGCACGCGTCCGTTCACATCGCGCGACTTCATCGACGTCGTGTCCGCGCCGTCGACGTACACCAGCTCTCCGTACGGATCGTCCTCGATGACCAGGAAATCGAACTCCTCCGCCAGCCGCAGCACCGCCGCCCGCCGCTCCTGCGTCATCAGCCGCCCGGAAGGATTCTGAAAGTTCGGGATCGTGTAAAGCAGCTTGATCCGCGTCCGCGAAGCCACCTCCCGCAACGACTCCGGCACGATCCCCTCATCGTCCTGCGCCACCCCCACCAGCTCCGCGCTGCGAGCAAAGAAGGACGCCGACCCGCCGATGTACGTCGGCAGTTCCACCGCCACCACATCCCCCGGATCGAGCAACGTATGCGCAATCAGATCGAGCGCCTGCTGCGACCCCGTCGTCGTCAGCACATCCTCGGCGGTGCATTCGACCCCGCGCGCGCGAGAGATCCCGGCAATCGCCTCGCAAAGCCGCGGCAACCCCCGCGTCGGCCCATACTGCAACGACACCGCCCGCCGCTCCCGCACCACCTGCGCCGCAATCCGCGCAATCGCCTCCACCGGAAACGTCTCCGGATTCGGCACCCCGCCCGCGAACGAGATGATGCTCGGATCGTTGATCAACTTCGCAAACGCGCGGATGGCTGAAGGGCGGAAGGAGCGGGCATCACGGGAGAAGAACGTATCGAACTGCATGCGGCGGGGATTCTAGATTGGACGGCCCCAAAAGTAGCGGTCATCCCCGCGCGCGCGTCAGGCGGCCCCAAATACGGTGATTGGATAGCTGACGAAGTGTGCGTCGGATGTCACCACCTGCAGATCGTGTTGCAGGGCCTGACAGATCAGCATCCGGTCAAAGGGATCGCGGTGATGCAGGGGCAGCCGAAGAAGATGCGTCAGCGACGGCTCATCGAACGGAAGGCTCGCGACCTCGTGCTCCTCACGCCGCCGCCGCAAATACTCGTCTGCGGGCGACGGAAGTGGCAACTTCCCCAATTGATGCTTTGCAAGCGCTTCCCAGACGGACACCACGCTCAGGAAAACTTCGTTCGATTCTTCCTGGATCGCTTCTGCCCACGCGCCAGGAAGCCGTGGATCCTCCGTTATGTACCAGAGAAACGCGTGAGTATCGAGCAGCAGCCTCATTCACCTTCGAAAAGCTGAAGGACCTCGTCCGGCAGAGAGTCATTGAAATCATCCGGCACGACGAAATCACCCTTTGCGAGTCCGATGGGACGCATGCCCGCCCGCTTCGTGAGCGGGCGCATCTCAGCCACCGGGCGATCCTTTTCGAACACGATCACCGTTTCGCCCTCGAGCACGCGGTGGAGATATTCGCCCGGGTCCTTTTTGATCTCCTCGACCGAGACATTCATCACGCGCGATGGTAACAGAAGCCCGCAACGCCTCCGATGAGCTCGGCCGAGCTCACCATGCAGTGTATTGCGGCCTCGCAGGCTTACGCGGCCCGGATCCGCCAGAGCATCGTCATCGCACCGTCCGACTTCCCAGGCAGTGGCACGAATCCCAATCGCTCGTACAGCCTCTGTGCCGGGTTTCTCTGATCGACACTGAGGCTCAACCCGGGATAGCCGCGTGCTCGCGCCAGATCCTCCAGCCCGTTCAGCAACGACCTGCCGATGCCCCTGGAGCGGTAAGGCGGTACCACGGCGATACCGATCTCTGGAATGTTCTCGCTGACAAATCCGTAGCCGGGCGCCTCCGCGGGAAACGTGCGGAACCATGCAGCTCCAACGCG
>Ga0190275_10003767_pt1 | contig 10856 bp, 6 predicted proteins | sample Popmic550T_FD_133745 | JGI IMG/M metagenome (GOLD analysis project Ga0190275, IMG submission 133745) | Populus adjacent soil microbial communities from riparian zone of Yellowstone River, Montana, USA - 550 T | ecosystem: Environmental > Terrestrial > Soil > Riparian zone > Trees stand | place...
CCCCTGTCCCCCCCTGGCTCATGGCTGATGCGGCCCCTGGTTCATGGTCGAGTGGCCCTCCTGGGAGCAAGTATCCGGTTCTGACACACGGCACTGTTCCCCTGGAGCGCACCACCACAAACTCATGTAGGCCAAGAGCCGAGGGTTCGCTATCGTTCCCTTCATGTCGAGCGTCGAAAGGCCGGCACTTCCACCGGTGCCGAAGGAGTTGGTCGATGCCGGCGCCCGAGGCCAGCTCGTGGTGCTGGTAGGTTCAGGAGCCTCCAAGAACTCAGGGCTCCCAGACTGGAAGGAGCTGCTGAACAAACTGTTCAACCAAGCCCAACAGGATCCCTTGGATCCTAGTCGGCGGGAAGAATGGGCAAAGCTAGAAGCTTGGTACACCGACCCGGACCAGAAAGATCTGCTCCGCAAAGCTTCCGCGCTGGCTAGGTTTAAGGGGGACTCCTGGCTGGCCGGGGCCGTCGCGCGCGAGCTGCGGAATGCGACGGCCCTTCCTTCCGAGGTCCATAAAGCGTTGGCCGAGCTGCCCGGAACAGCATTCATCACCACGAACTACGACTCACTGCTTGAGCAGGCACTAGAAGCGCGAATCGGCCAAGCCTCCAAGGTCATCTTGCTCTCCGACATCGAGGGCATCCGGGATTTCAGCACCGGCCAAGTCTTGAAGCTCCATGGGGCTCTCGATCATCCAGACACTATCGTCCTGAAGACGGGAGATTACTTTCGAGTCAGCCATCGTGACCCCAAGGCATGGAGAAAACGCCTGGAGGTCTGCCTCCAGCCTCCCTCGCAGGTGCTCCTAGTCGGGTACAGTTACTCGGACATCGACATCCAAGATGTCGTCGACACCCTCCGCGGCGCATATGAGGCGAAACTCCCAGGGCCGTTCTGGGCCACCCGGGAGGATTACGACAGCGAACTCAAGGCCAGTGAGTACGGGCTGCGGCTGGTAGGGTTGAAGGATTTTGGGCAACTAGCCCCCTGGATCCGGCAGTTGGCGGAGGAGATCAAATCACGCCAGGAACAGGCCCCTGCCTTAATGACGGTGTACCGCACGAAGCTCCATGAGCATTTCAAGGAGGAGCAAGGCCGAGCAAACAAGCTCTTCGAAGAGCACCGCTACGAAGAGGCCCATCAGGCATTCCTTACTCTAGCCAGCCATGTGTCTAAGCTTGCCAGCGCTGCTCCTGATGATGCCGAACTCCGCAAATTGGAGGCTGGCTGTCGGCTGAATATCGCCTGCTGCCTAGTCTGCCTCCTGAAGGACGAAGAGGCCCTCTCGATTCTCAAGGAGGTCGCCACGAAGGCCGATCTCCTCTCAGCAGATGGTCGTGCGACCCTTTCCGAGGGACTTGCCCAAATGGGTGAACCAGGGCTGGCCCGTCAGGTTCTTCCTTCTGATGACCCAAACCCGCACGTCAAGGCTGCACGCCAACTCATAGACGTGCTTGAGGGGCGACTGCCCACTGGCGAGCGCGCGCCGTCGAGCATCCTAGCGCTACAGATCGTTCGGTTACTTCTTAAGCAAGGGCGACTGGATGAAGCCTCGCAGGAATGCATTAGCCTGATCGAGACGAGTCAAGGCGACCCGCTCCCACTCCTTCTTCTGACAACGGACCTAGTACAATCACTCCGAAGAAGCGTCTTGGAAGATCCAGATTCCGCCCAGTGGGTTCCTCCTGAAAGCAGAGGACGGCTCGTCGACACTATAGAGAGTGCGTTCAACCAGTTGGACAAGCTTCTGCAGGTTTCGGCCCACCGTTCCCTCCTAGAGCAATTCAAGGCTCTCTTTTATGACCTTACTCAAGATCACGAGCGTTTCGGCTTGGCGGAACGTTCGCTCCAGGCGCTTGGCGCGGTTGTAGGGGACATCTTCCCCGATGAAGCATCGGTCGAAATAAAGAACATCGAGCAAGCTCTCTTGCTAGCTAGGACCGGAAAGCTTGAAGAGGCCCTTCGCTTCCTACAACCCTCCAAGCATCCCTGGCTCCACTCCGTAGTGCGAATCCGACTGTACAATCTCGCCAACCGGCCCGAGGAAGCCCTACAGCAAGCGCTGCTAGCTGCGGAACTCTGGCCAAGGCGAGCGCCACTCGAATTTCACGTGGCTGAGTTGCTTCTTCGTGCCTCTCGGCCAGAGGAGGCTTTGGTTCATGCCCAGGCCGCCTTCCAAACTCTCCCAGGTCGTGGCTTCCGTCGCTTGCTGGCCCTATGCCTCTTCGCGACGGGAGATATCAGTAGTGCGTGGGAGCAACTCGAATTGCTCAAGGACTCGCGGGACCCCTTGGTGCTCAAGTTGCGGGCCTCAACTGCCGAACAAGTTGCTCCCGATCAGGCATTGGTCCTCTGGGATCTCTACCTAGCCCAGCAGCCAGACGATATCAAGATTAAGCTCCACGTACCAAGCCTCCTATTTCAACTTGGGAAGCCCGATGAAGCGGCCCAGAGGGCTTGGCGTGTCTTCGAGGAGCATCAAGAGCAACTTGATTCAAGACAAGTGTACGACTGCGCCCAGTTTCAACGTCTCGGTGGCGATCTAGACGAGGCAGCGCGTGAGCGAATGATGAAAGCGGTCAAGCTTCTTGAGACTCGGTTTCCCGGTGCTCACGAGGCAGAGCAATACCGCCTACACCTTCTCACGGCACTCGGATTCCCTAAAGAAGCTAAGCCTTTCGACTTCGATGCACTCGCCGCAGCAGGGGCTCTCCAGCGTGTGACACTGGACGAGGCAAGAGAATTCTTTCGTCGGCAACGAAACACCGTAGAAGCAGCGTACGATGCTTACCTGAACGGGCAACTATCCTTTGAGTCATTCAGCAAGCTCACAAATAGACCTGCGGCGGAACACTTCGTCCGGCTCCTCCGCATGGCATCGACTCGACGTGGCATCCCCGTGCTGTGTACTCCGGTTGCCTATGGAGTCGAAGTTTCAGCTCCAAACCTTGGGGGGCAGCAACTCCTTGTGGGAGAACTCGAACTTCTCGTGCTCCAGCACTTGAGTTTGTTCGGCAAGCTACGCAGCGCGCTGGGGAAGGAAGGACGGCTCCTTCTCTTCCATGAGGTTTGGGAAGAAGTTGTACAGGCTGCTGGAAACCTGGAACTTCGCACCCAGCGTGTACAGCTGGAACAGCATGAGAAGCTGATCCAGCTACTGGAAGAATCGTACAAGGTTTCCCTTGGGGAGGAGCACAGCCACTCAGATGATCGAGACTGGGCAAAGCAACATGAGTTGCCTATTGTTGATACTGACGATTCCAAATATGACTCCATAACGAGCGCGCTTTCATGCCGGTCACTTGCCATACGCATAGCCGAACTCGGCCTAGTGACCCGGGATGTTCGTGACAAGCTGTTGAGACAATTTTCTGGACCTGAGTCTTCCGCCCACCTAGCCGCCCCTCTTCCAGCACGTTTTGCAATCACATATCCACCGCTGTTCATCTTCTCTGATGCGGGTGCCCTTGAAGCTCTGCTCGACATCGTGCCGGAAAAGCTCGTGATAGGGCCACGCACGATGGAGCAACTCCGCAGCCGCCGTGGAGATTTGCGCGAGGATATTGAGGCAGCAGAGCTTGCGGAGGCACTCCATCGCACGGTGGCAGCAGGCATCACAGAAGGATGGGTTCAACGCATCGACCGTCCCGACATTCCAGAACTGCCTAAGCCTCGCTCGACCCAAGAAACTCTGAATGACAACTTGCTCCGGGAGCATTTGGCAAGTGCGCTCGTCTTCCGTCAAGCCTTGAATGGCAAACCGAACCATTGGCTTCTTGCGGCGGATTTCAGTTTTATTGCTCCTCTAGGAAGCAATCCGCTCATAGCGAGGATGGCCTGGACTCCCCCTGCAAGGGAATTTCACGAGTTAGCCTCACGAATGCGTCACCTGTCTGAGCGCGCGATCCATTTTCCTGCATTGGTTCGTCAACTGATGCCCAAGCCCGAGGCCTGGAAGGCTCTTGAGCGATTGGCCAAACTCGGCTTTGTGGACGCTCTGCGCTCCGAGGATCTCTTGGAACTTGCGCGCCGCTACGGTGGCCTAGACAAGTCCGAGCCAAGTCGCCTTCTCGACCGGATCGAGTGGATGGCCCGTCGCCGAGAGCATCCAGGAGCTCCCGTGGCAAGCTTAAGGCTAGCTGGTGTCTATTCCACTGCCATCTGGGAAGCGTTCTGTGGCGATACCACTGACGTGGACAGTCACTCTGTTGCGACGGTCCTCCTAGCACGTGCGGACAGTATCGACCAAGCTGTTCACGGCAATCTGCTCAGCATGCTCCTAGGCTTCGTGTGCATCGCTGCTATAGAGAGGCCGAAGACGGCCTTTGTCTTTGATGAGGGCAAATTAAGACTGTCTCTCGACTCTAAGACTGGGAGACTGTGGCTTTTTCTGCGCAATTGGGCAGGAACGGAGGGGCGGCGCCAAGGAGCTTTCTATCGTAGCCTGCGTGAAACCTGGGTTCAGCTAGACTCCTTCAATATCCCGGACACCGCCAAGCAAGCCCGTTGCTACCCACTGATCTTGGCCGCGATGGGTAAATCTAAATCCTTGACACTGCAGAACCCCAGTATTGAGGCTGCAGCCATTCTCTCCGCCAACTGGGAAAATGAGGCTCGTCCCCTCGCGGACTTGAGAATTGAACAGGATCTCCAAGATTGGGCCCAGCGTTTCGAGAAGTTGGAAGAGCCGTACTATCTGGGAGCCGATCATCTTGTGTACGATCCGCCTACTACCCAGGAGGGTAGGTTCGCTGCTGCAGCGCCAGAGAGCGTACTCCTTCGTGCCTCCGCAAAAGCTATTAGTGAATGGGCTGTGCATCTCGCCAGGCGCCAAGGGCCGCACGATGGCCGTGCTCACAAACGCCTAATAGAACTTTCGCAGGATCCCAAGAACCCGAAGCTACGCCGTGATTACGCTAGAATGACAGTCACAGCCCCATGGCGACTTGTCCGAGAGGATCCTGCTTCAATCCGAGCATGGGCTTGGCGCCGACACTATGGAGAAACCTATTTCCCTCACGATCTAGACGATCTTCGAGAACTACTTTCCGAGCCAAAGGGCTTACTCGATGCTCGTCCTCTCTATGTGCTTTTAGACGAACGCCTCCACGAAAACGGATTCTGGAACTCGCGTGAAGACAAGCTCATTCTTTGCCTGAGAGCTTCAAAAGCACCTGGTCCGCTAGCAGCATTCTCTGTCCCTCTGCGAATAATAGCGCCTGATGCCGTTTATGCGGAGGATGTAGCCGAATCTCTCGACCGGTTGAGACATCCCAATGACTACCCCTCGGCGCATCTTGCCAGTGACATCCTCTTCTTAAGGGTAGCAGCTCGCCAGCGCCCTTATGTCCGATTGCCGCAGGGAGAGATTGACCTCCGCGAGGAACTCCTGGTTCTCCTGCCCGCCGTATTGCGCTCGGCTGTCAGGCCTCCGCCGAGCGCTGTGCCCGCTTCTGGGTTGGATAGCGAGAGGAGCGCGTCCCACGACGAGGATACCGTCGCTGTCGCCGAGGCTGACCTCCTACGCCTCTGTGGGCAGGTAGTCCGCGACTTGGCGGGGCTAGCCCCTCTGCCGCTGAAGGATGGACTGTGGCTCACCTATCGCCTCTTCGGGTGGCTGTGGGCCCAGCTTGAGACGTTGTCTCCGGACGCGAGGATCTCAGGCTTGCGCAGGCTGCGACAGGTTTCTCCCTCCCCTGACCAATTCGCAGTAGGCGAAGGGGATTTGCTCGACCCGTTCCGCTTTGATCCTAAGCGTTTTGATTATCGCCTAGCTACTCTGCTGCATGCCCTCTGCCTCATGGAGGTGCTTCGTCCCACATCCTCAAACGATGGAGAAGAGAACCACGAGGAAGCCCGAAAAGTCACGTCTACTGCGCTGGAGGATCTGCTCGTCGAGATTGCTGCGCGTCCCATTTCTGATGAGGACCGACTGTTCCGTGCGCGGCATCCGACTCCGTCGCGCCTCGATTGGGAGGAGTCGGGTACCCTCCCAGATCTTGCACTGAAAGCGCTCCTATTCATCAACGACGAGGCATACTTCCGAGTCTCTCCCGAACGGCGTCTTCAGTGGCTGTCTGATTTACCCAAATCTACCAATCAGAAAGAGAAGGTAAATTGGGAACTCGCCTTCCTCCTACTTGGAGCGCTCACGAACCATACCCAGAGACTTACGCCCGAGGAGAAGATGGCCTTTGAAGAGCACCTAGGCACCCTCGATGATGCACTCGACGGTGCCTCTCTCCTACGCTGGCTCGGATTCACACAACTCTACGGAGCAGGCAGACAGCATCTTGAAAAGGAGGTCCAGAAACTCTTGATCGAGAACCTGAAGCATCCAAGAGCTCCTGATGCATTCGGGAGGTACCTGACGGCTCTGTCCAACGTTGCGCCAGATCAGCTTGAAACGGAAATTGAGCGGATCATGGCCCTAGTTGAGTCGAGCGGTCAGGATCTTGTCCCGTTCGCCGCAGGTTTGGGGAGAGTCATCATCTTGGGTAACCCCGCCACCATTTCCACCACTAAGAGTCTCCTCCGGAAGCTCTCTGAACGGCCACCCTTTTTTGGTGACGAGCGGATGCGTTCACTCCTGGGAACCTTGGGTATGCTGTCATCATCCTGATATGGACACTCGAACGATTCGTTTACGCGTTTTCTGCTCGCCTAAAGGCGGAGTCGGCAAATCCACCCTTGCTGTGGCCTGCGCTAAACTTCTGGCCGAGAGCAAGCGGACCTGCGTTCTCATTGACGCGGATCTCACAGGTACCTCTCTCGCGGATGGATTGCGCCTGCGGGCCCCTCATGTTGCCCTGAACCAGGATGGAATACCAGATCTCTTCGCGGCCCCAACTGGAGACTTCCTGAGTCGCGCTGATACCGTTCGTCTCCGCAATGAGCGTAAGTGGAGAGTTGGGAGTGAGCAACTTGCTTCTCCAGTCTTTCTCAACGACATCCTTCAACACGGCACACTAACAAACGAGTGTCGGATAGATGCATTGCTCTGGAAGCACGAAGAGGATGACGGCGTCTGGTACCTTCCGTCCTCTCCTTTTGAGAAAGATATCGCTATCGCGCTCGGCTGGATCTACCGAGAGCCCCCTTTTACTTGGCTCCAACGCATGATGTGGCTCTTGGAGGGGATGCGCGCGCAGATACCGACGCTCAGCGACGTAGTAATTGATTTGCCGCCTGGTCTCTTTGGCTTTGCGCATGAGGCCCTTGTGCTCTTATCCCATCTCCGCTTGGATCGCGAGTTCCCCTCCGGCTTTCCGGCTTGGCATAAGCAAACGGGTTCGTGGGAGGCGCTTCCGTTCCTTGTCACAACTCCGGATCGCAATGACGTCCTGTTGGCATACGAGTACCTCTATGCTCACGTCGAGGAACTCCGTGGACTCCGATTGCTGTTGAACCGTAATGAAGACACTCAGATTTCTGAGCTTCGTAAAGACCTGCGTGCGCACTTCCCAGAGAATATGGGGGCGGAGAACATCACCCCCTACCGAATCGACAGGCTCCGCCCGCTGGCAGAGATATTCACGAGTAGAAACCTGCGCATGAGTGAGGACGTCCGCAGACTTCGTGAGTATCTCCAGATTGAGGAGACTGCGTAATGCTATTCGAACCTACGGACTCCTTGTTTGCTTCTGCTCCTGTGGAGCAAGCTTGGCACATCTCAACCATGGCATCACCGGGTCGTAGAGCGCTCTCAGGGCAATACCGCAAGCCTGGATTGGAATTGACTCAGCAGCATCAAGAGATTGGAAAACAGCGGGACCCATTGGGTGACCTTCAGAACTGGCTCGAAGCCCTTTATGCACGCTGTGCTCGGGGAGAGATTGATCCAGCGATTGATCAAGTGCTAGAGGTATTTGAGGAACTTCTCTACGAGAAGAAGTTCACCCGGTGTGATGAAGTCTTGAAGCAAGCCAATGCGGACCATCTGCCCGTCGAAGTAATGCTTGCTCTATTGATGACTAGCGCTCGGGCCAGGGAGTTTCTTCAGACACGCACAGGCTTCTATGAACGTGTCGAGCATCGGCTTCGTCAAATACGACCTGATCGAACTGATGAGCTCCTAGCTAATTTGAGGTAATTGGCCGATGGGATCCACCTCCCCTTCCGAGCCCGCTGCTCCTGAGCCCGCTGCTCCTGAGCCTGCTGCTCCTGAGCCCGCTGCTCCTGAGCCCGCTCCTTCTCCGTCTAACCCGAGCTCTCTCTCCCAATTGTACAAGCCGGAGAATAAGCCCTACCGAGATGTTGAACACATTGCTATCGCCATCAAGCAGGTAGACGAAGAACAGCGCCATGTTGGACTTCTCTATAAGCACGATAGAGCACAGAACGAAGTAAGATTTCTCCATCTTGCCTGGCACCACGATTTAAGGGTTGGACCACCGACGAAAGCCTTAAATTGGGCAGAGCCGAAAGTACCCCAGGAAAAGGCTCGAATCCTCGCCCGACTCTGTAAACTCGTGGGGGAGAAGTATACCGGTGCGTTTGGAAAGAAACTCTGCTACGCCGTGCGTTATACAGATGGCCGCTTCGACCCGAATTCTGGTGAATTCCTGACCCGCGATGGACGAGGACTCACCTGCGCGACCTTTGTAATGGCGATGTTCAGGACATATGAGGTTCCCCTCGTACTTCAGGACGAGTGGCCCAAAAATCGAGAAGGGGACAATGCCTGGCACGAAAAGATCGTTCGAGGTCTTACTGAAGACAAAGCAGATGAATCGCATATTGAAGCGGTGAGGAATGAGTCGGACTGTGCTCGTTACCGTCCTGAGGAAGTAGCTGCTGCTGCCTTAGCCGAAGGTCTTCCGGCGGGCTTTCAGTTTGCGGAGAGCACGGGGTTGCTGATTGTAGACCACCTCCGCAAAGGTTCTCCGAAACCGGCCTGATCGTATCCATTCGATCGGTTCCCTGGCGGCTTGGCCACTATTCGGGGAACCGTCCCTGACCGATGAAGCACGCTACCTTTGGGCATCAAGCGAAGCCTCCATTGACCGAGTAGCCCGTGTTCTTCTGCGAGCCGCAGAGCGTCTCCCAGCCGGTGATGCAGTGCTCGCATGTGCCGCACACGCTGTGGAGCCAGGGCACGCCCACACGATCGCCCTCCTTGAGCGAGGTGACGCCGGGACCCAGCGCGGCCACGTAGCCTGCGCCCTCATGGCCGGGGACGAAGGGCAGCGCTGGCTTGGCTGGCCAGTCGCCCTGCACCGCATGTAGGTCCGTATGACAGACACCGCTCGCGACGACCTTCACGAGCACCTGGCCCAGGCCCGGCGTGGGCGTGGGCAGCTCTTCAATGGAGAGCGGCTGACCCAAGTTCCGGACGACTGCGGCCTTCATCGTGCGCTGCATGGTGGGATCCCTTGCCAGGTTCAGGGGCACCCCTCAGCAAGCATCAGGCCACGGGCTTGGAGCACGGAGACAGCGGCAGCGACGTCCTCGGGTTTCGCAGAATCTGCGCGATGGCGCCAAGGTTGCGCTCGTCGGGTTCGTTCACTTGCGGCCCGTGTGTGGGACAATGCGGCCCCGTGAAGACTCTCCGCTCCGCCCTGATCGCCTCGCTCCTGCTCGCGCCCCTGACTCCAGGCCCCGCAGCGGGCCCTGAGGAAGTACGCCCCGTTCGGACCGAGCCGACCGTGCTGGACTTCCCCACGACCGACGCCACCGTCTCGCTGCTCGAGCCTGTGGGGGAGGAGTGCGAGTGGGCTCGGTTGGACCCTCTCTCGTCGAAGCGCCGGGTGCTCGCGCGCCTGGCGGCGGGCTGCCAGGGAGGCAGCACCGCGCTGAGCCGCGACGGCAAGAAGGGAGTGGTGCGCTTCTGGCGAGGCGCCGTCAGCATGCCCATTGTGGGCCGGCCCACCTTCCCCGAGCCATTTCCCTCCAACAAGTTCCGAGACCGGCTGTTCCTCGTGGATCTCACCACGGGAGGCGTCGAGGAGCTGCCGCTGCCTCCCGAGGGCGAGCTCATCGAGTACGGCTTCGATCCGGGGGGCCGGCTGCTGGGACTCTCCCTCGAGAGCGGCCCTGCGTCCCCCGAGCGTCCCCGGACGGTGCAGCTCGATGGGGCCGGGCGCCAGTCCACCCTCGGCGGGGGGAGAGCGCAGATGTCGCTCACGGCCCACACCTTCGCCTTCCTGGGCGGGAGATGGATCCGGATGGAGTCGAAGCCCTCCGTCGATGGGCTGGGCACCGCCGCCCTGGAGCACCGCAAGGAGCTCGGAGAGCGCTCCATCCGCGCGCTCGATCCCCGGTTCGAGGCACTGGAGATCGAGGACGATGAGGTGCTCGACCCGCTGTACGCGCTCTCACCGGAGCAGCCCGAGGGCGAGTGGTTCCAGTTCAAGAGCGGGACGCACAGGCTGGCCGTCTGGGGCACGCCCTTCGGCGGCGACATCCTGGCGACAGGCCTGATCCGGCAGTTGGAGCCAGGGAGGGTGAGCGCGCTCCCGGCATTCCCCTACCGGCCGAACGACATGATGAGCCTGCGGACCCGAGGCCCCTTTCTGCTCATCTCGCTCGCGGACTCCGGCGCGCATCCGCGGATGTACCGCGGCCGGAAGCTCCTCTGGAGCTCCGAGACGGCTCGGGCCGTGACGCTCTGGCCAAAGTGAACCCCCCGAGTCGCAGCCCGCCGTTGCCTATGCGCGACGCCTACCGGAGGCCAAAGGAGTAGCAGCTTCCGTTGAACATGCCGCTGCGGCTGCCTTCGGCACTGGTCCAGTAGCTCTGGGTCCGGGTGTCATTGTCGCAGCAGTAGGTCCACTGCGGGTACCAGGGATCCCCTTGCCGGAGGTTGCGGCAGATGGGGCGCTCCTCGGACTGCGAACCCGCATCGGCGAGCTGCGACA
>Ga0190275_10003768_pt1 | contig 10854 bp, 10 predicted proteins | sample Popmic550T_FD_133745 | JGI IMG/M metagenome (GOLD analysis project Ga0190275, IMG submission 133745) | Populus adjacent soil microbial communities from riparian zone of Yellowstone River, Montana, USA - 550 T | ecosystem: Environmental > Terrestrial > Soil > Riparian zone > Trees stand | place...
ACGCCGTGGTGCTGCCCGGCCATGGTCCGGCCACCTCAGTGGAGGCCGAACGCACCGCAAATCCGTTCCTGACCGCAGCAGCCCTGGTGCATGCTGAGCAGATGATGGAGCGCGAGCAGCACGCCGAGGGCAGGTCGGGCCGAGCCTGACCGCGGGTTGACCACACCCAGCCCCGCCCCGCCGCCCACCACCCATCCGTCTCGAGCAGATTGACATCAGAAATGGCCGAATTCCACGCGCCCAAGGGAATCCCCGACTACTACCCGCCGGTGTCGCGTGCTTTCGTCGCCGTCCGGAGCAAGCTGCTCCGCGCCGCCGAACGGGCGGGCTACTCGCCGATCGAACTGCCGCTGTTCGAGGAGACCGGGTTGTTCGCCCGGGGTGTCGGGGAGTCCACCGATGTGGTCGCCAAAGAGATGTACACCTTTGCCGATCGCGGCGGCCGTTCGGTCACCCTCCGTCCGGAGGGCACCGCCGGGGTGATGCGCGCCGTCATCGAGCACGGGCTGGATCGCGGGCCGCTGCCGGTCAAACTGGTCTATGCCGGTGCGTTCTTCCGGTACGAGCGACCGCAGGCCGGCCGTTACCGGCAGCTCCAGCAGGTCGGAATCGAGGCGATCGGCGCCGACGACCCGGCGTTGGACGCCGAGGTCATCGCGGTGGCGGACGAGGGCTTCCGGGACATCGGCTTGACGGGATTCCGGTTGGATCTGACGTCGCTCGGCGACTCGAACTGCCGGCCCGCGTACCGGGAACTGCTAACCGCCTATCTCGATCACCTGGACCTCGACGATGCGACCAGGGAGCGCGCCCGGTTGAACCCGCTGCGAGTGCTGGACGACAAGCGACCGGCGATGCAGGCACTGCTGGCCGATGCTCCGCTGATGATGGACCACCTGTGCGACGCCTGTCGCGAGCACTTCGACCGGGTGTTGGCCGTGCTTGATGCGTTGCAGGTGCCGTACGCACTCAACCCACGAATGGTTCGCGGACTGGATTACTACACCCGAACGACCTTCGAATTCGTCCATCCCGGACTTGGCGCGCAGTCCGGTATCGGCGGCGGGGGCCGGTATGACGGTCTGATGGCCGAACTGGGCGGACAGTCGTTGTCCGGTATCGGCTTCGGCCTCGGTGTCGATCGCACCCTGCTTGCGGCGAAGGCCGAAGGGTTGCAGGTCGGCAGCGAAAGCCGTTGCGAGGTCTACGGTGTGCCGATTGGGCCGGCGGCTTCGGCGCGGCTGGCGGCGCTCGCCGGCCGGCTTCGTCGAGCCGACATCCGCACGGATCTTGCGTACGGCGGGCGGGCGCTGAAAACCGCCATGAAGGCAGCCGACGCCTCTGGAGCCCGGATCGCCCTGATACTCGGCGACCAGGAGATCAAGGACGACACCGTGACGGTGCGCGATCTGCTCAGTGGTGAGCAAAACCCCTGTGCGCAAACCGATGTCGTTGCCACTGTGCGAGCGCTGCTCAGCGCCGGCGGCCCCGTACCAACAGGATGATCAGGGTCAGCAGGCTGAGCCCGACCACCACCAGTCCATAGACCATTGCGGTGGTGTGCAACCCGGCGCTGGTGGCGGCAAGGCCCGCGACGACGGCGGGCAGGCTGAATGCCAGGTAAGAGATGATGAACGCGACGGCGAACACCTCGCCCCGTTCCTCGGGTGCGGCCAGCCGGGCCAGGGTGCCGAAGCAGGCCAGCGCGGAGCCACCGAATCCGATACCGGCAATGACAGTGCCGGCGGCGGCAACCGCGATGGATTCGATGTTGATCCCGACCAGGGTGGTAGCCGTACCTACCGTCAGCAACACAGCAGCCATCCGCAGCACTCGTCCGGTCTGCCAACCCTTGAGGCTGAAGGCCGTGATCGCGCCGGTCGCGCACAGCAGGGTGACCACCAGGCCGCCCACCAGGTGGTTGGTCAGCCCGAACAAACTGGCGGCGACGGAGGGCCCCAGGGACAGGTACAGCCCGCCCAGCGCCCAACTGGCCACCAGCATCGGGGTCAGGGCGAGAACGTCGGGGCGCAGTCGTGCGGGTAGGCCGACCTTGGGTTTGAGGGAGGCCAACCCGCCTGGCCGGCGGACCCCGGTTTCCGGCATGACGGCAACGAAGACCGCGGCCACCAGCATGCCGGCGAGCAGCAGAACATAGACCAAATGCGTTGGCGCGGGACCGAACTGGACCAGAGCGCCGCAACCGAGCGCACCGACGGCAAGGCCGCCGAGCGGGGCGACACCGTTCACCACTCCGGCCCGGCCGGGTGCATGCGGTGGGTTCAGATCAACCAGCGCGGCGCCGAGCGTGGTCATCGCTGCGCCGGTGGCGATGCCCTGGGCAAGCCGGGCCAACAGCAAAACGGTGACGTTTCCGGCGGTGATGAACAGCACCAGCGCCACCAGCTCCAAGGCGATCGCCGCGGCGAGCACCGGGCGACGCCCCACATAATCCGACAGCGCGCCCAGGACCAGTAACGACCCGATCAATCCGAGCACATACACCGCGAAGACAATCGTCAACGTAGTGGCGGAGAACCCCCATTGCTGTTGGTAGACAACATAAAGCGGTGACGGCGCGCTGGACGCCGCCATGAACGTGATGAAGATGGCGGTGATCGCGATGAAGGCCGTGGAATGTGAGAGCCGCCGGCCGGCCGGGCCAAGGGGGCTGACCGGGACTTCATCGACCTTGGACGAGCCGTGAGACACCGCCGCAATTGCGGTGATGGTGGGCTTGGACATCGGGCTCCTCATTGCAGCGATCAATGCGTTAAGCTTGATAGTAGCCTAGTGCAGTGTTCATTGCGATAGTGACTGGAGGTCGAGGATGACCGTCACGACGGAAGAGGCAGCGGCGGTTGTGCCGACCACTCGCCCGGGTGGTCGGTCGGCGCGGGTTCGCGCAGCCGTGCACCACGCCGTCGAGGAGCTGCTCGCCGAAGGTCCCCCAGAGTCGTTGACCATGCCCTTGATCGCGGCGCGCGCCGGTGTTCATCCGACCACCGTGTACCGGCGCTGGCCCTCGCTGGCCGACCTGCTGGGTGAGGTGGCGGTCAGCAGATTCAGCGGCGACATCGTCGTACCGGACACCGGATCATTGCGCGGCGACCTGGACCGCTGGGCGGGTGCGGTGGCCACTGACCTGACCGACCCCGATGTCCTCGCCCTGATGCGCGCCGCTGTCGGCTCAGGCCCCGGTGGCGGGTGCGCCTGCGTTGCCGACCGGCAGGCCCAGCTCGCCGCCATCGTCGAACGCGAACAGTCCAGGGGTGGTCAGGCCCCGACCGTCGACCAGGCCGCCGACGCCATTCTCGGGCCGCTGTACTTTCGGGCCATCTTTCTGGGCGAGCCCGCCGATCCGGCATGGGCGCGCGGGTTGGTGGATGCTTTGCTCCGCTGAGGGGTCACTGCGGGATGTGAATCCGAGCTGCGAACCTGTCGAAGTCGCGGTCGAATGTCTCTCTCCGCGCGGTGCACTGCCTTTGCATCAGCTGATCTCGCTGTACTCGTCATCTGCGGTGTAGGGCTGGTTGGGCCAGAACGGCCACTCCTCGAAGGCTCTGCAACGTCCGTCGTCGGCGAACCGCATGATCCAAAGATCGCGGTACTGGCGGTGTACCGGACCGCCGTATTGCACCTCGACCCGAACCACAGCGGTCTCGCCCTCGATTGCAACGATCGACGGTGTGGCAGTGAATATCTCGTCCGGGCCGTCACGGGTGTCTTCCCACATCCGGCCGATGGCGGGCAGCCCGACATGGGGTTCTTCGTACGGCCCCTGCAGGTAGGTGGCATCCGGCGTGAAGAGCTCCGCCAGCAGTTCGATTCCGGCGCTGCGCCATGCCCGTTCGTAGCCTTCCAGCCATTGCGATACGCGTTCCTCGTTCATGCACGCCACCCTGACAGGTGTGCCCGGTCACCGCATCTGATGTTCCGGGCAAGCAGTTCAGCGCGATCCGGTCAGCTCGGTGGGCATGGTGATCACGTCGACCATCGCCCCCCGCCGCCACACCGTGATCGGCAGCGGCCGCCCGATCGCGTCGTCGAACAGCAGGCGTTGCAGGCTCTGCGCGTCGGTCACCGGTCGCCGGCCCGCCGTCAGCAGCAGGTCGCCGCCGGTCAGTCCGGCTCGGTCGGCCGGCGATCCGCTGATCACCTCGACTACTCGCAAACCTTTGCGGCGCTGTGCCTTTGCCGCCAGGTCGGCGGGCAGCGGGGTCGGCCTGCTGACCAGCCCGAGATATGCCCGCCTCACCCGGCCATCTTTGATCAACGCATCGATGATGCGCCGGGTGGTGGCATTGATCGGGATGGCGAGCCCGAGACCGACCCCGGCGACAGCCGTATTGATCCCGACCACCCGGCCGGCTGAATCGGCCAATGCACCGCCGGAGTTGCCAGGGTTCAACGCGGCGTCGGTCTGGATGACATCCTCGATCACCCGGCCGGCAGTTCCCGACCTGGTCGGCAACGACCGACCAAGCCCGCTGACGACTCCCGCCGTCACCGAACCGGCCAGCCCCAACGGATTTCCGACCGCGACCACCAGTTGGCCAACTCGCAGTTCGGTGGCGTCTGAGAGCAGAACCGTGCCGGCCGGCACCGCAGATCGCGCTTGCACCACCGCGAGATCTGACAATGGGTCGGACCCGACGATGTCAATAGCGGTCTCCGTGCCATCGGCAAACTCGGCGGTCCCCGATTCGGCGCCGGCGACGACATGCGCATTGGTCAGCAGGTAGCCGTTCGCGGCAAAGAGCACCGCCGACCCGGAACCGCCTTCGGCCCGCCCGCCCCGACCGTGACCGCGCACCTGCAAGGCCGCGACGTGCGGAAGCAGCGACGCAGCAACACTTGTCACGACGCGGGAATAGGCGTCCAGCGCCGACTCATCCGGCTCCGACTGGCCCGGCGTGGGCTGCTGAGCTGCTTGGTTCATCCCGACCTCCGCCATCCGGTCAACAAGACTCCATTGAACGTCCGGGCAGGACAAGAATGGCGCTATGGCATTACGCCCGTGGCGATCGCCGCCCTCGGTCGGCGCATCCGGGGTCAACCACCCGCGGCGACTCCGGCGGCCAGCAGGGGTGTGACGACGTCATTGACGTAGGCCAGGCTCAGCGGACCCGGCCCATTGGTGGCGTAGGCCATCTTCTCGTCCGCCCAGACCAGCAGCCCGGCCTGGGTGGATGGCAGGTCCTGGAACCGCCGATCGGCCTCCAGAACACCCTGTTCGTCGTTGTAGGCCCAGATGACCAGGACGTCCGCGTTCAGCTGGTCCAGGTTCTCCAGCGATATTCCCGCGCCCTGCATCGAGTTGTCCTGGTTGGTGGCGGGCGTCAGGCCGAATTGCTCCAGCCATGATCCGTTCCCGAATGCGAAACCCTCGGACATCGCAAAGCGAACGAACTGATACGTCTTGCCCTGCAGGGCTTCCAGTTCACCGCGGGAGGCTGCGAACTTTGCCTGGACATCGGCAATGGCGGCTGCCGCCTTATCCGGTTCGCCAACTGCCTTGCCCAATGCAAGCGTCAGGACGTCCCAGTCGGTGTTGCCCTTGATGGCGCCCGCATACGTGGTGGCCATCGAGTTCAACTTCTCGAAGGTGGCCTGGTCGGCAATCTGCCAACTGTCGCCAACGATCAGGTCCGGCTGGTAGCTCAGGATCCTTTCGATGTTGACCGAATAGTCGGGGTTGCTCAACCCAGAGTCGAGGGTCCCGGTGAGTTGGTCGCTCAGCCAGGGACGCGAGTCGACGATATCCTGCTCACTCATTGCGACAGCGACCGGTTGGACGCCAAGGGACACCAGGATGTCGGCGCCCTGATAGGTGAGCGCGACAATCCGTTGCGGCGGGGCGTCAATGGTCAGCTCGCCGTAAACCGAGTCGACCGTTGCGGGGAAGGCCGGACCGTCGGTCGCATTGCCGGTGGTCAAGGCCACTTCGGCGACGGCGGCCTGGGTGTTCGAAACCGTCCCGCCGGCATCCGAAGGTGTCGCGGAGCAGGCCGACAGGACCAGCCCGGCAACCAGTCCCGTTGCCAGCATCATGTGTCGGGCGCCGACCGTGGGTCGGACAGCGAATCTCATTTCTTCTCGGTCCTCCGCTCTTTCGGGCCGCCTCACCAGCAGCCCCGGGTACCGTGAGGGTAGCTGAGCCTGGCCTAAGTAATCCGTCGGCCTGGCATTGGCGTAGCTCCGTAAGCGGGAGGCTTGCCTCGTCGCCGTACGTATGTTCGAATAGGCTTATGCGGTGGGAAGGCAGGGTGCTCGGCATCGAAGACACCTCGGCGTTGCCCGGGATGCGGCAACTCGCCGGGTTCGTCCGGACGGTGCGGACCCCGGATTTCGCCGGAGTCACCTTTCACGAGGTGCACAGCAAGTCCGCGCTGAACAAGGTGCCGGGCAGCTCGCCGATGCCGTTCAGCTGGACTATCAATCCCTACCGGGGCTGCACGCACGGCTGCGTCTACTGCTTCGCCCGCGGCACCCATTCTTACCTGGAGTTCGACACCGGTCACGATTTCGACACTCAGATCGTGGTGAAAACAAATATCGGAACCGTGCTGCGCCAGGAGGTTTCGGCACCGAAATGGCAACGCGAGCATGTTGCGATGGGCACCAACACCGATCCCTACCAGCGGGCCGAGGGCCGCTACCGGTTGATGCCGGACATCATTTCTGCGCTCGCCGACAGCGGAACGCCGTTCTCGATCCTGACGAAGGGCACTGTGCTGTCCCGCGATCTCGCCCTGCTGGCCGCGACTGGGTCGACGGTGTCCGTGGGGATCGGGGTGTCACTCGCCCTGCTGGATCCGGAACTACAGGCGACCTTGGAGCCTGGTACCCCGAGCCCCAAGGCCCGGCTCGACCTGGTCCGTCGGATTCGGGCGGCCGGTCTGCCGTGCGGAGTATTCATCGCTCCGTTGTTGCCGTACCTCACCGACACCGAGGAGCAGATAAACGCCCTGGTCGCTCAGCTGGCCGAGGCCGGCGTCACTGGTGTCAGCGGCATCGGGCTGCACCTGCGGCCCGGCGCCCGGGAATGGTTCTTCCACTGGCTCGAGATCAACCGGCCAGATCTGGTGCCCGCGTACGAGCGGCTGTATTCGCGCGGTGCCAACTTGCCCAAGGATTACCGGCAGGCGCTCTCCGCCCGGATCAAGGCGGCCAGTACCAGGTACGGTCTGGGCCCGTCGGCCGAAGACGGGATGGCTGGGCGAAACACCCGTGCGCGCAGGTCGACAGACAGCCGAAACGCTCAGCCAGCAACGGGCGTGCCGGGCGACCGGGAGGCGTCATTCCCGCGCGGCAGCCTGCCCGCTGTCACGGCGCCGGCCGCGATCCAGGACGTGCCAGACCCTGTTCTCTTCTAGTCTCGGCAAAGACCGAAGGAGTTTCTGTGCGTAAGCGGACAATTGCCTGGCAGGGCATCGATGACGAAAACCGCCACGACATCGCGACTGTCCAACTCGACCGCGACCGGCTGACTGCCACCGGAACCAGCCGGACACCGGACTATCAGTTGGATTACACCCTGCGGACCGGCCCGGACTGGGTGACCCGGTCGCTTGATGTGAAGGTCGTCGGTGCCGGTTGGACACGGGAACTAGCGCTGGTCCGGGACACCGCTGGGCAGTGGCGTTCGGAGGGGCGGGCGTCCGGGATCCCCGTCACCGATGACGAGACACCGCCGGGCATCCTCGACGAGCGGAGCCTGGCCGGCGCAGACGATTGCGACCTCGGGCTGTGCCCGGTCACCAACACCATGCCAATGCTCAGGACGGTCCTCGGCCCGGCGATGGCGGCAGGCAAGCAACCCGGCCCCGAGGTCAGCTTCGTCATGGCCTGGGTGGAGGTGCCGAGCCTGCGGGTGATCCGCAGCGAGCAGATTTACCAACTCCGCAGAACGGCCGTGGACGGCAGCTCCGTCGTCCGCTACATCGGGCTGCACAGGTCGTTCGAGGGAGATCTGGAGGTTGACCTGGATGGCCTGGTGATCAACTACCCGCAGCTCGCCCGTCGAGTCCCCGCACCGGGTTGACCCGGCAGATCAGGACCGACCGGCTGCCGACAACCGGACCTTTTCCCTATCCATGCTCTTCTTGTGCAGGGTGCCCAGGACCGGCATCAGCACGGCCAGGATGATCCAACACTGCTGGGCCGATCCGGGGCCGACCAGATATGCGACGGGGATGGATCCGAGGAAGACCACCGGCAGGGCCGCGGATTCCAGTATCTCCCAACGGATCTCCAGCGGTGTCAGCTTTTGGCCGTTCATGCCGCGGTAGTCGGCCACGAACAGGACAGCGCATTGCGTGAGGTAGGTCGCCGAGATCACCACGGCGTAGACGGCGGTCGGCAACGGCAGGTCGTTCAGCTTGCCCATCGCCTCGGTCGCGAATGGGATCAGCACGATTCCGAACATCACCACGCAGTTCAGGGTGATCAACCTGTTGTCCAGGGCATTGAACGCCGTCACTGTTTGATGGTTGGCCCGCCAGAACGAGACAACGACCAGAAAGCTGATGGAAAAGGCCAGCAGCGACGGGCCATTCGTATCCTTCAGGGCCTGCCAACTCGACCAGGCCTCTGGAGAGAAATCATCCACCGTGGTGATCAGCAGAGTCACCGCGAACGCGAAGATCGCGTCGAAGAAGGTGACGGCTCGGGCGAACTCGAGCTCGTCATGCTTGAACTGCTTGGCCATGCCGCGCATTCTCGCAGTTCGGCAGGCTGCAGAAGGCCGGCGTACCCGAGGAAAAACCTCGGATTCGCCGGCCCAGTTGCCGTGAGTAAGTCAGCCGTCAGCGGGTGACGGGGCGACGGTCCCGCACGCCGCGGTGGTCGTCACGGCCCGGACCCGACCGACGAGGACCGTGCGAGGCCGAACTGCGCGGCATCCCTGGGCGGCGGCCGTCGTACTCGCCGGAGTCCAGTTCGATACGCAGCGACTGACCGCTGACCTTGGCCGCGGAGATCCGGCCGAAGGCCGCGGGGGAAAGCTGACCGGCGATCTCGACGGTGGAGAAGGTGTCGTAGATGTCGATCCGGCCGAGGTCCTTGCCGTTCAACCCGCCCTCGGCAGTGATCGCTCCGACGATGCCGCCGGGACGAACGCCATGGCTGTGCCCCACGGCAACGCGGTAGCGCTGGCCGACCGGGTCGCGGCGACGTCCACCGCGCTCGGCGGAGGACCCCTCGCGATCGAACCGGCCACCGGAGCGACTGGGTCCACGATCGTCCCGGTCTGCTGCGAACGAGGCGGGGGCCGAACGCCGTTCGGGCTCTGAACCGTCATCACCGGCGGCCAGTGCGAGCAGTGTCGCCGCGAGCTCGCCCGCGGTCAGGTCCTGCTCGGCCAGGAAGGTGGCAACCGCCTGCTTGTAGTGCGCAAGGTTTCCGCCGCCCAACCGCTCGACGGCCTTTTCCAGCACCCGGGTCGCCTTGTGCGCGGCCACGTCGGCGGCGCTCGGAGGGGTGATCTGCTCCAGGGTGTTGCGGGTGGCCCGCTCGATGGCGCGCAGCCGGCCGATCTCACGCGGGGTGAAGAAGGTCAGTGCGTTTCCGGTGCGGCCGGCCCGGCCGGTGCGCCCGATGCGGTGCACGTATGCCTCCGGCTCGCCCGGTGCGTCGAAGTTGACGACCAGGTCGACCCGCTCGACGTCCAGCCCACGGGCCGCGACATCGGTGGCGACGAGCACATCGAGCCGGCCGTCGCGCAGCCGTTCGATGATCCGCTCGCGTTCCTTCTGCGGCACATCGCCGTTCATGGCCGCGGCCGACACCCCGCGAGCCAGCAGGTCGGCGCCGACCTGATCGCAGGCGTCCTTGGTGCGGACGAACACGATGGTGGCGTCACCCTCGGACACCTGCAGGATGCGGGTCAGCGCGTCCACCTTGTCCCGGAACGGGACGATCGCATAGGTCTGCCGGACGGCGTCGACGGTCGAGGACTGCCGCGAGACGGCAATATCGATTGGGTTGGACAGGTGCTTGCGGGCGATCGACCGGATGGCCGGCGGCATCGTCGCCGAGAACAGTGCGGTCTGCCGCTCGCCTGGAGCGTCGGTGAGAATGCGGTCGACATCCTCCGCGAAGCCCATCCGGAGCATCTCGTCGGCCTCGTCCAGGACCAGGAACTTGAGCCCGGAGAGGTCGAGGGTGCCCCGCTCGAGGTGGTCGATGATCCGGCCGGGGGTGCCGACCACAACTTGAGCGCCTGCGCGCAGCGCGGCTCGTTGCGGCAGGAAGCTGGCACCGCCGTAGATCGGGACAACGGTGATCGCCGGCAGGTGCGCCGCGAAGGACGCGATCGCCTCGGCGACCTGTACGGCGAGTTCGCGAGTCGGGGTGAGTACCAGGGCTTGCACGCCGCGAACGCCGTTGATCGAGGCCAGCAGCGGCATGCCGAAGGCAGCAGTTTTCCCGGTGCCCGTCTGCGCGACACCGGTGATGTCGCGGCCGTCCAGTAGCGCAGGGATGGCAGCGGCCTGGATGGCGGTGGGGATGTCGAAGCCGAGGTCCGCGGCCGCCCGAAGCAGCTGCTTGGGCAGGTCGAGGTCGGCGAATCGGGGAGTGCTGTCGATGTCGGCGTCGAGTTCGTCGGCGTCGATCAGGATGGTCTCGATAGCGGGCTCTCCGCTGTCCGGGGCGAACTCGTCGTTCGGCAGGTCCGGGTTATTGATCGATTCAGAGGACATGGTGGGGTCAATGAGGGCAGCACTGGAGGACATTAAAACCAATCATCGATAGTCAGGAGCGTCGGGAACCCGCCCGGTTGGCTGGGTTCCTGTCGCAGTCCCGAATGATGAGAAATCCGTCGTCGAGAGCGGCGCGACACACTCCAAG
>Ga0190275_10003769_pt1 | contig 10854 bp, 15 predicted proteins | sample Popmic550T_FD_133745 | JGI IMG/M metagenome (GOLD analysis project Ga0190275, IMG submission 133745) | Populus adjacent soil microbial communities from riparian zone of Yellowstone River, Montana, USA - 550 T | ecosystem: Environmental > Terrestrial > Soil > Riparian zone > Trees stand | place...
CCCCGAGCGGCGAGGTCGGGTCGATCGGCGTCTATACCGTGCATGACGATCTCAGCGCGGCACTCGAAAAGCTCGGCGTCAAGAAGTCGCTGATCAGCGCGGGCAAGTTCAAGGGCGAGACGCAGCCTTTCCAGCCGCTTTCCGACGAGGCGCGCGCCTATACCCAGGAGCGCGTCGACGCATACTACGGCATGTTCGTGGAGCGGGTAGCCAGCAACCGCGGCGTCTCTGGTGATGCGGTACGCAATGGCTTCGGCCAGGGTCGCATGGTGGGCGCGCGCGAGGCGGTGGCCCTCGGTATGGCCGATCGCGTCGCGACGCTGGAAGAGACGTTGGCGCGTTTCGGCATCACAGCCGCGCCTCCTGAAAAAAAGCGGGCCTTTGCACCGCAGCGCGAAAAGCGCGCGCTGGCTCTCTAACGCGGAATTCCGCCATCCGGCGGTCGAAAGCCCCGTGAGACGCGCCGGCGTCCGCGGGGCTTTGTCGTATCCGGCGCTCAGCAGGAGATTTTACATGCTGAAGGCACTGCGCGAAAAGCGCGCCAAGCTTGTCGCGCAGCTGCGCGGCATCATCGAAGCGGCAGAGGGTGAAAACCGCGACCTCACTGCCGAGGAACAGGCGGCGTTCGACGCGGCCAAGGCGGAAAAGGCGGCGCTCGATCTTCGCATCACCCGGATCGAGGGGGTCGAAGCCGCCGAAGCCGTACTGGACCAGGTGGTTCCCGCCGCCTCGCGCAACGCGGCGATCCAGCGGCCAGCGGCCGACCCCGCCCGGCGCGAGTTCGAAAGCATGGGCGAGTTCCTCAATGCGGTGCGCTTCAACCCTGGCGACCAGCGGCTGACCTTCGTCGAGGGGGTTGGCGCCGAAACCGATGACAACGGCCTCCAGGCTGAGCTGCGCATGGACAATGATACGCAAGGCGGCTTCATGGTGCCGCGTCAACTGGCGACGGAGATCAGGAGCGTGCAGCCGCAGGACGCTCTCGTGCGGCCGCGGGCGCAGGTGCTCGAGGCCGGATCGCCGCCCGACGCCTCGATAACCATGCCGGCGCTGGACCAGAGCGGCGCCAACCCCGGCAACATGTTCGGCGGCATGACCTTCAGCTGGATCGAGGAAGGCGGGGACAAACCCGAGACCGACGCGGAAATGAAGGGCATCACCCTGACGCCGCACGAGATCGCCGGGTTCGTGACCGTGACCGACAAGCTGATCCGCAACTGGCAGGCGGCGACCGCCTTTATCGAAAACCTGATGCGGACCGGCGTCAACGCAGCGGAGGACTATGCCTTCCTGCGCGGCAGCGGCAACGGACAGCCGCTCGGCGCGCTCAATGCGCCGGCAACCAAGTACCGAAACCGCACCACCACCAACGTCGTCAACTATGACGATCTCGTCGGCATGGTCGCCGTGCTGCTGATGCGCGGCGGCTCGCCGGTGTGGTCGATGTCGCAGTCGGTGTTGCCGCAGATCGCCAAGATGGTCGATCCCGAAGGCCACTACATCTGGCACCCGAACGCCCGTGAAGGCTTTGCCGGCGACTTGCTCGGCTATCCGGTGCGCTGGAACAACCGGGCCCCGGCGCTCGGCACCAAGGGCGACGTGCTGCTGGCGGACTGGAGCTACTACCTGATCAAGGATGGCTCCGGCCCGTTCGTCGCGGCCTCCGAGCACGTCAAGTTTCTGCAGAACAAGACGGTCATCAAGATCTTCTGGAACGTCGACGGCGCGCCATGGATGCACGCGCCGATCAAGGAAGAGAACGGCTACGAGGTGTCGCCCTTCGTCGGCCTCGACGTGCCGGCCTAGACCCGCCTTCTAGCCATCAACAGGCTGGCCCGGCCGGCATGGCCGGGCCTCTCTAACACCCCTTCCCCCCAGAGACCGAAACAGGAGCGGATCGCAATGCGCGACCTTGCCAATCATCTGACCATTCGACCGGCGATCAGCCCCGCCGCCGCCGTGACCGACAACACACCGTTCGTGTCGGCGATCATCGACCTTTCCGGCTTTGGCGGGGTAATGTTCGCCATCCAGACCGGATCGCTCGCCGACGCCGATGCCACCTTTGCCGCGCTGGTCGAGCATGGCGACGCAGCGAACCTGTCGGATGCAGCGGCGGTACCCGATCCCCAGCTGACCGGCACCGAGGCTGCCGCCGGCTTCACCTTCGCCCACGACAATTCGACGCGGAAGATCGGCTATGTCGGCGCCAAGCGCTATGTGCGTCTGACGATCACCCCGGCGAACAACGCCGGAAACGCTTTCGTTTCCGCGCAGGCGATCCTCGCCAACCCTCGCTACTGGCCGGCCACATAAGCCTTCTCGCCCCCCAGTCGAAACCTCAAAAACGATGTTAGGAGACAAGAATGTCCAAGGACCTCAAGGTGCTTGCCGAATGCGTCGATGTGCGCAACGGCCGGCGCTTCTCGCCTGGCGAAACCTTCGAACCGGCGCCGACGGCCGAGCAGGCGGCGCGCCTTATCGCCGCCAAGTGCCTGCCCGAAGGCGCTCTCGCGATTGCCAAGAAGGCCGATGCCGAGGCCGAAGCCAAAGCCAAAGCCGAGGCCGAAGCCAAAGCCAAAGCCGACAAGATCGCCAGCGAGCGCGCCGCGGCCACCGAAAAGGCCTCCAAGCTGGTCGCCGCGCAGACGGCGCTGACGACGGCAAAGGAAGCCGTCACGAGGGCCCAGGCCACGTTCGACAATGCGACCGAACCTTCAGCCAAGGCGTCAGCAGCGACGGCCCTGGCCGCTGCGCAGGAAGACGAGAAGAAGGCTATCGCCGCAGTCGATAAGCTCGGCAAGTAGGCGCTGGCCATGCTGTATCCGCCCGTCCGCACCGTTGCCCCGGCGGCGACGCCGGTCACGCTGGCCGAGGCCAAGGCGCAGTGCAACGTCAATTGGGCCGATGATGATGTGCTGCTCAACCGGCTCATTGCCGTGGCGACGGAGCATCTCGACGGGTGGGACGGCATTCTCGGGCGCTGCCTCGTCGACCAGGTGTGGCGGCAGGACTTCGAGAGGTTCTGCCGCCGGCTCGAACTGCCCTTCGTTGCCAAGGCGCCGATCATCGTGACCTGGCGCGACGAGGCGGGGGTGGAGACGATCGTCGGCGGCTCGAACTACACCCTGCTGCGCGACGCGTTCGGCTCCCGGGTGCAATTCCTCAGCGACTATGGCTTTCCGTCCCCGGTGGCCGAATTCCTGCCCCTGAGCGTAACGTTCACGTCCGGCTATGGCGGGGCGGCCGAGGTGCCGGCACCAATCAAGCACGCGATGCTGGTGGCAATCGGCCACTGGTACGAGAACCGCGAGGCGGTGAACATCGGCAACATCGTCAACACGCTACCCCTGTCGTTTGCCGACCTCATCAGCCCATATCGCAGATACGCATAAGGAGCAAAGATCCATGAAAGTGACGTTCAAAGAGGATTTCGACTGGGACGTGCCTGAGCACAAGGGCCTTGCAACCGTCGCCTTCAAGGCCGGCGTAACCGAGACCGTCACGCGCGCCTGCGGCGAGGCTGCCGTTGCCGCCGGGAAGGCGGTCGAAGTCACTGGTGCCGCTGAAACCCCGAAGGCACAGCCGGCGAAATGAGCGGCGCCGGCGACCTCAACCGCCGCAAGGTGGCGTTCGACAAGCAGAGCGCCGCCAGTGACGGCCATGGAGGCCAGAGCACGGCATTTGCCGAGCAGTTCGTGGTCGCCGCCAAATACACGCATCTGCGGGGCGGGGAAACGGTGATGGCGGACCGGCTGGCCGGCCGGCATCCGATGATCATTCGGGTACGGGCGACCTCGCAGACGCGGCTCGTCGCCACGGGCTGGCGCGCCCGCGATGCGCGGGACCAGACGATCTACAACATCCGCGACGTGACACCGACCGAGGATCGCCGCTGGATCGAACTCTTGGTCGAGAGCGGGGTGGCGACGTGAAGATCAGCGGCGTCGCCAATCTCAAGCGCAAGATCGCGGCCATGCCGAAGGTGGCGAAGGAAGAAATCCGCAAGGCGCTGACGCAAGGCGCCGAAGAAATCAACGCCATCCAGAAATCGATGGCGCCGAAAGGCGACGGCGATCTCACGGCCAGTATCGGCAATACTTTCGGACCCTATACTCCCGACAATTCAAATGTCCGCGGCATGCAGGCTACAGGGGGCGGGCATGACCTGGCGGTCACCCTGCACGCCGGGGACGAGAAGGCGTTCTACGCCGGTTGGGTCGAGAACGGCACGGCGCCGCACAGCCTCGCCGCGGGAGCAAGCACCAAAGCCAAGAAGCGCCGCGGCAACGGCCCGATGCATCCGGGCTCCAAGGCGCAGCCGTTTTTCTTCCCCGGCTATCGGCTGGGCAAGAAGCGGGCGCTCGGCCGGATCGCCCGGGCCTATGGCAAGGCGGCCAAGAAGGTTGCCGGCAGATGATCGGGCCGGAACTGCAAAAGGCGATCTTCGATGCGCTGGTCACCGGCGGCATCTGCGCGGGTCGGATCTATGACGACCCGCCGGCCGACGCGGTGTTCCCCTATATCACCATTGGCGACGAGCAGGTGATCGACGACGGCAACACCTGCGGCGATGCCTGGGAGGTGCACAACGACGTGCATGTCTGGTCGCGGCCCGACGCGAAGAGCCGGCGCGAGGCCAAGGAGATCGCCGCGGCGATCGTGCCGCTGATCGCCATAGAACTGACGGTGCCGGGCTTCCGGGTTGCCGAGGCCCACCATTCAAACACGCGCCACCTCGACGATCCCGACGGCATCACCAAGCACTCGATCGTCAGCGTCGAGCACCAGCTCGATCCTGCGTAACCCCACCTTACCTGAAGGAGACTATCGATGGCCGGACCGGATACCCTCAACGGCGCGCAGCTGCTCGTCCAGATCGGCGACGGCGAGACGCCGACCGAGGCGTTCGCGCACGACTGCCTGATCAATGCCGAGCGCGGCATCGTGTTCTCGGTGGACACCAATGAAGAGGTCGTGCCCGACTGCACGAACCCGGAAGACCCGGCCTGGAAGATCGTCACCAAGGACGGGCTTTCCGGGCAGATCACCGGCTCGGGCAAGGCCCACACCACCACGCTCAAGAGCGTGTGGTGGGACTGGTTCACGGGCAAAGACCCGAAAAACTGCCGGGTCAAACTCAACGGCGTGACTCTTGCGAAGGGCGGCGGCCACTGGGCCGGAGCCTTTCACTGCACCAATCTCGAGCTTACCGGTGACGGCAAGGCACTGGCTACTGCCAGCGTCACGCTGATGAGCACCGGTCCGCTCACCTGGGTGCCGGCCTCGGCATGAACCGGCACGCGGCGATCGAACTCGACTGGGCGGACGGCAAGCATACGTTCCGCCTCGGTCTCGACGAACTGGAGGAGCTCGAGCAGAAGCTCGACACCAGTCTGTTCGCGCTCGCGCGCAGGCTCCACCCCGACGTGCCGAATGCGCGCACCAAGGACATCGTCGAAATCCTGCGCATCGGGCTGATCGGCGGCGGCAAGGACCCGGCGACGGCGTTCGCCCTGGTGCGACGCTATGTCGATGAGCGGCCGATCGAAGAGAACCGTGACATGGCTTATGCCGTGGTCCTGGCGGGTCTGGCTCGAGTGCATCCGGCGCCCGAGGATGACGCGCCGGGGGAAGCACCGGCGGCGAAGTCGAACGCCTAGACTTCGCCGCCATCCATGCCGGCGCCGTATTGATGGGCGTCGCCCACTGGGGAACGCTGTCGCTCGGCCAGTGGGAAGCGATCTGCCGGGGCTGGATCAGGGCGCATGGCGGAAAGATCGAAGCTCCGACCGACGCGGAGTTCGAGGCGGCGGTGGCCTCGGCGCGAGGCTAATTGGCGTCTTCCCGCTCTGGCGGCAGTTCCAAATAGCCGTGCGCAATAGCCCAGTCGCGAAAGGCAATGCGCAGCCCCTCGGGGCGGGATACGTCGGGATGCTCCTCGCGGATGAACTGGTCGAGGGCGTCGAGTAGGTGTCGAGGAAAACGAGCGGTAACTCGGTCGCTATCAACCGGGGGTCTCCCTCGGGCGCGAATGTTTTTTGTATCCATCAATTGACAACCCTATTTTATGGATACAAATATAGGCGAGCCGACCGAGCGCTTGCAACACCCGATCGGCCCTAACCGAACACCGACCCTTAGGAGATCGATGATGGCTGAAAAGCGCAATAGCACACGCCGACAGTTTCTTGCAGTGGCAGGCCTCGCCCCGCTTGCCATGATTGCGTCTGCCCACGCGAGCGAGCCGGTCAGCGCGGGACAGATGGTTTTCAATCTCGACGGCCGCGTGCTGCATGTCGATACGACTGCGCTGCCGGAGATTGTAGAAGTGACGGCTGACGAACAGTTCGGCCCCGGCTTTGTGTCAAGACCTGATGTGGATGCGGAATACCTGGTGCTGTTCCGCGGCGCTTTGGTGTGTACGCCGCTCGTGGTCGGCAGCATTCGACACCTGGACGATACGGCACGTGGGGGCCACCTCGAGCAGCGAACCGACTCTGGAGAAAAAATCAGCTGGCGGGTCGCGGTGCTTGGGAAGGTGGTGGGTTGATGGAACAGGCACTAATCAACCTCGCATTCGAGGACGGCCTTTGCCGCGTGGTGATGCGGGAAGACGAGCCGTGGTTCGTGGCCAAGGATGTTTGCCGGGTTCTAGAAATAGTGAACCATCGCGATGCCGTCGGTGTGCTGGACGACGATGAGAAGGGTGTGGCTTCAACCAACACCCTTACGGAGGATGGCGTCGGTTTAACCGACGCCATGGGTCGCAGTCAGGACATGCTGATTGTTTCGGAAAGCGGTCTCTATACCCTGATCGTCCGCTCGCGCGCCGCGACGACGCCGGGCACCGTACAGCATCGCTTTCGCAAATGGGTGTTCGGCGAAGTGCTGCCGCAAATCCGCAAGACCGGCAGCTACACCGTGCCCGCCGATGGGCCGCAGTGGGACATCGAAGCGATCGGTTTCAAACTGGCGCTAATCAAGGAGACGCGGCTGACCCTGGGCAGAAAGGCGGCAGCCGCGCTTTGGCCCGAACTCGGATTACCGATGGCGGGTGTTGTCCGCCCGAACACGAGCGCGCCATCGCAGGGCGTCGACTTCGTGCAGAAGTTCCTCGACGATCGGACCGAGGAAGCGCCGGGCGGGCGCGTGGGCGCAACGGAGTTGAAGTCCGCGTTCGATCGATGGGTGGCAGACACCGGGGCGCCGTCAATGACGATGACGATGTTCGGGCGCACACTGTCGGCCCTTGGCGTCGAACGATCTCGGAGCCATGTGGTCTACTACACCGGCATTAGGATCAAGCATCGGACAGAAGTGACGGGCTGAGGTCAGGCTGGACTTAGCGCCGGGCCGACAACTCGGCTTCTAGTTTCTTAAGGACTGCATCCTGCCGGTTAAGCCGACGCAGAATATCCCCAATACCGCCCAGCACCGCACCCAGACCCAACAGCCCAGCGCCGCCGACCAGAGCGGTAACAACAATGCCAAGCTGGATATCGGTGACGGTGCTCGTCGCCGCCACATAGATGCCGAAGGCCAGGCTGGCGACGGCACAGATGGCCATGATGAAACCCATCGTCTTTCTCCCTTATCCAAGAGTAAGAGGACTAGCCGAATTGGCCATTCAAGTCGAACGCCTGATCGCCACGCTCGAAGCGCGGATGACGAAGTACGACGCGGCAATGAAGAAGGTGCTGGGTACCACCAACACGACGTTTGCTAAGGTCGAGACGCGTGGCAAGATGATGGAAGCTCGCCTCAACAAAATAGGGGCCTTTGCCGGGGCGGGAATGACCAGCTTTGCACGCGGGTTGGCGGCACCGTTGGCCGCGCTTCTCAGTCTGCGGCTAGCCGTAAGCGAAACCCGCGAGGCGCTGGATAAGTTCGGTGCCATCGCCGACGACTCCGCCGCCGCCGGTATTGATGCCGAGTTCTTTCAAGGACTCGCCTATCAGGCCAGCCTTGGCGGCGTGGCCATCGAGGCGCTTGCCGGCTCGCTCGCCGCGTTCGCCAAGAACAGCGGTCTCGCCGCCGAGGGCAAGGGGAGGATGGTCACCGCGCTTAAGGCGCTCGACCCCGCGCTGCTGGACAACATTCGCAACTCCGAAACGCAAGAAGATCGCATCCGCCTGGTGGTTGAGGCGCTCGCCAAGGAAACCGACGCCGCAAAGCGCGCGGCTATTGCTACGTCCGCATTCGGGGACTCGGGTACCAAGCTCGCCAATGTCTTTGCCGGTGGCGTGACGCAACTCGATGCGATGGCGGCCAAGGCGAAAGCGCTTGGCCTTGTCGTCGCTAACGACCTGATCGCCAAAGCCGACGAGTTGGGCGACGAGTTTGACACCGTCACTCAAATCGTCGACCTCCAGCTCAAGCAGGCGCTCGTCAACCTTGGGCCAACGCTGACCTATCTCATTGGCCTCGTCGGCCAATGGCTCGGTGCCCTCAATGTCGTGCTCGACCAGTTCAAGACCATCGAAGAGCGGACCGTCATCAACCCGCTGCAAAACCAACTCGCCGAATTGCACAACGTCCGCATCCCGCTTGGCTGGGAGATCGACGATCTCAAAGCGGAAATTGAAGCGCTTGGCGTCGACAATATTGGTGCCACCGGCATGAATCTCGATCTGCAGTTCAAGCAGGCCGAGTTCGACAAGATGCTGGACATGTCCTTGCAGTTGCAGAACCGCATTGCCGAGCTGCAAGGCATGGGCGGCGGCACCTTCCAATTACCGGCCGCGCCTGATGATCCGGAGGATACGCCGGACCTGCCAGCGCTTGACTTGGGCGGCGGGGGTGCATCCGCCGCGATCGACAAGGCCGACGAAATCGCGGCGCTGATCGCCAATCTGAAACTCGAGCAGGATCAGCTCGGCCGCACCGCCGACCAACAGGAACTCTACAACCTGCTCAACGAAGCCGGCGTAACGCTTGAAAGCGACTACGGCCAGGCGATCGAAGCCACGCTCGGGCCACTGCAGGAAAAGCGGCGGCTGACCGAAGAAAACACCAAGGCACAGGAACAGCTCGCCGAAACCATGAGCCAGCTCGGCGACGTTGGCGTCGATGCCCTGACCTCGGCGGTTGACGCGCTGCGCGACGGCAAGATCGAGGCGGATGAATTCAACTCCATCCTCGCCGACGTGCTGATCAGCGTCCTCGAAATCGGCAAGAACCTGCTGCTCAGTTCGATCGTTCCGGGCGGTGGCGGCGGAATGCCGTGGATGCCGCGCGAGAAGGGCGGGCCGGTGCGCAAGGGTCAGCCCTACATCGTGGGTGAAAAGCGCCCGGAACTGTTCGTGCCGAAGGAGGACGGCAAGATCGTGCCGCAGGTGCCGCGCTCGGCTGCCGAAGCGAAAGCCGTGCTGCAGCCCGCACCCGACGGAACAGCGGCGGCGCCGCGCCGGCTACTCGTGCCGCCCGGCTCGGCGCCGCCGCGCACCTATCGAGCCGCCGAACAACGCCAGCGTGGCGGGCCGGTACAGAAGGGGCAGCCCTACATCGTCGGCGAGAAGCGGCGTGAGCTCTACGTGCCGGAGAGCTTTGCGCGAGAACGGCCGCCCCAGCCGCCGACGAACCGGAGCTCGCCGGTCGCCGCGATGCCGGCGCCGATCTTCAACATCGACGCCCGCGGCGCCCTGGAGGGCGTGGCCGAACAGATCGAGACCAGGCTTCGGACCTTTGCACGGTTCGAAATGCCGTCGCAGGTCAAGGCCATCATCCGCGATCCGCGGAAGGGTGCCTGACCGATGGCGGAAGCCGTACCGTTTTCAACCGCCGCGCTGGCCGATCGGCTGGTCGTTGCCCGGGTGGACTGGAACCTCACCAGCCAGGACGAATATTCCGGCACCGGTGACAGCGAGGCGCTCAACCACAATCTCGGGTCGCGGCTGTGGATGGGCGATATCACCACGCGCGCCTGGCCGCACCTGGCGGCCCGTGCCGTCATGTCCCGCGTCGACATGCTCGATGACGGGGCGATCCCGTTCTATCTCTACAATCCGCTCGGCTGCTATCCCGCCTATGATCCCGGTGGCACCAAGCTCGGCGCCAATGTGGCGACGATCCACACCCTCTCGGGCAACAACAAGGAAATGCGGCTCACTGGCTTGCCAGCCGGGTACGTGCTCACCGAGGGCGACCTCCTCGCCTTCGACTATGACCTCACCCGCCGCGCGATGCTGCGCATCGCCAAGACGGTGACCGCCAATGGCGCGGGCCTGACGCCGCTGTTCGAATTTCGCCCGCATGCGCCGCTGGGTACCGCGGCAGCCATTGTCGTCACCCTGATCAAGCCCGCAGCCAAGGTGAAGCTGGTGAGCGGTTCGGCGAGGATGGAACAGGTCGCCGGCACCACGTCGCGCATCCGCCTTCGCGTCCGCCAGACGCTGCTCAAGGAATAGCTCGCCCCGATGATCCGTCCACTCGACAGCCCCACGCAGGTGGCGGTGCGCGACCGCTCGCGGTTCGTCTTGCGCAACTATCTCTGGGTGGAAGCCAGGAACCGGACGACCGGCGTCGTCTCGCCTGTCGGGTTGTGGAGCGGGGAGGGCGACGTATCGGTTGCCGTGGTCGATCCCGACACCGGTACGACCGTCACCCGCACCTATCTCGGCGACGGTACCATCCTGCGCGTCGATCCCGTGCCGCTGGTCGTCGGCCTCGAAGTGCGCACCGTGCAGGTGGAGCTGAGCCAGATCCACGCGGCGTGCCAGCACCTGGTGCGCGGGCTCGAGCCGCGCCTCGCGAGAGCCCAACTGCACCGGGGCTGGTTCAGCCCGATCACGATGAAACTCGTGGCCGCCCCGCGCATCCGGCTCGATGGCCAAGTCGACGCGACGCCGATCG
>Ga0190275_10003770_pt1 | contig 10850 bp, 6 predicted proteins | sample Popmic550T_FD_133745 | JGI IMG/M metagenome (GOLD analysis project Ga0190275, IMG submission 133745) | Populus adjacent soil microbial communities from riparian zone of Yellowstone River, Montana, USA - 550 T | ecosystem: Environmental > Terrestrial > Soil > Riparian zone > Trees stand | place...
ACCGGCTCCACGCCTGGGTCGCCGCGAACGGCGAGCCCGGGGAGGTCGTCGTGACGGGAGGCGAACCCGGGATGAGGCCGGAGCTGCTCGACCGGCTGCTCGGCGGGTTCCGCACCGCCCGCAAGCGCGTCATCACGAACGGGTTCTGGGGCACGAACGCCGCGCTCGCCCCGCGGGTCGTGCGGGCGGTCGCGGCGAACGCGGTCGATCGGGTGCAGATCTCGTTCGGCGACGAACACCTCCGCTGGGTGCGGCCGGAGGCGATCTTCGCGTCGGTGGTCCGGGTGCTCGCCGGGACGGGTGCCGTGATCGACCTGACGGTCGAGCAGGCGGGGGTGGCGGCGACCGACCCGGTGCGGCGGCTGGCGGCCGCGCTGCGGAAGCTCGACCCGTCCCGCGTCGCGGTCGGGTGGCGGGCGTGGACGCGGCGGCGCGACGGCGAATACCGGCTCGCGGTGCCGGCCGAGGAGACGTGCGACGACGGGTCGTTCTGCTCGCAGATCGCCGGCCCGTGGGTCACCGTCGATCACGACGGCCGCGTCTACCGCTGCTCCGGCCCGCACGTCCGGGCGCTGGGGCCGACCTCGGCCTACGCCCTCGGGACGCTGGCCGACGGGTTCGTGGTGCCGTTCTCCCCAGCCGACCGGCACGGGCCGACGTTCCGGCGGGTCGCGGGCTCGACGCCGCTCCGGCTGGCCGACGAGTGTGGGGTGCCGGCCGACTCCGGGCGGTACTGGTACAAGTGTTCGCTGTGCCGGCTCGCCGCCGGCGGGGGGGCGGTGGCGTGACCGCGACGACCGACCACCTGGTCGAACTGGACGGGCCGTACACGCTGGCCGTCGAGGGGGGCCGCATCCGCCGGGTGTGCCGCGACGGCGTGCCGCTCGGCCCCGACCTCACCGCGTCGTTCGACGAGTACGCCCGCCAGGTGGTCCGCCGTGGGGCGGTGCCGCGGGTCATCAAGGCGAAGGTGCTGGTGACCGGGGCGTGCAACCAGCGCTGCTTCCATTGTTACGCCGCGGCCGAGTACGCCAAGGCCGGCCTCGACACCGCCGGGCTCGTCCGCGTGTTGGCCGGCTCCACGACGGCGGGGTGCGCGTCGTCCAACTCCACGGCGGCGACCTGAGCGTCCGCCGCGACCTGGCCGACCTCCTCGCCGCGCTCGACCGGCTCGACCTGTTCGCCGAGTTCTTCACGAACGGCACCGGCGGGGCGTGGAAGCGCGAGGAGACGTTCGCGGCCGTCGGGCGGATGCGATACCGGCCGGTGGTGGCGGTGTCGCTACTGGGCGGGACGGCGGCCCGGCACGACCGGCTGACCGGGCTGCCGGGGGCGTTCAAGCAGGCGCTGGCCACCGCCCACCGGCTCCGCGGCCTCGGCTGCCCGGTGACCCTCGCGGTGACGCTGACTGCCGGGGCGGCCGGCGAGGTCGGCAAGCTCCGCACCCTCGCCGCGGCGCTCGGGGCGGCCCTGTCGGTGAACGCGGAGGTGTTCAGCGCCACCGGCGGCGCGATCGACACGCTGCCGTTCGAGGCGACGCCAGCCGAGATCCTCTCCGCCCGTCGGGAGTTGTTCGGTGACGCCGAGGTCGACCGGGTGGAGAAGACGTGTGCGTCGGGGGTGCTGTCGCTGACGGTGGACCACGACGGGTACGTGGTCGGGTGCGAGCGGAACACGACACGCCGGTTCGGGTCGCTGCTAGAAACGCCGCTCCGGCCGATCCTGGAATCGGCGGAGTACCGCGAATACACGGAGGCTTTCTACCGCCGTCCTGCGGCGTGCGACGCCTGCCCGGCGGAACTGCGGCGGCACTGTAACTGGTGCCCGGCGACGCCGTTCAACTATGGCATTCCGCAGGCCGGCTGGGTGGACTGGCACTGCGCGACGGCGATGCGGCGGCGGCTGTTTTGGGCCGGGCGTGCCGACCCGGTGCCGGGGTCGCGCCCGGCCGCGGTCGGCGCGTTAACCCTCCCGTCCTGCTCGGCCGACACCGGGTGTCGCGTGGGGTTGCCCGTAATCATCCCCGATTAGGAGTGCCACCCTTACGGCCGAGCGGTCGGGGTACAAACGCAACCCACCACCGGTTCGTCTCGACCCCTGGCCGGGTCGGAACGGTGACCGCCGGGGGGCATGTTCCCGCGGGCTGCGCTGACGCAGGTGCTCTTGAAGGCGGGTGCGGGGCCGGCCGAGCTGGAGCCGGCGATCCGGGCAGTGCTGGCGGCCGACCCGAGACCCGACCTGGCCCAGCACAACCTCATGGTGCTGCTGCAGGCGACCCAGCGGTGGCTCGAGGGCGTCAGTGATCTCCGCCACGTGCCGCGATCCGCCGGGCGTCCACCAGAGACGCCCCGTCCTCCTCGTCCAGCGTGAACCGCAGCCCTTCGAGTCGGGCGAGCAGTTGCGGCGGCGGGTTCGCGGAGAAGAACGGGTGCTCGCGGTGCCGCACGGGTCGGTCGTCGGGCCGGCGGAACGCCCACTCCCAGACCTGCTTGCGCGGCTCGTCGCAGGTGAAGATGAGGACGTGTTCGTGGAACGTCGTCAGCACCCGCCGCTGGACGGCGCGGAGGAGCCGCCGGTCGGCGAGGTCGGCGCGCGCGGCCGGGCAGTGGAGGACGACGAGACCGCGCTTCTGGGCGACGACCCGGACGCTCAGGTCGCGGCCGTCGGCGCGGACGGCGTGGTCGGCCGCGGGGGCGTGGTCCCACCCAAGGTCGCGGAACAGGTCGCGGAAGGCGTGCCCGCGGAGGTCGTCGGCGATCCGGCTCATGGCGCCCCGCCCGCCCGGCGCCCCCGTCCGGTGGGGGCCGACCCGGGCTCGTGGGTCATCGTCGGTTCGTTCCTCGAACCGGTATCATTGGTTCCAGGGAGGAGGGGGACCCCGTCCCAGAAGCATTGACTCAACTGGAGGAATCTATGTTGGAATGACGCCGCGGCACCGGTCCCGCCCCGAACCCTTGTGCGGCCACGACTTGCGGCCGACGAACCCGGGTCGCATCCGATCCGCCGTCAGTCGGCGACGTCCTCCGCCCCGTCCCCGGCCCCGGCCCCGAGCCGCACGAAGTCCAACTCCTCGACGGATAACCCATAGTGCCCCGCCAGCGCCGCGTCGATCTCGACGATGATCGGCTTAGAGTGGGCGGGGTAAAACTCCTGGTACTCGATCTCCCCGCGGCGGGTCTTGATCTGCTTGACCTGTGACTCACCCCGGAGAGGGTTTCATGAGTTGCCGGAAGGCCGCTTCGAGCGATTCGCGTACCTCGGGTTCGGTGACGGACAGGTACGGAGAGCGGTAAACGTCGCCGTATCCGCGGTGAAACGCGTCCCCGTGCAACCGCCAGTACCAGTAGAACAGGCTACTGTTGAGCCAGGCGAGAATGTGAGGCCGGTCAGCCTTTCGGAACCGGAATTCCTTGTAATCTTCAGACCGCCCCGCGACCCCATCGGCCCCGACAGAACGCAGTGCAGCTCAGGCTGAGCGGTACGATCTCACTGAGCCGTCCCTGGGGGTGGATTAGTCTGAGTGACCGTTCCAGTACGTAAGCGTAAACGTTCCCACACGGCTGAGAGGTGTAGCCGAGGACGCTGTACTGGTCGCGGACCTTGCTGTACTCGACATCCCCAGCCCGGGGGGAAATGCATGAGGGTCGGCGCCTCCGCAACCACTCCCTCAGTAAGGCGTGTTAGCGTATTTCAGTTCGTGTCCCCCTTCGCCGAACTGGAGGCCCGCTTGGACGAGCCGGGACAGGGTGAAGGCGGCGGCGACGTACTCGTTCGCGGGCATGGCGACTAGGAGGTCGCGGCTGATTCGGGCGACGTACAGCGCGAAGTTGCTCACCTCGTCGACGATCGCCAAGTCTTCGTCCAGCCCGTACGTCGGCCTGAGCCGGATCTTGCTGAGGTGATAACAGGTGTAGACGAACTGGGCACACACCAGGACTCCGTCGCCGACCGCTTCGATGGCCGGCAGAGGCTTGGACAGGGCCTCCGCCTTGTCTCCCCACCCGTAGTTGTAGATTTTGCCGGCGCCGAAACAGAACTTGTATAAGAAATTAATCCAGCGCAGCGCCTGTGTATCGCGGTTGTCATCCGAGAAGGTGTACGGAACACGCGGGGCGACGGTCAGCGCGATGGCGCGCGCCCCGGAGTCCATCAGTCCGAAGACCGAATTCGTGATCACCAGGCCGTTCGGGAGCGCACCGTTCCGTGCGAACTGCACGGTTTCGATGAGTCCCATCACCCCCGCCGACGTCGCCAGAAAACCCGAGAGCAGGTGGAAAACCCCCGACGCCTTGTGGGCCTCGGGCGAGATCGAGCCCTGGAGGGTGAGGGGCGAACCGTCGCCCGTCGCGCGGAGGCCGTCGGCCGCCGCGGGCGGCCGCTTGCCGCACTGCAGCGCGAGGACTGCGGAGGCGAAGTCCTTCGCGCCCGTGGAGAGGTACGTCGTCAGGTCGTTGTCCGGGAAGGGCTCGGACCCCTGGGTGTAGTTGTAACCGACGGTGACGGGGAACGCCGCGACCCACGAGACGACGTCCAGCGGCGAGATGTCCGTAACCCCGAAGTCGGAGAGGATTTCCGAGACGACGGGGATGTAGAGCGGGTCCGTGACGGTCTTAAGCGCGGCCGTTGCCATCGCCTCGAAGATGTCCAGCAGGAGGTCGACGAGGGCTTTGAAGGTCTTGATCACGACGCCGGAAAGGATTCGGAGAGCCTCCTTGAGGACGTCGAGGTGGTTCGTCTCACCCGCGGTCGTGACGAGCGTGGACAACTGGTTGTAAGCGTCGGTGAAGGTCTTGTACTCGTCTTTGAGGAGCGCGTCCAACTTCAGGAGCAGGGAGGCCGACCCGTCCGGCGGCTCGAGGTCGGAGTCGAGATCGCTCTCGTGAGCGTTCTCACCCAGGTAGTAGGCGAGGTACGAGCCGGCCACGCTGGGCGGTGCGGGCCGTTCGCCTACGGCGGGGCTCGCGGGCAGTAGATCGCCGAACTGCGCGTCGGGCTTGCCGGCCCACGAGTCGATCTGCCGGACGACCTCGTCCATCGCGGCGTCGAACCCGGTCCTCAGCTCCCGGACGTGCCCGATCTCGTCGCGGGCGTACAACACGAAGACGTTCTTGAGCACCCCCTTCGTCCGCTCGATCTCGCGCCACGGCAGCTCGACGCCGCAGAACTCCAGGAAATCCTCGACCCGCTCCACGACCCAGTAGATCACGTACTTCCACGCCGCGAGCACCAGCTCGAACGTTTCGAGGACGAAGTGGTAGATCGCCTCGCCGATCTTCACGACGAAGTGCCACGCGGCGCTGATCGCGTCCTCGACCCAGTCGACGAACACCTCCCACCACGACTCGCCCGCCGCGGCACCGGGCGCGGCGGCGCGGGCGTGACCCGTCGGCGACTCCAGCAGGCAGAAGAGGTCGCCGGCGTCGACGCGGATGGGCGTGGCGTTCCCCAGGAACGCCGCGAGCGCTGTGGGGCGAAGCGCGGTCGGGGTGGCGCGCGCGGCCGGGCCGGCCGGCTTCGTCGTGACGTGGTCGTACGCCGCCAGAAGGCCCTTGATGTTGCCCGCGGCCGCGCGCACGTCGGTGCCCGGCTTGACGAGCTGCCGGCTGGTCCGGCCGTCGGGACTCGCGACGCGGGCCGCCTTCAGGCCCTCCTCGGACCCGAGTGCCTTCAACCGGCCCTTGACCGAGGACGATTCCTCCACCGGATTGATGGACTTTCGGCTCCCCCCGTCGTCGACGACGGCGACGACGAATTCCGTCCCGTCCAGGCGGGACACGTCCTCCACGATCGTGACCGCGCCCGTCGGGTCGGTCTGGACGCGGACTTCGGTCGGGCCGACGGCGTGGTACAGGCCGTTGATGAACACGCTCGTGACGTTCCGCGGGGACGTGATCGCGACGGTTCGGCCGGCGGCCGGCCGCCCGTCCGGGCCGGTGACGTGGACGCGCGTGACGTAGGCGCTCGACCGCTGGGCGCCCCGCTTGTCCTTCGGCGGCGGTAGGGTGATCGGCCGCGTGGACCAGGTCGTCAGCTTCGGCGACTTGACCGCGACCTGGAACCCGCCGACGCCCGAGTGCGCGAAGAAGGTGTTCGCCGAGTTGGCGCGGTTGACGAACGGCGCGAGTTGCTCCACCCCGTTCGAGATGGCGAGCGGACGGCTCCAGGACCCCGGTTGGTCGAGCCCGGAAGCGGGGCAGGTGGTGTAAAAGACGTGCCCGTCGTTATTCAACCCCCAGACGGTGACGGCGCCGTCGGCGGCGGCGGACGCGAACAGCTTTCTCACGCCGCGGAACAAGTCGTCCGTTCGTACCACGGCGGCGACCGCCCCGTCCTTCTGGTGGGGCGGCGCGCTCGAGAACCGGTACAGGCTCCCGGCCGCGGCGGCGTACAGGTCCGTCGTGTTCTGCCGGTTCCGGCACGTCGCGATGGCGTCCGCGCCGACGCCGTGGTCCGGCGTGAGGTGAAGGAACACGGGCTCGGGCGGGTCGGCCGGGCGGAAGGGGTCCCAGAGGGGCCGGTACATCAGGACCGGCTTGTTGTCGAGGCGGCCGCTCGTGTAGACGCCATCGACACTCCCGTCGCGCCGGCCCAACACACTGGCGTAGTCGACGGCCTCGACGTCCGCCGGCAGGGGGTGGGCGTGCCACGCGCGGCCGTTCGCCTTGTGGGCGCGTACGTCGATGAAGTAGCGGTACAGCAGTTTCGACGCGGAGCCCGGGTCGTCGACGACGTCCACGACGACGTACTCGCCGTCCGCGGCCTCGCTCACCAGGACCCCGGCAATCGTCAGCCCGTTGCGGGCGCGGTCGGGGTCGTCGTAGTGGCACTGCGCCCACTCGGGGGAACGGGTCCACGACGTGTCGTCGCCCCGGTTCCCCAGGCTCAGGTACAGCCGGTCCCGGAACGTCGGCGCCTCACCGGGGATCGTCTCCCGGACCACCATCGCCATGTGGATGCGGCCGTCGGCGGGCTGGGCGACGCTGAACTTCTCGCACGAGACGGGGTTAGGCGAGCCCAGCTTCCCGACCACCCCGCCGCTGAGGTCGAGGGAGACCCAGCCCCTCGGGTTGGCCGGGTCGCCCGGCACCTGAGCGGTCACGAAGAAGGCGGTGCGGCGGGCGTCGGCCGGGTCGGTGCCGACCGAGAAGAGGAGTGCCCGCCCGTCTTCCGTCTGGAGCGCCTGGAGAGCCCGGCCGGGTTGCACCACCTCGGCCCGCTGGTAGTTCCGCACGAGCTCGGTCGAGGACCCGATGGTACAGCTGCTCATGAGTGCCCTCCGGCGGTGACGAGGTGGACGCGGCCGAACCCCCGCGGGCCGCGGTTAGTCGACGTTCCTGTACGTAATGTGTGCTAGCAGGTCGTAGTGATCGGTGAACGCGACCTTGCTGAAGGAGAACGCCTTGCCGCCGGGGAAGACGACGTCCCGGAGCCCGGCAACGGGCACGTCTGTGAGGCCGGTCGCGACTACCTGATTGGCGACGTCGGCGTACTTCGGGAGGTCGACGTGGTAGACGGCCGACGCCCAGTAATTCGGGTCGACGGAGTAGTTCTTCTGCTCGTGAGTGCCGGTCACCGAGAGGTTGCCGTCGGCCGTCACGCCGAGGGTGAGTTCCTCCGTGGTCTCGATGTCGACGAAGTTGCCGTACCGCCGGACGAACCCCATCATCCTCATGTACACGTAGATCGTGTTCCGCTGCCTGATGAAAACGGTGTTGGCCCCGTCGACCGTGACGCTCATCTTGAACGTCGACGTCACTTCGAGGAAGTTGCCGCACCACTCGTCGTTCGGCACGTAGCAGGTAAAGTCCCAGGTGACCAGGTCCCGCCCGGTCGGCGGGCAGACGACCTGGTACGTCGAGTCCGGCGGGTTCGACGGGACCAGGGCTCCCCAGCGGTTCTTCGCCACGAGGCGGAAGGCCCGCTGGGCGGTGAACGCGGTCGTGATGCTGAGCACCGGGTGCGGGAACCAGCAGTTGCTGGCGACGTGGTCGTCGAGGCGCGACCGGAAGAACTTCGCCAGGGAGTTGCGGTTGAACGCGCACACGCCTTGCGTCGCCCGGTCCCCGACCCAGTTCCAGGGGAACCGCGGCGGGGCCTGCGGCACCGGGCCACCCGCCACGCACAGGTAGTTCAGCGTCGCGAGCCGCTGCTGGTCGTGGTCCGGGTGTGGGATGTCGGACCCGTCCCCGTTCAGCAGCGGCTGCACGCTGTACTCGGCGACCCACCGCTCGTCAGGCCCCCCGGCCGACGGGGTCACGGCGATGACCGGCCGCCCGGCCAGCTTCATCTGGTTGTAGTAGGTCTGGCCAAAATCCTTGTTGAGGACCTTGATGAGCCCGGCGTCGACGTTCGAGATCGTCGGCGGCGTCACCGTCGCGGCGGTGAAGTCCGCGACCAACTCGTTGATGGTAAAATCCTTGGGGTGTGCGTTCAGCCGCTGCTTGAGCGCCTCCGGGAGGTCCGCGAAGCGCGCCGACTTGATATAGTCCGCACCGGCCGTCTGCTGCGGGCTCAGGCGACACTGGTATTTGAAGACCCACGGGTTGTTGTGCGGCTGCTCGACGCGCTGCAAGGTCGCCGGGCCGGGCGCGGCGGGGTTCATGTGCACGAGGACGAATTCTTTGCACAGCAGTTGGAACGTGCACGCGGAGGCGTCCGCCCCCAAGCCGACGATGTCGGGGAGGGACGACGGGTCGTCGACGGGCGGGATGCCCATGACGGCCTTGACACCGAACACGAATCGAGCCTTCGTCAGCGCCCGGAGGCGGTCGTCGACAGCGGGATTTGTACCAGCGGGTATGCTGAACGGGTCAACGCCCCCAGTTTGCGTGTGCAGGAGGGCGGGGTCGATCGGGACCGGAGCCCCAGTCGAGTCGGCGACGTAGCAGGCGACGACCTCTGGCTGCTGCGTATTGAGGAAGTGCAGCGCCGTCTGGTTAATGCTCTCCTGGGTAACAGCGATCACGAAGTCAAAACCTGGGTTGTATTGCGACAGATTTGACCGAATCGTATCCATCCTGCGTTTCTCCCTTACGAGATTCGGAGTTCTCCTGCGACGGCTTCCTGAGTTCAATCGTCTAGTATGAAGCGAGTAAAACAGAGTGGCCCATTCAGAATGACGGCCATTCACGCATGTAGCGTTCGAGCAGTATTCGTCCAGTTATTCAAAAGCTTTCTTAGTGCACTGCCCATTTTTTTACCAGACTGTTCTGACCGATTTGCTGAGTTTGGCCGCAAACGCTGGGGAAGATCTCGTGGAACGACAAGGCTGACACCGGTTCGCACAGCCCCGCGACGCTGCTCCTGCTCATCCCGCAAGTCTCGCCATCGTCCCGGTGACGGCGGCCAGATCCACCGTGATCACATCCCGCTGCCGGATGACCATCACCGGCGAGCCTTCTCGGCGGTCGGGAGCGGGGTTCGCCAATCGACCAGTGTTGCCGAAGGTCGCTGTGGGCCAAACCCCCTCGGGGGCGGTCACCCTTGACCAGATGCACTACTTCGCTCACCTATCCTCCGTCACTTTGCGCCTGGTCGGGGTAGTTCCCTGGTAGGGACCGCCACACCGCCCGATCCCGCCGGGGGCCACTCGTGGTCGACCACCTCGCACCGCTCCGTCCGTCTGAACTCACCCCCGCCGAGCGGGCCGCCGCCATCGCCGCTCAGATGCGAGAGGTGAAGGCGGCGGCCGTGTCCGAGGCGGACGCCGCTGCTGCGCTGGCGGGGTTCGACCCGGTGTGGGCGGCGCTCGCCCCGGCCGAGCGGGCACGGGTCATCGGCCTCCTGGTCGAGAAGGTGGTGTACGACGGGTTGAGTGGGAAGGTCGCGGTGACCTTCCGCCCCGCGGGGATTACGGCGTGCGACGCCGGCGGGGGGAGGCGGCGGCCGTCGGGCTGCGGGACGCGATGGTAGACGCGATGGCCCCGCTCGTCCACCCCGTCCCGGTCGAGGTCGAGGTGAGTGCGGGGCCGACGTGGGCCGGGTAATGCCACTGGGGACGGAGGTCGAGGGCGGCACGGGGAGTGGGTGAGGTCGTCCTGCACACTCCACCGATGTCGCCATGAGCGTCAGGTCTGCAACCCCCTCGTCGACCTCACCCGCCGAGGCGAGCCCGCACTCGCCCACGGCCCCATGCTCAGCCGCGCCAGACTTCCTCTTTCCGACAACGGTCCTGGACAACGCGCCTGAGAGCCATCAGAATGCGTCAACCTTGTCAGGTGCGTGCCAACACCCCAAAGGGGGGAGCGCGACCTCGCGACCCTCAATCCTCTCCCAACCCTCTCTCTGGACTTCGCCCCATGAACTCGATCCGAACGGCCTGGAAGAAGCTATTGTCGGCCGGCGTCGCCCGCCGCGCGACCCCCCGGCCCGCCCGCGGCCGGTCGGCGCCCGCCGTGGAACAGTTGGAGGACCGCTCGTGCCCCGCTGGGTCGGTCCTCGGCACCAAGTACGACGACCAGAACGGCAACGGCGCCCGCGACGACGGGGAGCCGGGCGTGGCCGGCGTGACCGTCTACGCCGACATCAATCGCAACGGCGCGTTCGACCTCGGCGGCGTGGCCGAGCCGGACGGGTTCGTGGCCGGGCAGGACCTGACGACCGCGGTCCCCGGGGTGACGCTCAACGTCGTCACCACCACCACCGGGACCGCCCCGAACCACGCGCTCCGCGTCCGGTCCAACACCGACCCGTTTGCCACCACCGGGTCGCAGGTGTTCTTCCGGGACACGGTCCCGACGTGGACGACGACCGGGAAGCTCCGGGCCGAGTTCGCCCAGCCGATCGGGCGGGTGAGCATCGACTTCGCCGCCGGCACCGCCGGCCACATCGGCCGCCTCGAGGCGTACAAC
>Ga0190275_10003771_pt1 | contig 10848 bp, 7 predicted proteins | sample Popmic550T_FD_133745 | JGI IMG/M metagenome (GOLD analysis project Ga0190275, IMG submission 133745) | Populus adjacent soil microbial communities from riparian zone of Yellowstone River, Montana, USA - 550 T | ecosystem: Environmental > Terrestrial > Soil > Riparian zone > Trees stand | place...
GACCAGGGCGCCAGCATCGCCGCGGCAGCCGCCGCATGGGAGGCGCTCGCCGCGGCGCTCACCGCTGAGGGCGCCAAGATGGCGGCCACCGCAGGCGTCACGGCGTCGACCGGATGGCAAGGCGTCGGGGGCGCGGCGATGATGGCCACCGCAATGCCCTACGTGACCGCCCTCCAGTTGCTCGCCGCATGGGTGCACGAGTCGGCCGCCGCCGCAGCGGGGATCGAGCAGGCGTACGTCACCGCGAAGATGGGGATGATCCCGGTCCCTGCGTGCACCACCAATCGAACCACCCAGTCCGGCCTGATCTTGACGAATTGGATCGGCCAGAACAACGGGCCGATCGCCGCGCTCGAGGGGCAGTACGAGTACTTCTGGCACAACAACGCCGGGATGATGGGCGGATACGACGGGATCGTGTTGACGATCCTTGGCATGCTGCTCACCCCGCCGCCACCGGCGCCCCTGACCGCCAACCCGGCGGGCCCGGCCGGGCAGGCCGCCGCGATCAGCCAGGCGGCGGCGAGCGGTGCAGCCAGCGCCGCGATGTCGCAGAGCCTCAACGGCGTCAACCAGGCGTCGAGCGCAGTCCAACCTGGCGCCCAAGCCGCCGCTGCGCCGGCGCAATCAATGGCCTCGATGCCGATGCAGATGATGAGCCAGCTGGGTCAGCTGCCGCAGATGGCCGCCCAGCCGCTGCAGATGCTGGGCCAGTTCCCGCAGATGCTCGGGCAGATGCCCCAGATGGCGATGGGCATGCTCGGACCACTCACCCAGGGAATGCAGGGTGGCCTCGGCGGCGCAGGCATCGACAAGGTCGGACAGTTCGACCAGGCGACACTTGCCGCGACGACCGATGCCGCTGCCCGAGGCGGCGGCGGTGGCGGCGGCGCAGGCGGCATCGGCTCCGGAGCCGGTGTGATGTCCAGCTTCACCCGGCCCACCGGCAGCTTCAACGCGCCGGGAGCGCCCAAGCTGCCGACCGGCTGGATCCCGGGTGGCGGCGTTCCGGAAGTCGCGACGTCGGCGGGTCCCGCAACGGGCGGCGGCACCGGCGGCCTGTACGGCGCACCGGCCGCGGCGGGCGCCGCAGGCCAGATGGGACGCGACGAACGCGGCAGGGATGGCTCCGCCGAGGGTAGGACCATGCAGCTAACGGTTGGTCCACGCTCCGGAAGGGAGGATTGACCGAGAAATTGGTGCAAAGACCTCCGTGAACGCGGAATAGGCTTTAGACATCCCGTCAGCAAATTGAGGAAGAGGAACATCACGTGGGAACCAACATCATCGTCGGCGCCGATAAGCTGCGCGCCGCAGCCAGCCAGCTCGAGAACCTGCGTAACGAGGCCGAGGGGGCGCTCACGCAATACCTGCAGGCCTCGCACAACGTCGCCGGTGGCGGATGGACGGGCGACGCGTCGATGGCCAACGTGGTCACCACCGAGGAGATCCACAACGCCCAGATGAAGCTCAACACCCAGTGGGGCGAACTGATCCACGCCCTGCAAACCGCGGCGACCAGGTACGAGGAGCAGGAAGCCGCCGCGCGCGCCGCCATGCAGGGCGTTTCGCAATCCATGTGATTTGACTGACTCAATCGACCTGAAAGGACTATCAAATGTTTTCGTACAGCCCCGGTGAGATATCTGATCTCGCCCAAGCCATTGGTGGAGCCAGCGCTCACCTCAACGACATCAGAGGCTCGGCGACGAACACGCTCGCCAGCGTCCGTGAAGAGTTCGAAGGCAAGGGTGGCGGCGATTTCGAGCAGGCGCAGATGCTGATCAACTCCGGCATCGACGAGGGCGTCGCGGTCTGCGACAGGCATTCCAGCACCGTCATGCACGTACTCGAAGAGATGATGAACACCGACACCGCCGCTGGCGCCTCGTTCGGAATGGGCGGCTAGCAAAACCGCCGCATCCGCGTACGCAGGGGAGGCCGACCCACGTGTTGGCCTCCCCTGATACGTCTACATCGAAGGAGGGAACCGATGGCAGACCTGACGACGACACCGAACGGAATCTGGATACTTCAGGCACTTCTCGGTGTCGAGAAGATGCCGACCGCGCTGCGGCTTCGTCCCTTCATCCCGTCGGTCGACGGCGACGGCACCGTCGCAACCGAACTCGGTCAAGTGCCGTGGGCGCAGACCGCCGAGTACAACTCGCTCGCCGCGGCGGGAGTCATCGACCAGGACGGCCGCGTCGACGATGCCGTTCGCGACTGGATGGCCGTCGTCGGTCGGCCGCAGCGAGAAGTCCTGGTAGTCATCCGTCGGCCCAAAGCGCTCGACGGACCCGTGCCGGACGGCGAGGAGCCGCCGGCGCTCATCGACGAGCGCGTGATGTCGATCTGCCAGCGCGACCGCTGGATGGCCATGATCGCGCGCAGCGGCGACGAAGTCGTGCTCGCACCGCTCGGCGAGGCAGCGCGCGGCGACGAACAAATCGATTTGATCTGCGACACCCTCATGCATGTCTTCTCCCGCGGTGAGGCTGCGCCGATCTCAGGCTTCAATGTGCCCAGCGCGACCCTCGAGAGCACGCTCAACGAAAACGTCCCCAAGGGACGTTCGGTGCTGGCGTCGGCGCTCTCCCGGCTGGGCCTGTCACCTGACCAGGTCGCGGTTCTCTCGGCTGCCTGCCACCTCGACGAGTCGGCCATGGCGGTCGTCTCCGTCATCGACCATGGCATCCAGAACCACTTTCATCCCGATGTCATCTCGGTGATCGACTCCGAACTCGGGCGCATCACGATCAGTCACACAGCCGGACCGGACGGGACCCGTTGGACGAGCATCTGGCCCACCTCCGCCGACGCCCTTCGGCAGGACCTGGGAAAGTTACTCAACTCGGCAAAGGCGCCGCCTGCGCCCGCAATGCGGTAACCGGCGCAGCAAACACCAACAAACGCACCGATGAATGCCACCTTCGCTCCCCGAATCTGCGGCTCGACGGGACCGGACCCGCAAGTAAGGTATTGAGTCATGGCTTTGAATCTGGCCAGCGGACTACAAGTGTCGGCGCACTTTTTCTGGAACCGGCGAAATGCCGCTGCGCTGTCGCATCACGGTGTGCGAATGGAATTCGACCCGGTACAGCGGCAGCGCGCATCGCTGATTCTCGGGTTCATTTTCGCGCTTCTCGCCGTCGCGTTGATGTTCGTCCTTTCCTGGTTCAAGCCCGCCGGACAGGTCGGGCAGTCGGCGATCCTCGCAGACCGCGACACCGGGGCGATCTTCGTCCTCGTCGACGGCCGTCTGCATCCGGCGGTCAACCTGATCAGCGCGCGCCTCATCGCCGGTCAGGCGAACAACCCCACCTTCGTCAAGGCCAACGAGCTCGCCAAGTACCCTCAGGGCGCGTCGGTCGGCATCGGGGGTGCGCCGGCCGCGATGCCGCTGCGGACGGCCGACCGCTCGGAGTGGACGGTCTGTGACAGCGCACCCGACAATCCCAACGCGGCTCCCCTCGTCACGGCGATCGGCGGACCGCTCACGGGCGGATCGCGCGCCATGCCGCTCGACTCGTCGAAGGCAGTGCTCGCCGAGCACAACGACAACACCTACGTCATCTGGAACGGGCAGCGGTCGGCGATCGACCTGTCCAACAAGGCGGTCGCGCTGGCGCTCGGAGTCGATACCGACGCCCCGCCACCGGTGAAGCTCTCCACCCCGTTGTACGACGCGCTGCCTGCGACCGAGCCGCTGAACTCCCCGGTGATTCCTGGGGCGGGCGGTCCGTCGCAGTTCAAGGTCGCACCGGACGCCGTGGTCGGCTCGGTGCTGTCGGTGCGCGACCTGCAGACAGATGCCGACAATTTCTATGTGCTGCTGCGCAACGGTGTCCAGCCGATCTCGCCGTTCGTGGCGTCACTTCTCCGGTCGTCCAACTCCTTCGGCGACGAACTGCCCGTGGTGGTTGCGCCCGACCGACTGGCCACCGTTCCCGTTGTGGACACTCTTCCTGTCGACTACTACCCGACCAATCGACTGGACCTCGTGGACACGGGCACCAATCCGGTCACGTGTCTGAACTGGTCGAAGGGGTCGACGGATCGGACCGCCGAAACCGTGGTGCTGTCGGGGAAGGGATTGCCGATCCCGATCGGGTCGGACAACCGGCTGATTCGTCTGGTCAAGAATGACCGGTCACCTGAAAGCATCGAGGCCGACCAGGTATATATGTCTGCGGGGGCGACCAACCTGGTGATGACCACCGGTGCGGCGCCGGACGCCACCAGCCGGGAATCCATGTGGTGGATCAGCGACCAGGGCGTGCGGTACGGGATCTCGCTTGACGACGAAACCCTGCGGGCACTGGGCATCTCACCACCGGCGGCGCGGCAGGCACCGTGGCCGCTGATCCGGGTGTTCGCCCCGGGACCAGCACTCAGCCGCGCCGACGCGATGACGCAGCACGACACCCTGGCAGCTCCCGCGGAAGCCGCCCCGCTGACCCAGGCGAACGGACCGCAATGAACTCGATGATCGCTCGCAGACCACTAAAAGCACCGGAGGACACCATGCACACGCAGTCAGGATTCACACCGTGACCGACCGCGACGACTTTCTGCGGGAACATCTTTCGCCCCCATCGGACGGCGGCGATGCGCCCGCAGGCCGGCCGCCTGAGCCGCCCCGGCCGCCCGCGCACGACGACTCGCCCGGCCGCAACGGCGTGGACGACGGGCCGAGGCCGGGCGGTTCCGACGCCGACAGCCGCCATTTAGGCGACGATGCCGCCCGTAGGCCGCCGGAAGAGCCGAACCGACCCGCAGGCGCCGAGAACCCGCGCCCGCGCTGGACGGCCGATACCAGCCGCAGCCCCGCAGGACCGCAACGGATCGCGCCGGGCGGATTCCGGCAGGCTCCGCCACCGACCACCCGCCCTGCCGAGTCCGGTGCGGCGCCCCGCAGCGGTGACGCGAGCGCCGAGGGCAGGCCGAGGGAAGCCACCGAGGCCGAGTCCACCCGGGTGATGCCGCCGACCGGCCCGCGTCCGGCCTGGCAGCAGGAGTCCCCCAGGGGGTCGCGGCCGGCGGGCCAGGACTGGTCGTCGCAGTCGTCGTCCTCGACGAACTGGGCCGTCGCACCCGCGGCCGCGCCGCCGTCGACGGGCTACTCCTATGTCGACAGCATCCGCACCAGCGAGCTGGTGCCCAGCAAGAAGGTGCCGCCCCGCAAGGGTTGGCGGCGTGTCATCCATCGTGGCACCTTCGGGCTGATCAACCTCGGGCCGTCACCCGACGAGCAGCGGCTGGCCGACCTCGAGAACAAGATCCGGTCGCTGCTGCGCGGCCACTACAAGATCGGTGTGTTCGGAAAGGGCGGTGTCGGAAAGACCACCGTCTCGGCCAGCGTCGGCTCGATCTTCGCCGAGTTCCGCCAGGACGATCGCGTGGTGGCCATCGACGCCGACACCGCCTTCGGCAAGCTCGGCAGCCGCATCGACCCGAACGCCGCGGGCTCGTACTGGGAGCTGGCGGCCGACGAACACCTCGACACCTTCGCCGACGTTCGAAGCCGGGTCGGCAACAACTCCGCAGGGCTTTTCGTGCTCGCGGGCGAAGCGAGCACGGCCCGTCGACGGGTGCTCGATCCCGCGATCTACCGCGAAGCGACCGGCAGGCTGGACCGCCATTTCACGATCTCGATCGTGGACTGCGGTTCGACGATGGACTCCGCCATCGCGCAGGAGGTTCTGCGTGACCTCGACGCGTTGATCGTGGTGTCCTCACCGTGGGTGGACGGCGCATCCGCGGCAGGCCAGACGATGGAGTGGCTCGCCAACCGCGGTTACACCGGTCTTCTGCATCGGACCGTCGTGGTGCTCAACGACTCCGACGGACATGCCGACAAACGCACCAGGTCGATCCTGGTGCAGCAGTTCGCAAGTCGCGGTCAGGTCGTCGTCGAGGTGCCGTTCGACTCGCACCTGCGGCCAGGCGGTGTGATCGACGTGACCTCGGAGATGTCGCCGTTGACCAGGCGCCGGTTCATCGAGATCACCGCAGCGCTCGCCGAGCACTTCGCCGCCACGACAGACGGCCCAAGGGACCGCCGATGACGACGGTCCGCGAACCGGCCCCCACCCACACCCGTAGCGCGACCCCGGTCGAAGTGCCGCCGTCATGCCGGGTGTCGATTCTTGCGGGCGACTCGCACCAGATCGATCTCGTGCTGCCATCGGCAGCTCCCCTTACGACGCTGCTGGATCCGACGGTAATCGCGATCAACAAGGTGCTGCGCGGTCGCGGGGCCGCCGAAATGCCGCCCGCGGCTTATGAGTTCGCCCGCGCCGCCGGGATGACGGCGTTGGCGTCGGATGTCTCGCTCGCCGGCCACAACATCGCCGACGGCGATGTGCTCGCGCTGGTGCCCGCCGGTGCGGCCGAACGGTACGGGCCGGTGGTCGAGAACGTATCGACGGCGCTGGCGCAGTACGCCTCCGATCATTTCGTCCGCGTGACCGCGCAGACCGCGCTTGCGGTCGCGGTGGTGATCATCGGCGGTGCGCTCGGTGTGGCGAGCATGCTGCTGTGGCGGCTGCGCTGGGCTCACGAGAGCGCGCTGCTGGTTCCGATCCTGTTCGCCGGGGCCATGATCGCCCTGCTCGTCACGATCGCGATCGGTGCGCGGGTCGGCGCGGGACGCTTCATCACCGACGGCGCCGCCTGGGCTGCGCTCGTCACCGCCGGACTCGCGGCCGCGACAATCCCGCCGGGTGGGTCGCCCGGAGCGCCGCACGCGTTCCTCGCCGCCGCGACGGTGCTGGCCGGTATGTGGCTGATCGTCCGGTTCACCGGTCGCTATTGGACGGCTGCCGCAGCGATCATGACGGCAGGTTTCGGCGCTGCGGTGATCGCACTCGTGCGGATGTACTGGGAGGTACCCGGACCACGTATCGGTCTCGCGGTCCTTATCGCGGTTCTTGTCGCCGTCTCCGCCGCACCGACGATCGCGCTGCGAATGGCGAACGTGCCCCGACAGACCTTCGGCTCCATCACCGGCCGCGACATCTTCGCCCGCGCTCCCGGTCAACCGGAGGATACGGTCTCGCCCGTCGAAGACGGCCCGCCGTCTGACGTCACCCTCACCGGCCAACAGGTCGCAGCGGCCGCTCGCAAATCCAACACGGTGCTGACCGGTGTACTGCTCGGCGTTGCCGCCCTTGCAGTGCCCTCGGCCTGGAGTGCCGTGACACCTCACGGCGAGCGGGAATGGGCGCAGCTGGTGGTGCTCGGAGCCGTCGCTGCAATTCTCATCTTGCGCGCCAGGGCATTTCGCGACAGGCGCCACGCCATCACCCTTGTCGGCATCGCGGTCACCGCACTGATCGGCGCGGCAGCCAAGTACGGGCTGGAGGCTGCGGCGAACGACACGACCATGGCGCTCATCGCGGCGGGCGCGGCGCTCGGCATCGCGGCACTGGGCCTTGTGGCCGCGACCGCGGTGCCGCCGCGGATCTTCTCCCCGCCGATACGCAAGATCGTCGAGTACACCGAATACATCCTGTTGGCCTTGGTGATTCCGTTCGCCGCATGGGCGCTCGGCATCCTGCAATACATCCGCTACCACTGATGCCACGGTTCACCCGCGGAGCGCGGACCTCATCTGCGGCGGCAGTGGCTGTGCTGCTGCTCGGCGCCAACGTGATGATGCCCGCAGCGGCCGTCGCCATCGAACCGCCCGGTGTCGACCCGGCGGCGCTGCCGCCGGACGATACGCCCGGTCCCGACCAGGAGATGAAGCAGCAGAACACCTGCGCCGACCCCCTGACCGTGGCGACGCCGGACGTCGCACAGGCCGCGCCGGGCAACGTGATGCTGGACATCACCAAAGCTTGGAAATACTCCACCGGCGCGGGAGTGACCGTCGGGCTCATCGATACCGGTGTCACCCCCAATCCGCGGTTGCCCGCATTGTTCGCCGGTGGCGACTACGTGATGGGCGATGAGAACGGCGGACTGTTCGACTGCGATTCCCACGGCACCGTCGTCGCCTCGATCATCGCGGCGCAACCATCGGAACCGGACGCCAAGCCGCCGCCGATGCCCGCGAACGCCGGGCCACCGCCGCCACCACCGGAGGTGGAGGCATCCCCGTTCCCGACCACGCCGCCACCCGCGCCGCCCAAGCCGAGCACGGTGACGGTCACCGCGCCTCCGCCGCCGCCTGCCGAACCGCCGCCGCCACCGGGGGAACCCGTCGCGCCCGCCGCCGGACCCGGCGGGGGCGAGATGCCACCCGTGCCGGGGCCGCCACCGGGCAGCCCCGACGGCGTCGTTGGGGTCGCCCCGGATGCCGCGCTGATCTCGGTGCGTCAGTCCTCGTCGGCGTTCGGGCCAGCGAGACCCCAGCCCGGCGACAACGACGAGATCCGCCGCAAGGCAGGCGATATCGCGACGCTCGCACGCGCGGTCGTGCACCTGGCGAACCTGGGTGTCAAGGTCATGAACATCTCGGTGACGGCGTGCATCAACGCGGCACAGCCCATCGATCAGGCCGCGCTCGGCGCGGCGATCCGCTACGCGGCCGTCGAGAAGGACATCGTCATCGTGGCCGCGGCGGGCAATGAGGGCGAAGGCTCGGCGTGCGGGCAGAACCCGCTTTTCAACCCGCTTCGGGCCAGCGACCCCCGCGACTGGCAGGACGTGTCGACCATCGTCACCCCCGCCTGGTTCTCCGATTACGTCCTCGCGGTGGGCGCGGTGTCACCGGACGGCCAGCCACTGCCGCAGAGCATCGCAGGCCCATGGGTGGGTGTGGCGGCGCCCGGTCTCGAGGTCATGGGCCTTTCCAGCGTCAACGGGGCGCCGATCAACGCGCTGCCAGGCCGTGAACCCGGAAAGGCGGTCCCGTTGTCCGGCACCAGCTTTGCCACGGCCTACACCTCCGGCGTTGCCGCGCTGGTTCGGGCGAAGTACCCGCAGCTGTCCTCGCATCAGATCATTCGGCGGATCACCGAGACCGCGCACAACCCGCCGCGCGGAGTGGACAACAAGATCGGTTACGGCGTCATCGACCCGGTCGCCGCGCTGACATTCGACGTGCCGCCGGGTGATCGCCTGGCGCCGGAGCACCTGACCAAACTTCTCAATGTGCCAGAGCCGCCACCACCCCCGGATCTTCGGCCGCGGCACACCGCCCTGATCGGTGCAGCGGTTGTCGCCGCGCTCGCCGTCGTGGTCGCGGCGGGCGCTGCGGTTCGGCGGAGGCGCTCATGAAGGCGCGCACCATCGGCATCAACGCCTCGATCCCCGTAGTGGTCGGAGTCGAGGTCGCGGCGCTGGCCGCGATTCTGATCTTCCCGCCCGGTCGGTGGTCATGGTGGCCGACCGCGGCGACGGCGGTCGTGGCGATTCTGCTGCTGATGCTGACGGTGTACCGCCGCAACGTCGTCACGTGGTTCGTCGACCGGATCCGTTGGCGACGACGCAGGCGGGGCGCCGAATCCCCCGTTCCGAGCGCCGACATCCCGCACGGCGCTGCGCTTTACGGTGTCCGGGTGCCGGACAGGTTCGACGGCGACGCGATCACGATGATCGAGGTGACCGGCCAGGCCTATTCGCCGACACTGCTGACGGGTGCGGCCACCGCGCTGACCCCCAACCGGTTACCGCTCGATGCACTCACCGGTCTACTCGATCAGCCAGGCGGTATCAGACTGTCTGGGATCGACGTGGTCTCCAGCGGCCTGCGGGTTCGCCGCGGCACCGGCTACCCGCCGCTGTACTCGACCCTGCTCGCGGACCGGCCGGCCGCCGGGCAGCGCCGAACATTCCTTGTGGTGCGACTCGACATCGCGAACTCGGTCAGTGGGCTGACCTACCGCTCGACGGTGGGCGCTGCCGCGGCTGCGGCCACCGAACGCATCGTCAACGCGCTGCTGCAGCGCGGTGTGCGCGCTAAACCGTTGACCGCCAAGGACATCGACGCGGCCATGGTCGAACTTGGGGCCAACCTGGCGGTGGTGCCTGCCGAGGCCGAACCCGACAATGCGCCCGTTGGACCCCGCATGCCGACACCGGTGGCTCCCACCGAGGCGTGGAAGTCGATCCACGCACATCCCGGCTACCTGACGTCCTACTACTTCTCGCCGGAGGACGTCTCCACCAACACGCTCAACCAGATGTGGGCCCTTCGTTCCGACGCTGTGGTGCAGACGATTTCATTGACCAAGAAACGTGGACCGACAGAGAATCGCGCCTGGGTGTCGGCGCTGGTGCGGGTCAACGACCCACAGGCGCCGACCCAGCCGCCGACGCTGTATCTCAACCCGTTGCCCGGCTATCAGGGACCGGCGGCGCTCCGGTCGGCCCCACTGCCCCGCAGTTTCGACGCCGTGCCCGCACGCCCGCTCGATGCCTCGCCGCTCGAGCTGCCGGTCGGTTCCTCTGGTGTGCTCGTCGGCACCACGCAACGAGGCGACCTTCTGCTGCTGTCATTGACCGACCCCGATCAGGCCACCCGAGTGGCCCTGCACACCGAAATGTCCTACGCCTGCCAATTGCTGGTGCGCGCAGCCGCAGTCGGCGAACGGATCGCCATCTATACCGATAAGCCCGCGCGCTGGCGCCAACTCGAACAACCGTTGATCGCGGTCGTCGATCGCAGGCATCCGCCGGAGTTCGTGCCGTCGATCATCGTCAGCGACCGCGCAGGCGGACCGCCTGCTGCAGGCCTGGCGTCGACGGTGGTCACGATCGGCGACGCCGCGGACGCGAGAAGCGGGACACCAGACCTGTCCTTCACGCAGATATCCGCCTCGACGGTTCGCATCGCCACGTCGGCCTTCACCACCGATGTGCAGATCGCCACATTCAAGGCGGAGCAGCCCTTCC
>Ga0190275_10003772_pt1 | contig 10848 bp, 10 predicted proteins | sample Popmic550T_FD_133745 | JGI IMG/M metagenome (GOLD analysis project Ga0190275, IMG submission 133745) | Populus adjacent soil microbial communities from riparian zone of Yellowstone River, Montana, USA - 550 T | ecosystem: Environmental > Terrestrial > Soil > Riparian zone > Trees stand | place...
GGGCTCGGCGGCGGCGGGGCGAACGAGCACAACGCCGTCGGCTTCGAGGTGCTGCCGCGGCCCGGCGACCACTCATTCCTCACCGGCACGATCCACAACTTCAGCACCAACCCGGCCGTCCGCGAGACGATCGGCCGGCTCAACCAGCTCCACCCGACCGTGCCGGGCAGCACGACTGTTACCGGCTCGCCCGACTGCCAGCGGACGGTGACCATCCCCGACTTCAACCCCGTGCGGACGCAGGCGGTGCAGGCCACGTCGCTGTTCGGGGCCGGGTGGATCGACCTGATTTCCGACCGCGCCATCCTCCGCAACGCCCGTACCCGCGGCGTCCGCACCGCCGTCCGCGAAATGTCGCTACACTTCGACGACATCCCGGTCGGCAAGGTGCGGCACGTCTCCGGCGGGGTCGGCAAGTTCGGCTGGCGCGGCCAGTTCCACTCGCTCTCGGAGTTCGTCTCCGTCGCGTGCGCGAACGAACTCGGGCTCGGCACGCCGGACAACCCGCAGGCCCAGCCGTTCACCCACCCCGGCCAGACGAGCGAGCCCGACCTTGACCGCACCCAGGTGCGACAGTTGGTGGCGTTCGTGAAGACGCTGCCGCGGCCGGTCGAGACCGCGGGCGGTGAGGCCGCGGCCCGCGGGAAGCACCTGTTCGGCGAGATCGGCTGTGCCGCGTGCCACGTCCCCGACCTCGGCGGCGTGACCGGCGTGTACAGCGACTTCCTCCTCTACGTGATGGAAGACCCGACCCCGAGGAGCCGCGGCGGTTCCGGCGGCTACGACCCCGCCCCGCCGGAGTTGAACCTCCCTGACCGTCCCGAGAGCGAGACGCCCCCGAACGAGTGGAAGACGCCGCCGCTTTGGGGCGTGGCCGACTCGGCCCCGTACTGGCACGACGGCACCGCCGCGTCGCTGAAGGACGCGGTCCTGAAGCACCGCGGCAACGGCAAGGCGGTGACCGAGCGGTACAAGAAGCTGTCGGCCCCGGACCAGGCGGCGGTGCTTGCGTTCCTCGGTACACTGAAGGCGCCGCCGGACGCGCAGCCGCTGCGGAACTCGGCCGTCATTCGTTTGGCCCGGAAGTGAAGAAACCGACCCGCTCTGACCTCCTCGTCGCCGCCGGCAAGACCGTTCCCGATGTGATCGGCCCCGGGTTGAAGGTGCTGTTCTGCGGCATCAACCCGGGGCTATACACGGCAGCGATCGGCCACCATTTCGGCCGCCCTGGCAACCGCTTCTGGCCGACCCTCCACGCCGCCGGGTTCACGCCGCGCCTATTCGACCCGTCCGAGGAGCAGGAGTTGCTGCCGCTCGGCTACGGCATCACAAACGTGGTCGCCCGCGCGACCGCCGCCGCGGACGAGTTGACCGACGACGAGTATCGCGCCGGTGGGTTACTGCTAGCCGAGAAGGTGAAGCGGCTGGCACCGGCGTTCCTCGCGGTACTGGGCGTGGGCGCGTACCGCGTGGCGTTCGGGAAGCCGAAGGCGGCCGTGGGCGAGCAGGCGGACCGGATCGGCGATACGCGGGTGTGGGTGCTGCCGAACCCGAGCGGGTTGAACGCTTTTTACAACCAGACGATGGTCAAGCACTTCAGGGACTTGCGGGATGCTGTGAATCCCTCCGCAAGTACGTGAAGTTGTTCTGGCGTGTCGTGCGACGGGGGCTTTATCAGGCGGAAGCAGTCTTGGGAGGCGAGCCGTGACGAACCAGCGATTGCGGTTTGCACTGATCGTTGCGGCATGCTGTTGCGTGACGAGTTTCGTAACGAGGTGGTTCGTGCTTGTCAGCATTGAGCCTGATTGCGACGGGGTGGCCGATTTCTACCGCCACAAGAGTGCCCTGACGGAGTTTGTTCAAGGCCACGCCCTTGCTGACGGCGAGCAGGTGAATGGCGACCGTCTTCCGGGTCAACTCCGGAGCATTGGGATCACCAACGTTTACCGAAACGGTCGGTTCGTTTACTTCGTCCTGCCACACCAGAGCTTCTTGGCTGACGACGCCACACGGGAATTCATCTGGCAACTTGACAGGAACGGCGAGGGCGTGGAAGAAATCCTTCGAACGACCAAGCGAAACACCTACCACATCCAGCACCTCACCTCTGCTCCGGGTTGGTACTTCTGGATGCACAACTGAGCCACCGGTGGTCTGAGCGGAAGTCGAGTGGGCTGAACGCCCACTACCAAGCCGACGCGCTGTCGCAGGTGTTCCGCGAGCTGCGGGACGATGTCGGCTGAGGCGGTTACCGTCCGGAGAGGTCGTGGAAGAAGTCCTCGAACCGTCGCGTCATCGCGTCGCGGCTGTATTCGGCTTCGACCTTCCGCCGCGCCGCGGCGCCGAATGCCGCGGCCATCAGCGGCCGTTCCAGGTAGCGGCCCACCGCCTCGGCCAGCGCCGCGGGGTCGTTCGGCGGCACGATCAGGCCGTTCTTCCCGTCGTCGATCAGTGACGGGTTCGCCCCCACGGCCGTCGCCACGACCGCCCGGCCGGCGGCCATGTACTCCAGCAGCGCGTTCGACATCCCCTCCGAATGCGACGGCAGCACCGCCACCTCGACCGTCCGCAGGAACGCCGCCGCGTCCGACACCGAGCCGCGGAAGGTGAACCGGCTGCCGAGGCCGAGTTCGGCGTGGAGCCGCTCCAGCTCCTCGCGCTGCTCGCCGTCGCCGGCCACCTCGAACACCAGACACGGGTGCCGGTCCAGCAGTGCCTTCGCGGCGTGCATCAGGCCGGCGATGTTCTTCACCGGCCGGAGGTTCGCCACGCAGCCGACGCGGACACGCTTCTTCGTCGTGTCCGGCAGCATGAACCGGTTGAACCGCTGAGTATCGACGCCGTTCTCCAACACCACCACGCGCTCGGCGGCGTAGCCATCGCCGGCGACGATCGCGTCGCGGCCCGCCTCGGTGTTCGTGAGGAAGCGGCTGACGAACGGCCGGATCACCCGCCCCGCGACGCGGTCCTTGCGGGTGAGCGCGTAGCCGAGGTTGTTCCGCACCCGCACGACGGCCCTCACTCCGGCCGTGCGGGCGACCGGCACGCCGAAGTACGACGAATCCTGAAAGTACGTCTGCACCACGTCCGGCCGCGTCTCGCGCCAGAACGCCCGCAGCTTCCCCGCGGCACGGACGGCGCCGCGGCTCACCAGCTTCCGCACGCCGAGCCGCACGACCGGGCAGTCGGCCGGCTCGAGCGCCCGCGACAGGTCGTCCTCGCCGTCGAGCAGCACAAGCGACGGCCGCACGCGGCTCCGGTCGAGGTGGTTGATGAGGGCGACGAGCTGGCTCTCGGTGCCGGCCCGGGTGAGCCGGTCGATGACGAACGACACCCGGACCGGGTCGGCGGTCGGCGGCGCGACTGGGTCGGAGAGGCGGGGTGCAAGGAGTGCGGACATCCGTGTCCCTTTCGGTCAGGCGGCAGCGGTCAGGGGCGACGGGCGGAGGCGGGCGAACAGGTCGAGGTACGCGGCGGCCTGGGCGTCGAACGTGAACAGCCGCTGCATCCGTGCGCGGCCGGCGTTCCCCAGTGCGGTGCGTAACCCCTCGTCGCGGAGCAGGTGAAGCAGTCGGGACGCCAGTTCGTCGGGCCGGTGGGGGGGGACGAGGTAACCCGTCTCGCCGTCGGTGACCACTTCCGGCGTGCCGCCGACCGCGGTGGCAACGACCGGGACACCCGCCGCGCTCGCTTCGAGAGCCACGTTCGGCAGCCCCTCGGTGAACGACGGCAGCGTCACGACGTCCGCGGCCGCGAGCAGAGCGTCGAGGTCGTCGCGGAAGCCCGGCAGCACGACCCGCCCGGCGAGCCCGCGGGTGCGAACGAGTTGTTCCAGCTCCGCCCGCATGACGCCCTCACCGAAAATGACGACACCCGCTCCGGCGTCCGCCGCCAGGACCGACGCGGCGGCGTCGATCAACACCGCGAACCCCTTTTCAGGGCTGAGCCGACCGGCTGCGACGACGACCCGTGACACCCGACAGTCACGCGGGAAGAAACCGAGGAGCCGGTCGCGGGCGGGTTCGGTGTCGGTGAAGGCGCCGAGGCGGGCCGAGTTGCGAATGACGCTGACGCGCCCGACCGGCACGCCGCACCAGTTCCGCACTCTCTCGGCCTGCCCCTCCGACACCGCGACAACGTGATCCATGAAGCGGAGGTGCCGGCGGTCGAGCCACTCGTACACGCGGACGCGGCGGTCCTGCCACGTCCACCCGCGCGAAACGGCCGCGGCCGGCACCCCGACCCGACGCGCGGCGATGCGGCCGAGAAGGTTCGCCTTGTAGCCGTGGCACAGCAGCACGTCGCAGCCGAGGTCGCGGAGCGTCGTGGTCAACTCGACGGTGACGCGGACCAGTCGGGGGAAGTCGGCACGCAGCGCGATGGCTTCGTAGCCGCGCTCGCGAACCACGTCGAGGAACGCGGCGCAGCGGCCGCCTTCGGGGAAGCTCACGAACGCGGTGCGGACGGAATCCGGGAGGGCGTCGGCGAGGCCGAGCATCTGGCGCTCGGGGCCGCCGTAGAACGTGCTGGCGGTCAGGTGAACGACGGTCATGTCCCGGTCGCGTCCGTGCGGCGGGGGCGATTCCAGCGAGTGGGGAGTCTAGTGGCCGCGACGGGAGCGTGTCCAGTGAGATCGGTTTGAACTACGCGAACAACTCGGCGACGCTGCAGGTGAAGCCCGGCAGCACGGGCTCGCAGTCGAAGGTCGCACCGTTCAGGAACACACTCGTCCGGGCTCCGGTGACGTAGACCGTGACTGCGGGCTCTACGAACTCCACTTCGACGACGATTACCACCGGGATACCTGAGGCCTGGGCCGCTAACACCTCGGTACTCCAGAACCGCTTTGGCACGTCGCTAAGGGCCAACAGCACTTCCAACTGGCGGCCCGAGTGATCTTTCGCAACGTGTCCGGCGAGGAGGGTCGGGTGCCCAAGGTATCGGTCACGCCGGTCCGCGGAAATGCACATCGTGTACGAAAAACCAGGGCTACGCGTTGCATACTCCTGAAGCCTGGCGTGAAGGCGTTCGGCGGCGCGAACCGCGAGCGTGTAATCGGGCGGAGGCGGCAAGTTCACATCGACCCACCGCTCGACCGCCGATTTCGCCTCAGCCAGTCCGACACCCTCACTCGCGCGGTAGGCCATGATGGCCTCCACCATGCGACCGTTCCGCGCGTGTTCGAGCCAGTCAATCGTTGCGGACATCGGTTACCCCTTCGCCACCTGCACCCACTGGCGGGACTTCGCCGAGTCGAGGATCGCGTCCAGCACCGCCTGTGTCTCCAGGGCGTCGCGGAAGGTCGGGCCGGCAGGCGTGCCGGTCTCCAGCCCCTTGATGAAGTCGGCGACCTGGTGTGTGAAGCTGCTGTCGTACCCGACCGCGAGGCCCGGCACCCACCACTTGTCCATGTACGGGTGCTCGCCGCCGTTGTCGGTCACGTGGATCGACTTCCACCCGCGGATCAGGCCGTCGTCCTTGTAGTCGAACATCTGGAGGCGGTGCAGGTCGTGCAGGTCCCACGCCAGGCTCGCCTTCTCGCCGTTGATCTCGAACGCGTACTGCGCCTTGTGCCCGCGGGCGTAGCGCGTGCTCTCGAAGTTCGCCAGCGACCCGTTCGCGAACTTCCCCATGAAAATGCAGGCGTCGTCGATCCCCACCGGCTCTACCTTGCCGGTCAGGTTGTGCTTCCGCTCCTTCACGAACGTCTCGGTCAGCGCACTGATGCTCTCCATCGAACCGTTCAGCCACACGGCCGTATCGATGCAGTGGGCGAGGAGGTCGCCGCTGACGCCGCTGCCGGCGGCGGCCACGTCGAGCCGCCACAGCCCCTGCCCGCCCTGCGGCAGGTCGGCGTTGATCGTCCAGTCCTGGAGGAACTTGGCCCGGTAGTGAAAAATCTTCCCGAGCCGCCCCTCATCGATCAGCTTCTTGGCGAGCGTGACCGCCGGGATGCGGCGGTAGTTGTACCACACCATGTTGGGCACCTTCGCCCGCTCCACCGCCGCGACCATCTCACGCCCCTCGACGACGTTCATCGCCAGCGGCTTCTCGCACAGGATCATCTTCCCCGCGGCTGCCGCGGCGACGGCGATCTCCTTGTGCAGGTTGTTCGGCGTGCAGATGTCGACCGCGTCGATGTCCTTCCGGTCGAGGAGCGTTCGCCAGTCGGTTTCGACCGACTCGTAGCCCCACTGGTCGGCGAACTCCTTGGCCTTCGTGGCGTCGCGGGCGCACGCTGCCTTGAGGACGACCCGGTAGTCCGACGGGAAGAACTGGCCGACCTGCTTGTACGCGTTCGAGTGGGCGCGGCCCATGAACCCGTACCCGATCATCCCGACCCGGAGTTCCTTGCTCGGCATGGGAGAGCGACCTCGGCGTGGAAGGAGTGTGGAGGGGAGGATACGCCGCCGCTCACGGCCGGCCAGCGTCCTTCGCCGGCGGGGCGAAGTGGTCGTGAACGGCCTTCGCCACGTTCGCCAGCAGCACCTGCGCGGCGTTGTCCACGGCCCAGCGCTGGTCGGCGTTCTCGTTCGTGAGCACGCACAGCGCCACCGGCCCGGACGGCAGCGTCATGATGCCGGCCTGGGTGCGGGCGTTGCTGACCGCGCCCGTCTTGTGGGCCAGCAGAACGCCCGCGGGGAGGTAGCGCTTGAACATGGTCTCGTTGTCGCACGCCCGGAGGTAGGCCATCATCTCGCGGCACGCCTCGGGCGAGACGAGTTTGTTCTCCTGGAGCAACTCCAACAGCTTCACCATCTCGCGGGCGGTGGTCGAGCCGAGGCCGTACTTCTTCGTGCGGTCGGGGTCCACGCTCGTGGTGCTGCCGCGGAACACCTGGGCGTTGATCCGCGTCTCTTTCAGACCCAGCGCCGCCATCCGCTCGTTCACCGGGCGGATGCCCGTCTGCTCCAAAACGAGGTTCGTGGCCGTGTTGTCGGACACGGCGATCATGAGCCGTACGGCGTCCCGCAACGGGAACGTGGCACCGTCGGAGATGTGCGACGTGAGGACGCCGCTGCCGGGGACGCGGTGCTCCTTCTTCAGCGTCAGCACCGTGGCGAAATCGATCTTCTTGTCGGCGGCCTGGTAGTACGCCTCGACCATCACGGGGAACTTGATGAGGCTCGCCGTCGGCATCGGCTCGTCGGCTTGGTGGTAATACTCGACACCGGTCTTGAGGTGCTTCACGGCCACGGCGACACGGCCGCGGTGGGCCTTCAGCAGCGGGGCGAGCGTGTCGGCCAGCTCGGCCGCGGGGGCGGGGCCGGCGAGGGACGCGACCAGCGCGAGCGCGACGAAGGGGCGCATGAATCACCTCCGGGATGCGGTGTGGGTGTTGTAGCAGGGGGTGAACCGGCCCGGCGCCGTCCGTAGAAAAAGGTCGCTCCCGCGGCCGAGGTGTCCTGCATGACCGACGACCTGATCGTGTCCGTGTCCGGCATCCGCGGCGTGGTCGGCCGTGGGCTTACCGCCGACGTCGTGGCACGGTTCGCGGCCGCCTACGGCGGAACGATCGGGCCGAAGACCGTGCTTGTCAGCCGCGACGGCCGGCCGAGCGGCGATATGCTTCGGCACGCGGTTATCGCCGGGCTGCTCGGCGCCGGCTGCTCGGTCGAAGACATTGGCATCACGCCAACGCCGACGTGCGGGTTTGCGGTGCGGGCGCTGGGGGCCGCGGGGGCGATCCAGATCACGGCGAGCCACAACCCGGCGCCGTGGAACGGCCTCAAAATGTTCGGCGCCGACGGCGCCGTCCTCCCCGCCGACTGCGGGGCCGAGGTCCGCGGCCGCTACGAGTCCGGCGAATTCCCGCGCGCCGCGTGGGACGGCATCGGCACCAGCCGCGTGCCGCCCGACGTACTCCGCGAGCACCGGCAGGCGGTCCTCGACCTCGTCAGCGTGGCACGCGTCGCGTCGCACCGGTTCCGCGTTTTCCTCGACGCCAACGCCGGCGCCGGCGGCCCGCTCGGCGTCCAGCTCCTCACCGATCTGGGTTGCGAGGTCGTGCAGCACGAGTGCGAGCCGACCGGCCGCTTCGTACACGAACCGGAACCGACACCGGCGCACCTGACGGACGTGGCCCCGTGGGTGAAGCAGTCCGGTTCCGCAGTCGGCTTCGTACTCGACCCGGACGCCGACCGCCTCGCGCTGATCGACGAACACGGCGTCTGCGTCAGCGAGGAGGCGACGCTGGCGCTGGCCGTGCAGTACCGGCTGAACCAGGAGGCCGGGCCGGTTGTCCTGAACCTCAGCACGTCGCGGATGGCCGAAGACGTGGCCCGTGCCGCGGGATGTCCGTGCGTCCGGGCCGCGGTCGGCGAGGCAAATGTGGTGGCGCGGATGAGGGCGGAAGGAGCTGTGATCGGCGGCGAGGGGAACGGAGGCGTCATCGACCCGCGCGTCGGCTGGGTCCGCGACCCGTTCGTCGGCATGGCGTTCATCCTGAGCCTGATGGCCGAGACGGGCCGGCCGTTCTCCGAGCTCGTGAGTCGGCTTCCGCGGTACGCGATGCTCAAGACGAAGTTCGAGGTGCCGCGGGCGAAGCTGGCCGGCGCCTTCGACGCCATCGAGCGCCGCTGGCCGGACGCCCGCGTGAACCGCGACGACGGGTTGCGGCTCGACGGCACCGACTGGTGGCTCCACGTCCGCGGCAGCAATACGGAACCCGTCGTGCGCGTCATCGCCGAGGCGCCGACCGACGCGGACGTGAAGCGGCTGTGCGACGAGGCGGGGGCGGTGGTCACGAACTGAAGGTGTCTCATGGCGGACGACTTCGACAGCGATCTCCAGCGCGCCGCCGACGCCCTGCGGGCCGCGTCGCGGGTGTGCGTGCTGACCGGCGCCGGCGTGTCGGCCGACAGCGGCGTGCCGCCGTTCCGCGCCTCCGACGGGCTGTGGGAGGGGCACCGCATCGAGGACGTGGCGAGCCCGATGGGCTTCGAGCGCGACCCGCGGCTGGTGTGGAACTTCTACAACGCCCGCCGCGCGAACGTCCGCACCGTTCAGCCGAACGCGGGGCATCACGCCCTCGTCCGGCTCGAAGACCGCTACGGCACCCGGTTCTCACTCGTCACGCAGAACGTGGACGGCCTCCACCGCGTCGCCGGCACCAAGACCCTGCTCGAAATCCACGGCAGCCTTTACCGCACGCGCTGCACCGGCTGCGGCGAGGTGAAGGACGCCGGCCTCGACGCGCTGCCCGAACTGCCGCACTGCCACTGCAAAGCGATGCTGCGGCCGGACATCGTGTGGTTCTACGAGAACCTTCCGCCGGAGGTGTGGGACGCCGCGCAGATCGCCGCGTCCGAGTGCGACGTGATCCTTGTCGTCGGCACGTCGGCCGTGGTTCACCCGGCCGCGTCGCTCATCCCGATCGCCAAGCGGACGAACGACGCCACTGTCGTCGAGGTGAACATGACCCGCACGGAAGCCAGTCACTACGCCGACATCGGCCTCTACGGCCCGTCCGGGCAGGTTCTCCCGAAGCTCGTCGCCGAACTGGAACGAATCGCATGACCGCGACCCGACTCGACGGCAAGGCGCTCGGGCAGACGATGCGCGCCGATGTGGCGGCGAAGGTGGCCGGCCGCGTCGCGGCCGGGAAGTCGCGGCCGGGGCTGGCGGCGGTCATCGTCGGCGACAACCCGGCGAGCCACGTCTACGTCCGCAACAAGCACAAGGCCTGTCAGGACGCCGGGCTTGCTACCTGGGTTCATAACCTGCCCGCAACCACCTCACAGCCCGAGCTCCTCGCGCTGGTCGCCCGGCTGAACGCCGACACCGCGGTCCACGGCATCCTCGTTCAGCTGCCGTTGCCGAAGCAGATCGACGAGGACGCGGTTCTCCGCGCCGTCACTCCGGCGAAGGACGTGGACTGCTTCCAGCCCGAGAACGTCGGCCTCCTCGCGGTCGGCCACCCGCGCTACTACCCCTGCACGCCGCACGGCGTCTTCCACCTCCTCACCCGCAACGGCTTCGACCCCGCGGGGAAGGAAGTCGTGATCGTCGGCCGCAGCAACATCGTCGGCAAGCCGCTCGCCCTGATGCTCGCGCAGAAGCGCACGGCCGCGAACCCGGCCGGCGGCGACGCGACCGTCACGATCGCGCACACCCGCACGACCGACCTGATTGGCGTCTGCCGCCGGGCCGACATCCTCGTCGCCGCCGTGGGGGTGCCCCGCGTCATCACGCCCGACATGGTCCGCCCCGGGGCCGTCGTCGTGGACGTGGGGACGAATTCGGTGGACGGCAAGCTCGTCGGCGACGTTCACGAGGGCGTCGCGGCCGTTGCGGCCGCCCTCTCACCCGTCCCCGGCGGCGTCGGCCCGATGACCATCACCATGTTGCTGGTCAACACGCTGGCCGCGGCCGAACACATCGACGGGTGAGTGGTACAATTACCGGTATGCGGATAGCGATTGTCAACGACCTGGGGCTCGCCCGCGAGGTGCTGCGGCGCGTCGTGCTGTCCGTGCCCGGCTACGTCGTCGCGTGGGAGGCCGTGGACGGCGAGGACGCGGTGGCGAAGGCCGCGGCCGACCGGCCCGACGCGATCCTGATGGACCTGGTGATGCCGCGCCTCGACGGGGCCGAGGCGACGCGGCGGATCATGCGGCAGTCCCCCTGCCCCGTCCTCGTCGTCACCTCGACCGTCAACGGGAACTTCGAGCTGGTGTACCGGGCGATGGGGGCCGGGGCGCTGGACGCGGTCGAGACGCCGACGCTCGGCCCCGGCGGCGTGCCGCGGAACGCCGAGCCGCTGGTCGCCCGCCTCACCAAGCTCGACGCCGCCCTGCAAGGACAGCTCGGTTCCGGGTTCGTCGCCGTGCCCGCCGTCAAGCCACC
>Ga0190275_10003773_pt1 | contig 10846 bp, 12 predicted proteins | sample Popmic550T_FD_133745 | JGI IMG/M metagenome (GOLD analysis project Ga0190275, IMG submission 133745) | Populus adjacent soil microbial communities from riparian zone of Yellowstone River, Montana, USA - 550 T | ecosystem: Environmental > Terrestrial > Soil > Riparian zone > Trees stand | place...
AGTACCCCTGAGGCAGGCGCTCGTTCCCGCCTAAGGAATCTCTGATCAAGCCACGATGTCATTGCGAGGAACGCAGTGACGAAGCAACCCCGAGGCGCTCGAAAAGAAATTGCATTAAACGCTTACGTGCGCCACGAGGTCGCCACGTCGCCTTTGCCGGCTCCTCGCGATGACAGTTAATTCAGACGTTTCCTAACCCGTCTGCCCTTCGAGCAGCAGCTTCACCACGCCGGGTACGATCGCCGCGGCACGTTCGTCGAGCTCGGCCTCGTTCAGGTTCGCGATCGGGTGCTGCATCACCAGAAAACGAAAGTCCGGCACGCCCCAGCTGCGCGCCATGGCCTTGCCGGTGGCGATGAACACGTCGGTCACAATCGAAGCCGACGGCACGCCGTGCTGCTCGAATACGATGCTGTCGAGGACACTCCCCGACGAGCACGAGCCTCAGTCTCCGACGCCGGCGACGATCACGTCGCAGTTGGCCTTGTATTCCTCGACGATCTCCGCATGCGGCGCGGCTCCGGCGCTTTTCTTCTTCCGGATGAGGTGCGCCTTTGCGCCGTGATCGCGCTCGAGGATGCCCGCGATACGCAGCAGCAGCTGGTCGGAATTGTGCTTCGTGTTGTCGACGAGCCCGATGCGGACCCCTTTGAGAGATTGCGGCCGGCGCACGAATGCGATGTGCCGGTCGGCGACTTCGGTGGTGGGATCGTAGATCTGGATAGCCATTTGTTTCTCCTTTTAAAGAGTGACGAGAAGGAGTGACGAGAAGGAGTGACGAAAGGGAGTGACGACTACGGTAGTCGTATTTCTCGGGTGACGCTCTGGGAGCCGTTTTTCCCGCCCCAGCCCGGGATGAAGGCGGACTGTACGCCGGCGCGCCCGCCGGCGGCGACGACGAGAAGATCCTGGGGCTGCTCGACGAGTGTGTACATCGTTTTCTCGTCCTCCGCCGCCAGCTCGCCCGCGAGCATGTGGACGCGCTTCAGCTCCGCGACCGTGTTCTTCGTGTTTTCGAACACGTAGCGCTGCACGTCTTCGCGCGCCCAGCCCGCCTTGGCGAAGATCGTCTGGTGCTCGCCTGCAAAAACCATCGCGTATTGGGGCTGCCTGGCCGACCCTGCCGAGATCTTCATGTGCGCGCACGCGGTCGCGAGGACGCCTTCGGGCGTCGCGCTCAGGCGGTTGGAAAACTGGTGGGGCGCATACGCGGCGAATATCGTGACCGCGTTCTGGTCGGCGCGGAAGCCGCGTGTCGTGTGAAACGCCGCCCACGGGCTGTTCTGCTCGTTCTCCGCGATACAGAAGGTGTACTTCCCGCCGTGCCCGAGCGCGCTGCGATCGAGCTCGCCCGGAAGCGTTCCGATCACGTTGCGCATGACGAGCCTCACGGCGCGTCCGATCGTCGCATTGGCGCGCCAGCCGGGGCCGAACAGATTGTCTCCCGAGTTGAGCTCGAGCCTGGCCGCGATCGGGCCGTTCACGAGCATGAAGACCGCAGCGCCGCCCGTGCTCGTGGCGGGGCCGTGGTAGCCGTAGAGCGGATCGGCCAGCGCCTCGACCGTTGCCGCGATGACCGGCATGTACTCCGCCTTGCAGCCAGCCATCACGGCGTTGATCGCGACTTTCTCCGCCGTCACCGAAACCTGCCGGTTTTCGATGAAGGCGAGCTCGTGCCCCGGCTCGAGGCCGCCGGCTTCGAGCATCGCTTCGATGCGCTCGGCGGTCGGCGGCACGACCGGCAGCCCGTCGGTCCAGCCGTTGGTGTAGCAAAGCTCGATGGCGCCCGCGAGGTCGGAGACCGTGTGGCGGCGTGATTTGAGTTCCATCGGGGTGATTCTCCCTGGGTGTGGAGTCGAGCGGAAGCAGACCCAAGTCTACATCCTTCAGTGGTCACAACGCAGGATCGGGCTGTTACCCTACGGCCGGGGGAGGTCCCCCGCCGCAGTGAGGAACCTGCACGATGAGCAAACCACGCAATGCGACCGAACCGCCGATGGAGTCCTATACCGATTCGGAGGCGATTCGCTACGGCAGGCCCAAGGGCGGGTGGCGGCTCAGTCTATACAGAGTCGTTTTCCAGACCGATACGCACGCCGGCAAGCTTTTCGACATCATCCTGATCGCGGCGATCATCCTGAGCGTCGCGGCGGTGATGGCCGACAGCGTCGAGAGCGTCTCGCGCCGTCACGGCACGCTGCTCAACGCGGCGGAGTGGATGTTCACGATCCTTTTCACGATCGAATACATCCTGCGGCTGACGTGCATCGAGCGCCCGATGCACTACGCGCGAAGCTTCTTCGGCATCGTCGACCTGGTCGCGGTCCTGCCCAGCTACCTCGCGTTCTTCTTCCCGGAAGCGCAGGTGCTGATCGACGTGCGCATCCTGCGCCTGTTGCGCGTCTTCAGGATTTTCAAGCTCACCGCGTTCATGGCCGAATACCGCCTGCTCGGTCGAGCGATGGCGAACAGCAGCCGCAAGGTCCTGGTTTTCCTGTCGGTCGTCGTGATGATCGTGCTCATCGTGGGCACCCTCATGTACATCGTCGAAGGGCCGGCGAACGGATTCACCAGCATCCCCAAGGCGGTTTACTGGGCGATCTCCACACTGAGCACCGTCGGCTACGGCGACATCGTTCCGCAAACCGAGCTCGGGCGTACCCTCGCGTCGGTCATGATGCTGATCGGCTGGGGCATCCTCGCGGTGCCCACCGGCATCGTGACGGCGGAGATGACCGCGCAGCATTTCCGGACGCTGCGCTCGGACATCCTCAAATGCCAGGCGTGCGGCGCCGTCAGCCACGAGCCCGACGCGTCGTTCTGCAGGATTTGCGGCGCTGCGCTCGAGGGCGCTAAGCCGGGCTGACCTCGATCGCGCCGCGCGCGTCGGCGGCGAATTCGCCGCGCTGCGCACCGTGGACGGTGCCGCTCGTGAGCCAGCTTTGCGTCGCGCTGTAGAGGAGGTGGCGCCCGCGCTCGAACTGCATGAAGTGCGAGGCGCACGCGACTTTGATGAAAAGCTTCTGCGGGGCGCTTAAGCCGCGCCACGCTTCGAGACGCTTCGCGTAATTGTCGTACTCGCCGAGCAGCATCAGCGTCGGCGCCTTGATCTTCGCGAGGTTCTCGCGCCAGCCGAAGTTCATGCGATTGGGTGCGCGCATGATGCCTTGCCCGTCGCGCCCCCAGCGCGCACCGACTTCGTCCACGGCCATGAGCTCGCGCCACACGGCATTGCACACTTCCGGGTCCTCGAGCTGCCCTTCGCATCGGACGTGGTCCTGCCACCGCCGGTGCAGCAGGAATTCGCGCGTCTGGAGGATAGCCGGTGATCCCGCCTCGGGCATTTGCGCAGGCGGCTCGTCCTTCGCAAAGTAGGGGGCGGGCCCGAAGAGGACGAGCTTGTCGACGCGCTCCGGGTGCAATGCCGCGAAGCCGCCGGCGCGCGGCGCGCCGGTCGACCAGCCGACGAGGCTGACTTTTTCGACGCTGCGTAACGTCCGGATGTACTCGATGACCGTCTCGAGCTCGTCCCACTCGCTGCGGCTCGAGACGAGCTTGAACGGATAGCGCGGCGCTTCGACGTCTTTCAGCACGTGCGGAATCAGCTCCGGCTGGAAATCGCGGTCGACGTTGCACGGGTCATCCATCAACGGCCGCGGCGACGGCCCGTAGCCCGTGTGCGACATCGCGAACACATCGAATCCCTGACGCGCGAGCTCGGCCATGAAGCTGTAGTCGCGGTAGGGAAGATCGTAAGCAACGGTCGCGGGCGCGAAGCCGCCGTGAACCATGAGCACGACGTGAGGCCTGGCGCCCGGCGCGATGCTCGCCTCCAGTGTTTTCTCGCGCAGGAAAAGCCCGACAGTCTGTCCGCTTGTCGCGGGAACGGTCGAACGATGGAGGACGAAACGGTCGGTCGTGATCATGCTCGCTCTTCGAAGATTCGCGCGTTGCGGATGTCCGATACTATAACCGCACCGGATCCGAAGCCCGGGCGAGGAGGAGCCTATGCAGCAGCGTTACAACGAGTACGAGCAACCGATAGGGCCGCCGGTCGCGGGTTGGGCCGCGCGTCCCGAGCCGCCGAGCACGCCGATGGACGGGCGCTTCTGCCGGGTCGAGCCGGTCGACCTCGAGCGCCATGCCCGGGATCTTTACGAAGCTTTCAGCGAGGCGCCCGATGGGCGCGACTGGACCTATATGACGATCGGGCCGTTTCCCGATCTGGCGAGCTATAAGGAGTACCTCGCGCTCGCCGTGGCGAGTCCCGATCCTTTCCATCACGCTATCGTCGATCTCGCCTCGGGAAAGGCCATCGGCACCGTGGCGCTGATGCGCATCGACCGTCCGAACGGCGTGATCGAGGTCGGCAGCGTGACGTATTCGCGCCGTTTGAAACGCACCCCCGCCGCCACGGAAACGATGTTCCTCCTGATGCGGCGCGTATTCGACGAGCTGGGCTACCGGCGTTACGAGTGGAAATGCGATCACTTCAACGCGCCGTCCCGCGCCGCGGCGTTGCGCTACGGCTTCAGGTACGAAGGCATCTTCCGTAACGCGACGGTGTACAAGGGACGAAGCCGTGACACGGCGTGGTACTCGATGACCGACGCCGAGTGGCCGGCGATCAGGCGTGCTTACGAGCAGTGGCTCGAGCCGGCGAATTTCGATGCATCGGGTATGCAGCGCAAAAGGCTGGCCGACTTCGTGGCCGTCAGAGCCTGAAGGATCCGTCCATCTTGTCGAGCAGGCGCAGGTGCGCTTTCCACTCGGTGTTCTTCTGCTTGTAGGGCAGCGCCTTGAACTGGCGTGCGGTATGGTCGGCAACTTCCGCGGGCGGCATGCGCAGCTTCGCGCCGCCGGCAAGCGCGTTGACCTGCGTCTGGCACGCGCGCTCCAGGTAATACATGAGGTCGAAGGCCTGGGGTATCGATTCGCCGCAGGTGAGTAAGCCGTGATTGCGCAGGATCATCGCCTTGTGTTCGCCCAGGTCGTTGACGAGACGCGCCTGCTCGTCGAGCTCCAGCGCGAGGCCTTCGTAGTCGTGATAGCCGATGCTGTTCGTGAAGCGCATCGCGTGCTGCGAAATCGGCAGGAGGCCCTGTTCCTGCGCGGAGACCGCGATGCCGGCGGCCGTGTGCGTGTGCATGACGCACACGATGTCGGCCCGGGCGCGATGCACCGCGCTGTGGATGACGTAGCCCGCGCGATTGATGCCGTTCCCCGTCGGGTCGTCGACGATCTCGCCGTCGAGGGTGACTTTCACCAGTGTCGAGGCGCTGATCTCGTCCCACAGGAGGCCGAACGCGTTGATGAGAAAGTGATGCTCGGGACCGGGCACGCGCGCGGAGATGTGCGTGTAGATGAGGTCGGTCATGCGGAAGTGGGCGGCGAGGCGGTAGCACGCCGCGAGGTTCACCCGTGTTTCCCATTCCTCGGCGCTCACGCGGTCTTTCACCGAAGGCGTGGCAAGCTTGCGTACTTCTGAAGTCATCCCGGGCTCCCTCGAGTTACGTCTGTCGTGACCGTGAGCTTCCGCCCAAGGCTGCACGCGGGTCAAGCGCGGCGGCGGTTCCGCCCGGGATCGAGCCCCCGGCCGGTGTCATATACTTCTCTTCAGCAACAACCCGGGATTCGAAGTGACCGCAGAAGCGCCTCATTCGCGCACCGCAGCGAGATTCGCCGCTCACGCAGCACTTCTGCTCGCCCTCGGGCTTGGTGCGTGCGGCGAACAGGGGAGGGAGCCGCAGGCGTCCCGACCCGAGACCGGCGCACCCGCCCCGACGGCTGCGCCGGACGCGTCGGGTGCGGCCCCGGCGCCTACCGCGGCGCCCACAGGGATCGGCCGGGTCCACTCCATGGAAGGCGACGTTCGCATCCTTGGCGCGAGAGGCGAGGAGCGCGCGCAGGCCGGGGTGCTGATCGAGCGCGGCGAAACGGTGCGGACGCTCGTCGATGCGTGGGCGCTGCTCGCGATGAACGACGGCGCGAGCATTACCGTGCGCGCCGACTCGGAGCTGCGCTTCGACGAGTATCGTTACGTCCCCGATGGCGAGCCGCAGCAGAATTTGGCCGCGATGTCGCTCGTGAAAGGGGCTTTGCGCTCGATCACCGGGCTCATCGGGCAGACCAATCGCGACGGATACCGCGTCGCGACGCCCAACGCGACGATCGGCATCCGCGGCACCGACCACGAGCCCGCCTATTACGCGCCTCCGCCGCCGGGACAGAAGGCGGACCATCCGCCGGGCACCTACGACAAGGTCAACGAAGGCGAGTCGGTGATCCGACGGCCGGCCGGCGAAATGCCGGTGCGCCGCGGCCAGACGGCGTTCGCCCCGCCGGAGCCCAGGGCGCGCCCCCAGCTCCTCTCCAAGCCCCCGGTTTTCTACCAGCGCTACGCCGAAGTCGACCGCCGCGCGGTCGAGCCGCGGCGCGTTGAATTCCACCGGCAGTTCGTGCAGCAGGAGCAGCGGCGGCAGGAGCAGCGCCGACAGCAGCTCGACGCGCAGAAGAAATCACAGGAGCAGCGCAAGCAGGCGGACGACCAGGACGCGCGGCGCAAGGCGGAGCGCGAGCAGGCGCAGGGGAAACGAGAGGCCGCGCAGAAGAAGCGCGAGGAAGAGCGCAAGGGGCAGCAGGACGCGCAGAAGAGCAAGCAGGAGGAACAGAAGAAAGAGCGAGACGCCCGCGATGCGAAGCGCGCCGAGGAGCGCAATAAAAAGCAGGACGAGCGCAGGAAGGACGGCGACAAGAAAGCGGCTGAAGGCAAAGGCGACGAGCAGAAGAGGCAGCAGCAGCGCGCGGACCCGCGCGAGGCCGCCCAGAAGCAGCGCGAAGCCGCGCAGAAGCAGCGTCAGGAGCAGTCGCAGCAGGACCGGCAGGATCGCGCGCGCGTCCAGCGCGAGCAGCAGCAGAATGCACGCCAGCAGCGCGAGCCCCAGGACCGCGCGCGACAGCAACAGCAACAGCAACAACAACAGCAGCAGGAGCGCGTGCGGCGACAGCAGGAAGAACAGCAGGAGAGATTGCGGCAACAGCAGCAGGAGAGAGCGCGGCAGCGGCAACAGGTGCCGCAGCGCTGAGCACGTCCGAAAGTAGAAACCTACTTTCGGACGGAACGGCAAGTTAGCATCAAAGGCTTCGGGCGGCCGGGCGCCTTTGATGGTGTAAGAGCAACGAAGAACCGAGTGGTATGCAGGCCGACTTGGTGTTTCGTGGGTTTTCAAGCTCGAATCGGCGGGCTTGGCCCGCGATTCAGTTCAAATTCGCAGTTCCGGCCGAAAGTAGGTTTTTACTTTTGGACGCCTCAATTGGAGAGCATCAGGTGCCTTTCAGCATACTTTACGTGGACAGCCGGGCGGATTCGCTCGACATCGAGCAGGCGGTCAGCGGTTCCGACGCCGAGCTCGTCAACGCACAGCAGAAAACATTCGACGCGATCGATCTCGCCGACTGGGGCCGTGTCGATGCGGTCATCACCGCGCGGACGCCGATCGACGCGAAGGCGGTCCCCCATCTCAAGCGCACGCGTGTTGTCGTGCGTCACGGCGTCGGCTTCGACATCGTGGACCTGGAAGCGTGCGGCGAGGCGGGCATCGCAGTCTGCAACGTGCCCGATTACGGGACGACCGAAGTCGCCGACAGCGCGATCGCGATGATGCTCGCATTCGCCCGCGGCACCGCGGCGATGGATGCAGCGCTGCGCGCGGATCTCAAGAGCGGGTGGGCGCATACACATAATGTCACGGGCAAACGACTGCGCGGCGCGTGCTTTGGCGTGATCGGCCTCGGGCGCATCGGGACCGCCGCAGGCCTGCGTGCCCGCGCATTCGGCATGGAGGTGGCGTTTTACGATCCGCTCCTTCCGAACGGCGCTGAGCTCGCCGTCGGTTTCAGGCGCGCACGCACGCTCGAAGAGCTGCTCGGCATGGCGGACGTCGTGTCGATCCATTCGCCGCTCACCAAACAGACCCGCGGGATGATCAACGCGGCCGCCGTGGCCGCGATGAAGCCGGGGGCGTACCTAATCAACACCGCGCGCGGTCCGATCTGCGAGACCGCCCCGCTGGTCGAAGGCCTGAAAAGCGGCAAGCTGGCGGCCGTCGGGCTCGACGTGCTGCCGAAGGAGCCGGGGAGTCTCGACGATCCGTTCGTCGCAGCGTGGAGTGCGAACGAGCCGTGGATACGCGGACGCGTGCTCCTCAATCCTCACGGCGGCTGGTACAGCCCGGCCTCGTTCGTCGACCTGCGGCGCAAGGCGATGGAGACCGCGTATTTTTACCTGCGGGACGGTGAGCTTAAAAACTGCGTCAACGCTGAATACCTGAAGAATCCGCGCTGACGCACTGACCACGAGGAAGGGAGGTTACGGAGGGAAACCTTGGGTTTCCCTCTGTTTCGTCTCGGGGGGCCGCGGCGTGCCTTTGTTACCGAGCGTAGCGGAGGTGCCGCGGCGAGGGAAACCTTGGTTTCCCTCCGTTTCGTATACCGCGGCCACCGGCCAAGGTGGAGTGACGCGCATCGCGCGTCACTCCACCTTCAGGCCGGTGCGGCGAATAACCTCGGCCCATTTGTCGAGCTCCTTGCGGATCGCGGCGGCGGCTTCGTCGGGCGGGGTCGCGAAGACTTCCGCGCCTTCGCTTTTCAGCCGCGCGAGCACATCGGGATTCTGGAGCGCTTTCGCGAGCTCTCGGTGCAGCCGGTTCACGATGTCTTTCGGCGTTGCGCCCGGCGCCATGATCATGTGACCGCCGACCTCCTCGAAGCCGTCGATGCCGACTTCGCTGAGTGTGGGGATCTTCGGCAGCATGGGCGATCGCTTCGCGCCGCTGACGGCGATTGTGCGTAGCCTTCCGGACTGCACGGCCGGCAGTGCCGCGATCATGTTGAAGAGCGCGACCTGCACCTGGCCCGCCATCTGCTCGGTCAGCGCAGGGCCGGTGCCTTTGTAGGGCACGTGCACGATGCTCATGCCGGTTTTCAGCTTGAGGAGCTCGAACGCCATCTGCGGCCCGGTACCCGTTCCGCCGGAAGCGTAATTGAGATCCTTCGGGCGAGCCTTCGCGAGCGCGATCAGCTCTTTCACCGATGTCGCGGGCAACGAGGGGTGCACCGTCAGCACGTAGGGTGCGCCGGCGAGAATGATCACCGGGGTGAGATCCTTGCGGGCGTCGTACGGAAGCTTCGAATAGAGATTCGCCGTGATGGTGTAGGTGGCGAGCGCGACGAGCAATATCGTGTGGCCGTCGGGTGGAGCCTTGGAAGCGATGTCGATGCCGATCGTGCCGCCCGCGCCCGTGCGGTTGTCGACCACGACCGATTGTCCGAGGGGCGGGGCGATCACCTGGGCCATCGATCGCGCGAGGATGTCGCTTGGACCGCCCGGCGCGAGCGGCACGATGAGCCTGATCGGTTTGGACGGGTAGCCCTGCTGCGCGAAGGCGCCTGCGGATAGCGCAAGGACGCATGCGCCGAAGGTCCACTGCTGGAGTGTCCGGCTACGGTTCATATCCCCTCCTCTTGTTCCTGCCTCAAGCCTCGCCGCTATCGCGCTCAGCGTCAAGCAGCCAATGGCATAATCGGCCGTAAGCGCTGACGAACGAACAGCCCAAATAATGGACAGGAGGATGGAATGGCAACAGGCATCAAGCCGATCCGGCGCGTGGTAACGGGGCACGACGAACGCGGACGCTCGAAAGTGACGTGGGACGGTCCTGCGCCGAACGCGCACGAAGCGTCGATGGGCTCGGGACGCGGCCATACCGATCTCTGGGTCTGGAACGACACGCCGCCTTCGCTTGCCGATGCCACCGACGACGGCAACCTGCCGTACGAGTTTCCATGCCCGCCCGACGGCGGCCACCTGCGCGTCGTGCAGGGGTGCTCGCGTCCGTCCGGCTACGACGCGGCGAAAGATCCGGATGCGATCGCAGCGCACCCACCCAAAGCCCGGCACGCCGGGGCTCGCGTGTGGGACCGCGGCGGCAACAGCATCTCGTCGTCGGCATTTCACAAGACGCAGACGATCGATTACGGAATCCTGCTGGCCGGCGAGCGCCAGCTGATACTCGACGACTGCACCGTCACCATGAAGCCGGGCGACATCGTGATCCAGGTGGGCGCGTGGCACCAGTGGAGCAATGCGAAGGAAGGCGCAGTCATGGCGTTCGACATGTTCGCCGCGCGCTTCGTCGACGGCGCCGCGGGTCTCGCGCAGGGCAACGACAAGCCGATCCAGTCCACGCCCAAGCTGCCGCCCGGCGTAAAACCTGCCCGCCGCATCGTCACGATCGACCGTGAGGACGGGAAGGGCAGCCTGGTGAGCGACGGGCCCGCGCCCGACGTCAAGTTCGACGCAGCGCGGCCGGGCTTTGCCTCGGCGCGGCTGTGGGTGACCGACGCACACCCTGCCGCGATCGTTTACGAGTCGTTGCAACTGCCCGATTCGCTCGAGCCGCCGCCCGGCGGGAGCGTCTGCCGCGTCGTAACCTTTCCGCCGGATGAGAGCTGGAAAGGCAAGGTCGGCCGAGCGGAGGTCGAAGCGTATTTCCGCGCCATGGGCTCGCCTGCCGCCTCGACGTACAACGCGCAGGCGCCGCACCCTTACATGCAGCGCACCAAGACCCTGGAATTCGGCCTCGTCCTCGAAGGCGAGATCGTGCTCGTGCTGGACACGCAGGAAGTCGCGCTCGAGCAGGGCGATGTCGTGATACAGCGTGGAACCAACCATGCGTGGAGCAACCGGTCGGGCCGTCCCGCGGTGGTGGCGATCGCAACGCATGATGCGGCGGGCTGAATACTGCAAGAGTGACGAATTAGGAGTGACGATAAGAAGTGACGAGAA
>Ga0190275_10003774_pt1 | contig 10843 bp, 9 predicted proteins | sample Popmic550T_FD_133745 | JGI IMG/M metagenome (GOLD analysis project Ga0190275, IMG submission 133745) | Populus adjacent soil microbial communities from riparian zone of Yellowstone River, Montana, USA - 550 T | ecosystem: Environmental > Terrestrial > Soil > Riparian zone > Trees stand | place...
CCGCATCAGCTCTCCGGTGGCATGCGCCAGCGCGTCATGATCGCGATGGCGCTCGCGTGCAATCCCAAAGTGCTGATTGCCGACGAGCCAACGACGGCGCTCGACGTGACCATCCAGGCGCAAATCCTCGACATCATCCTCGACCTGCAGAAGAAGCTCGGCACCGCCGTGATCCTGATCACGCACGACCTCGGCGTTGTGGCGGAGACCGCGCAACGCGTGATCGTGATGTATGCGGGCAAGAAGGTGGAGGAGGCGCCGGTCGGCGAGCTGTTCGCACGCCCGCTGCACCCCTACACGCACGGCCTGATGGCCTCGATCCCGCGGCTCGATCTCTTGCGTGGCGAAGGGGATGTGAGGAAGCGGCGCCTGGAGGAAATTCCCGGCATCGTTCCGGCTCTCACCAACTTGCCGCCCGGCTGCCCGTTCGCGCCGCGCTGTCCGCACGCGATCGATATCTGCCGCCGCGAGTTTCCTCCCTACGAGGAGAAGCGGCCCGGCCATTGGGCGGCGTGCTGGCGCTCGAAGGAAATCTACGGAACCGCGCATGCCTGACGCGCGCCCGCCCGTGCTCGAGGTGAAGAACCTCAAGAAGCATTTCCCGATCAAAAAGGGCCTGCTGCGCCGCACCGCCGGCTATGTCTACGCGGTCGACGGCGTGACGCTCGCGATCCGCGCCGGGGAAACGCTCGCGCTGGTCGGCGAGTCCGGCTGCGGCAAGTCCACTGTCGGCCGCACCATCCTGCGTTTGATCGAGCCGACAGCGGGCGAGATCAGGATCAACGGCGCCAACATCACGCATCTTTCCAAGGCAGAGCTGCGCCCGTACCGGCGGCAGATGCAGATCATCTTCCAGGACCCGTTCTCCTCGCTCGATCCGCGCATGTCGGCGGGCGACATCGTCGGCGAGCCCTTGCGCGTGCATGGCGTGGGCAACCGGAAGGAGCGCCGTGAGCGTGTCGCCGACATCTTCCGCCGCGTCGGTTTGCGCGCCGAGCACGTCGACAACTATCCGCATCAATTCTCCGGCGGGCAGCGCCAGCGGATCGGGATCGCGCGCGCACTCGCGCTGGAGCCGAATCTGATCATCGGCGATGAACCGGTCTCGGCGCTCGACGTCTCGATCCAGGCGCAGATTCTCAATCTCGTGATGGATCTGCAGGACGAATTCGGCCTGACCTACCTGTTCATCTCGCACAATCTCGCGGTGGTCGAGCACATCTCGCACCACATCGCCGTGATGTATCTCGGCCGGATCGTCGAATACACGAACAAGAAGACCTTGTTCACCGCACCGCTCCATCCCTACACCGAGTCGCTGCTCGCCGCCGTGCCGGTGCCGGACCCGGCGATCCGACGCAAGAAGATCGTGCTGCAAGGCGACGTGCCGAGCCCGGTGAAACCGCCGCCCGGCTGCCATTTCCACACGCGATGCCCCTATGCGTTCGACCGCTGCAAGATCGAGGACCCTGCGTTGCGCGAGGTGAAGCCCGGGCAGCTCGTGGCGTGTCATTTGCGGTGACTCTCAGCCTCATCCTGAGGAACGCTACCGAAGGGAGCGCGTCTCGAAGGATGGCCGCAGACTCCGAGCTTGTTGCCATCCTTCGAGACGCCTCGCTACGCTCGGCTCCTCAGGATGAGGTCCGTTGAATGCGCCCCTTCCGCCCTGAAGCCTCCTGCCCGCTCGACGGCATTCGCGTGCTCGACCTGTCGCGGCTGGTCGCCGGCAACATGGTGAGCCTGCAACTCGCCGACTTCGGCGCCGAGGTGATCAAGATCGAGGACCCGCGCAAGGGCGATCCGCTGCGCGACTGGCGCACCAACAACATCAGCGTCCATTGGAAGGTCTACGCGCGCAACAAGAAGAGCGTGACCCTGAACCTGCGCGCGCCCGAAGGCCTCGAGCTTCTGCGCAAGCTCATCGCCACGAGCCAGGTGTTCATCGAGAACTTCCGCCCCGGCACGCTCGAAGAGATGGGCCTCGGTCCGAAGACGCTGCTCTCGCTCAATCCGCACCTCATCATCGTGCGCGTCTCGGGCTGGGGTCAGGACGGGCCCTATCGCGACAAGCCGGGCTTCGGCAGCCTGGTGGAAGGCATGTCGACCTTCGCGGCGAAGAACGGCTTCGCCGACCGCCCGCCGGTGCTTCCACCGCTCGCGCTCGCCGACATGATCGCGGGACTCTACGGCGCGAGCGCCGTTCTGGTCGCGCTACGCGAGATCGAGCAGCGCGGCGGCACAGGCCAGGTGATCGACTTGCCGCTGCTCGATCCGATCTTCTCGATTCTCGGGCCCGAGGCCGCGCTCTATCAGCTCACCGGAAAAATCGAGCCGCGTGTCGGCAGCCGCTCCAACAACACCGCGCCGCGCAATGTGTATGAGACCAAGGACGGCCGCTTCATCGCCATTTCAGCCTCGATCCAGAGCATGGCGGAGCGGCTTTACCGCGCGATTGGCCGCGCCGACATGATCACGGACCCGCGCTTTCGCACCAACACCGACCGGGTGAAGAACATCGACGAGGCGGAGCAGCCGGTCGCCGAATTCATCAAGGCGCGCACGCTCGCCGAGAATCTCAGCGTTTTCGAGCAGGCCGAGGTCACCGCGGCGCCGATTTACGACATCGACCAGTTCATCGCCGACCCGCATGTCAAGGCGCGCGAGATCGTCACTGAACTGCCCGATTCCGAGATGGGCAGCGTGCCGATGCACCACGTCGTGCCCCGGCTATCGGGAACGCCGAGCGAAATCCGCACCCCCGCGCCCGCGCTCGGCGAACACAATGACGCTATCCTGGGCGCGCTCGGCCTCGATGCCGCGGCGCTCGCGAGTTTACGCAAACGGAATGTCATATGAGAAAGCTCCCGGTCTGGCGCTCGCTGCTTTATGTCCCGTCCAACGTGCCGCGCTTCATCGACGGCGCGCACAAGCGTGGCGCGGATGGCATCATCCTCGACCTGGAAGACTCCGTGCCGATCGCGGAGCGGTCCGCGGCGCGGCGCGAGCTGGCGGCGAGCGCCGAGAATGTTGCGCGCGGCGGCGCCGATGTGCTGGTGCGCATCAACCGGCCATGGCGACAGGCCATGCTCGACCTCGAAGCCGCCATCATGCCGCGCGTCGTAGCGCTCAAGGTCACCAAGGTGGACAGCGCGGATCACATCCGCATGGTTGCCGAGGTGGTGAGCGAGCTCGAGGCCGAGCGCGGCATGGCGACCGGCCATACGAAATTCATCGCGATGATCGAGACGGCGGACGCCTTCTTCCGCATGCCGGAAATCGCGAAGGCAAGCGAGCGCATCGTGGCGCTCACGCTCGGCGGCGAAGACTTCGCGCTCTCGGTCGGCATGCTGCCGACCGCCGAAGGGCTGTTCATGCCGAAGCAGCAACTCGCGATTGCCGCACGCGCCGCGGGCGTGCTGCCGCTCGGGTTCGTCGGGACGGTCGCGGACTACAAGGACCTCGACGCGTTCCGCGAGACGGTGCGACGCTCGCGCCGGCTCGGCTTCCGCGGGGCGTCCGTGATACACCCGGCGCAAATCCCGATCCTCAACGAGGAATTCGCGCCACCGGCCGAGGACGTTGCGTCAGCGCGCAAGATCGTGGCGGCCTACGAGGAGGCGGTCGCGGCGGGCCGCGGCTCGATCTCGGTCGACGGCAAGATGATCGACGTGCCGGTAGTCCTGCGCGCGCAGGAGGTGCTGGCGATCCATGAAGCCATCAAGGAGCGTGAGACACGCAAAGCATGAGGGCTGTCATCCCGGGCGAGCGCAGCGAGACCCGGGCCAGTAAACGCAGGCCGAGCGCTTCATGCGGTGCGGTGTTTACTGGATCCCGGATAGCCTCTGCGGGGCTTCCGGGATGACGACGGAGTGTGATGTGAGAACAAGATGACCGACAAACTCCCCGAATACGAACTCTTCGCCATCCGCTATGCGACGCGCGAGGCGCGTCGCGCGGACCATTTCATCGGCGGCGATCCGCACGACGGGCCGATGCCGATGGACTACTTCGTGTGGGTCGCCAAGAGCGCCGAGCGCGCCTTCGTGATCGACTGCGGCTTCACCGAGGAGACCGCCAGGAAGCGCAAGCGCACCTTCCTGCGCGACCCCATCGATGCGCTCAAGCTCGTCGGGGTCGACGCCGGCACGGTCCAGGACGTGGTCCTCACCCACCTGCATTACGACCACGTCGGCGGATTCAATCGCTTCCCGAAGGCGAAATTCCATCTGCAGGAGCCGGAGATCCACTACGCGACCGGCCGCTACATGCAGCACCACCGGCTCGCGCATTCTTTCGAGGTCGAGGACATCGTCGGCGTGGTGCGGCTCAACTTCGCGCACCGCGTCCAGTTCTATAACGGCGGTGCCGAGCTGGCGCCCGGCATCACGCTGCACCCAGTCGGCGGACACTCGATGGGCCTGCAGTTCGTCAAGGTGCATACCAAGCGCGGCTGGGTGGTGGTCGCCTCCGACACCACGCACTACTACGAGAACATGATGACCGACCGGCCGTTCACCACGGCGCTCCACATCGGGCTGATGCTCGAAGCCTACGACACCCTGCGGCGGGAGGCGCCGAGCCCGCAGCACATCGTGCCCGGCCACGACCCCAAGGTGATGCAGTTCTATCCGCCGCCCTCTCCCGAGCTTGCCGGCATCGTGGTACGGCTGGATGTCACGCCGGACGACGCGGAGTTGGCGAATATCAAGGCGCAGCACTGAAGCTGGTCATCCCGGAAGCCGCCGCAGGCGGCTATCCGGGATCCATAGCCACGACCGGTGCGATATCGTGAAAATCGTGTTTATGGGTGCCGGCTCTCGCTTCGCTCGGCCGGGATGACAGTCCCCGCGTATGGCACTAGGCTCGGCCCACGTTTCCAAGGGGAGAGAGAAAAAATGTCTCAATTGAACCGCCGCCGTTTCCTGGCTTCGACCGCACTCGGAGCCGCCACGCTCGCCGCGCCGTCCGTGCTGCGCGCACAAGGCGCGCCGATCAAGGTCGGCTTCCTGCAGCCGACGTCCGGCGCGATGTCCTACTCCGGCCAGCAGGGCCGCATCGGCGCGACACTCGCGCTCGAGGAGATCAACGCAGCAGGCATCAAGTCGCTGCGCGGCGCGAAGCTCGAGCCGGTGTTCGGCGACGCGCAATCGACGCCGGACGGCGGCAATGCCGAAGTCGAAAAAATGAACGCGGCCGGCTGCGCGGCCGTGGTCGGCGGCTTCGTCTCGTCCATCTGCCTTGCGGCGAGCCAGACAGCGGCGCGCTATGACCTACCCTACATCGTCGACGTCGGCGTCGCGGACTCGATCGTGACGCGCGGACTGAAGAACACGTTCCGCTTCGGCCCCGGCTTCGGGCTCATCTCGAAGGCGGCGATCGACAACCTGATCACGCTCAACGACGGCGCCGGCAAGATCGCCAAGACCGCGATGATCGTCCACGAGGATTCCGCTTTCGGCTCCGGCCTTGCGAAGCTGCTCAACACGCAGCTTCCGGAAAAAGGCTTCCAGGTGATCGAGACGATTCCGCACCCGACCCCGACGCGCGATTTCAACAACGTGGTGACCAAGATCCGCGCCGCGAACCCGGACCTCGTGATCCCCGCGAACTACTACAACGAATACGTGCTGCTCGCGCGCACCATGCAGCAGCAGAAGGTGCGGCCGAAGGCGATCTACTCGGTGCTCGGCGGCGCGGCGTCGTCCTACAAGTTCGTGAAGGAATTCCCGGAGGCCGCCCAGTACATCATGGACTGCAATCACTGGTTCGACCCGAAGAACCCGAAGGCGCTGGAGCTGAAGAAGAAAGTCGAGGCGAAGGGCGACTTCTTCACCTACGAGGTCTACATGAACTACACCGCCGCGCTGCTGCTCGCCGATGCGCTCGAGCGCGCCGCGAGCGCGGACCGGCCGAAGATCATCGCAGCGCTCGAGTCTTCGACCTTCGCGGGCCACGTGATGCCCTACGGCCCGACCAAATTCGTCAACGGACAGAACCAGGGCGCCGCGCCGGTGAACACGCAGGTGCAGGGCAACGACATCCAGGTGATCTTCCCGGCCTCGTTCGCGTCGGCGAAGGCGGTTTACCCGATGCCGGCGTAGCTCCACCGCGTCATGTGAGTTGATCGTGAGTGTTGCCGCACGGGCGGTGGGCTCCCCTCCCCCTTGCGGGGAGGGGTTGGGGGTGGGGGTCCCGCTGGTGCGCTCCAACTCCGACCCCCCTCCCCAGCCCTGCCCCTCAAGGGGGGAGGGAGCAGACCGAGCCTGCGGCTCGGACTGACGCCATCATGCTCTCCCCCATCATCCTCGTTCCCGCCGTCCTCAACGGCCTGCTCACCGGCGCGGTCTATGCGCTCGTCGCGCTCGGGCTGACGCTGATCTACGGCGTCTTGCACATCATCAACTTCGCGCACGGCGCACTGCTCACGGTCGCGATGTTCGCGGCGTTCTTCGCCTACAAGCTGCTCGGCCTCGATCCGTATCTTGCGGCGCTCGGCCTCACGCCCCTCTTCTTCTGCCTCGGCTACGCGCTGCAGCGCTTCGTCATCGGACCGGCCGCGCATGGCGAGGACCGCAACATTCTCCTGGTCACGCTGGGCCTTGCGGTCGTGATCGAGAACGCGCTGCTCTACGCGTTCCGCGCCGACACCCGCACCGTCAACCTGTCCTATGGCTTCAACGTGATCGAGGTCGGACCCGCGTTTCTCAGCGTCCCGCGCGTGATCGGCTTCTGCATCGTCATCGCGGTCGCGATCGCGCTTTATCTGCTGATGCTCTTCACCGATACCGGCAAGGCGATCCGCGCGGTCGCCAAGGAAAAGTACGGCGCGGAGCTCTCCGGCATCGACGTCGCGCACATCTACGCTGTCACGTTCGGCCTCGGCACCGCCTGCCTCGCGGTCGCGGCGTGCCTCTTGCTGCCGACCTATTACGTCAATCCGCACGCCGGCAACGCCTTCGTGCTGATCGCCTTCACCATCGTGGTCCTCGGCGGCATGGGCTCGGTCGCGGGCGCGCTCCTCGGCGGGCTGATCATCGGCGTGGTCGAAAGCCTCTGCGGCCTCTACCTCGGTGAGTCGCTCGGCCAGATCGGCATTTTCGTCATCTTCATCCTGGTGCTGCTGTTCCGCCCCACCGGCCTGTTCGGAGAGCGGGCGTGAGAAGCTACGGCATCATCGCGCTCGTCGTCGCGCTGCTCGCGTGCGTGCCACTCGTCACGTCATCGAATGTCGTGCTGAATTTCCTCGTGGTCGCGCTCTTGATCGCGCTGGTCGGACAGGGCTGGAACGTGCTCGGCGGCTACGGCGGGCAGTATTCATTCGGCCACGCGGCATTCTTCGGCACCGCCGCCTACACCACCGGCATCCTGCAGCTGCATTACGGCGTGAACGCATGGGCCGGGCTCGTCATCGGCATAGCGGCAGGGGCATTGGTCGGCGCCATCACCGGCGCGCTCAGCTTCCGCTCCGGCCTGCGCGGCTCCTACTTCGCACTGGTCACGCTTGCGTTTGCCGAAGTGCTGCGCATCATCGCGAGCGTCGCGCCGATCACCGGCGCCGGCGTCGGCACGCTGGTGAAGCTCGACCTGCGCTGGGAAGCCTTCCAGTTCCAGAGCCGCGCGCCGTTCTACTGGATCATCCTCGCGTTCGTGGCGGTCTCGCTCGTGATCGCGCAACGCCTCGAACGCAGCCGCTTCGGCGCCTACCTCGTCGCGATCCGCGAGAACGAGGACGCCGCGAAGGCGGCCGGCATCGACGTGTTCCGCGTCAAGCTTGCCGCGATGACGCTCTCGGCCGCAATCACCGCCGCCGGCGGCTGCTTCTATGCGCAGTATTTCCTGTTCCTCGACGCCGGCATCGCCTATGGCCCGTGGATCTCGGTCGATGCGCTGCTCGCGCCGATCATCGGCGGCATCGGCACGGTGTTCGGTCCGCTGCTCGGCGCGCTGGTGGTGAAGACGCTGGGCGAGGTCACCAAACACCTGATCGGCGATGCGCCGGGACTCGATCTCGTGATCTTCGGCTGCGTGCTGATCCTGGTGGTGGCCTTCGCGCCGCGCGGCATCGCCGGGCTGTTGAGGCGGCGCACATGAGCGGCGAGATGCTCCGCGTCGAGAACGTGTCGCGCCGCTTCGGCGGGCTTCTCGCTGTCGACCAGGCCGCATTCTTTGCGGAGCAAGGCCGCATCACGGCACTGATCGGCCCAAACGGCGCGGGCAAAACGACCCTGTTCGCCATCATCACCGGATTTCTCAGCGCCACTGCCGGCCGCGTCTTCTTCGAAGGCGCCGATATCACCGGTCTCGCGCCGCATCTGCTCGCCCGTCGCGGCATCGCGCGGACCTTCCAGATCACGCAGCCATTTGCGGGCTTGACCGTCGCCGAGAACATCGCAGTCGGCTCCTATCTGCATCACGCACGCCGCGCCGATGCCCTCTCCGCCGCCGAGAAGGTCGCACACGAAGTCGGCTTGGGCTCCATGCTCGGCCGCCGCGCGTCCGATCTCACCGTGGCGGGCCGCAAGCGGCTGGAGCTTGCGCGCGCGCTTGCGATCGAGCCGAAGCTGTTGCTGCTCGACGAGGTGCTGGCCGGTCTCAACCCGTCTGAGGTGCGCGACATGGTTCCGGTGATTCAAACAATCCGCGCGCGCGGCATCACCATCGTGATGATCGAGCATGTGATGCAGGCAGTGATGAGCCTCGCCGAGCAGGTGTTCGTGCTCGCCGAGGGCCGCATCATCGCGATGGGACCGCCGGATGCGATCGCCGCGGACGCGCGCGTGATCGAGGCCTATCTCGGGCATGGCGCCGCCGCCCGGATGCGCGGATCGGCGGCACATGGCTGAACTGCTCGCCATATCGGGCCTGCACGCCGGCTATGGCGCGACCGAAATCCTGCGCGGCATCGATCTTGCGGTGAACGAGGGCGAGATCGTCGCGGTGCTCGGCTCCAACGGTGCGGGCAAGTCCACGCTCAACCGCACCGTTTCGGGCGCGCTGCGGCCGTGGCGCGGCGCGATCCGTTTCGCCGGCGCGCCGATCGAACGCGCGCGACCTTCGGCGATCGTCGCGCAGGGCCTGATCCATGTGCCGGAAGGGCGGCGCATCTTCCCCAACATGAGCGTCTCCGAAAACCTCGATCTCGGCTGCTACCGCCGGGCGCGCAAGCGGCGCGCGGAAAACCGCGAGCGCGTGTTCGGTATTTTTCCGCGCCTGCGCGAACGACAATCGCAGAGCGCCGGCACGCTCTCGGGCGGCGAGCAGCAGATGCTCGCGATCGGGCGCGGGTTGATGGCCGAGCCGAAGCTGCTCATTCTCGACGAGCCCTCACTCGGCCTCTCGCCGCTGCTGGTCGAGGAGCTGTTCGCGCTGATCAAGACCATCAACGGACAGGGCATTGCGCTCTTGCTGGTCGAGCAGAACGTGGTGCAGAGCCTGGAGGTCGCAAGCCGCGCCTACGTGCTCGACAACGGTGCGATTGTGCTGCAGGGAAGCGCCACAGAGGTGCGCGACGATCCCAACCTGAAGCGCGCCTATCTCGGAATGTGAATGAAAGCGCTCGATCCTGTCACGCTCGCGGTGCTCAACGGCCGCCTCGTCCAGATCGCCGACGAGATGGACGCGACGCTCTTTCGCTCCGCCTTCAATCCGATCATCGCGGAGGCGCACGACGCCTGCCACGGCCTCTATCACGCCGAGACCGGCGCGACGCTGGTGCAGGGCACCTCCGGCCTGCCGATCTTCGTCGGCGCGATGGCCTTCGCGGTGAAAACCGTGATCGACAAGGTGGCGCGCGACGGCGATCTCGACCCGCGCGACACGTACCTTTTCAACGACCCGTACGACGGCGGCACGCACCTCAACGACGTGCGTCTCGTGCGCCCGCTCATGCGCGACGGCAAAGTCTTCGCCTGGCTCGCGTCGGTCGGGCACTGGCTCGATGTCGGCGGCAATGTGCCGGGTAACTTCAACGCCAAGGCCACCGAGAGCTTTCAGGAGGGCTTCCGTATTCCGCCGGTGAAGCTGGTGCGCGGCGGCGTGATCCAGCAGGACATCATCGACATTCTCGCGGCGAACTCGCGTGTGCCGCAGTCGAACTGGGGCGATCTCAACGGCCAGCTCAACGCGCTCGATCTCGGCGAGCGGCGGCTCAACGCGCTGCTCGACGAGTACGGCGACGAGACCATTACGGCGGCACTCGTGGCGCTCTCGGCGCGCGCCGAGGCGCTGATGCGCGCCAACATCGCGGCGCTCCCGGACGGCACCTACACCTGCGACGACTTCCTCGACAATGACGGCGTCACCGACGCTCCGCTCAAGATCGCACTTGACCTGACGATTGCCGGCGACCACATGACGCTCGACTTCTCGCGCTCGGCGCCGCCGTGCGACGGGCCGCTCAACATCGCGCGCTCGACGACAGTGGCGTGCTGCTACGTGGCGCTCAAGCACCTGTTCACCGATGTGCCGGCGAATGCCGGCTGCCTTGCGCCGATCGAGTTTGTCATTCCCGACACCACGCTGCTCGGCGTCTCGGCGCCGCGCCCGGTCGGCGGCTATACCGAGACGATCCTGCGCGTCATCGACACGATCTTCGGCGCGTTCGCCAAGGCCGCGCCGGAGCGCGCCAATGGCAGTCCCTTCGCGACCATCAACGCGCTCTCGCTCGCCGGTTGGCGCGAGCACGGCAAACGCTGGGTGATGTTCTGCTTCTTCGGCGGTGGGCTCGGCGGCAATCCGGAAGGCGACGGGCTCAACCACGGCAACAACCCGATCTCGACAGCGACCATTCCGCCGCTGGAGATTCTGGAGTCGCTCTATCCCGTCATGTTCACGCAATGGGCGC
>Ga0190275_10003775_pt1 | contig 10842 bp, 7 predicted proteins | sample Popmic550T_FD_133745 | JGI IMG/M metagenome (GOLD analysis project Ga0190275, IMG submission 133745) | Populus adjacent soil microbial communities from riparian zone of Yellowstone River, Montana, USA - 550 T | ecosystem: Environmental > Terrestrial > Soil > Riparian zone > Trees stand | place...
AGCCACACCGCCGGCTGGCCGTGGATCTCTGCGCCGCTGGCCCTCCCGCGAGCGTGCCAGTAGCCGAGCGCGACCACGCGGTCACCCAGGTCATGCCATTCCTCCTGGATCGTCTCGAAGAACTCCCAGTAGGCGTCGAGGTCCTCCATGAATTGCCGCACCCCGGCGTGGCCGGCATAAGTGCGTCCCTCCATCGCGGCCGTGATCGGCACGAACTCGACGTCGTCGCGCACCAGCGCGAGCATCCCGTCCACGTCCTTACGGGTCGTGGCGAAAAGGAACTCCCGGATGATCTCGATGTTCTCCAGAAGGTTTCCCCCCGGCGAGATTGGTCATTACTCAGTAGACAGGGAGAGGCCGCAAGTTTACTTTTCGTGCCGGCAACCAACTCGCGACCTCGTCGGCCAGTCGCGCTCGAAGGAGAGGTGTCCCATGGCAAGCACGAGCACTCTCGACCCGGCTGCGAGCAGCCGATTGGCACCGGATTTCCACGGACAGCTGATCTCCCCCGGGGACGGGGGTTACGACGACGCGCGCAAGGTCTACAACGGCATGATCGACCGCCGCCCGGGCCTGATCGCCCGCTGTGCCGACGGCAAGGACGTTGCCAAAGCGGTCGACTTCGCGCGCCGGGAGGGCGTCCTGGTCTCGATTCGCGGCGGCGGCCACAACGCCGGCGGTCTCGGGGTGTGCGACGACGGGCTCGTGATCGACCTCTCGCCGATGCGCGAGATCGAGGTCGATCCGGACGCCGGGACCGTGCGCGTGCAAGGCGGAGCGACATGGGGTGAGGTCGATCGCGCCACCCACGAGCACGGGCTTGCCGTGCCGAGCGGGATCATCTCCACGACGGGCGTTGGCGGACTGACGCTCGGCGGTGGGATCGGTCACCTGTCACGCAAGTACGGGCTTGGGATCGACAGCCTCCTGGCGGCAGACGTGGTGCTGGCGGACGGCAGCACGGTCACGGCCAGCGAGGATCAGCACCAGGACCTGTTCTGGGCGTTGCGCGGGGGCGGGGGGAATTTCGGCGCCGTGACCTCGTTTCTGTTCCGCGGCAATCCGGTCGACACGGTGCTCGCGGGTCCCATGTTCTGGCCGCTCGAGCAGACAGAGGAAGTGTTGCGCTTCTACGACCAGTTCATCGCCGACGCGCCCGAGGACGTGAACGGCTTCTTCGCCTTCCTGACCGTGCCGCCGGGGGATCCGTTTCCGGCGGAGCTGCACATGCGCCAGGTGTGCGGGGTCGTGTGGTGCTGCACCGGAGACATGGAGCAGGCCGAGGAGGTCATGCGGCCCGCGCGCGAGTTCGGCCCGCCGCTGCTCGACGGCGTGCAGCAGGTGCCGTTCCCGGACATGCAGAGCGCCTTCGACGAGGTCTACCCGCCGGGTCTGCAGTGGTACTGGCGCGCCGACTTCGTGGACGAGCTCCCCGACGAGGCGGTGGCTGCGCACGCCGAATACGGCCGGCAGCTGCCCAGCATGCACTCGACCATGCACCTGTATCCGATCGATGGAGCGGTGCACAAGGTGGGCCAGGACGAGACGGCGTTCGCCAACCGTGACTCGCGCTGGGCGCAGGTGATCGTGGGCGTCGACCCCGACCCTGCCAACGCACCCGCGATCACGGACTGGACGAAGCGCTACTGGGAGGCGCTGCATCCGCACTCGGCAGGGGGCGCGTACGTGAACTTCCTCATGCACGACGAGGGCGGCGACCGCGTGAAGGCCACCTACGGGGAGAACTACGACAGGCTGGTGGAGGTGAAGCGGCGCTACGACCCGGACAACCTGTTCCGGGTGAACCAGAACATCGCGCCCTAGTAGCAGCTGCACGCGGCGCAACTTCGAGGCGGCGCGCGAGTTTATCCCGCCGATGGGAGCGCGCCGCCTGACAGCCATGCTGGTGTTTGCCGCGGCGCTTCTCGCGGTCCCGGGGGCACACGGGGCCGTCACGGTCGGTCACTCGGGCTGGAACTGGGGGAACCCGCTCCCTCAGGGCCAGACGATCAAGGCGCTCGAGTTCGAGGGCGCGCGCGGCTACGCGGCCGGCGATTTCGGCACGGTGCTCACCACCGAGGACTCGGGGGCGACGTGGAGCGGTGCGGCCACCGGCGTGACGGAGTCGCTCGACCGCATCAGCATCGTGGACCAGGACTCCGTGGTCGTTTCCGGAGGCTGCATCGTGCGCCGCTCCGACGACGGCGGCCGGACGTTCGAGCGGCTGCCGTGGACCGCGAGCGACGCGCGCTGCGGTGAATCGGTCGTGGCCCCGGACTTCCTGGCCAACGAGACCGGCTACCTGCTGCTCGAGGACGGGTCGATCCTGCGCACCGAGGACGGTGGGCGGACCTGGTCGCGGCGCACCGCCGTGCCAGGGACGCGGGCCGCAGGCACGAACTTCGCGCCCACCGATATCGCCTTCACGAGTCCGAGCGAGGGGATCGCTTCGACTACCCAGGGCCACCTCTACAGGACGACGGATGCGGCCGCGTCGTGGACGCTGGTGCGCGACGACCCGGGAGTAATCGAGGACGTCCACTTCGTCACACCCACGGTTGCGTTGACCGTGGGAAGCCACCGCGTGCTGCGCACCGAGGACGGTGGAGCGACCTGGGAACAGCAGGCGAACGGACAGGCCCTCTCGCGGATCCGTTGCGTGGACGCGTTCACATGCGTGGCCACGACGCCGTCCGGGCAGTCGCTGATGCGAACGAACGACGGTGGCATGACCTTCATCTCGGTCAGCCCCTCCTCGACCAAGCTGCTCGCGGCCACGTTTGCCGCCGGCCTACGTGTTGTTGCGGCGGGGGAGGACGGTGTCACCGTGGTGTCGGACGACGCCGGCAACACCTGGAGGCCGCTCGGGGAGCGCCTGTCGCAGACGTTCACGCGCATCAGGGCGGTATCCGCGTCATTGGTGTTCGCGGTGGGACCGAATGGGACGCTCGCGCGCACGAGCGACGGCGGCCGCTCGTGGGCGCCGCTCGGCGTCTCCACCTCCGAGGACGTGATCGACGTGTCGTTCGCCGACGCCTTCGTCGGCTACGCGGTCGACGCCGCCGGCACTGTGCTCCGCACCGAGAACGGCGGTATCTCGTGGCAGATCCTGAACACGGGCTACTCCGCGACGCCGCAGGCGGTCCTCGCGCTGGATCCCCGGACAGTGCTTCTGATCGGCGGCCGCGGAGTACTCCGCTCGACGGACGGCGGCGACACCTTCTCGCGGGTGCGTGCCCGGATCGTGGCCGCGGCGCGCCTGTTCAATGTCGATCGCGCCGGGAGCCGGGTATTCGCGTACGGGTCGAAGAACATAGTCGCCTCATCCGATCGCGGGCGCACCTGGAAGAAGGTCCTGAGACCGCGCAAGGCGCTGCTCGCCTCGCTCGACTTCGTCAGCGCGCGGATCGGGTTCGTGCTGGGCCAGGACGGCCAGCTGTTCAAGACACGCCACGGCGGGCGCCGCTGGGCGGACCTGTCCGCGGTGGGATCAGACGACGCAACCGGTATGGCTTTCAGCAGCGAGTTGCGCGGCTACCTGACGCTGTCGGGCTTCGGCGAAGACTCGAACGGATATGTCCTTCGCACCAGCGACGGCGGCCGGACGTGGCGTCCGCAGCTCGTGTCGAGCGAGACACCGAGAGCCGAGGGCCTGGCCGCGACCGGCGCCGGCGCCGCCTTCGTGCTCGCGGACTCGGGCGTGCTGCTGTTCACCAATTCCGGTGGCGATCGGGGTGAGCCCTCCAAGGTCACGATTCGCACCGCGCGGCGCACGGTACGGCGGCGGTCGGTCATCCGCCTCAGCGGCCGGGTGCGCGGCGCGCGCGCGGGAGCCCGGGTGCTCGTGGCACGGCGCGCGCGCGGCGAGAGTGGCTGGGCCGACCAGGACGTGACCGTCGCGTCCAACGGCACCTTCACGACCAGGTGGCGTGTGGCGAAGACGGTCGCCTTCGTGGCTCAGTGGGCCGGCGACGAGGACAGCGCCGGCGACGGGTCTCCTGCGCTGGTTGTGCGGGCGAAGCGTCGCTAGACGATCTAGGAGTCTGCCGGAGGGATCTCGCGCCGCAGCCGTTCGCGCGTCTCGTCGAGCCTGCGGGCGAGTTCGCCGGCCGTCGCGCCGTCGGTGCGCTGCGCTTCAGAGGGTCGGCGACGCCGGCGCGCTGCTTGCGCAACGTCCTTGGCGACGCGCTGGAGCAACGCCAGCCGCGGGCGCGTCACCGCATCAGGCCGCGGCGACAGCAGGTGACAGCTTGCGCTCCACATCGGTGGTGCGCACGACGTGCATGCTCATGCCCAGCTCCTCCGGCTCGAGCCCGAGCGCCAGCCCGACGAGCTGGGGCAGGTGCAGGACGGGCAGGTCGAGGTCCCGGCCGACGACCTTGGCGGCATCCGGCTGCTGGAGGTCGAGGTTCAGGTGGCACAGCGGGCACGGGGTGACGAGGGCATCGGCGCCGGCGTCGATGGCGTCGCCGACATGGCGCCCAGCCTGACTGAGCGAGGTCTCGCGGTTCATCGTGATGACGGGGAAGCCGCAGCACTTGCGCGCTCCGTCGTAGTCGACCGCCGCGCCGCCCAGCACCTCGATCAGCTGCTCGAGGTAACGGTCGCGGTCGGGATGCTCGTCGTAGCCGAGCCGGCTCGTCGGGCGCAGCACGTAGCAGCCGTAGAACGGGCCCACGCGGAGCCCCGTCAACGGGCGCTTCACATGTTGCTTGACCTTGTCGAGCCCGTAGTCCTCGACCAGGAGCCAGAGGAAGTTCTTGTTGCTGACGCCGCCCTCGTACTCGAGCCCCTCGGGCGCCAGCGCCTCGTTGATGTGTGCCCGATAGGCGGAGTCTGCGTCGAGCCGCTCCTGGCACTCCGATTGCGCGCCCTGGCACGTCGAGCAGATGTTCATCATCGCGAGGCCGGTCTTCTGGGCCATCGCGAACGTGCGCGCGTTCAGCGTGTCGGCCAGCTCCGGGTTGTGCTCGGCGATCACGCCGGCGCCGCAACAGTTGGCCCGGTCGAGTTCCACCAGCTCGATGTCGAGCAGTTCCGCGACCAGCGCCATCGAGCCGTGCAGCTCCGGCGTGAAGCCGCGCGACACGCAGCCGGGCCAGTATGCGACCTTCACGAGCCCTCCTTCGGCGTCTCGGCCATCGCGGGCTCATCAGAAACCCGAGGATGGGCTTGCCCATCCTCGGCTCCATTTTCTCCGCCCTCGCCCACGATGTAGAGGTTCAGCTCCTCGTGATGATCCTCGGCGTGGTCGTAGATCCGCTTCAGGTTCTCCACGCCCGGCAGCTTCTCGTGGAAGAGCGCCTTCCTGGGCGTGATCTTCCCCCGCGCGAAGCCGCGCAGACCAGTCGGGAGCGAGCGAATCAGCTGGAGCTGGCCCTGCGGGCGTAGGACGCCGAAGCTGTCCTGGAGCAGCTTGCGCTCGTCCAGCGTCCCCTTCTTGCGGATGATGCTCGTGAACGCGTGCTCGTGGCGATACCCGTTGTTCTGGTCCTTGATGTCGAAGTCGCGGGTCGCGCGCCGGCGCAGCCGCATGATCTGGTCCATCGGCGCGACACCCTTCGGGCACACCTCGATGCAGTTGAAGCAGTGCGTGCAGTCGTAGATCCCGTGCGGGTCCTCCGCCAGGTCACGCAGGCGCTCCTCGTCCTGTGAGTCGCGTGGATCGCCCACGAAGCGGTAGGCCTTCGCCAGCGCGGCCGGCCCGATGAACAGCGGGTCCACCTCCATCGACAGGCAGTCGGACACGCACGCGCCGCAATGGATGCAGGCCATCGCCTGCGTGACGTCGATCATCGCCTCCGGTGGCACGACGTACTCGCGCTCGGGTGGGTCGCCTGCGGGGAGCAACCACGGCACGACCCGCTGGACCTTCTTCCAGTGGACCGCGTCCATGTTCACGATCAGGTCCTTCAGGACCGGCATGTTGCCCATCGGCTCGACCGTGATCGCGCCGTCGTCGGCCCTCTCGGCCGCCTCGCTCAGCTTGGTGTTGCACGCCAGCCGGGCGCGGCCGTTGACCCGCACCCCGCACGACCCGCAGATCGCCGCCTGGCACGAGCAGCGGATCCCGATCGAGCCGTCGATTCGGTCCTTGGCCTGGAGGATCCCGTCGAGCACCGAGCGGTGACCCTCGAGGTCGACCGGGTACTCCGCCCAATAAGGGGCGTCTCCGGTCTCCGGAATGTGCCTGCGGATTTTGAGCGTGTAGTCAGCCATACGGCGTAACTAGTATTTCCTTTCCTCCGGTTGCCACTGTGTAATGGTCACAGGGCTGTAGCTGATGTGCGGCTCGCCCTCTCCGCCCAGGGTCAGGTTGATGTGCTTCAGCCACTCCTCGTCGTTGCGCTCGGGGAAGTCGGTGCGGAAATGGGCGCCGCGGCTCTCGGTGCGGTGGATCGCTGCGATCGCGGTTGCCTCGGCACAGTCCAGCATGTAGCCCAGCTCGATCGCTCCGAGCACGTCCTGGTTGAAGACCGAGCCCCGGTCGTCGATGGCCACCCCTTGGTATTCCTCCTTCAGGCGCCTGATCGTGTCGAGCGCAGTCTGGAGCCCCTCCGCCTCGCGGAACACGGCGCAGTGACGGTCCATCGTCGTGCCGAGCTCCTCTCGCAGCTCCGAGACGCGCCGTGCCGCGCCGCGGTCGCGCCGGATCAGCTCGCCGATGCGCTGCTGCTCGTCCGCGAGCAGAGCCTCAGACGGCGGATTCAGCACCATGTCGCTCGCACGCGCAGCGGCATGCGCGCCGGCGCGGCGGCCGAAGACCAGGGTGTCGAGCAGAGAGTTGGCGCCCAGCCGGTTGCCGCCGTGGACCGAGACGCACGCGCACTCGCCCGCCGCGTACAGGCCCGGCACCTCGGTCTGTCCGTCCACGTCGGTCTTCACGCCACCCATCACGTAGTGGTTGCCCGGCTTGATGTGGATCGGCTCCTTCGTGATGTCGACGCCGGCGAAGTCGCGCCCCACGTTGACGATCTCGCGCAGCGCCTCGTGCACCCGCTTGCGCGGCACGACCGTGATGTCGAGCGCCACCGTCCCGTCCGGGAAGCCGCGACCCTCGTTGATCTCGACCTGCTCGGCGCGGGAGACCACGTCGCGAGAGGCGAGCTCCATCTTGTTGGGGGCGTACTTCTCCATGAATCGTTCGCCCAGCGCGTTGTAGAGGTGCGCCCCCTCGCCGCGCGCTCCCTCGGTGATCAGGAGCCCGTTGCCGGCGAGGGTTGTGGGGTGGTACTGGACCATCTCCATGTCCATCAGCGGCGCTCCGACCCGGTACGCCATCGAGATCCCGTCCCCTGTGCAGATCAGAGCGTTGGTCGTGGGCCTGAAGCACTGGCCGTTGCCGCCGGTCGCCAGGATCACGGACTTGGCCTTGAACAGCTCCATCGAGCCGTCGCGCAGGTCACGCGTGATCGCGCCCGCGCAGTGACCGGACTCGTCGAGTGCCAGCCCGGTCGTGAACCACTCCTCGTAACGGTGCACCTCCGAGTGCTTCATCAGCTGCTCGTAGAGCACGTGCAGGATCGCCTGGCCGGTGATGTCCGCCACGTAGTAGGTGCGGGCGGCTGAGGCGCCGCCGAAGGCGCGGGTGCCCAGCAGGCCCTCGGGATTGCGGTGGAAGGTGACCCCCATGTGCTCGAGCTCGAGCAGCTCGTCGGGGGCCTCCCGGCACATGATCTCGATCGCGTCCTGGTCGCCGAGGTAGTCCGACCCCTTGACCGTGTCGTAGGCGTGCGATTCCCAGGAGTCCTCGGGGTTCAGGGCCGCGTTGATGCCGCCCTGGGCCGCGTTGGAGTGCGACCGGACCGGGTGGACCTTGGAGATGATTCCCACGGATGCCCCCGAGTGGGCCGCGCTCAGGGCAGCTCGCTGGCCGGCCAGGCCGGCGCCGATCACGAGGACATCATGCTCAGGCACGGCGCGTGATCCTATAGAACGCTGGGACAGGTCCCAGAGCGCCTATCGGGAGGCCGCCCCGGCGGTGCCCTGCTGGAGTGCGCGTCGCACCTGGTCCCACGTGACCACTCCCAGCAGACGGCCGCCGTCGTCCACCGCCATCAATGCCCCGAGGCGCATCAGCGCCTGCCTGCCGAGCAGCGCCTCGAGCGGGTCGTCCGACTTCACGCGCAGGTTGTCCTCCTCGCTGCGCAGGATCTCCCTGACCGTGAACACCGGCTGGCGGTCCTCGGGGATCCGCTCGGCCCGCTCCCGGTCGACGATCCCGACGAACCGCCCGGCGTCGTCCACGACCGGGAACCAGTCGTAGCGGTATCGCAGGAAGTACTCGTGCAGGGCGTCCCCGATCGACATCTGGGCGGGGATTGCGACCGGCTCGTCGTCCATCACGTCGGCCACCCGCACTCCTTCGATCCGCGACAACACGGCCGTTTGGTATGTGGCCGAGCGGGCGGCCTGCCCGAGGAACATGCCGATGAAGATGAACCACAGTCCTCCGATGAAGTCCATCTTCCCGAGCAGCGGGAGCTCGGCTCCCAGGAGGGCGGCGATCCCTGTCCCGATCAGGACGTAGGCGAATCCCTGCCCGATCGTCGCGGCGAAGTTGGTGGCCCTGGTGCGGTCGCCGGTCACCTTCCAGGCGATGGCCCGTGCGATCCGGCCGCCGTCGAGCGGGAACGCCGGGATCAGGTTGAACACCAGCAGCACGACGTTGATGCTGGCAAGGTAGGACATCATCGCGACGAACCCGCCGGCCGACCCCTCGGCGTCGAAGGCGACGGCATTCCAGTAGTCGTTGGCTCCTCCGGCGGCCAGCATCCCGAGCCCCGCGCACAGGATCGCGATCAGGAGCGTCACCACCGGGCCGGCGACCGCAACGCGGAACTCGACGCCGGGAGACGATGTGTCCTGCGACATCTTCGCGATCCCGCCGAACAGCCACAGGTCGATGCCCGCGATCGAGATCCTGTTGCGAATCGCCACCACGGCGTGGCCCAGCTCGTGCAGCAGGATCGACAGGAAGAACAGCAGGGCGCTGACCGTCGCAAGGGCGAAGGCGGCGCCGTCATCGCCACCCGGCAGCGCCGACTGGTAGTAGTCCGTCAACCACCAGATGAAGAGGAACAGCGCAAGGAACCAGCTCGGATCGACTCCGATGCGGATGCCGAAGACGCGCATGAGCGGGATCGACCTGCCACCCAACATGGCTTGATGGTAGGGGGTGGGCCCTTCAGTCCGCCCGGCCGCCGGAGGCGACGCGTTGCCACATACGCCCGATCAGCACCAGCTCCGCGTCGTCGAGGCGGCTCGTGTAGCAACGCCGGATCGCATCACGGTGCGTCGCCCCGGCAGGTTGGAGCCGGCGCATCCCGGCCCGTGTCACCACCGCGTAGGTGCCGCGGGCGTCGCCGTCGCAGGGGCGTCGCTCGATCAGATGCGCGAGCTCGAGCCGATCGACGAGCCCGCTGAGCCCGGGCGGGGTGAGCATCACCCTGTCCGCCAGCTCACCCATGCGGATTCGACCGCCCGGGGCGGTCGCCACCTCGCGCAGGACGTCGTACCAAGACAGCGGGAGGCCATGGGCCGCCCGCAGCTCGCGGTCCAGCTCGCGGACCAGCGATGCATGCGCGCGCAGCAGACCCTGCCAGGCCGCCGCCTCGGTCGGCGAGAGCGCGGTTTGCGCGGCACTGGACACGCTCCTGTAACGCAGAAGCGAGCGCCAACTTGCGCCGGGTGTGCTCAGGCGTGCGCCGGCTGCGGCGTGTGGCGCGTGATGATCCGCTTGACGTCCACGCCCGCCGGCAGCGTCCCGAAGGCGCGGCCCCAGTCGCCGCCCAGACGCGAGGCGCAGAACGCGTCGGCGACGGCCGGATCGCCGTCGCGCACCAGCAGCGCGCCCTGGAGGGTGAGCGCCATGCGCTCGACGACCGCGCGGGCGCGCGGCTCGATGTTCTCGAAGTCCGACAGCTCCGTCTTCAGCTTCCTGACCGACTCGGCGACCTCGGGCGACGCGGGCGCGGTCTCCTCGATTTCGTCGAAGAAGATCTGCACGGACTCCGGGCTCTTCACCATGGCGCGCAGCACGTCGAGGCAGATCACGTTCCCGGACCCTTCCCAGATCGAGTTCAGCGGAGCTTCGCGGTACATGCGCGGCATGCCGGACTCCTCCACGAAGCCGTTGCCGCCGAAGCACTCGAGCGCCTCGACCGCGTGCACCGGGCCGCGCTTGCAGATCCAGTACTTGGAAACCGCCGTCGCGAGCCGCCGCAAGAGCGTCTCGCGCTCGCTATCGGCACTCTCCTCATCGGCGCTCTGGTCGTAGGCGCGCGCAAGTCGCATCGCCGTCACGGTCGCGGCCTCCGACTCGATACACAGGTCGGCGAGCACGTTCTGCATCAGCGGTTGGTCGATCAGCAGCTTGCCGAAAGCGGATCGGTGCGCGGTCTGGTGGGTCGCGCGCGCGACCCCGAGCCGCATCCCTGACGCGGAGCCGAGCACGCAGTCCAGGCGGGTGTGGTTGACCATCTCGATGATGGTCGGGACGCCGCGGCCCTCCTCGCCCACCATCTGCGCCCAGGCGCCGTCGAACTCGACTTCGCTCGATGCGTTCGAGCGGTTCCCGAGCTTGTCCTTCAGGCGCTGGAGGTGGAAGCGGTTGCGCGTCCCGTCGGGCAGGATGCGCGGCAGCAGGAAGCACGACAGCCCGCCGTCCGCCTGCGCGAGCACGAGGAACGCGTCACACATCGGCGCTGAGCAGAACCACTTGTGACCGGTGATCTCGTACTCCGCCCCGGGCCCGCCGCCGTTCAGGGGGCGCGCGACGGTCATGTTGGCGCGCACATCCGAGCCACCCTGCTTCTCGGTCATCGCCATCCCGCACAGTGC
>Ga0190275_10003776_pt1 | contig 10842 bp, 7 predicted proteins | sample Popmic550T_FD_133745 | JGI IMG/M metagenome (GOLD analysis project Ga0190275, IMG submission 133745) | Populus adjacent soil microbial communities from riparian zone of Yellowstone River, Montana, USA - 550 T | ecosystem: Environmental > Terrestrial > Soil > Riparian zone > Trees stand | place...
ACTTCGCGGCCGAGCTCGCGCATGCGATCCTGCACATAGAATTTCTTGTCGCCGTCGCGCGACCACGCCAGCGACAACCGCGTCAGCAGGCCTGACGTTTTCATCGCATTCAATTCATCGGCATAGAAGAAATCGGATGAGCTGCGCTGATGACCGAAGAACAACCAGTTCTTGCCCTGCGCCCCGGTCGCCTTGCGATCGAGCAGGAAGGCGCGGAACGGTGCAATGCCGGTGCCCGGCCCGATCATGATGATCGGCACCTTCGGATCCTGCGGCAGCGCGAAACCGTGGGCCTTCTGCACGTAGACCTTGAGTTCGTCGCCGGGATTGATGCGCTCGGCGAGAAAGGTGGAAGCAAGGCCGATGCGTTTTCGCTTGCCGATCACATAGCGCACGCAGTCGACCGTCAGCGACAGTTTGCCGGGCGTCGCATTATACGACGAGGAGATCGAATAGAGCCGCGGCTGCAGCGGCTCCAGCGCCTCGACGAAGGCTTCGGGATGCGGGCGCACACCGGAAAATTTCTGAAGCGCCGCCATCACGTCGAGCGTCGCGGCATCACCGTCGGGATCCTCGCCTTGCGCCAGCGCCCGCGCTTTCTCGCGCTGCGCGCCGCCGGTAATATAGGAAATGAGTTCGAACAGGCTGTCCGGCGCCGGCGCCAGCGAAACTTCATCGGTCAATACTTCGCGCAACGTCTTGCCGCGCACCTTGGTGGTGTGCGAGGCGCCCAGCAAGGCAATGATCTGGTCGACATGGCCGAGATCGTTGCGGGCAAAGATACCGAAGGAGTCGCCGACGACATAGTCGAGGCCTGCGCCGGAGAGGTCGAAATCGATGTGCCAGGTTTCCTTTTCCGATCCGGCCTTGTTGAGCAGGCGCCGTGACAGAAAGGTGGCCGCAACCGGATTGTCGCGCGATCGGCCCGGCTCCACTGTGACCACAGGGGCTGCCGCGGCGGGCGCTGCTACGGTCGGGCCGGATGACGCCCCCGGCGTCTTTTCCAACTCCTCGTTCAGCGCCTTCAGCATCCGGGCGGTTTCCTTGCCGCCGGGGACGCAGAGATTGAGACGCGGCTCCGCCTTGCTCGCGATCGCGTCCGAATAGTCGTGGCAATTGTAGCCGCACTGGCCGCAATCCTGCTGCGCCATCGCCGCCATCATGCGCCGGCGCAGCGGCCGTCCCTCGGCCAGCTTCATGCGGTCCGATATCGGCATGGTCTGGTCGTGCCATGGCGCCTCGCCATCGTCGCCATCGCCAGCCGGCGCCTGCAATACGGCAGCACCCTGCTCCGACGACAGCGGCGTCGGACCGCCATCCGTCAGCAACCCGGCAAAGAAGCCGTTCAACCAGGAGCGTTGCGCATCGGAGAACGGTGCGCTGGAGGGAATGATCTCGATCTTGGGAGGCGGCGTCATCTGATTCATGTCGAAGCCTCGGCATCGGCCAGTTTGCGCAACGCCTCGCCATCATGCCGGCGCGCGAAGGTCAGGAAGGTCTCGTCGGGCGAGGTGCGGTTGGAGACATAGGCTTTCAGCAGCCGCTCGACATAGACAGGCGCATCCTCCGCCGTGACGTCGTGAAACACCTCCTGCCCCATCTCGGCTTGCGGACCGAAGCCGCCGCCGGTGAAGACATGGAAGCCATCGACGGTGTCGTCGCCATCGCCGACCGCGATGCGCGCGCCGATCATGCCGATGTCGCTGATGTAATGCTGCGCGCAGGAATGGTGGCAGCCGGTGAGATGAATGTTGATCGGGGTTTCGATCGGCACCCTGGGTTCGCACCAGTCCGCGATCCCAGCGGCCGTCCGTTTGGTATCGGCGTTGCCGAACTTGCAGCCGGCGCGCCCGGTGCAGGCAATCAGCCCGGCGCGGATTTCCGAGGTTTTGATCGCAAGGCCGATCGCTTCGATCGCGGCCGTGGCCAAGGCCACCTTGTCGTCGGATACGCCTGAAATCAGCAGGTTCTGCCAGACCGTGAGGCGGATATCGCCATCGCCGAGATCCCTGGCGATTTTGGCAAGCCCGCGCATCTGTTCGCAGGTCACCTTGCCCAGAGGCAGCGCGACGCCGATCCAGTTCAGGCCATCCTGCTTCTGCTTGTGCACGCCGATATGAGCTGATCGATCGAATGCCGGACCGGGCGCGAGGGCTAGCGGCGGCACCCAGGTAAAGGCATGGCCGAGCTTTTCCTCGACCAGCACCAGGAATTTTTCCATACCCATGCCGTCGATGACGTATTTCAGCCGGGCCTTCAGCCGGTTGGTGCGATCGCCGAGATCGATGAAGACGCGGACGATCGCATCGGACACCTTCGTTGCATCGGCTGGTTTGACGATGATGCCGGTATCGGCGGCGAAATCCTTGTGGCCGGTGATGCCGCCGATGCCGAGCTTGAACCAGACGCCAGGCTCGACACCGAAGCCATCTTTGACCTCGACCGCGGCAAAGGCGATATCGTTGGTGTCTTCCAGCACCGCGATCTTGCCGGCGCCGTCGAAGGCCACATTGAACTTGCGCGGTAGGCCGGTCAGCGAGCGGTCGTTGAGAATGTGGTAGTGCCATTCCCGGGCATATTCGCGGGTGTCGAGTAACTCCTGCGGATCGATACCGGCGGTCGGCGTGCCCGTGACATTGCGGATGTTGTCCGCGCCGGAACCACGCGAGCACAGACCCAGGTCCTGAATGCCCTCGATCAATGCAACCGCGTTCTTCGGCGGGATTTCACGCACCTGCAGGTTGGCGCGGGTGGTGACGTTGCTGAACGGGCCACAGAGCGGTTCGATCAGATCGGCAAGCCCGGAAAACTGCCAGTGCTTCATGATGCCGTTCGGAATCCGCAGTCGGCTCATATAGGAGTCCTGCGTCGGCCCGACATAAAACAGGCCGTAATAGCGCCAGCGAAAATTGTCAGCCGGCGACGGTCGCGCATCGGCCAGCGCTTGTTCCTTCAGCCGCGGATAAGCATCGAACGGATGCTGCTCGCGCTTCCACTTTTCCTGGTCGACAAGCTTTTTGCCCGCGGCAAGCGTGCGGTCCTGCGCCTTGACGTGCGACGCTTCAGGGCCGGTCGGCTCCGCATTCGCTTTGCCCGCGGCTGCGCCGCCGAGGCCGCGCCCGACCCGGCTGATCTGCAGCCCTGTCGTGAATCCTTCGAGGTAGCGTTTCTGCTCGTCCGTAAAGTCGACTGAGAGCGCTTCTAGTTTCATGGTACGCGACGAAGCTCCTGCGGCCACGACGGGTGGCTTCAACGGAAAGGAATGCGACCGCGTTCATGTCATGCGAACCGGCCCGACCAGCTTCGTTGCTGCGGAAATCCATCTTGGACGTTGGCCAACGGGCATCGGCGACGGCTGGCCGCACTGCAACATACAAGTTGCGTGCCATCCCGATTCGTAGAAAATACCCAGTGTATTCAGACGGTTGTATTTTGGGTTGGAACTTGGCCGGCGGCGTCGCCGCTGATTTCGAGCAGATCGCCCAATAATTAGACGGCTGCACCAGGTGCCCAATATCGCTGCACGAGCCGTCTCAGGCCTTTTGGCGACCGATCTTGAATGCGGCCAGATGGCCGGCAATGTCGTTGGCATCGAAGGCCGGCCCTGCGAAGGCGCCGATGCCCTCGGAGGCCTCGGTTGGCTTCGCCTCGCGCCCAAGTGCTGCGTCGTACAGGTCGGGCCTGAACACCGCCATCGCGACCGCCAGTGCCTCCGGGCTGACCGCCGTCTGCCCCCACCGCGCCATCTGGGCATAGAGCCAGGCGGCCTGCGCGGGGTCCGGTCGTGCGGCGCCCTGCCGTCCCACCAGCAGATAGCGGCTGCTCTCGCGCATGGTCCCGTCCGGAGAAATCTTGAGGCGGCCGTCGAGCGTTCGCTGGATCACTTCCGGATCGACACCGATGCGCTCGGGTGCACTGAGGATGCGCGCCACCTCGAGGCGTTTCTGCGGCTGCTCGATGAATTCGGCGGCGCGGTCGTGAGCCCGTATCAGGGCGGCCAGCACGGCCGGATTCTTCTCCGACCAGTCCTGCCTGAGCGCCAGCACCTTCTCCACCGCGCGGACCAGGATGTCGGAGACAAAATGCAGGATATGGCCGACGCCGAGGTCGACTGCGACGGAATTCCAGGGCGCGCCGACGCAGAAGGCGTCGACATGACCGTTGGCGAGGCTGTCCACCATGTAGGGCGGCGGCAACACCACGAGGCGAACGTCCTCGTCGGGATCAACGCCGCCGGCGGCCATCCAGAACCGCAGCTGATAATTATGGGTCGAGAACGGAAACGTCATGCCGAAGGTCAGCGGTTCGGCGCCGCTTTTGCGCCGCGCTGCGACCACGCGCGCCAGCGCCAGCGCCGTCGCCATCGGGTCGAACGGATCACCCGATAACTCGGCCATGATCGCCACATGCAGCGCCGGCGATACCGTGATGGCATTGCCGTTGAGACCGAGATTGAACGGCGCCACGATCGGCACCTTGACGTGTCCGAGCCCGAGGCTGGAGGCGATCGCGACCGGCGCCAGCAGATGCGCTGCGTCGAACAGGCCGATGTTGAGCTTGTCGCGAACATTGGACCACGACACTTCCCGGACCAGCGTGACATCGAGCCCTTCGGCCGCGCAAAACCCCTTGTCGACGGCGACGATCAGGGCCGCGGCATCGACCAGCGGAATGAAGCCTATGCGTAACGCCCTGGTCATTTCAGCAACTCCGAAGCAGTCAGGATCGACTGCGCGATCTCGCCGATTTTCTTCTTCTCGCGCATCGCGGTGGAGCGCAGCAGCACGTAGGCCTCGTCTTCGGTAAGGCCCTTCAGCTTCATCAGGATGCCCTTGGCGCGGTCGATCACCTTGCGGTCCTCGAGCGCGGACTTGGCGCGATCGAGTTCGTCCTGCAGCTTGGAAAAGGCGTTGAAGCGGGAGATGCAGAGGTCGAGGATCGGCTTGATCCGTTCTTTCTTCAGGCCGTCGACGATGTAGGCGGAAACGCCGGCATCGACCGAAGCCTGGATCGAGGCCGAGTCGCTCTGGTCGACAAACATCGCGATCGGACGGCGCACCGCGCGGCTGACCTGGAACATTTGTTCCAGCACGTCGCGGCTGGGGTTTTCGAGATCGATAAGGATGACGTCGGGATCCAGCGCATAGATTCGCGCCAGCAGATTATGCATCTCGCTGATATGCGCGACGCCGGTAAAGCCCGCCTCCCGCAGCCCCTCCTCTAGGATCGCTGCACGGATCGGGCTTTCGTCAACAATGACGATTTTGGGAGACGACTCGGAGCCCATCGATCACTCGCATTCCGGCAAAACACCTCTTAGCACGCCAGAAGCTGGCTTAAAGCCTTGTAATTATGGACAATTGGGACTAGCTCCTGCCCATCAATCAGGCAGATCAGATATGAACCAGGCCGCCGCGCCCAAAGTCAGCTTTGTTTCCTTGGGATGCCCCAAGGCGCTGGTGGATTCCGAGCGGATCATCACCCGGCTGCGCGCGGAGGGCTATGAGCTGGCGCGCAAGCATGACGGCGCCGATCTGGTCATCGTCAACACCTGCGGCTTTCTCGACAGCGCCAAGCAGGAATCGCTTGGCGCCATCGGCGAAGCGATGGCCGAGAACGGCAAGGTGATTGTCACCGGTTGCATGGGCGCCGAGCCCGAGCAGATCGAGGCAGCCTATCCCGGCGTGCTGTCGATTACGGGGCCGCAGCAATATGAAAGCGTGCTGGACGCCGTCCATCGCGCGCTGCCGCCGGTGCATAATCCGCACCTCGACCTGGTGCCGCCGCAGGGCATCAAGCTGACGCCACGGCACTACGCTTACCTGAAGATTTCCGAAGGCTGCAACAACCGCTGCAGCTTCTGCATCATTCCGAAACTGCGCGGCGACCTGCTGTCGCGGCCGGCCGGCGACGTGCTGCGCGAGGCGGAAAAACTGGTGACGGCCGGCGTCAAGGAACTGCTGGTCATCTCGCAGGACACATCGGCCTACGGCGTCGATATCAAATATGCCGATAGCCCGTGGAAGGATCGCCAGGTCCGCGCCAAATTCTTCGATCTGGCCAAGGAGCTCGGCGAACTCGGCGCGTGGATCCGGCTGCAATATGTCTACCCCTACCCGCATGTCGACGAAGTCATCGGCCTGATGACCGAAGGCAAGGTGCTGCCGTACCTCGACATCCCCTTCCAGCACGCCAGCCCGGAAGTCCTCAAAGCCATGAAGCGCCCCGCAGCCCAGGACAAGACGCTGGCGCGGATCAAGAAGTGGCGCGAGCAGTGCCCCGAACTGACGCTGCGCTCCACCTTCATCGTCGGTTTTCCGGGCGAGACCGTTTCCGACTTTGCCTATCTGCTCGACTGGCTCGAGGAAGCCGAGATCGACCGCGCCGGTTGCTTCAAGTATGAGCCGGTCGCAGGAGCGACCTCGAATGCGCTCGGCAACCACGTTCCGCCGGAAATCAAGCAGGAGCGCTGGAATGCGCTGATGGCGCGGCAGCAAAAGATTTCCGCCCGCCGCCTGAAGCGCAAGGTCGGCACCCGGCAGCAGATCATCATCGACGAGGTCGGCCCGACGGTTTCAAAGGGCCGTTCGAAGGCGGACGCGCCGCAGATCGACGGCGCGGTTTACGTATCAAGCCGCCGCCCGCTGCGGGTGGGCGAAATCGTCACGGCAAAGATCGAACGGTCGGACCAATACGATTTGCACGGCAGCGTCGCGGGATTCTAAGTCTTCTTGTTGTATGTAGTTTATCGCGTGTTGGAGCTGTTTCATCTCCGAATGGCAGGCTTTGCCAGGCTGCTCCGGCTACGGCGCGGCCTTAACGCCTGTCGCCGATGCTATCCGCTTGTATTTGTCCGATTCCGCTCGGATGAAGACCGTGAACTCCGCGGGCGTGTTGCCGACGGGCTCGGCGCCCTGGTCGGCGATGCGTTGGCGCACGGTCGTGTCGGCCAGCGCCGCGACAGCCGCCGTGTGTAGGCTCTGCAGGATGACGTCGGGCGTGCCGGCCGGGGCAAGAAGACCGAACCAGTTGGTCAGGTCGAACTCGCGGTAATCGCCGCCCAGTTCCGCGAGTGCTGGTATCTCGGGAAACAGCACCGAACGCTTGGCGCTCGTCACGGCGACCGCCCTGAGGGTGCCCGTCTTCACGTACGGGACGACCGGCGGCATTCCGGCGATGGTGAGAGGAACATGACTCGCCACGGCGTCCTGCACCGCGGGACCCGCGCCGCGATATGGAATGTGATGGAGCTGGGGCCCGGCGAGCTTCTTCAGGAACTCGCCGGCCAGATGCATGCCACTTCCCACACCAGGCGTCGAATACGGGATCGGCTGCGCCCGCTCTTTCAGCGCCGCCAAGAGCTCCGCGGGATTGGAGATGTTGAGATCGGGATGGGCGGCGATGATCAGCGGCGTCCAAGCGAGCAGCGTGATCGGCGTCAGCTCTTTCAGCGGATCATAGGTCATCCGTTCGAAGATGTGCTGGTTGATGGCGATCTCGGCAGGGGAGCTGACCAGAAGGGTGTAACCATCGGGCACCGCTTTCGCGACGGCGCCGGCGCCGACCATGCCGCCGGCGCCTGTCTTGTTCTCGACGATGAAGCGTTGCCCGAACGTTGCCGAGAGGCGCTCAGCAAGCACCCGGGCGATGATGTCGGTCCCGCCGCCGGCCGCGAAGGGCACGATGATCGTCACGGGCCGTGCCGGCCAATTCGGCTGCGCGACTGCGCTGCCGATGATCCCTAGAAATCCAAACAGGATTGCAAGCAGGCGAAGCATGTTTCCCTCCCGCAACGATGCGGCATCAGTTAAAGGCTGCGGTGACCCCCGGCGGTGGCGTGAACCCCAGATCGCCCCGGGCGATGACGGCCTCCCTGCCTCCGTTCGCCGCCAGCAGCTCCGCCTGGCGCGCTCTGACCCTGCCGTCCACCTTGGCTGGATCACAGATCGCGGCCAGCGCGTCCCGGCATCGGCGCAGGTCAGCCGCATGGGCCGGATTTCCGGCAATGTCGTCGAGTTCGTCCGGATCCGCCGCAAGATCGAAGAGCTGTGGCGGATACTTGGTGTAGTGCACATACTTGAAGCGCCCGACGCGCACCATGAAGACGCCGGACGTCGAACCCATGCCATGGTATTCCGAGAACGCGATCCTGTCGGGCGCGTCAGCCTGGTTGGCGACGGCGATGAGCGAACGGCCCGGCAGCTTTCGTGCCGCAACCGCCTGTCCGAGCCCCACGGCATCGAGCGCCGTCGGAAAGACATCGATCAGGGATACCGGTGTTGATGATACCTTGCCCCGCGGCACATGCGGCCCGGCGATAACGCACGGAATCGCGGCGGACTCCTCGTACATCGTCGACTTGCCCCAGACGCCGCGCGCGCCGAGATTGTCGCCATGGTCGCTGGTGTAGACCACGGTCGTGTCCTGCGCCGCGCCGGAAGCGTCGAGCGCATTCAGTATCTTGCCGATGTTCTCATCCAAAAACGCGCACAGGCCGAAGTAACCCGCGATCGCGCGGCGCACGCCATCTTCTCCCTCGAAGTGATCGTCATAGGGAAACCCGTAGGCGTATTCCTCGATGTAGGGATGACGCGCGCGCCCGTCCTTGCGATAGAGCTTGGGCAGGGGCAGAGCGGGGTCGTCGAAATAGCGGTAGAAGTGCTCGGGCGGCGCAGTCAGGGGGAAATGCGGCGCGACGAGCGAAACGAAGAGCGCCCACGGCTTTTCCTTTTGCTTTGGCGCCTCCTCCCGCAGCCACACCTGCGCGCGCGCGGTGATGTCCCGGTCGTATAGAGTATATGGTCCTTCGCCCGGACCGGCCATGCCCGCCATCTTCCAGGCGCCTTTGCGCACCGGAAGCTCATCTCGGACAAGGCCCATGAGATCGCCCTTGCCCTCGATGACGTGCATCGGCACGTGCTCCTGGCTGAAGCCGTAGTCCTCGCCCGGCAGGCCCCGGAAGTGCAACTTGCCGATGGAGTCCACCCGATGGCCCGCCGCCCTCAGCACGTGGTGCCAGGTCTCCACTGTGCCGTCATAGGGATCGGCGTTGTCCCAGAAGCCCATCTGATGCAGATAGCGCCCGGTCGCGAAGTTGGCGCGCGCCGGAATGCAGACTGGCGAATTGGTGTAGGCCGTCTTGAACCGCGTACCGCGGGCCGCCAGCGCGTCGATGTTGGGCGTGCGGATGACGGGGTGTCCATAGCAACCGGAAATCCGGGCCTGGTGCTCGTCCGACATGATGACGAGGAGATTGCTCGGACGATTGGACAGGGCTGTTACCATGGATGCCTCAATGATTGAGAAGCATGTACTATATAGCTATAGTGTAATCAAGCGTCTTCTGAACGGGTAGGTCCGGCCCCCGGCCCTTGCGGCCGGAGCCGCCGGAGGCGACAAGAGCGACCGGAGCGCGTCCATGACAATGAACCATTCGTCCGACACACCAGACGTTAAGCTGCTCAGCCTCATGACCCGCTTCGGGCGCGATGTCAGCTCCGATCTCCCCAAACATGCGCAGATGCGGCATCTCATGCTGGCCGCAATCAAGGCGGGTCATTTCCCGCCGGGCTGCAAGCTTCCTCCTGAGCTTGAGCTGACGGCCATGACGCCCTTTAGCCTCGGCACCGTGCAGCGGGCGCTCCGCGACCTGGTCGATGCAGGCATAATCCTTCGTCGGCAGGGCTCCGGGAGTTTCGTTGCAGATCGTGACCGGAAATTGCCCTACCCTCTCCATTGCCGCTTCCTCGATGAATCGGGCACGGGATATCTTCCGATCTATTCAACGACGCTCACCCGCCAGAAAGCCAGGGACGCTGGGCCTTGGGTCGGCCACATCGGAGGCGGCTCAGGGCAATCCGTGGTTGAAATCAGCAGGCGCATCGATGTGAACCATGAATTCACGGTGCACTCCCGCTTCTTCGCGGTCGCGGGAGACCTCGGAAGCCTTGTGACCTGCGACATCGGCGACCTCGATGGCGCCAACTTCAAGCTCAGGATCGCCGAGGAGATGGGCCTGCCGGTGACCCGGGTGAACCAGTTCGCCAATGTCCGGCGCGTGAGCGCCGAGGCCGCTCCGGTCATCGGCATCAGCTCCAACGCGATGGTTCTCCACGTGGTCGCGGTGGCCGCCGCGGCGGAGCGTCCGCTCTACGTCCAGGAATTCGAAGTCCCGCCGACGGAGCGCCTGCTCGTTTCCGGCCTCGATTGACCAGCGCGAAAGCAGGCGACTCCGCTTCAGTTGCAGCTCCGGATTTCCGTTCCGGACCGACCACGGCGCCAGAAGCGAACACTTGCCAAAGATCGCCGTTGATAACCCCGAACCTGAGTTGGTGCCAAAGGCATCAGCTTCCCACTTGAACGTAGCGCTGCGGAATATGGGTCCGCGTTGCGCGGGGAGCCCCTGATGGATGCCGAGCGCCCCGCTTGACACCTCACACCCTTCGGCTGTATGGCCCTTTCCCATGATCTTGAATCGGACCAACACCCGCGCAGCTTTCCGTCGTCGCTCTGTCGACGATGATGGGTCGCGCCGTGTCCGACGACAACGCTGAAACACTAGATCAGCAACGTTTTCGAGAAGGCCGCACCCGCAAAGTGCGGCCTTCTTGCGTTTCAGCCCCGCTTTGCATCCCCACCCCGCTGAGGAGTTCGACATGAGCATCGCCACGCATTCGTTTGACGCATTGATGGAAATCACCTCCCGGCCGCCGACGGTTTTCGTGCGCGGCGAAGGCTCGTTCCTGTGGGACGACAGCGGCAAGCGCTATCTCGACTTCGTCCAGGGCTGGGCGGTCAATTGCCTCGGCCATTCACCGCCGGCCATTGTCGATGCGCTGGCCG
>Ga0190275_10003777_pt1 | contig 10838 bp, 14 predicted proteins | sample Popmic550T_FD_133745 | JGI IMG/M metagenome (GOLD analysis project Ga0190275, IMG submission 133745) | Populus adjacent soil microbial communities from riparian zone of Yellowstone River, Montana, USA - 550 T | ecosystem: Environmental > Terrestrial > Soil > Riparian zone > Trees stand | place...
AGGCATGAATCGGATAGCTCGGGTTCGGGCACAGCACGATATCACCCGGCGCCGAGATCGCCTGCGCCACGTTGGCGAAGCCCTCCTTCGACCCGAGGGTCGCCACCACCTGCGTGTCGGGATTGAGCTTCACGCCGAAGCGGCGGCCGTAATACGAGGCCTGGGCCTTGCGCAGCCCCGGAATGCCACGGGAAGACGAGTAGCGGTCGGTGCGCGGCTTGCCGGCGACTTCGCGCAGCTTGTCGAGTACATGCGCGGGGGCCGGGAGGTCCGGATTGCCCATGCCGAGGTCGATGATATCGGCACCCGCATTGCGCGCCGCCAGCTTCGCCTTGTTGACTTGCTCGAAGACGTAGGGCGGCAGACGCCGAATGCGGTGGAACTCTTCCATGGTCGTCGCTCCTGGTGCGGCGCCGCCTAGCACGTGGGTGCGGCGCAGCGCGCGCCTTTTATCACGGGTTTCCTGGGGTGCGAGGGATCAGTTGAGGGGTTTCAGCGGCGCCGCCCGGCTTTCCGGCACCACGGGCTCCTTTTTCTTCTTTTCGGCAGCCTTCGCGGCCTCTTTCTTGGGTGCGTCGGCTTTGGCCGGCGTCTTGCTTGGTGGCGTGGCGGCGGCTTTTGGAGGTGGCGGCGGCGGTGGTGGCGGGTTGGCGAGGTTTTTCTGCTGCTCGCGCAGCGTTACGAGGTCGGTTTCAAGTTTCTTCTGCTCATCCGTGCTTAAGGGCCTGGCCTCTCGCGTGGGGCGCCTCTCGTAGACATTCGGGACCGCGTAAGGGGTGGCGGGCCGCGCGGGTGCGGACTCCGGCAGTCCGCCCATCTTTTCAGGCAGCGCATCGAACGTGGAGGTGCAACCCGAAAGGACGAGCAGCATCAGGCCGAAGACTGGAGCCGACAGGGATCGACGCGCGTTCAAGGTCATGAGCAGGTCAGGTTCACACTGCAATGCACAACAACATCAGTATCGATGAGGATGGCTTCGAACAGGTTTATGCCGAATAATATGACAAAACCAAGGACCAAAGTCCTCAAGACGAGACGCTCGGGCAGGAAGCGCATGGACGAGAAGACCACGGCTCCGGCACCGGCCGCGCCGCCAGCGCCGCCTCCGGCTGCGGCAGCCCCGCCGGCTGTTCCATCGCAGCCCTCGGTCGACATCGAGCGCTTCTCGCGGAACATCGCACGGATGGTCGAGGAAGGCGGCAAGGCGCTCGCCGCCTACTTAAGGCCGCGCGAAGACGGCACGATCAAGATCGAGCCGGCCGACGAAATCTCCGACATGGTGAAGACCTTCGGCCACGTGGCCGAATACTGGCTGTCCGATCCGCAGCGCGCGACCGAGGTCCAGACGACGCTGGGCAAGGCCTATCTCGAGCTTTGGGCGGCTGCCGCGAAGCGGCTGTCCGGCGAGAACGTTCCGCCGGTCATCGCGCCAGATCCGCGGGACAAGCGTTTTGCCGATCCGGAATGGTCATCGAACCAGTTCTACGACTTCATCAAGCAGGCCTATCTGCTCAGCACGCAATGGTCCGAGCGCCTGGTGAAGAACGCGCAGGATCTCGACCCGCATACCCGCCAGAAGGCCGAGTTCTACACCCGGCAGCTCGCGAATGCTGTCTCGCCGTCGAATTTCCTGCTGACCAATCCCGAGCTGATGCGCGACACGCTGAGCGAGAACGCCGAGAATCTGGTGCGCGGCATGAAGATGCTGGCCGAGGATATCGAGGCGGGCCAAGGCTATCTCAAGCTGCGCCAGTCGGACGCGTCGAAGTTCGCGGTCGGCAAGAACCTCGCCATGACGCCGGGCAAAGTGATCTACCAGAACGATCTGATGCAGCTCATCCAGTATTCGCCGGTGACAGAGAGCGTACTGAAGCGGCCGCTGCTGATCATCCCGCCCTGGATCAACAAGTTCTACATCCTCGACCTCAACCCGGAGAAATCATTCATCAAGTGGTGCGTCGATCAGGGCCTCACCGTTTTCGTGATCTCGTGGGTCAATCCCGACGCGCGCCAGGCCGCCAAGAGCTTCGAGGAATACATGCGCGAGGGGCCGCTCGAGGCCCTCGACGTGATCAAGGACGTGACCGGCGAGGAGTCCGTGCACACGATCGGCTATTGCGTCGGCGGCACCCTGATGGCGGTGACGCTCGCCTGGATGGCGGCGAAAGGCGACGCACGCATCGCCAGCGCGACCTTTTTCGCCGCGCAGGTCGACTTCACCTATGCGGGCGACCTGCTGGTCTTCGTCGACGAGGAGCAGCTCAAGACCATCGAGCGCAACATGGCCGAGCGCGGCTACCTCGAAGGCAAGAAGATGGCGACCGCCTTCAACATGCTGCGTTCGAACGATCTGATCTGGCCCTACGTGATCAGCAATTATCTCAAGGGCAAGCAGCCCTACCCGTTCGACCTGCTCTACTGGAATTCGGATTCGACGCGCATGCCGGCGGCGAACCATTCGTTCTATTTGCGCAATTGCTATCTCGACAACAAGTTGTCGAAGGGCCAGATGGTGATCGACAACGTCAAGCTCGATCTCGGGAAGATCACCATCCCGGTCTACAACCTCGCGACGCGCGAGGACCACATCGCGCCGGCGAAGTCGGCGTTCCTCGGATCGAAGTTCTTCGGCGGACCGGTGAAGTATGTGCTGGCCGGCTCCGGCCACATCGCGGGCGTGGTCAACCCGCCGGGCAAGAAGCAGAAATATCAGTATTGGACCGGCGACGATCCGATCGGCAGCCTCGACAAGTGGATCGAGAAGGCGACCGAGCATCCGGGCTCCTGGTGGCCGGACTGGATCGACTGGATCCGGAAGCAGGACGGCGCGACGGTGCCCGCGCGCCCGCCGGGCAGTGCTCAGTACACGCCGATCGAGGATGCGCCGGGCAGCTTTGTGAAGGTGCGGGACTAGCGCTTGATTTGCTTCAGAAAATCCCTCATATGACCATGGTCATGACCATGGTCATATGCGATGTCCAAGACTGTCAAAGCCTCTGAATTCAAGGCTAAGTGCCTCGCGCTTATGGACGAAGTTGCGCGCACGGGCGAGCATTTCGTCATCACAAAAAACGGTCAACCCATTGCGGAGCTGGGACCGCACAAGCCCAAAGCGAAGAATGCGCGTGGCATCTGGAAGGGCGACGTGGAGATCATCGGCGACATTATCTCGCCGATTGATGTCGAGTGGGACGCAATGAAGTGATCCTGCTCGATACGCACGCGGCCATCTGGTTCGCGACCGACAGCGATTTACTCGGCAAGACCAGTCGAGATCTTGCGGATCAAGCGCTGTTGGACGAACGATTGGTGGTCAGCGCGATCAGCTTCTGGGAGGTTGCGCTGCTCACCTCGAAGGGACGATTGCAGATTGGAAGGTCGCCCTCCGAACTGCGGCTGCGCCTGATTGATGCCGGCGTGACAGAATTGCCCGTGACCGGGCCAATTTCAATCCTGGCAGTTGAGCTGGAACACTTGCACGGCGACCCCGCGGACCGCTTTATCGCGGCAACCTCCGTCATACACGGCGCAACTCTGATGACGGCCGACGGCGAACTGCTGCGTTGGCCGCACAAAATCCAGCGTCAGGACGCCTCCAAGTAGGTCGTCGTCTAACTCGCCAGCTTGAACGGCTCGGTCATGCCGGTGCGGATCGGCTCGGTGGCCTCGCTCACCACCTTCTGCGTGAGCGCGGAGAGTTCCTTCATCTGCGCGGTGGCCGTTTCGAACTGGCGGCGCTGATGCGCGACCGCCGACCCAAGAATGTCCCCGATCGTCTTCGCCTCGCACATCTCGCGCGCGAGATCGAAGGCAAGGTTCGCGTTGGCGCGCGTGATCTCCATGATCTTGGCGCGATATTCGGCTTGGCCGCGGTTGGCGCAGGTAAACGCTTCTTCGAAGGCCCCGGTCGAATGTTCCATGATGCTCGCAACCTTCTCGTGTGCATCCTTGGCGCGGGCGACCGATTTCTCGAAAACGTCAATCAGCGAAGACGGAACTTCGGTCCGCAACGTGGTGACCGCTTCGGTTGCCTCTTCGACCACGTTGGCCGCGGCACGGCTGGCGCGTGAAGCTCTTGTCTGCATCGTCTCGTTCATCTGTCCTCCTCCTCTCGGCTGTGTAGAAAATTCAACGACGGCGCCCGTTTGCACGCCCGTCCTCCCGTTCGGCTTTGATTCAGCCTGCGATCAGGCCGCCTCGGCGATCGATCTCGCGCGCGGCTCTTCGACCCACGCGTCGCGTGCGAACCAGCGATGGCTCGCATTGCAATCCGGACAATACGCATCCGCAAAGAAAACCGGCGAGCAACTGAACTTGAGGCGGTCCGCCTCGATGCCCGTCTGAATCGTGTTCCCTGTCGCAGGACATTGAATAACAACGCTTCCCATCAAGAGCCTCCTCTTGGAAGTTTTCTTCTCGAGGTCCGACTGCCGATAAGCGTGATGCGCGCGGGATGTGAATCAGGTTTGTCCGTTGTGTGACGTTTTTCGGGCGATTCCATCGGCAGATGAAATCGCCCGAAACCAAACGAACCCACATTTTGAATGTGACGAATTCAACTCGATCCGTTAACGGACCGATGCAATTTCGGAAGCGCCTCTACTCCAGCCCTAGCATCAGCCGCATGTTCTGCACCGCGGCTCCGGACGCGCCCTTGCCGAGATTGTCGAGCCGCGCGACCAGCACCGCCTGACCGTACTTGTCGCTGCCGAACACATAGAGCTCGAGCATGTTGGTCTCGTTGAGCGCTTCGGGCTCAAGCTTGCCGCTCTTCGTCGTCTCGCTCTCGAACGGCATCACCTTCACGTAAGTGCAGCCTGCGTAGCGTTTGGCGAGCGCTGCGTGCAGGTCGGCCGCGCCCGGCTTGCCCGGCAGCGTGTCGAGATGCAGCGGTACCGACACCAGCATGCCTTGCCGATAATCGCCGACAGACGGAACGAAAATCGGCCGTCGCGTCAGCTTCGAATAGAGCTGCGTCTCCGGCAGATGTTTGTGCTCGAAGCCGAGACCGTAAAGCTCGAACGACGGCGCGGTGCCGCCTTCGAACTCGGCGATCATCGACTTGCCGCCGCCCGAATAGCCGCTCACCGCGTTGATGGTGACCGGATAATCCGCAGGCATGAGTCCGGCATCGACCAGCGGCCGGATCAGCGCGACCGCACCGGTCGGATAGCAGCCCGGATTGGACACCTTCTGCGCCGTGCGAATCTGGTCGGCCTGCTCGGCCGTCAGTTCGGGAAAGCCATAGACCCAGCCGGGCGCAACGCGATGCGCGGTCGATGCGTCGAGCACCTTCGGCTTCGCATTCCCCATGCTGTCCACGACAGCAACGGTTTCCTTCGCGGCGGCGTCCGGCAGGCAGAGGATGACAAGATCCACCGCCTCCATCAGCGCGCGCTTGGCGGCCGGATCCTTGCGCAACTCCGGCGCGATGCTCTTGATCGCCACATCGCTCTGCCCCTCCAGGCGCTGGAGGATCTGAAGTCCGGTCGTGCCGGCCTCGCCGTCGACGAAGACGGCGGGCTTCGTAGCGGAGACCTTGGCTTCGCCTTTCGGCGGCTTGGTGTCGGCGAGGGTCATGACGCGTTTCCTTGATCAATCTGAATATAGGGGAGCTCGGCCTATTTCGCCGCAACGGCGAGCGCGTGAGGCGTGATGCTTTGAGGATGGAGCGCTGGCCGCACCGCGTAATCGAGATGCGGGCGCATCGCGACCATCCGCTGGGCAATCGCTTGCGATGACGGGTCGTCCTGCGCGGCGAGCGCGGTTGCGATCGCCACATGATCCTCGTCGCCCTTGTGCTGGTTGAGCTTGAAGTTGCCTTCGATGGTCTCGACGGTCATTTCCACCGCGATGATCCCCTTGAGCAGCATCTCGCGCCGCTTCTCCGCCACCTTGTCGAGCAGCCACGGCTCTTTGCCGTCGATCCAGCCCTCGAACTTCGCGCTCAGCGCCTCGGTGTGCGCCTGCGTGTGCTCGCCGGGAATCACGCGCACGGGTCCGGAGAGGTGCACACTCTCATAAAGCCACGTCGGGACCTGCTCCTTGCTCGCGTACCAGTCGGGCGAGACGTACGCATCGTGACCCTGCACCGCCACGAGCCAGGTGCCGCCCTTCTCGGCGACCGCGCCAAGCGGATTGTTGCGCGCCACGTGGAATTCGAGCTTCGGCACCTTGCCGTCCTGCTCGACCACGCGGAACGGCAGATGCGCGCCGACCGGACGGCCTGCGTCGCACGCAATCACCACGCCGAACCCGCGCGCCGCCGCAAACGCGAGGCTCGCTGCGGGATGCACCTTGAAGGCTGGATGGACGTACATGGCTCGTCTCCGGTTGGAGCCACCGGAGATTAGCATCAGCGCGGGTTTTCAAGGGGTATGCCGCGGAGCCATCTCCGGCGGCATGGGGTTGATCAGATGCGATCGAACGCCAGTACCGCCCGGAAGGGGCGGCGGCGGCGGTTGGATATGGTCACGGTCTGATGCATTGGCGCGCCGCTATATCGTTTGACGCGCGGTCACGTCAAGCTTCGTTCTGTATCCTAGGTGTCGCGGGATTCTTGGGCTGCCGCGCGCAGGCGGATGAATGTCTCGTGATCGGCTTCCGCCGCATGCCGGCGCAGGTATTCCGCCATCGCTGCTGCGGTGGCCAGGTTCTGCGCGCGGTACCGCTCTTTCAGGTCGGAAAAGACCGTCTGGATGGCGTCGCTATCGATGATGCCGTGCATCGACATCACCTTCATGAGCAGGATGACCGTATCGGCGAGCGCGAGCTCACCGCCTGTCAGTGCGGATATTTCGTCGGAATCATCAGCCACCCCGTCCATCCCCACAAATCCCCACGTCTTGTTGTGCTGTACCCTCACGGTCATCCCACTGCCTATACGTAGCTCTCCGTAGGCGGATGGTTGTAAGCGCGATCAGCACGTATCGGAGGTTTGCAAAGCGAAAGGCCGCCCTTTCGGGCGGCCTTTCCAATCGTCGTCGCTCCGCCGATCAGATCGTTGGATTCCACGGCACCATAATCTCGCGATAGCCGTCGCCGCTCTTCTCAACGTAGGCGAGCGAGGGGAACGGATAGTGGAAGCCCTGCACCCGCATCCTCTCGGCCACCAGCATGTCGTAGACCTTGCGGCGCGTCGCTTCCGCCATCGCGGCGTCCTGGTCGTAGAACACATGCCAGCCCGGATTGCGCGCGTTCACCCACGGGACATGTGTGACGTCGCCCTGCACGAAGATCTTGTCGTTACCGGACGCGATGATGTGCGAGGTGTGCCCCGGCGTGTGGCCGGGCGTTGCGACCGCGGTGATGCCCGGCGCGATCTCCTTGCCCGCTTCGTACGGCGTAACCTTGCGGCCGATCGCATCGAAGACATTGCGCGCGCCGGCGAAGACGGCCTTCATGCGATCGCCGGTCGCGCGGCTCATCTCACCGTCGTCCATGAAGAACTTCCACTCCGCGGCGGGCACGAGGACCTCGGCATTCGGGTAGGCAAGCTTCTTGTCGGCCGTGATCAGACCGTTGATGTGATCGCCGTGGAAATGCGAGATGATCACCATGTCGACTGCGTTGCGGTCGATGCCCGCGGCCTTGAGGTTCGTCTGGACCTGGCCGGTGACGCCCTTGCTGCGCTCGTAGGCTGCCTCGCCGGTGCCGGTGTCGATCACGATCAGCTTGCCGGACGTGTTGACGACGATCGGGTTGTACGGCGTCGTCATCAGGTCCTTCGGATAGAACGCCGCTTCGAGCGCCTTGTTGAGATCGTCGCGCGTCTTGTTGGTGAGGTGGTTGTCTCCGAACTTGAAGGTGTTCGCGCCGTCGGTCACGACGGTCACCTCGATGCTGCCGACCTTGTACCGATAGAAGCCGGCATTCTGTTTACCGGCCAGCGGCGCGGCGGCTTGCGTGGCGTTGATCGGACAGAACGCCGCGGCGGCGCCGAGTCCGGCCACGGTCGAAAACAGATGGCGGCGAGTCAATTTGGTCATGGGCAGTCTCCCCTGTGGCGCCGCGATTCCAGTCGCGGCCATTGGCGCCCAGTGTAGCGCAACACGGTTTATTGTCGGGCCGTAGAAAGAAGGCCGCCATCGCTGGCGGCCTTCCGTCTGCCTTGTGCAATCCCGTTAGACCGTCGGGCTCCACGGCACCGGAACCTCGCGGTAACCGTCGCCGCTCTTCTCGACATGGGCCAGCGCGGGGAACGGGTAGTGGAAGCCCTGCACCATCATCTTCTCGGCCACCAGCATGTCGTAGGTCTTGCGGCGCGTTGCTTCCGCCGCTTGCGGGTCTTGATCGAACATCAGGTGGAAGCCCGGGTTGCGCACGAACAGCGGATTGTTGGTGACGTCGGACTGCACGAACACCTTGCCGTTGCCCTGCGCGATCACGAACGACATGTGGCCCGGCGTATGGCCATGGGTCGCAACCGACGTGATGCCGGGCGCCACTTCCTTGCCCGCCTCGTACTGCGTGACCTTGCGGCCGAGCGCGTCGAACACCTTGCGCAGACCAGCGAACACGCCCTTCATGCGGTCGGTGGTCTGCTTGGCCATCTCGGTGTCGTCCATGAAGTATTTCCACTCCGGTGCCGGCACCAGCACCTCGGCCTTCGGGAACGCAAGCTTGTTGTCCTTGTCGAGCAGCCCGTTGATGTGATCGCCGTGGAAGTGCGAGATGATCACGGTGTCGACCTGATCCGGATTGATGCCGGACGCCTTCAGATTGGAATGAAACTGGCCAGCGGCGCCCTTGGTGCGCTCGAAATTCGCTTCGCTGGTGCCGGTGTCGATGATCACGAGCTTGGAGCCGGTGTTCACCACGATCGGCGAATACGGAACCACCATCTGGTCCTTTTCGCCGTAGAGCGCGGCCCAGGCAGCGTTCACCTCGTCGCGGTTCTTGTTGACGACGAAGGCGTCCGGGAAGCGGAAACGGTTGGCACCATCGGTGACGACGGTGACTTCGTGAGTGCCGACCTTGTAGCGATAGAAGCCGGCGTTCTGCTTGCCAATTGCAGGCGCCGCGGCCCGCGCGGGCATTGATGCGAGGGCGGGCGCGAGCGCCGCGGCCGCAGTACCAAGCAGCGCCGAGCGGCGCGTGAGCTGTGTCATTGCGTTTCTCCCCTGTTTCCGTCCCGTTCCAGGACGCCGGTTTGTTGATGCGTCATGCTATCCCGCCGCGCCCCGATGCGGAATGGGCTTCCGGCTTTCTGACTAACATCCGCGTGCGGCCGCAATTCCTTGGCCCACCGCACTTTTCAGCCCACGAAACTCACCCGAAGATCAGCTTGAAGCCCTTGGCGATCACATCGCCCATGGTCAGCAACACGGCGCACCAGACGAAGGCGGAGACCCAGTTCGCGATCTGGAAGCGCCAGAACGGCATCTCGAAGATGCCGGCGACGAGCGGCGCCGACGCGCGCAGCGGGCCGGAGAAGCGCGCGATGAAAATGCCCAGCGCGCCCCATTTCTTGATGAACGCCTCGCCCTTCGGGATCAGGTCCGGATACTTCGACAGCGGCCAGATGTGCTGCACGGTGTATTCGAGCTTGCGGCCGATCCAGTAGGAGAGCCAGTCGCCGAGCGCAGCCCCGGCCGAGCCCGCGACCCACACCGGCCAGAAGCTGATGTCGCCCGCGGCAACGAATGTCCCGACCAGCACAAGGATTCCCCAGGCGGGAACCAGCAGCGAAATGAACGCGAGCGACTCCATGAACGCGAGCGCGAACACGACCGGCGGCGCCCAGACCTGGTACGTGCGCACGAAGTCGGCGATCGGCTGAACGTAATCTTCGAACATTGCGCGGCGGAGCTCTCGTGCCGCACCGGCTTACCGGAGCGGCAACGTCGTGGCTAGCGCCCTGACGTGGCGCGCAATCCGGCCAGTTGCTACTGACCGTCGCGGGTCAGCGGCATCGAGGGATTGGGTCGCATCGCGTCCGTCGCAACGACCGGACGATGCTGCACTGTCGATCCCGCCTCGCCGAAGGTTTGCGGGGCAGAGGCCAGGCGGTCGCGCTTCTGGGGCGGGAAGAACAAAGTCGCAGCGATGATCCCGCCGACGATAAGCGTCGCTTTCACGCCATTGCGCATCTGAAATCTCCATGACTTGGACCGCGCTGGAGAGGTGCTAACGCCGGCAGCGCGTGGCCCGCGTGAAACAGCTCACGGACGGCAAAATCCGCTTCTGCGCGCCGGTTTCATTCGGCGGCGGGGTACCTAGATGATGTTTCCCGCCCCACGCGGAATTCACCGTCCGCCACCGCACTGCTCCCGTGGCATAGTCTGGGGCAATTGATTCGTTCCTGGCCCCCCGTGAGAGCCAATGGCAAAAACCGCAAAGAAAACAGCCGGTAGCGGCGATCTGTTCGACAGTTCTTCAACCGCCCGCCCCGCCCTCAAACCCGTGCGCGGAAAACCCGCGCCGGGCGATGCCGCCTATACGGCGCGCGACATCGAGGTGCTGGAGGGGCTCGAGCCGGTGCGCCGCCGCCCCGGCATGTACATCGGCGGCACCGACGAGAAGGCGCTGCATCACCTGTTCGCCGAGGTGATCGACAATGCGATGGACGAGGCGCTCGCCGGCCACGCCGACTGGATCGACGTGAGCGTGGCGGCCGACGGCTTCGTCACTGTGGTCGACAACGGGCGCGGCATGCCGGTCGATCCGCACCCCAAGTTCCCGAAAAAATCCGCGCTCGAAGTGATCATGTGCACGCTGCACGCGGGCGGCAAGTTCGATTCCGATGCCTACAACACCTCGGGCGGCTTGCACGGTGTCGGTGTGTCGGTGGTCAATGCGCTGTCCGAGCGCGTCGAGGTCGAGGTCGCGCGCGGCCA
>Ga0190275_10003778_pt1 | contig 10838 bp, 7 predicted proteins | sample Popmic550T_FD_133745 | JGI IMG/M metagenome (GOLD analysis project Ga0190275, IMG submission 133745) | Populus adjacent soil microbial communities from riparian zone of Yellowstone River, Montana, USA - 550 T | ecosystem: Environmental > Terrestrial > Soil > Riparian zone > Trees stand | place...
AAGTTTCCCGGAGCGAACACCGTTGAGGTCAGCGCTGCGTTGGAGGATGCCCTCGAAGGTCTGAAGCCTGGCCTCTCTGGTGTCGAGATCGACACATCCGTGTACCGCCCGGCGTCCTTCATCGAGTCCGCCGTCAACGACCTCGGCATCGCGGTGCTGGTGAGCCTGCTGCTGGCGCTCGCGCTCCTCGCCCTCTTCACACGGTCGTGGCGGATCACCCTGATCGGCATCGTGGTGATCGTGGTCTCGGCCTCCGCGGCCGCGCTGGTGATTGTGGCGGTCGGAGGAGTGCTGAATGTCGTCGTCTTCGCCGGCCTTGCTGTTGCCCTCAGCGTGGTAGCAGGAGACTTGGTGTCCGACCTGCACGCACTACGCCGCATGCGTCAATCGTTCCCACCCGACGCCGAAAGGACACCGGACATCGCGCAGTTGATGGCAGCTTCGCTGCGTCAGACGCGAGGCCCTGTCGGATTCGCTGCCTTAGTCATGGCTTTGGCTGCCGCGCCGGTACTGCTTCTCACCGGCGTGGATCGTGCATTCCTGGGATCGCTCGCGCTCGCATACCTACTTGCGATCGGTGTCTCGCTGCTGGTCGCGTGGTTGCTCATCCCAGCCCTCGGCACGCTGCTGCTTACGAAGGATTCGGTGAAGCGGTCCACGCCACGGCTGGCCAGCCAAACCTCGGACGTCCACGGCAGAGCTCTCGAGTGGAGTTCCGGCCGAACCCTTCCCGTCATTGCCGCCGCCGCAGCCGTGGTAATCGCAGGTGCATTCGTGGCACCGCTTGTTGCGGCGAACGCACCTGCGGCGCCCGCATTACAAAACCGCACGATACTCATCCAGTGGGATGGGCATGCCGGCACCTCCTTGGAGGAGATGTCGCGGGTGACTGCGAACGTGAGCAGCGAACTGCGTGACCTTCCCGGTGTAGCCGCGGTCGGTGGCCATGCCGGCAGGGCAATCACCTCCGACCAGGTCGTTGGCGTGAATTCTGCCGAATTGTGGGTCACGGTCGACGAGAACAGTGACTACGCGGTGGTCGCGGATGCCGTTCGCTCTGTCGCCGACGGCTACCCGGGTATGCGGAGCGACATCGGCGGCTATGCCGAGGAACGCATCACGGCTGAGCGGAGCCGGGTTCCCAGCGACTTCGTCGTGCGTGTGTACGGGGTGGACATGGATGTCTTGCGCGACCGGGCAGAGGAAGTCAGGACGATGCTCGAGGGCACCGACGGTCTGTCCGCTGCACGGCTGGACCTCCCCGCCGACCAGCCGATCGCCGAAATCGAGGTCGACCTGGCCGCAGCCCGCAACGCCGTCATCAAGCCAGGCGATGTGCGGCGAGCGGCGGCCGCCCTCCTCCAGGGCATCGAGGTGGGATACCTCTTCGAGCAGCAGAAGGTCTTCCAGGTGATTGTTGTCGGGGACCCAGCCGCTCGCCACAGCCTGACAAGCGTTGAAAACCTCCTCATCGACACACCGAACGGCACGCACGTCCGCCTGGGTGATATCGCAGAGGTCAGAGTCGTCCCCAACCAGACGGTTGTCGAGCACGTGGACACGTCCCGGTACATCGACGTTCTCGCGACCCGTGATGGGCGTTCGAGCAGCGACGTCGCTGCTGACGTGCGGGCAGGCCTGGCGGACATCGAGTTCCCCCTCGAGTACCATGCCCAGATTCCCAGCGCGGTCACGGCGCAAGACGAGGGCCAGCAGTGGACCTGGCTCGTCGGCCTTGTCGTCGCCCTGGGCATCTTGGTGCTGTTCCAGACCGCTGTCGCCAGCTGGCGAGTTGCTGCCGTCATGCTGCTCGCTCTGGCATTGCCGCTGGCCGGCGGCGCGCTCGGATCGTTGCTGGCAGGCGGGATGGGGTCACAGATCACCCTGGTCGGGTTCGCCGCGATCCTCGGGATTGCGACGAGGGACAGCATCCTCCTGGTGAGAACTGCGCAGATCAAGCAGATTTCAGCACTGCAGGCCGCGCGCGAGCGACTCTTCCCCACGCTCGGGACCAGCCTCATGACTGCACTGCTGCTGGCGCCCCTGGTTGTACTCGGTGGCGCCGTCGGGCGGGAGGTCCTCCTGCCGATCATGCTCGTGGTCTGGGGCGGACTACTGGCGTCGGCACTGATGACGCTGCTCGTCCTGCCAGCTGTTCTCAATAAATTCGGTATCGAGGGTCGCGATGACGCCATGGAACCGCAGCGGTTCTCTGGAACACCGGCTCGTGTTGATGGGTGGGATTGAAATGGAAAGGACGCAGTGGCGCATAAGGCGGACACTCCTGGCGGCCGCGATCGGAGTCGGGTGTATTGGAGGCGTGGCCGGATGCAGCCCTCCGCCTGCTGAGGCGACCCGGGTCAACTTCCCTGCGGTCATTGAGGCGATCGAGGGGCAAGACGTCGAGCGCATCACCGTGACGGAACGTGGAGCGGAGCGGCTTGGACTCGAGACGGTTTCGGTCGAAACTGGCCCAACCGGGTTGGTGATCCCGTATTCGTCGCTGTTGTACGACGCAAGCGGTCAAACCTGGGTGTACACGAATCCCGAGACGTTGGTCTACATACGGGAGCCCGTGACCGTCGACCGCATCGACGGCGACCAGGTACACCTGACAGACGGACCGGAACCGGGCACGTCCATCATCACTGTCGGTGCGGCAGAGCTCTTCGGCGCAGAACTCGACACGGAGAACTGACATGCGCAGGGTCATCGCCTTCAGCCTCAGGTTCAGGACGATGATCGTCGCATTCGCGTGCGGGATCATGTTGCTCGGAGCCAGCCAACTGGCGAGCGCACCCGTAGACGTCTTCCCTGAGTTCTCGCCCCCACGCGTCGAAATCCAGACTGCCAGCCTCGGGCTTACGGCCGAGGAAGTAGAGCAGCTTGTCACAGTTCCGCTGGAGGAGGCGCTCAACGGCGTGGAGGGCCTGGACCAGCTGCGGTCGAAATCCGTCTCGCAGCTCTCATCGATCCTCCTGATCTTCGAACCGGGCACCGACCTGCTCACCGCGCGCCAACTCGTTTCCGAGCGCCTGACCCAGGTCGCACCGACCCTTCCGTCGTGGTCGGCGCCTCCGCTGATGCTGCAGCCACTGTCCTCCACCAGCCGGGTGATGAAGATCGGGATGACATCCGAGTCGCGATCACTGATCGACCTGTCGATGCTGGCGCACTACAAGATCCGTGCCCATGTACTCGCTGTACCGGGTGTTGCGAATGTGGCCATCTGGGGCGCTCGCAAAGAAACGCTGCAGGTGCTCGTCAAGCCGGAGAACATGCAGGCGCACGGCGTCACGCTCGAGCAGGTGATGGAAGTCACCAACGACGCGCTCGACGCCGGCCTGCTCGCCTTCTCCGACGGCACGCTCGTCGGCACTGGCGGCTTCGTTGACACGCCGAACCAACGCATCGGAATCCAGCACGTGCTTCCGATCGAGACCGCCGAAGACCTTGCCGATGTCACCATCCAGGCCCGGGATGGGACACCGCTCCGCCTGAGCGATGTCGCCGATGTCGTCACCGGCTATAACCCGTTGATCGGCGACGCCGTCATCGACGGCGGCGAAGGCCTGATGCTGATCGTCGAGAAGCTCCCGTGGGGCAACACGCTGGAGGTGACCCGCGGCGTCGAGAAGGCAATGGAGGAGATCGCACCCGCGCTCGAGGGGGTTGATATCGATACGTCGATCTTCCGGCCCGCCACGTTCATCGAGCAGTCGCTCGAGAACCTCAGCCTTGCCCTGTTGCTCGGAATCCTCCTCGTGATCATGGTGCTGGGGGCGTTCCTGTTCCAATGGCGCACTGCCTTGATCAGCCTGATCGCCATACCGCTGTCGCTGGTCACCGCTGGACTGGTGATCCTCCTGAGCGGCAGCACCGTGAACACCATGATCCTGGCGGGATTGGTCATCGCCGTCGGCGTCGTCGTCGACGACGCGATCATCGACATCGAGAACATCATCCGCCGCCTCCGTCGTCACCGCGCAGAGGGAGGTACACAATCGACGGCCAGGGTTGTCCTCGACGCCTCGATGGAAGTTCGTAGTCCCATCGTATACGCGACACTGATCATCGTCGTCGCCGCCGTTCCCATCTTCTTCCTCGAGGGCCTCACCGGTGCCTTCTTCCGACCCCTGGCGACGTCGTACACCCTGGCTGTCTTCGCGTCCATGCTGGTGGCCCTGACGGTCACCCCAGCCCTGGCGCTCATCCTGTTGCGGAAAGCACCCCTGGACCCGAAGGAACCACCGCTCGTGCGGTTCCTCAAACGCCACTTCCACGCTGCCCTGGCCCGGATCATCGATCGGCCGTGGCCCAGCTATGCGGCCCTCGGTTCCGTGACTCTCTTGGGCCTGATTGTTGTTCCGCTCCTCGGTCAGTCACTGCTCCCCTCCTTTAAAGAGCGGGACTTCCTTATGCACTGGGTAACGCAACCGGGCACGTCGGTGACGGAGGAGGTTCGCATCAGCGAGGAGGCGTGCGACGAATTGCTGGAGGTTCCTGGCGTGCTCAACTGCGGAGCTCATATCGGACAGGCGCTTGCAGCAGACGAAGTCGTTGGCGTCAACTTCGGTGAAAACTGGATCAGCGTGGATCCGAAAGTGGACTACGACAAGACGCTCGCCGCTGTGCAGGAGGTCGTTGACGGGTATCCCGGCATCCACCGCGACGTACAGACCTACCTGAAAGAGAGAATCCGCGAAGTCCTGTCCGGAACGGGCGATGCAATAGTGGTCAGGATCTACGGTGACGACCTACAGGTGCTGCGAGACCTGGCCAAGGAGGTCGAAGGAGTGTTCGCCGGCATCGACGAAGCAGCCGAGGAGCACACGTCACTCCAGGTCGACATCCCGCAGATCGACGTCGAGGTCGACCTCACGAAGGCGAAGCAGTACGGACTCAAGCCGGGTGATGTCCGCCGCGCGGCGGCTGCGCTCGTGGCCAGCGAGGAGGTGGGCGACCTCTGGCGGGAAGGCAAGGTCTATGACGTGCGCGTCTGGAGTGCGCCCGAGACGAGGTCCGACCTTTCCAGCATCGAGGCGCTCCCGATCAACACTCCCGATGGAGGTTTCGTACGACTGGCCGACGTGGCGACGGTCAGCGTCAACGCGACTCCGGGTGTGATCGAGCGCGACAACAACTCTCGGCGAATCGACGTGAGCGCCAACGCCGAGACGGATCGAGACCTGGGAACTGTGGTCGCTCAACTCGAGGACGGACTCGCGGAGATTGAATTCCCGACGGGATACTCCGCGGAGGTACTGGGTGAGTTCGCCGAACGAGAGGCGGCCACCCAGAAACTGCTGCTTGCCGCAATAGCAGCTGTGTTGGTCATCTACCTCCTGTTGCAGGTATCGTTCGGCAGCTGGCGGTTGGCCACACTGATCATCCTGACGCTACCGGTAGCGCTGGTGGGTGGCGTGATTGCGGCGTTCATCACCGGCGGGGTGCTGTCGCTCGGATCGATCGTCGGGTTCCTGACCGTCATGGGGATTGCCGCGCGCAACGGCATCCTGCTGGTCACCCATTGCCAGCACCTCGAGAAGTACGAAGGCGAGAAGTTCGGGCCAGCTCTTGTCCTGCGGGGGGCCGGCGAACGCCTGGCTCCGATCCTCATGACAACCTTGGCGACCGGGCTGGCACTGGTGCCGCTGGTGGTGATGGGGAACATCCCGGGACACGAGATCGAGCATCCGATGGCCGTGGTCATCCTGGGTGGCCTGGTCACGTCGACCCTGCTCAACCTGTTCGTCGTACCCCCGCTTTACCTGTGGCTGGGTCGGCGGAAGCCACTCGTAACGCCACTAAGTCCCAGCGAGGAGCGCGAACCGGCGACCGTGGCCTGACACCGGTGGTCGAGCCTGTCGAGACCCGCGAGTACGACAGGCCGATCACCGGGGGATTCAGCCACCGAGGCGCTCGTCCAGCTCTCGTACGACATCCCACGCGCCCTCTTCAGAGTTGCTGAGCACTACGACGTCTAGTGCGGGCTCCAGGTAGTAGCGCAGGATGCCGCTGGCCCCGGCGTTGACGCCGTCCTTGTGGTACGAGCGGACGGAGCCATCCTCTTCCAGGTCGAACTCCAGCCCGAAGCCGTACATGGTGACGTCATCGACCTGGACCTGTGGAATGAAGAACTCCTCGGTCCACTCGGCATTCAGCAGTTCGCCGTTGCGCACAGCTTGCTGGAACCGGACCAGGTCGCCCGCGGTTGCGTGCGCGCCCGAATCCGGTGATCCGATCGGCGGCGAGCTGAACAGATTCTGTACCCACAGGCCGGCGTCGTTGCGGTCCCAGCCTTCCGCCACCCGGGGAGCCGCATCGCGGCGATCATAGAAACCGGAGTGCTTCATCGCTGCCCGGGTGAAGATTTCGTCGTACACGTACTGGCGGTACGGCACGCCGGTGACCTTTTCCAGCGCCAGCCCGGCCAGGATGTAGCCGGCATCCGAGTAGGAGGGGTCGACACCGGGCGCGGCGAGCGGCTCCTTGTGGGCGAACAGAGGAAGATAATCCGCCGTGTTGATGAGCGAGTAGGTGGGGGTTCTCGCCCACAGCTCGGCATAGCTCTGATCGGTTTCGTCGTCGGCGATATCCGCAATGCCGCTGGTGTGCGTCAGCAGGTGCAGCAACGTGACGCCCGGGTCGATCTGCGACCCGTCGAGGTCGACGTAATGGTGGATCGAGGTCTCGAGATCGAGCGCGCCCGCCTCGACCTGCTGCAGGACGGCAACGCTCGTGAACAGCTTCGTGATGGAGGCGGTGTCGAAGCGGGTCTCCATGGCATTCGGGATGCCCCACCGCTGCGTGGCGAGGCCGCTCGCCGCCTCAAAGACCGTCGTGTTCCCCTTCCGCACCAGTACGACACCGGAAAACTCCGTGTCGGCGAGAAAGTCGGTCAGCCCAGTTGTATCCACTGCACCAGTTTAGGAGCGGGCTACGGTCGGCCCGTGAATCGGTCCATCGAGCGGTACACCCCGAACCCTCCGGCGACGGCATCCCATACGGGCAGCGGGAGGATCCCCCGAAGCGCCTTGGAGAGGCTCACCGTCCACGGCAGCATCAGCAGCGGCGTGCCGGCCAGCATCGCCCGCCACACCCGGTCGACGACGTACTCGGGCGACATCTTGGGGGTGAGGAGCGGGGCAGTGACCCCGCTGAACATGCCGGTCGTGATGTAGCTCGGAGCGACCGTGGTCACCTTCACGTTGCCGTGGTCCTGCTGCTTCAGCTCGAGGCGCAGCGAATCGCTCCAGCCCATCAGGGCAGCCTTTGAGCCTGCGTACACGCTCATTTTGGGGTTCGACAGCGTCCCGGCGGCGGATGCGATGTTCACGATACGAGCCTCACGGTAGGCGTTGTGGATCATCGCCGGCAGGAACTCACGAGTGATGTACATCGGCGCCAGGGCGTTGATCTGCATGGTCGGCCGGGTGTCGTCGCCGTTGTCGTGGTCCCAGAAATACTTGCCGCGGATGATGCCGGCGTTGTTGATGACGATGTCCGGGTCGCCGACCTCCGTGCGCACGCGTTGCGCCGTCTGCGCGATGGCTCCGAGGTCGGAGATGTCGACGACGTACGGCGCGACGCGAGTGCCCTCACCCGCCCGTTCACTCAGCTCGGCCGCGGTCGTGGTCAGTGCACCGGCATCCTTGTCCCACAGGATCACCGCTTTCGCGCCTTCGGCAACCGCGCGCTCGGCGTAGAGGCGCCCCATGCCCATTGCCGCTCCGGTAATCAGCACGCGGGCTCCTGCAACGGTTCGAGTCATGGATCAATTGTCGCAAGAGATGCCGGATGCTTTGACAGGCACCGGTCCGGCCTCCGCGATACTGAAGGGATGGACGACGCCACCCTGCCCCTTCCTTCCGGTTCGGTGCTGCTTCGACGGGCGAGGCTGGCGGATCTATCTGTGATCGTCGAACTCCTTGCCGATGACCCGGTCAGCGCTTCCCGTGGCGATACTGCACGTGCCGAGGACAGGCCATCGTACGAGCGGGCGTTCGCAGCGATAGATGCCGATCCCGCCCAAACGCTGCTCGTCGCAACATCCGTTGACGGGGAGATTCTTGGCACGATGCAACTCACGGTCATCCCGGGACTTGCTCGGGTCGGGTCGTCTCGGTTGCAGATCGAAGCGGTGCGTGTTCGCTCGGACCAGCGCAGTCGGGGAATCGGCGGGGCAATGATTCGGTGGGCAATGGAAAGTGCGCCGACCCTGGGAGCACAGCTCGTGCAGCTCACCTCCGATTCGGCACGTGTTGATGCTCACCGGTTCTATGAGCGGCTTGGCTTCACGGCCTCACATGTGGGCTTCAAGTACACGGTGCCGCGGGAATCTCAGGCAAAAGACCTCCCACAGCAGGAAATTTCTACCTAGTAAGCCCTATAGCGCCGCGGTACCCCTGATTTTCCTCTTGACGTCATCGCCCCGGACGCCGCTTCAGGCCAGAACACCGCCGTACACGTGGTCGATCATCAGCGCTGTGAGGTCGACCTCAGGAAACGTGCGAGTCATCGTACTTATATCCGTACGCTGTACGGCATTAGGTGTGCAGGAAGGTTTCTCATGAACATCACCGCTTCAGCCATATCCCTCAACGTCGCGAACGCCGCCCGCTCGGCCGCCTTTCTGCGGGAGCACTTCGGCTTCGACATCGAGATGGAAGCGGAGGGCTTCGTCTCCCTGCAACGCCCGGATGTCGGCTTCAACGTGATCTTCCTCGACGTCGGTCTCAGCACCTTCAAGCCCGCCTCTCATGCCGGCCCGGCCGGCGACGGCTTGCTGCTTGCCTTCGTTGTCGACGACATCGACACCGAATGGCTCCGGCTGCAGCAGGCAGGCGTGAGCATCGCGACCCCGATCGAGACCGAGCCCTGGGGTGAGCGGTACTTTCAGGTGCTCGACCCGAACGGCGTGATCATCCAGCTGGTCCAGTGGGTCGACCAGAACGAAGACGCCGGCTCTTCCTCCTCAGGGGCGGATCACAGCTGAGCCAGTGCAACGATCTCCGCGGCGACCCGACCCGGATCGACCACCATGTGGAGGTGGCCACCAACCACGGTTGAGACGGGCCAGCCCTGCGCTCGAGCACGCTCACGTTCTGGTGCGTATGTGTCACCGAACGCCAGGTAGCCGGCCGGCGTCGACGTCCAACCGGCTCTGACCTCGATGCCGTCGCGCAGGTAGCTGAGAGGCAGCCTCGGCTGTGCCGCCTCGATGCGCGACCGAGTCGCCGGATCCGGGAACAAGGAGTCCACATCAGCGGGATCGAACCAGCTGGACCACGGGGGCAGCGTGCCGGGCTCGTCCACCAGGGGCTCCAGCGCCGCGAGCTGTTCTGGGGTGCCGAGCTGCTGGCGTCCGGCATCCACCGGTATCACGGCATCGACGAACACGACGCCGACCACGTTTCTCTCGGCGATGAGCGCCGGAACGAAGTTCCCCGCATTCGAGTGCGGTACCAGCAGCACAGGCCGCCGCGAAGGTACCGCGCCGAGATATGCCGCCAGAGCGTCCGCGGCCGTTCGAGGCGCGGGCTCGGATGCGTGTGGTGCGACCGTCACGTCCCACCCCCGGTCGGTCAACCGGTGCGCCACCGGTTCCCATGCCGCGGGTCCCAGGAGCGCGCTGGCCATGAGCACCAGAAGAGGATCCTGCGGGCGGCCCCTTTCCGCGATTGTTTGGGCAGCGTCGTGCGGCGGAACACGGTTGTCATCGTTGAACTCACCATCACGCACACGGTCACAGTAGCCATTGCGCCGGTCATCCGGGAACCCGTGGCTGACGAACAGGTGCGGGAGGAGTATGAAGAAGATCACGAAGAGAATCGAGGTACTCATGAGACTGCACTCCACATCCTTCAACGCCGGGGAAGAGATCCCGCAGCGATACGGCAAGAGGGCGGAGAACGTGTCGCCGCACCTGGTTTGGGATGGGCCACCGACCGAGACCCGGTCCTTTGCCTTGACCGTCATCGATCACCATCCGGTGGCGAACGAGTACGTCCACTGGATAGTCGTCGACATACCCGCATCCGTCACAGAACTGGACGAGGACGCCGCTCGCCGGGGCCTTCCGAGCGGGGCGCGGGAGGTGCACGCATACGAAGGCCCGTTCCCGCCATCCGGAACGCATGAGTACGACTTCATGCTCTACGCGCTCGACAGTGAGAAGACCGACATCAACTCGAGTGCCGATGAGGATGCCTTCCTCCGCGCCACCGAGGGGCACGTGCTCGCATCAGCTCAGTTGCTCGCGAACTTCACCAGGCAGGAGTGAGCCGCCCTCGCCCGCTCCCCTTATCCTGATCCCGTGACTGAACGAGAAACACCTCCCGGACGACGCGGCGAAACGATCCCGGACAGTCGAGGGCGCACGGGATTGCACCTCACGGGGATGGGGCTCGAGCGGAATCCCAACGTCGCCGTCAGCCGGGTGGAAGTCACCTCCGAGGGCTGGCATGTGCTGCGCCGCACGACCTTCAACTACCGGCTACAGAACGGGCAACAAGTCACGCAGCAGCGGGAGACCTACGACCGCGGTAACGGCGCCACGATCCTGGTTTACGACCCGGATCGTCGGACTGTCCTCCTGACTCGCCAGTTTCGATATCCCGCCTACGTCAACGACCACCCCGACGGCATGCTCATCGAAACAGCGGCAGGGTTGCTGGATGGTGATGCTCCGGATGTTGCGATCCGGCGAGAAGCCAGCGAAGAGCTGGGCGTCACTCTCGGTGAGCTGCAACACGTCTTCGACCTTTACATGAGCCCGGGATCCGTGACCGAGCGGGTCCACTTCTATGCCGCCCAGTACACCGCCGCCGCGCAGA
>Ga0190275_10003779_pt1 | contig 10838 bp, 8 predicted proteins | sample Popmic550T_FD_133745 | JGI IMG/M metagenome (GOLD analysis project Ga0190275, IMG submission 133745) | Populus adjacent soil microbial communities from riparian zone of Yellowstone River, Montana, USA - 550 T | ecosystem: Environmental > Terrestrial > Soil > Riparian zone > Trees stand | place...
CCCGGGCCTGCTGCGGGTGATCGGCGGCCACAAGCCCGACCTCGCGATCGTCGACGTGCGCCTGCCGCCCACCTTCACCGACGAGGGCGTGCGCGCCGCGATCGAGGCGCGCGAGCGCCATCCGGACGTCGGCATCCTGATCCTGTCGCAGTACATCGAGCCCGTCTATACGGGCGAGCTGCTGGCGACCGGCGAGGGCGGGATCGGCTACCTGCTCAAGGAGCGCGTGGGCGACATCCCGGCCTTCCTCGACGCCCTGCGCCGGGTCGCCGGGGGCGGGACGGCGCTGGACCGCGAGGTCGTCGCCGAGCTGATGCGCAGCCGCGGCCGCGACGCCGAGGGTCCGCTGTCCGCGCTGACCGCCCGCGAGCACGAGGTGCTCGGCCTGATGGCCGAGGGCCGCACCAACGCGGCGATCGCCCGCGCGCTCGTCGTGACCCCGGGCGCGGTAGAGAAGCACATCTCGAACATCTTCTCGAAGCTCGACCTCGCCGCAACCGACGACGACCACCGCCGGGTGCTCGCCGTCGTGACGTTCCTGCGCGCGACCGGCTGAGCTCTGCTTCAACCGCCGGGGTGCGCGGTGCGTACAACGGCGCATGTGGGGTCTCCGCCGCGCCGCCGCACTGCTCGCCGTCACGACGCTCGTCGCCGCGGGGTGCGGCGAGAGCGACAGCGCCGCGCCGGCGAAGGACAGCAGCGGGAAGGCGACGAGCACGCCCGCGAAGAAGCAGTCCGGGCCGAGCGGCTACTGACCGCGCCCGACGATGCGCGTGAGCTCGACGCGCGAGCGGACCCCGAGCTTCCCGTAGACGTTGCGCAGGTGCGCCTCGATCGTCCGCGCGCTGAGGACGAGCTGCTCGGCGACCTCCCGGTTCGTGCGGCCGGCGGCCACCAGCGCCGCGATCTCCCGCTCGCGAGCGGTCAGCACGGCCAGCGGCCCCTCGGCCGGATCCCCCGCGGCCCGCAGGACGCGGTGACCGAGCCGCCGCAGCTCACGGACCGCCTCGTCGCGCCGCCGCAACGCGCCGAAGCCGTCGAGCGCCGCCTCCGCCGCGGCCAGCGCCTCGATCGCCGCCACACGGTCCCCGGCCACCGCCAGCGCGCGCCCCTCGGCAAGCCGTGCCCGCGCGTGCGCGAGCGGAGCGCCCTCCGCCGCAGCGACCGCCTCGCGAGCGGCGTCGAGCGCCGCGCCCGCGCGCTCACGGGCGAGGAGGACCGCCGAGCGGCCGATGCCGACGACCGCGCGCGCCCAGGGCGCCGCCGGCGCCGGCGTCTCGCTCGCGGCATCCAGATCACCGGCGACGAACGGCGCCAGGGCCGCTTCGGCCGCGTCCACGTCACCCGCGGCGAGCTGGGCTTCGGCGAGGTCGGCCGCCGCGACGGAGCGCTCGACGGGCAACACGGCGGACAGGGCCGGGCCGCCGAAGGCGTCGAGCATCACGGTGACCGCGCGCTCGGGGTTGCCGGCGGCGGTGAGGGCGGCGCCGAGGCACCAGCCGGGTTGGCCCGCCGCGTGGAAGTCGGGGCGGATCCCGCTCGCGGCGGCCTCCTCGGCGTGCTGGAGCGCGGCGCTGACGTCGCCGGCCGCGAGCCGCGCGGCGGAGAGCGCGCAGCGCGCCCACAGGAGCAGCGGCGGGTTGCCGGCCAGGCGGGCGAGCTCGAGTCCCTGTTCGGCCGCGGCGCCGGCGTCGGCCGGGCGGCCGAGCTCGATCAGCGTCGCGACCCGCTCGATGGTCAGCTGCACCCGGACGTTCTCGCGGCCCGTCTCGAGCGCCGTCGCGGCGCCGCGCTCGAGGTCGGCGAGCGACTGCTCGAATTGGCCCAGGCACCGGCGGGAGCGGCCGAGCATCCAGAACGCGGGGAGCCGCGTGGCGAGCTGGTCGGGACGGAGGCGCTCGAGCGCCGCGGCGGCCGCCTCGACGGGCTCGGGCCCCTCGCCGTCCGACACGCGCGCGAGCGCGCCGGCGGCGAGCGCCGCGGTCTCGAACACGGGGTCGCCGATCGCGCGGGCGTCGGCGGCGGCGTCGGAGGTCTGGTCGCGCGCGTCGGTCAGGTCGCCGCTCATCAGCGCGGTCAGGGCGAGCGCGAGCCGCAGGCGGATGCGGTCCGGTGACGCCTGGGCCGGCAGCTCGCCCAGCGCCACCTGCAGGCGCCGCCGCGCCTCCGGGGTCCGCCCCAGCCACCACTCCGCGTTCGCGATCGCGACGGTGAGCGCCAGCCGGTCGGTGGGGGCGGCGGTCCGCAGCGCCCCGAGCAGCGTCTCGCGAGCGCCGGCGGCGTCGCCGGCCGCGGCCTGCGCATCCGCGAGCCTGGCCTCGATCGCGGTCCGCTCGGCGGCGCCGTCGGGGAGCAGGCGCAGGGCCGCGGCATGGAAGCGCGCCGCGGTCGCCGGGGCGGGTGACTGCAGCTCCCGGGCGGCCACGCCGAGCAACGCGATCGCCGCCTGATCCGCACGGCTCGCGGCCTGCTCGACGTGGTGCGCGCGCTCCACCGGGCCGGCACCCCGGCGCTCGAGCGCGACCGCCGCGCGGGCGTGCGCGCCGAGCCGCCACCCTCCGGGCGCGGCCTCGTAGACGGCGTGGCGAACCACCGGGTGGCGGAACGCGAAGCGCCGCGGCGCGCCGCCGGGACGCACCAGCTCCCGCTCGAGCAGCTCGTCGAGCGCCGCCAGCGCGGCCGGCTCGGCGAGCTCTGCGACCTCCGCGGCGACGGCCGGCCCGAACGGATCCCCGATCACCGCCGCCGCGTCGAGCAACCGGCGAGCATCGGGTGTGAGACCGCGAAGCTCCGCGGCCAGCGCCGCCGCGACCGCGGGCGGAACGGAATCCGCGCCCGCGCCGGGCGGGACGGAGCCAGCGGCACGGGGAGCGACGCAGCCGCGGCCGCCAGGGCGCGCGGGGTCCCCTCCGCGGGCCAGCTGCTCGAGGTAGAACGGGTTGCCTCCGCTGTCGCCGTAGACCGCGTCCGCTCGCGCCCCGACCAGCTCGCGCGCCTCCGCCTCGTTCAGCGGCCCGAGGCGCAGCCGGGTCCCCGGCGCGGTCGCGAGCGCCGGCGGAAGCTGCCCGGCGCGTGCCGCGACCGCCAGCAGGACCGGCCCCGCGGGCGCCCGGTGGACGAGCGCGGCGAGGACGTCGAGGGAGGCGGGATCGGCCCAGTGGACGTCGTCGAGGCAGACCACCAACGGGCGCGTCGCCGCGAGCCGCTCGAGCAGGTCGCGCAGGGCGCGGTGGGTGCGGTGGCGGTCCGAACTCGCGGGGTCGGCGACGCCGAGCGCCGGCAGCACCCGCGCCAGCGCCGCGGCGTCCGCCAGCCCCAGCCGTGCCACCCACCGCTCCCCCGCCTCGGCCAGGTGACGGTCGAGCGCCTCCGACCACAGCGCGTAGGGCAGGTCCGCCTCGTACTCCGAAGCGCGCGCCTCCAGGACCGTGCAGCCCTCGGCCGCCGCGACGTGGCCGAGCAGCCGCGACTTGCCGATCCCCGCCTCGCCCTCGACCACGAGCAGCCCGGCCGCGCCGGCGCGCAGCGAGGCGAGCGCGGCGTCGATCGCCTCGCGCTCCCGCGCACGTCCGATCAAGGGCTGGTCCACTGACCCTCGATTCTCGCCGGTTAGGTGGATCCACCGATGCCGGGCCCACGGCACCGCGAGACACTGCCACCCATGCAGACCGAACCCATCCACCCCGCCGTCCGGGTCGGCCATGTGCACCTCCGGGTCGCCGACCTCGACCGCTCGATCGCCTTCTACGGCGACGCGCTCGGGCTCGGCGTGACCGCGGACGGCCGCGCGGTCGGGCTCGACGCCGCGTTCCTCGCGGCCGGCGACTACCACCACCACATCGGCCTGAACACCTGGGAGAGCGCCGGCGCCTCGCCGCCGCCGCCCGGGCACACCGGCCTCTACCACGTGGCGTTCGTCTACCCCGACCGCCACGAGCTCGGCAAGGCCGTGCAGCGGCTGCTCGACCACGGCGTCGAGGTCGGCCACGGCACCGACCACGGCGGCACCGTCTCCGTCTACCTCGACGACCCTGACGGCAACGGCGTCGAGCTCTACTACGACCGCCCCCGCCACGACTGGTTCGACGCCGACGGCCGCCCCGTGCTGAAGAACGACCGCTTCGACTTCCGCGACCTCCTCCCCAGCCGGACCGAAGGCTGACACCCGTCTCCACCGGCGCGCGCGGGCCGATCTCCGTCTGGGGAGTCAGCGCGCGCGCCCAGCCCGACCCCCGCAGCACCCTCCCCCTCCCCATCCCAAGGAGTCCCCCATGTCCCGCAAGAGCATCGGCGCCGCCCTGGCGGTCGCCGCCCTGGCGCTGGCCGGCACCGCCTCCGCCGACACCGCCGGCAAGCCCCAGCACGGCCAGCACGACCGCACGATCCGGCTCGTCGAGGCCGGCAAGGAGCTGCAGCCCACGTTCGTCGACACCGGCAAGCCCGGTCCCTCAGCCGGTGACCTCGCGATCCACAGCGACGCCGTCCTGCGCGAGGACGCCAGCCAGGCCGGGACGTTCCGCCAGGTCTGTGCGCTCACCGACCTCGTCGGCGGCCCGTTCACGAGCACCTTCGAGTGCACCGGCTCGATCACGCTGAAGGACGGCACGATCGCGATGGAGGGCCCCTTCACGCCCTCCCAGCCCGAGTCCGTCGCCGCCGTCACCGGCGGGACCGGCCGCTACCGCACCGCACAGGGCGAGATCGTCGTCCGCGCCGGGGCCGACGAGATCCTCGTCAAGCTCATCCGTTAGCGGGCGGATCGGGCGGGCGCGGTCACGCGCGCCCGCCCGGATGCCGATACGGACCGGATGGACTCCGGAGCGACGAGAACAGGACAGCACAAGGCGCGCAACGGCGCGCTGCTGTTCGGCGCCGCCTCGCTCGTCACCCTGCTCGGCCTCGTGCTGCCGCACCAGACCCAGGTCGACGAGGACGGCCTCGTCATCGTGGTCGCCGGCTCGTCCGCCCTCGCGCTGGTGCTGATCGTGGCCGGCTCCCGGCTCAACGACATCGGCTACAGCGTGGTGATCGGCCTCGGCACCGTCCTGATCTCCCTCGCGGCGCTCTCCAACGGCGAGCGCAGCGGCGGCGCGGCGGGCTATGACGAGCTCTACTACCTCTGGGTCGTCTTCTACGCCGCGTACTACTTCGGCCGTCGCGTCCTCGCGCTGCAGATCCTGCTGATCGCCGTCTCCTACGGGACCACCCTCGCCGTGATCGACCCGGGCCCCATCGCGACCAGTCGCTGGCTCACGGTCATCGGCCTCGTCACGGGCGGCGCGATCGTGGTCCGCCTGCTCGCCGAGCACGTCGAGCAGCTGCTGGCCGAGCTCGACACGGCGGCCAGGACCGACCGCCTGACCGGGCTCGCCAACCGGCGCGCGCTCGAGGACGACTACGGGCGCGAGGCCGCGCGCGCGGCGCGGACGGGCGAGCCGATCGCGCTCGTCCTGATCGACCTCAACCGCTTCAAGGACATCAACGACGTCTACGGCCACGCGGCCGGCGACGCCGCGCTGATCGGCGTCGCCGGCTGCATGCGCAACGTGCTGCGGGCGACCGACGGCGCCGCCCGGATCGGCGGCGACGAGTTCGTCCTGCTGCTCCCCAACAGCGACGTGGACAGCGCGGCCGCCGTCGCCGAGCGGCTGAGCGAGTCGGCCTCCCAGCGCCACGGCGACGCCACGCCGGTGGGACTTTGCTTCGGCGTCGCGGTGTGCGAAGAGGGCCTCGAGAACCTCGACGATCTGATGCGCCGCGCCGACCAGGCGCTCTACACGAAGAAGCGGGCGCGCTACAGCGGCTCCTCCTCGAAGACGCCGCTCCGAACCCCGCTGGGTCGTCGCTGACCGATCGTCAGTTGCACGCCTCCCCCCGGTGGGAGAGGATGGCCCGGTGACGACACCCACCGAGCTGATCGAGCGGCTGATGGCCTTGACCGAGGTGGAGGAGTTCCTCGCGCTCGTGCACCCGGACGCCGAGTACCAGCCGCGGCCCGACGCGCCGGTCTACCACGGGCTCGACGAGATCAGGGAGTGGGCGGTCCACGAGGCGGCCGATCCCGCCCGGCCGCAGCCGCTGCCGGTGTCGGTCACCGAGACGGCCGACCGGGCCGTCATCCGCGGCCAGGTCAGGTACACCCGCGGCAGCGTCGAGCGGCGCCACAACGTGCTCGAGATCGCGGCCTGGGTCGTGACCGTCAGCGACGGGAAGCTGCACCGCGTCGAGGCCTTCTCGAGCTGGGGCGCGGCCGACGCCGCGGCGGATCTGGGGTCCGGCGGCGGAACGCGCGAGCACCGCCTCGGGCGCGGCCTGCAGCTGCTGCAGGGCCTGCGGCCGCGGCGCCTGGCGCTCGGCTAGGCGGATGCGGGCTCAAGCCCGCCGCTGTGCGGTCGACACCTGTCGTAGATGTCGATCTACGCGCGCCTGCGCTTCCTCCTCGCCCTTGTGGTCCTCGTCATCGGCGGCAGCGTCTGGCTGATCGCCGGGCAACAGCGCCAGGCGGTGATCGGCATGCAGGGCCAGCTGCGTGCCTCCAGCGACCTGCTGACCGCGATGCTCGACCAGGAGACCGGGCTGCGCGGCTACGCGCTGACCGGCGAGCGGGAGTTCCTCGAGCCCTACGAACGCGGGCAGCAGGACTTCGACCGGGCCGTGCGAGAGGCGCAGGCGGGCCGCGGCGCCGAGCGCGCGACCACGCGCCTCGTCGCCGACCTCACCGCCATTGCGCGCCAGTGGCAGGCCAACGCGCGGACCGCGGTCGACCAGGTCGAGCGCCGTGGCCCGAGGGCGATCAGCATCGATGACACGCACGCCCGCAAGGCGCTCATGGACCGCTTCCGCGTCGAGGGCGCCGCCCTGCGCGAGCACGTCGAGCAGCGCGCGCAGGACGACCTGGACGACGCTCGCTGGCTCGCCTTCGTCTTCGTCGTGATCTTCATCACGACCGTGCTCTCACTCGGGATGCTGGCGCTCGAGCGACAGGCGGCACGCGAGCGGGCGCGGGCCAAGCAGCGGCGCGAGTACGTCGAGGCGCTGCAGGGCGCGGTCGACGAGCCCGAGGCCAAGGAGCTCCTGCGCCGCCGCGCCGAGCGGCTGAGCACCGGCGCGCAGGCCGTGGTGCTCACCCGCAACGCCAGCGGCAACTCGCTCGAGGCGAGCACGGACCCCTCGGCCGTCGCCGGGCTGGCCGAGGCGCTGGTCGATGCGACGCCGCGCTCGTGCCTCGCGATCCGCCGCGCCGGCATCCACGAGCGCACCGCCGGCAGCGCGCCGCTGCAGACCTGCGAGCTGTGCAACCGCGAGAGCAGCGGCTCGCTCTGCGTCCCGTCCGTCGTCAGCGGCGAGGTCATCGGCTCGCTCCTCGTCCTCAGGCCCCGCTCGATCAAGCCCGCCGAGCGCGATCGGATCGTCGTGGCCGTCTCGCAGGCCGCCCCGATCCTCGCCAACCTCCGCAACCTCGCGATCGCCGAGCACCGCGCGGCCACCGACCCGCTGACCAAGCTCCCCAACGCCCGCTCCGTGCAGGAGGCGCTGATCCGGATGGTCGCGCAGGCGCAACGCGCCGGCACCCCGCTGTCTGCCGTCGTGATCGACCTCGACCGCTTCAAGGCGCTCAACGACCGCCACGGGCACCAGGCCGGTGACGAGGTGCTCGAGGTCTTCGGCGCGACGCTGCGCCGCGGCGTCCGCGCGAGTGACTTCGCCGGGCGCTGGGGCGGCGAGGAGTTCGTGGTGCTGCTGCACGACACCGACCTCGAGGGGGCGCTCCAGGCCGCCGAGACGATGCGCCGGAGCTTCGAGGGGCTGGAGGTCGCCGGCGTCACCGCCCACGTGACCGCGAGCCTGGGGGTTGCGGCGATCCCCGACCACGCCGCTGACGGCCCGGCGCTGCTCCGCGCGGCCGATCGGGCGCTCTACGCCGCCAAGACGGCCGGCCGCAACCGCGTCGCCGCCGCCCTCCTGGCGGAGGAGCGCGTCACGTGAGGACTATGCTGATTGCTCCGCTGTTCTCCTGCATGACGCGACTGTCGTGTGGAACCCCAGCGGGAATGGGAGGCAGCCGCAGTGGCCCGTGATGCGGAGCGCCCATCGGATGAGGCAGTTCAGCGGCTCTACGAGCTCTCCCTCGACATGCTCGGGACGTCGAAGGACGGCTACTTCACCGAGCTGAATCCGGCGTGGGAGCGCTGGCTCGGGTGGACCCGCGAGGAGCTGATGGCGGTGCCGTTCATCTCCTTCGTCCATCCCGACGACGTCGCGGCGACGGCCGGCCGCGCCCGCTCCCTCGCGGCCCCCGCCACCGACGCGGTCGTGACCCACGAGAACCGCTACCGCACGCGCAGCGGCGAATATCGCTGGCTCAACTGGACGACGGTCCCCGTCGAGGGCGTCCTCTACTTCGCGGCCAAGGACGTGACCGAGCGCAAGCTGCGCGAGAGCGAGGACGACGAGGCCGAGCGGCTGATCCGCCACTCCGAAGCGCTGCACCGGACGCTGACGTCGAACCTGCCCGACACCACGGTCTTCCTCCTCGACCACGAGCTGCGGATCCTCGTCGCCGACGGCGAGGCGATCCGCCGCCTCGGCTTCCTCGACGCGGAGATGTTCCGCGGCCGCCTGGTGTCCGAGCTCTACGCCGAGGTGCCCGACGACGTGCTGACGCTCTGCCTCGAGAACTACCGGGCGGCGCTGCACGGCGAGGGACGCACCTTCGAGTTCACCACCGGGGGCGTGACCTTCTCCGTCCAGGCCGTCCCCGTGCGCGCCGAGGACGGGACGATCGAATCCCTGCTCGTCGTCGCGCGCGACGTCACCGAGCGCACGCGCGCCGCGCAGCATCTCGCCCGCCGCGCCCGCCAGCAGAGCGCGGTCGCGGCGTTCGGCCGCTTCGCGCTGGAGAGCCACGACCTCCACGCACTGCTCACCGAGGCGGTGCGCACCGCGAGCGCGACGCTCGACGTCGACGTCGGCCGCGTCCTCGAGCTCGACGGGGCCGGCGAGCGCCTGACCCCGGTCGCAACGGTCGGCGTGCCGGAGAGCTCTCCCGAGGCGCACGCGCTGCCGCTCAGCCTGATCGACACGGCGAGCGCACTGCACACGCTGCGGAGCGGCGAGCCGACGATCACCGACGACCTGGCGGCCGAGACGCGGTTCACGCCGTCGCCGAGCCTGCTGAAGCTCGGCGTCGTCAGCAGCCTCAGCGTCGCGATCGAGGGCCACGACGAGCCGTTCGGTGTCCTCAACGTCAGCTCGCGCGAGCCCCGCGCCTTCACCGAGGACGAGGTCGCCTTCCTCTCCGCGATCGCAACCCTGATCATCATCGCCGTCGAGCGCGATCGCGGCGAGCAGCTGACGCGTCACGCGGCGCTGCACGATCCGCTCACGGGCTTGCCGAACCGCACCCTCGCGCTCGATCGGCTCGACCAGGCGCTGGCCCGCCGGCGCCGCGACCGCATCGACCTCGCGGTCTTCGTCCTCGACGTCGACGGCTTCAAGCTGATCAACGACTCCCTCGGCCACGCCGCCGGCGACGAGGTCCTGCTCGAGCTGGCGCCGCGGCTGAGCGCCGCGTTGCGGACCACCGACACCGTCGCGCGCCTCGGGGGCGACGAGTTCGTCGTCATCTGCCCCGACGTCGACGGGCCCCGCGGGGCGACCGACGTGGCCAAGCGGCTCGGAACCGCGGTCACGCGCCCGCTGCAGCTCAGCAGCGGCGAGCACTTCTTCACCGTCAGCATCGGCGGCACGCTGGCCGCGACGAAGGCCGACACGCCCGAGTCGCTCGTCGGTGACGCCGACGCGGCGATGTACCGGGCCAAGGCGCGCGGGCGCGGCGGCTACGAGCTCTTCGACGAGGCGATGCGCACCACCCTGCTGGCGCGCGTGCGCACCGAGACCGAGTTGCGGCGCGCGCTCACCCGCGATGAGCTCGTCGTCTACTACCAGCCCCTCATCGACCTCGCGACCGGCCGGCCGGTCTCCACCGAGGCGCTCGTCCGCTGGCAGCACCCCGAGCGCGGGCTGATCCCGCCGCTGGAGTTCATCCCGATCGCCGAGGAGACCGGCCTGATCGCGATGCTCGGCCTGCACGTGCTCGAGCACGCCTGCCGCCAGACCGCGGCGTGGCAGCGCGACATCGACCCGACGATGGGGGTGTCGGTCAACGTCTCCGGACGGCAGGCGCTCAACCCGCTCCTCCCCGCCCAGGTGGCCGCGATCGCCGAGCGCAGCGGGCTGCGCCCCGGGACGCTCGCGCTCGAGATCACCGAGACCGTGCTGATGGAGGAGGCCGACTCTCCCGCAACCGTGCTCGACTCGATGCAGGAGCACGGGCTGAGCCTCGTGCTCGACGACTTCGGCACCGGCTACTCGTCGCTCAGCCGCCTCAAGCGCTTCCCGCTCGACGTCCTCAAGATCGACCGCTCCTTCGTCGCCGGCGTCGACTGCAACATCGACGACCGCGCGATCGTCAAGGCGACGATCGACATGGCGCACGCCGTCGGGCTGACCGTCGTCGCCGAGGGCGTCGAGACGAGCGAGCAGGAGGACTGCCTGCGCGAGCTCGGCTGCGATCGCGCCCAGGGCTACCTGTACGCGCGGCCTCAGCCCGCGGCGGCGATCACCGAGATGCTCGGCGCGGCGCTGGCCTAGAGGGCGCCGCCGGCCACCGGCGGGGCGGTGGGGTCCTCGCCCTCGTCGCCGAGCTGCTCGCGCGCCAGGTACTCCTCGGCCAGCAGCGGGTTCTCACGCGCCCGCTCGACGACGCGCAGGAGGTCGGACATCGTCGCGATCTCCTCGATCTGCTCCTTGATGAACCACTGCATGAACTGCTCGGA
>Ga0190275_10003780_pt1 | contig 10833 bp, 11 predicted proteins | sample Popmic550T_FD_133745 | JGI IMG/M metagenome (GOLD analysis project Ga0190275, IMG submission 133745) | Populus adjacent soil microbial communities from riparian zone of Yellowstone River, Montana, USA - 550 T | ecosystem: Environmental > Terrestrial > Soil > Riparian zone > Trees stand | place...
ACCCCGACCCGGGCTGCCCCGACGGACCGCACCCGGCGCCGGTGGCCCTCCGCCGGCCCACCCGGCTGGTCGAGCTGCCGGTCGGCGCCACCGAGGACCGGGTGATCGGGTCACTGGACCTGCAGCAGGCGCTGGGGGCCGGGCAGGTCGTCTACCAGCCGGGCCTGCTGGCGGCCGCCCATCGCGGCATCCTCTACGTCGATGAGGTCAACCTGCTGCACGACCACCTGGTCGACCTGCTGCTGGATGCCGCCGCCATGGGCCGGTCGACGGTTGAACGGGAGGGCGTATCCATCGCGCATGCTGCCCGGTTTGTGCTGGTCGGCACGATGAACCCGGAGGAGGGCGAACTTCGCCCGCAGTTGCTCGACCGCTTCGGGCTCACCGTCGAGATCGCCGCGCCCCGTGACCCGGCCAGCCGGGTCGATGTGGTCCGCCGCCGGTTGGCCTATGACGCCGATCCAGAGGAGTTTGCCGCCGGGTACCAGGCCAGTGAGACGGCGCTGGCCGCACGCATCCGGAGTGCTCAGATAGGCCTGGACTCAGTGGTGCTGGGCGATGGCGCCCTGCAGAAGATCGCTGAAGTGTGCGCGGCCTTCGAAGTGGACGGCATGCGCGCGGATATCGTGACCGCCCGCGCCGCGGTGGCGCACGCCGCTTGGCACGGCCGGCGGTACGTCACCAGGGTCGACATCCGGGCGGCAGCCCGGCTGGCGCTGCCGCACCGTCGCCGGCGCAACCCATTCGATGCCCCTGGGCTGGACGAGGCTTTGCTGGACCAGTTGCTGGGTGACGATGACCCCGATGACGATCCTGACCAGCATCCGCAGGACCAGCGGCCGAACGAATCCCGTCCCGATGACTCGGACGGACCTGCCGACGCCGCCGACGGCGGGCTCGATGATCTGACGAACCAACCCCAGCAGCAACCGGAACCCGCCACGGCGTCGGACACCACGGAGCAATCGGCGGCCGAGCCGGAGCCTGGAGCGGGTTCACCGGAGTCGCCAACTGTCGGGCCGGCTCCGTCCCTGACCACCGCCAGCGCTGCAGAAGCCTTCCGCACCAGGCTGTTCACCGTCTCCGGGATCGGCGCCGGCGAACCCGGACGGCGGTCGAGAGCGATCACCTCTGCCGGCCGGACGGTCGGCGCCGAGCCATTGATCGGCGATTCCGGCTCGGTCCATCTGACCGCCACCGTCCGGGCGGCCGCGCCTCATCAGGTATTACGTGGGCGCACCGGGCCGGGGCTGCTCGTGAGGCATGACGACCTCCGGCTGGCGGTGAAACAGGGCAAAGAATCGAACCTGGTGTTGTTCTGCGTCGATGCCTCCGGATCGATGGCCGCGCGGCGCCGGATGGAGCAGGTGAAGACGGCCGTGCTGTCCCTGCTCACCGACGCCTACCAGCGGCGGGACAAGGTTGGTCTGGTCACCTTCCGCGGTGCGTCCGCCGAGCTCGCGCTGCCGCCGACGTCATCGGTGCTGGCCGCGGTTCGCCGGCTCGAGGTGCTGCCCGCCGGGGGCCGCACTCCGCTTGCCGAAGGTTTGCTCTGCGCAGCGGAAACCCTTCGGGTGGAACGCATTCGGGATCCGCGCCGCCGCCCCCTGCTCGTGCTGGTGACCGACGGCCGGGCCACCGCCGGCACCGACGCCCTGCACCGCTCGCAGCAGGCCGCAGCCTTGCTGGCCGCGTCCGGGGTGGCATCCCTGGTGCTTGATTGTGAGACCGGCCGGTTCCGGATGGGGTTGGCCGTCCGGTTGGCCGACATCCTGCGGGCCGACTACGCACCGGTCGGGGAGATCGGGGTGCAGGCGCTGACGTCCGCGGTGTCCGCGCACCGGTCCGCCAGCCGGGGCAGGGCCGCCTGATGCCGCAGGCCCAACCCGACGTCATCCCGGCCGATGGACTCACCACCAGGCAGCGCCGGAACCGGCCGCTGATCATGGTGCATACCGGTGACGGAAAGGGAAAGTCAACGGCCGCATTTGGTCTCGCACTGCGCGGCTGGAATCAGGGCTGGTCGGTCGGTGTCTTCCAGTTTGTCAAATCCGCGAAGTGGCGGATCGGTGAGCAGACCGCCCTGGAAACCTTGGCAGCCCTGCACACCGAGCACGGCACCGGCGGACCGATCGAATGGCACAAGATGGGTTCCGGCTGGTCGTGGACCCGCCGGCCCGGCGCCGAGGCCGACCATGCGGTTGAAGCGGCCGAGGGCTGGGCGGAGATCAAACGACGACTCGCCGCAGAAACCCACCGGCTCTATGTATTGGACGAGTTCACCTACCCCATCAACTGGGGCTGGGTCGACATCGAAGACGTGGTAACCACTCTCGCGCAGCGGCCGGGCCAGCAGCACGTCGTGATCACCGGCCGCCGGGCGGATCCGAAGCTCCTCGAGGTCGCAGATCTTGTCACCGAGATGCGGAAGGTCAAGCACCCGATGGACGCCGGGCAAAAGGGCCAACGGGGGATCGAATGGTGACGCAACTGCCCCGTGTGGTCATCGCCGCGCCCGCGTCCGGGCACGGAAAGACAACGGTGGCAACAGGTCTGATGGCCGCGCTGGGTAAGGTAGGGCACCGGGTTTCGGCGCACAAGATCGGTCCCGACTACATCGACCCCGGGTACCACGCGCTGGCCACCGGTCGGCCCGGGCGAAATCTCGACCCGCATCTGGTCGGCACCGATCTGCTGGTACCGCTGCTATTGCACGGCGCATCGACGCCAGTCCCGGCCGACATCGCGGTGGTCGAGGGGGTGATGGGCCTGTTCGACGGGGCCATCGGCAGAGACGGTTTTGCCTCGACGGCACACGTGGCCGGCCTGCTCGGCGCGCCCGTCATCCTGGTGGTGGACATCTCGGCGTCCTCCCGAACAGTGGCGGCAGTCGCGCATGGACTGGCCACCTTCGACCCGGCCGTGCAGATCGCCGGCGTCATCCTGAACAAGGCCGGGTCCGAGCGACATTCCACCGAGGTCAGCCAGGCGCTGGCGGCAATCGGTATGCCAGTGCTCGGGGTGCTGCACCGGGACGACGGAATCAGTGCGCCATCAAGGCATCTCGGGTTGGTTCCGGCCGCAGAACGGGGTGATGCCCGGCATGCCCTTGACCGGTTGGCCGGCCAGATCGCCGACCGCGTCGATCTTTCGGAGGTGGTCCGGATTGCTCGGACCGCCGCCGGCCTCGCCGAGCCGGCCTGGGATCCGGCCGCGGCAATGGCGGACCTGCTGCCGGAGCGAAGGCGCGGAGCAGCCGAACCGGTGGTTGCGATTGCCGGTGGCCGGGCCTTCACCTTCCGCTACCCGGAGACCGACGAATTACTACGCGCCGCCGGCTGCGAACCGGTGGTGTTCGACCCGGTCGAGGCAGACCGGCTGCCAACGGGTACCGCCGGGATCTACCTGGGTGGCGGCTTTCCGGAGGTGCACGCTGCCGGGTTGACCGGGAATGTGGCGATGCGGACGGCCCTGGCCGATGCCATCTCGGCCGGCATCCCGACCGTCGCCGAGTGCGCCGGGTTGCTCTACCTATCCCGCACCGTCGACGGGGCCGCTATGGTTGCCGCCATCGACGCGGAGGCAACCATGACGCCGCGGCTGACGCTCTCCTACCGCACCGCGATCGCACCGGCTGAGACCGTGCTGGCACCGGCCGGCTTCCGGGCCACCGGACACGAATTCCACCGCACGACGGTGTTGCCGGCCGCGGCCACCGGTCACCCGGGCTGGCTGCTGGACGGAGTTGCCGCGGGGTTCAGCGGCGATCCGGCCAGTACCGGCCGGCCCACCCTGCACGCGTCCTACCTGCACACCCATTGGGCCGGGCATCCGGTGCTGGCAGCCAGCTTTGCCGCGGCAGTCCATCATGCGGCGCGGCAACAACCGCGCCTACGTCCGGCCGGGCGGCCAGCTGCGCCGGCGAAAGCTGTTGCTGCACCTGCTGAACCGGTATCGCTCGGTTGTGACCTGCACCATCACGGCGACGCCGACATTGCCGGTCACCTGGTCGATTTCGCGGTCAATGTGCGCTTACCCGCCCCGCCGGCGTGGCTGGCCGAGGCAATCAACGCGACCACGGGGAACCTGGGCAGCTATCCGCGGCCCGGCGCCGCCATCGCCGCGGTCGCCACCCGGCACCAGCGACCGCTCGACCAGGTGTTGTTGACGGCCGGTGGGGCGGAGGCATTCACGCTGTTGGCCCGCGCGATCCAACCCCGCCAAGCGGTGGTGGTGCACCCGCAGTTCACCGAACCGGAGGCCGCGCTCCGGACGGCGGGACATGCTGTGCACCGGGTGCTGCTGGACCCCGCTAGCGGTTTTGCCCTGCAGTCGGCGGGGATTCCAGACGGCGCCGATCTCGTCGTCATCGGCAACCCGACAAACCCCACCGGAGTGCTGCACCCGGCCGCCCTGTTGCGCGGGCTGGTCAAACCTGGCCGGGTCCTGGTGGTCGATGAGGCATTTATCGATGCCGTCCCAGGGGAGGCGGAATCCCTTGCTGCACAGCGGATCCCTGGCCTGTTGGTGATCCGGTCGTTGACCAAGACCTGGGGCATCGCCGGACTCCGGGCGGGGTACGTGTTGGGCGACCCGGAGCTGATCGGGTTGCTCGCGGCGCAGCAGCCGCCCTGGTCGGTGTCCAGCCCGGCGCTGGCGGCCATTGAGGCGTGTAGCTCCGACCAGGCACGGCAGGAAGCCGAGGTCGCCACAGCCGGCATCGCCGCGCACCGCCGGATCCTGGTCGACGGGTTGGCCGACCTGGGACTACCCGTCGCCGGGTCACCGCGAACTCCATTCGTACTGGTCGACACGACCGCGTCGGTCCCGTCCGGACGACCGGCCGGATTCCTCCGAGAAGCATTGCGGGAGAACGGCTTCGCAGTGCGCCGCGGAGACACCTTCCCCGGACTCGGGCCCGGCTGGATCCGCATTGCGGTACGCGAACCGGCATCCACTCGGCGGTTGCTGCAGGCCATCGCCGCGATCACGGCGGTCGTCCATGCTTGTTGATCTCGATGTGACGGGCCGCCGGGTGCTGGTGGTGGGCGCCGGCGCGGCGGCGCTCGGCCGGATCGCCGCGCTGCGGGATGGCCGCGCCGTCGTCACCGTGGTGGCAGCAGAAGCGGTCGCGGCCATTGCCGATCTGGCCGAACGTGAGCTGCTGGTCTGGCGGCAACGGGCTCTCGAGGACACCGACTTCGACGACGCCTGGCTGGTGGTCGCCGCCACCGGTGACGGCAGTATCGACCAGGATGTTCGGGCGCGCGCGGATGCGCAGAACTTGTTGTGCGTCAGCACTTCTGCGTCGCCTACTGCCGGCGGTGGCAGCAACGGCCGAGTGGTGTTGGTCGGTGGTGGCCCGGGCGACCCCGGCCTGATCACGGTCGCGGGACTGGCCGCGGTCCGAAGCGCCGACGTGGTGATCACCGATCGGCTGGCTCCGCTTGCGGTGCTCGCCGACGTGAAACCGGGTGCGCAGGTGATCGATGTCGCCAAGATCCCCGGCGGTCGGACCACGCCGCAGGAGGAGATCAACCGGCTGCTCATCGAACACGCCACTGCCGGAAGGCTGGTGGTCCGGCTGAAGGGTGGCGACAATTTCGTCTTCGGCCGCGGCGGTGAGGAGTGGCGGGCCTGCGCGCTGGCCGGCGTGCCGGTGCAGGTCATTCCTGGGGTGAGTTCGGCCATTGCTGCCCCGGCGCTGGCCGGTATCCCGCTGACCCATCGGACGGCGAACCAGGGGTTCACCGTGATCACTGGCCATGTCCGCCCCGGGGACGACAGGTCGACCATTGACTACGCCGCCTTGGCACGGGCCGGAACGGCGCTGGTGGTGATGATGGGCGTCGGGACATTGGGTGCCATCGCCTGGGAATTGATCCGTCACGGAATGGATCCGGAAACACCAGCCGCCACTGTCGCTGACGGCAGCATGCCCAGCCAAAGAGTTGTGCGCTCAACGCTGCTGAACATCGACGAAGCCACTCACGCAGCGGGGATCCGGCCGCCGGCGGTCACCGTCATCGGGTCCGTGGCTGCCTTCGATGCCGAGAAACCGCCACGGTGGTCGTGGGAGTGACCAGGGTGGGTGGGCGGGTGCAAGTCCTGTATCTGGTCCGGCACGGCGAGTCCACCTGGAATGTCGAGCGTCGGGTGCAGGGCGGTCAATCCGCACCACCGCTGACCGAACTCGGCCGCAGCCAGGCGCGGGTCGCCGCAGCGATTCTGTCGGACCTACTGATTGATCGCGCGGGTCTGTTGGTCACCTCGGATCAGATCAGGGCAGTGCAGACTGCCCAGATCATCGGCGACGCCACCGGTTTGCGGCCGATCCTGACCCCGCTGCTACGGGAGCAGAGCTGGGGTGCACTGGAGGGATTGACCACGACCCGGGCGATGGCTGAGCTGACCGGTGTGGATCTCACCGATCCAAACCTTCGCTGGGCGGGCGGCGGTGAATCGACCAATGACGTGCTGGCCCGTGTGAAAGAGTTGCTCGAGTCGGATGTCGTCAGCGATTTGCCGGCGGACGCAGACGTCATCCTGGTGAGCCATGGCGACACCATCCGGGTCTTGGTGGCGCACCTGCTCGGCGAGGAACTGGTCGATGCGCCATGGCGGCAGTTCGAAAATGGCTCGGTCACTACTTTTCGAGCGACTCCTGTCCCCGGTTCGGCTGCCCGGTGGCGGCTCGTCGACGAACGGCCGGCGGATAAGGCCCGGGGTGCCGCAGCGCAACCATCACTCCGCGACTGATCCCTTCCTTGAAGAGCGTGGCCGGCCGGCCACGCAGGGTCGCTGCTCGCGGGCTGTCGTCGGCGTGGGTGAACTGGGTGACCGCGTCCCGGCGACCCAGGCTGATGTTCTGCCAGACATAGCGGAGTCGAAATGGTGTGGGCGTCCGGCCGGTCAGTTGGTCGGCGATGACGTCGGCAACATGCTGGCCCATCGGCAGGCTGGTTTGGCAGCACATCCTGGTGACCGCATCCCCCACCTGGGCGGCGGCTGCGTCACCGATGCCGTAGACATTGGGGTCGCTGACCGACCGAAGCGTCCTGTCGACGGCCATTCGGCCCCGCCCGTCGACGGTGAATCCAGCTGTGGCCGCCAACTCGCTCACCCGGAAACCCGCGGCCCAGACAATCACGTCCGCGGCGAGTTGCTCGCCGGTGCTCAGCAGTATTCGGCCGGGTTGCACCCCGTGCACCACCGTGCCTGACCTGACATCGATGCCGAGGCGATCGAAGGCTTGGTGGACGTGCTGTTGCGCGCGGTGGGAGAGCCAGTTTCCCGGGGCGACGTCATTGACGACCTGCACCCGCAGTGCCGGGTGGCTCTCGGCCAGTTCCGCGGTGGTCTCGATGCCGGTGAGTCCGCCGCCGACGACTGTCACCGTGCCGGCGCCGGCGGCGTCGAGCGCGGCGAGTTGGTTGCGCAAACGGATCGCGCTGCCGGCATCGGCGACGGAGTGCGCGTACTCGGCGACTCCCGGCACTGCGCTGACGTCCGCGCGGCTGCCGAGGGCGAATACGAGGGTGTCGTAATCAACTTCGACAGGGCTAGTCGCCTGGCTGGTCTGCACCTCGATCCGTTGTGCAGCAGCGTCGATGGACTGCACAGAACCGACGAGCAGAGTCACGCCGGTGCCGGCCAGCAGGCTGCGGATGGGGTATTCGCGCAGGGCCTGGCCGGCGGCGAGTTGGTGCAGCCGGATCCGCTCGACGAATCGGTCGCCGGAGTTGATCAGCGTGATCCGTACGTCGCTGGAATGCAGCCGCCGGGCGGCTCGACTGGCGGCGGCCAGACCTGCATATCCGGCCCCGAGGACGACGAGATGATGCGTCATACAGCTCCCCGTTTGGTGTTCGGCACCATCATCCGACGATCTCGGCCCTGCCGACAAACGATTCCATCCGCACCCGCACGAAAAGGTCGTCAATCTCGATGAAGGTGCGGCCGAGTTCGCGGCCACGCGCGTCGCCGACGTATCGAGTGGCGATCCTGGTGGTCCAGACGAGAAAGTCCTCGGGCCGTTCGACGAGTTCGGCCCGACCGGTGATGCTGACAAAGCCGAACGGTGCAATCTCGTCATCAACTGCGATGGCCACCCGGGGAACGCGGGCCAGATTGCGTGCCTTGACGCTCCGGCTGATTGTGCTGAAGACCAGGTCATCCTGATCAAGGGTGAACCACACCGGAACGACGTGCGGTCGGCTATCGCCGCCGACGGTCGCAACCTTGGCGGTCCGGGTGCCGTGCAGGAGAAAACGCCGGGACTCTGCCCAGTCCATTTCACGCACCGGGATTTCCTCTCGTCTCAATTACCAGCGAAAGCGGGACGGTTCCCAGTCGGCGAAGTCGTCGTCGAGGTAATACGGCACGACGGCCCGGCCGGGCGGGGTCACCTCGTCCAAACGCGCCAGGTCATTATCGGTGAGCTGCACCTCGAGCGCGCCCAGTTGATCTTCCAGTTGATCCTGATTTCGCAGCCTCATCACGACACTGCTGACTGCCGGGTGACGCAGGGTCCAGGCGATGCTGACTTGCGTGGCAATGCAGTGCTTCTGCGCCGCAAGGTCCAAGATCACATCGACCAATGCAGCGGACGCAGCAGTGAAATGCCGCTTTCCCATGCGCTGCTGGACCCTTCGGCGAATCGCGAATCGGCGGGCCAATTGTCGGCGCGGTACTTCCCCGTCAGCAATCCACCGGCCAATGGCGACCAGACGGTGATCCCGATGCCGTAGCTCTGGGCCATTGGCAGCAGTTCCCGTTCGACTCGTCGATCGACCAACGAATATGGCGTCTGTTCGGCCACGGTCCGGTCCAGGTGCAGCTCTTTTGACACCCACAGCGATTCCAGGATCTGCCACGCGGCGAAGCTGCTGGTGCCGATATAGCGGACCTTTCCCGCCCTGACCAGATCGTCGAGCGCCCGGAGTGATTCATCGATCGGAACCTTGCTGGTCGGACGGTGCAGGCCTTCAGCAGGGTGCCGAGCAGTTCCTCACTCGCGCCGCGGCCGTAAACATTGGCCGTGTCCAACGAATTGACACCTTTGTCCAAGGCGACATCGAGCAGCCGGGCCGCGTCCGCGGTGTCCGGTACTTGGTGCAGCAACATGCTGCCGAAGGTGAGTGCGCTGACCTGAATCCCGGTGCGACCGAGGGTTCGATATTCCATCGCCTGGTCCTCTCGATCGGTGGCTACCGAATGGGGTGCGCCCGGCCCACATCGTGCGCGCCTCCATTCCGCCCAGCAACTGAAATGGCGCTCGTCTACCTGTTGTCGTCATTTGCGTTCGAGGACGCCGGGGTCAACGCCTGAGCTGTCATCCCAGGCTGCCCTGGGCACCAAGGCACGCAGCTTCCACCGGCCGGCGTGCCCGGTCAACATGGTGGCCGACAGCGGCTCGATATCGATGGCAAACAGCAACTGCGCTCGCAGCAGGTGGGTAATGGCGGCTCTGATCACCAGCGGTGTCGTCACCATGACGGTCCGGCCGTCCGGCCAATTTAGGCCATCGAGTAGTTCGCCCACCCGCCTGACGAGGTCCATCAGGCTCTCCCCACCGGGCGGCTCGGCGGCCGGGTCGGTCATCCAACGCTGCACCGCGTCGGGCTCGGTCGCAAACAAGTCGCCGAGGTCCCGACCGGCCCATTCGCCGGCATCCAGATCGGCCAATTCTGGAATGACGGTCGGTCGCCAACCCAGCGCTGTAGCCGTCTGGGTGCACCGCAACTCGGGTCCCGACAAGACTTGCGCAGCGCGAAGCTCGACGCGGGCAATGTCTGCAGGCCGTTCGACGGCCTCGCCGATCGGAAAGGTACCGCGCCTGGTGGCGGCGGTCGCGGCATGAGCAACGAGCACGAGTCTCGCGGCCATCGGCGATCCCTTCATTTCGCGGCGGAGGCACCCGCTGCCGGGCCCGCCGTTGACCGTCACCCCAGGTGCCTATACGGTCACAAGGTTCTAGCGGTACCAGGAAGCCGGTGAAAATCCGGCACGGTCGCGCCACTGTAAGACACGAATTCACCTGCAAAGGCAGGAAGTTCGGGTTCGAGTCAGACCCTGGCACCGCACGGCTCCGAGCAACGGGGGCGCACCACCCCCAGGAGGTTCATATGTCGCAAGCAGCGCTTGCCCCCGCAGTACCGCAACTCGCCATCCCCACCATCCCGGTCCGGCAGATCCTGCCGTGGGCCGTGTTCGTGGGCCTGCTGGCGCTGATTGCGTTGTATTTCATCTCGTCCGAGCAGGGCGCCTTCGCGGTGTTCTCCGGCGCCGGCATCCATGAATGGGTGCACGACGGCAGGCATCTGCTCGGCTTCCCCTGCCACTGAAACGCGGCGCGAACATGTTGACTGCACGGACCTTTCTGGTCCGGGGGTTGCTTGCTGGGCTCATCGCGGGTGTGGTCACCTTCGGCGTTGCCTATGTCGTCGGCGAACCGCCGGTTGCCAGTGCCATTGCACTCGAAGAACTGGTAGCTGCCCCGGAAGCTGCTGATCACGATCATGATGCCGCGGCAGACGCTGCGGCCACCGAAGAGCACTCGCACGGCGACGACGCTGAGGTGTCCCGGGCCACTCAGTCGACCTGGGGTTTGGCCACCGCCACCATCGTTTTCGGCATCGCCCTGGGCGGCATCCTTGGGCTCCTCGCCGCGTTCGCCGTTGGCCGGCTCGGCCGGTTGAGCGCTCGCGCGAGCACTGCACTGGTGGCCGGCATTGGTTTTGTCGCGGTCTATTTCGTGCCATTCCTGAAGTACCCACCGAACCCGCCCGCGGTCGGCGATCCCAACACCATCGGCGATCGCACCGCGCTGTA
>Ga0190275_10003781_pt1 | contig 10833 bp, 13 predicted proteins | sample Popmic550T_FD_133745 | JGI IMG/M metagenome (GOLD analysis project Ga0190275, IMG submission 133745) | Populus adjacent soil microbial communities from riparian zone of Yellowstone River, Montana, USA - 550 T | ecosystem: Environmental > Terrestrial > Soil > Riparian zone > Trees stand | place...
GGACTCGTCGTCCTCGTGCTCGCGGGGATCTGCGCGATCGTGGAGGTGTTCTACCTTCCATTACGCGCAGGGTCGGTCCTCATTCCGATCTCTGTCGTGGCCGCGGTAGCCGGCAATGTGGCCTTTACCCGAGCGATGTACGACATCACGCGTGCGATCTGGGCGGCAATGTTGCCTGGCATGGTCTGGCTGGCGGTCATCGGGCGCTCGGCGATCGCCCGGCCGGAAGGGGATGTGCTGATCACCGACGGAGGACGCTTCGACGCTACCGCGGTAGTCAATCTCGCGTTCCTGTTGCTCGGCTCCCTGGCCCTGGCCTTCGCTCTGGGAACCCTATGGCGGCCGTTGAGAGTTGCTGCTCAGCCGCCGGAAACTGCCGGGAGGACGTAGACCTCCGTACCGTCGGGAACTTTGGTGGCAAGCCCATCACCGTCACGGATGTTGACCGTGCCCACGAAGACGTTGACGTGCTGGCGCAGGTCTCCCTTTTCATCGCAGATGCGTCGCATCAGCGCAGGGTTCTCCTCCCGCATCGCAGCCAGTACCTGGCTGACCTCGCTCCCACCGGCGACGTCGACCTCCATGGTTCGGGCATTATCGGTGTACTGCCGAAGCGCCCCGGGGATGCGCACCAACACCGCCATTGCCTAAGCGACCGTTCCGGCCCGTACGCACAGGACGTCGGGGAGATGGCTGGCAATCTCCGCCCAGCTCTCGCCCTCGTCGGGGCTGGCAAAGACCGAGCCGCTGCGGGTCCCGAAGTAGACGCCGGTGGTGGGCGAGTCGTCGGAACACATCGCGTCGCGCATGACGGTGGCATAGAACCCCGCACCGGGCAGGCCCTTGGAGACGTCTTCCCAGGTCTGGCCGGCGTCCCGGCTGCGATAGACCCGGCAGCGACCCTCGGGCGCGAACCGCTCCATGTCGGCCACCAGCGGAAGGACGTAGACCGTGCCTGGGGTGTTCGGATCGGCCACCATGTTGAAGCCGAAGTCACCTGGGAGCCCGTCGGCGATGGATATCCATGAGTCGCCGTCGTCATCAGAGCGGTAGACCCCGCCGTGGTTCTGGGCGAACAACTGTTCAGGGCGCTCGGGATGCCTGGCCACCTTGTGTACGCACTGCCCGTACTCCGGGAACTCGTCGGCCGGCAGGAACGAGCCCTGGATGCCCTTGTTGGCCGGATTCCAGCTGGCACCGTCGTCAGCGGTCCGATAGACGCCTCCGGTGGACATGGCAACGTGCATCCGCGTGCTGTCGTCGGGGTGCGGGAGAATGGTGTGCAGTGCCTGCCCGCCGCCACCTGGTTGCCACTCCTTACGGTGCGGGTGGTCCCACAAGCCCTGGTTCAGCGTGAACGACACTCCGCGGTCGTCGCTGCGCCACAGTGCCGACGGCTCGGTGCCCGCCCACACCAGATCCGGCTGGTCGGCTGGTCCGGGCACGATCTGCCAGACGCGGGCCAGAGCGGCATCGGTCTCCTGCGGAAAGCTGATCGGGGCGGGGTCGGGTTTGATCCAGGTGGCGCCCAGGTCGTCGGAGTAGGACATCGCCGGTCCCCAGTGTGAGCTGCTGGCCCCGGCAAACAGCCGTGGCGCCGAGCCCCTGGTGTCGATCGCACAGGCGGCGACCTCGTTCAGGCCGAGGTCTGGTCCGCGCAACGTCCAGGACTGGCGATCGTCGTCGCTCGTCGCTGTCCAGAAGCCCTTGCGGGTGCCGATCAGCACCAGGTTCGTGGTCATGTCTCAGTTCCCTCTGTGGTCGCGGCTCGGTGGCAGGCGCCGGTGATGGGTCCGGTCTAGGAATAGTAGGGATCAGTCCAGAACTCAAGCCTTCGGCGGGGACGGGCCCACCCGGTAGCGATAGTCGTGATGATGGACAAAGCCCAACTGTGCGTAGAGCCGCAGCGCCGAGCTGTTGTCCGCGGCCACCTGGAGATAGACCGACCGAGCGCCCTTCCCGGCGCCCCAGTCGGCCAACTCGGCCATGAGTCGGGTGCCGTGGCCTTGGCGCCGATGCCGGTCGGCCACGGTAACGGCGGTGACGCCCAGCCAGCCCTTTGCTGTCGCTCCCCGGGCAACTGCGAGAACTTCGCCGCTGTCGCCGCTGTCGCCGTGGGCGACTGAGCGCAAGGAGGCGAAGCACAACTCGGTATCCGGCCCCGCTCGTACGAGCACGTCGCGGGCCTGGGCGGGCAGTACGGCGCCGCGGTAGCGGTAGGCGCCCAGCCACGCGTCGTCGGGGGCAGCATCCAGCCGAGCGTGGCTCCGAGGCCCGTTCTGTGGCAGAGCCACGTGGCGGTTTTCCAGAAAACCGCCAGGGGTTGCCGCGGCCAGCTCTTGCACCTCCTGGATGTCCCCGGTGAGAAAGCGGACCGTGTCGTGCGCGCGCCAACCTGCTGCCGCAAGCGCCGAGTCGACCGCCTCGCCACCGGGCAGCGGTATCTGCACTTTGGCCGGGAGCCGGCGCTGTGCGTACCAACCGACGAGATCGTGCACCCAGCCGGTCTCAGTACGCGGCGGGGGACCCAGTACCAGCGCAGAGTTTGCCCGCCCGGTGAAACCGCCGGCCGCACGGAGCAACCAGTCGCCCAAGCGAGCCTCGTCGAGTCCTCGCCAGCCGAGAGCGGCGATCCGCTCGACCTCAGTCACATCAATGGCGATGTGGGCGGGTTCACCTCGCAAGAGTTCCCCCCTCCACGCCTACTTCGCACTGACGAGCAATACTAGGAACGACGCAGCAGTTCCAGCAGGAGGAGCAAAGTGACCTACATCATCGCCGAGCCATGTGTCGATGTTCTCGACAAGGCATGTATCGACGAATGTCCGGTCGATTGCATCTACACCGGGAAGCGGATGCTCTACATCCACCCGGACGAGTGCGTGGACTGCGGGGCCTGTGAGCCGGTGTGCCCGGTCGAGGCAATCTTCTACGAGGACGACACCCCGGAGAAGTGGAAGGACTATTACAACGTCAACGTGGAGTTCTTCGACGACCTCGGTTCTCCCGGCGGTGCCGCCAAGACTGGGGACATCCCCAAGGATCATCCGCTGGTCGCGGCCCTTCCGCCGCAGGTCAACGAGCACTGAGGTCAGCAGAAACAAGGTCGAACGAGTTGACGGCGGGAGCGAACTGAGGTTGCGGTGAACCTTCCGGACTTCCCCTGGGACCGTCTGGACGCTGCCCGGGAACGCGCGCGAGCTCATCCCGGCGGCATCGTCGACCTGTCCATGGGCACTCCGGTCGATCCCACTCCGGCATTCATCACCCAGGCCCTGGCCGCGGCCGCCGATGCACCCGGGTACCCGACTGCGCGGGGCCTCCAAGAACTGCGCATCGCAGGCGTCGACTGGTTGCGCCGACGCTTCGGAGCCGACCTGGCCACTGAAGATGTGGTGTTGCCCACGATTGGTTCGAAGGAGACCGTTGCCTGGCTGCCCACGATGCTCGGCATCGAGCCGGCAAGCACGGTCCTCATCCCGGAACTGTCCTATCCCACCTATCAGGTGGGGGCGGAGCTGGTCGGCGCCAAGGTCTGCCGTGTCGACGTTGCGCCTGAAGATCCGTCGGGAATCAGCATGGTCTGGCTGAACTCTCCGGCAAATCCGCACGGAGCGGTGCTGTCTGCGGCCGATCTGCACGGCTGGGTGGCGTGGGGTCGTCAATGGTCGATCCCGATCGTCGTCGACGAGTGCTACCTGGAGCTCGGGTGGTCGTGCGAACCAATCAGCGTCCTGCATCCCAGCGTCACCGGCGATTCACTTGCCGGGGTGCTCGCGGTGCATTCGCTGTCCAAACGTTCCAACCTTGCCGGCTACCGGGCTGGCCTGATCGCCGGTGACCCCGACCTGATCGCAACGATCTGGAACATCCGCCGGCACACCGGGCTGCTCGTACCGACACCGATTCAGGCCGCGATGACTGCTGCCCTTCGCGACGACCAGCATGTCTCTGAACAGCGTCACCGGTACCGAGCTCGGCGTGATGCGCTTTCCGGAGCACTGTCGGCCGCGGGTTTCCGGATCGACCATTCCGAGGCCGGCCTCTACCTCTGGACAACCCGTTCGTCGGCCTCGATGTCTACTGTGGACTGGTTCGCAGATCACGGAATCCTCGTCGCGCCCGGGACCTTCTACGGTCCGGCCGGTGGTCAACACGTACGGATCGCGCTGACTGCCACCGACGAGCGAGTATCTGCGGCAGTGCGCCGGCTGACCGGCTGATTCAGCGCAGAAGTAGGACCAGGACGGCGCAGGCGGCTGCCCACAGCACGCTGGTGAGCGTTCCGATGATGAAGCGCTCGCTGGCCCCGGCGCCGGGAGCGCGAAGCTCTGGGTAGCGGGCGAGTCCTTTGACCGCCAGGACCACGGCGATCCCTTCCGGCCAGCCGGCAATCAACGCTGTCGTTACCGCCAGGCGTTCCAGTGCGCCGATCCATGCGCCGCCCCGGAGCAGATCCTCCGGCGGTGTCGGGTCCGGGCGACCGGGCTCGCGCCGCCGTGGCGCGGTGCTGGCCGAGGCCAGCCGCAGGATGGTGACCGTCAGTGGACCGCCACCGGCGGCCGATGCGAGCACAGCCAGAGCCGTACACACGACCAGCGCCGGCCGTTGCACTGCGCCGATTCCAGAGGCCAGGACGAGTGCAACGCCGAGGATGCCCAATGCGAGGGCCGGCCAGATCAGCGCGCGGAGCCACCATCCGGGCAGCGAGACCACGCAGACAGTGCCCAGCAGCACCGCGAGCACGGTGACCATCACAGATCCCTCAGCCAAAGGACCGTGGCCATCATGCGGCCTCGGTCAGCAGGTGGGCGGCGACCGGCCGCAAGCCCTGCTCCTGCCACCATGCCGCCGCAGTCAGTCGCTGGCTGACAGCCTGCTTGCTGATCCCGAGGATCTCCCCGATCTCGGTCTGGGTGCGCCCCGCACCGATCAGATCAACTGCCTGCCACCCGGCAGCTGACCGCCTGCGCAGCAGCGTTGCCAAGGTGGCAAACACCGCTTCGGCGTACCTGCTCGCGCCGGGATTGGGACCTCGGACGGCGACGGCTTCGAGGGCGCTCTTCGCGCTGTTCACTGCATCGCGAGCGTGCTCGAAGGCTGATCCGGTGGCCTTGCGGGTGCTGTCCGGAATCGGCGTGCGGATGGAGCCGAGTCCGATGCCGATCGCCCAGTGCGCGGCGCGCATGCAGCGCAAGCTCAGTTCGACCACCAGTTCCGGTTCGGAGAGCACGCCTTGGATCTCGTCCCCGGCAGTGCGCTCGAAGGCAAGGACGGGGTTGGAGGTGACATCGCGCCGCAACTCGGCGATCAGGTGGTCCACCCGGTCGATGTCGCCGCGGCTGCCCCGCTGATCGATCGTCATGACAGCGAGCACGCTTCCCCCTGGTGGTAGGTGTTGCTTTGTGGGCGGCTGGGTGGCGCCGACAAGGCTGGCACCTTGTTATCCACGAGTCAAGCTATAAGGCTTGTCATCAGGCAATCAAGGCTTTGGGCTTGAGCACGTATGGCGATCGGGCGACTGAACTCGCGTCCACCTCAGTTGGTGTGCAGGGCGGTGTTCAGTCCGCCCCAGGTGCCCGTCCGCGCCAGCGCCTCGACTGCACCGTTGACGCTGTTGCGGCGGAATAGCAATCCGGAACGTCCGGACAGCTCGCGAGCGGCGACGACCCTGTCGTCGGGCAGCCGCACCTTCGTGCCCGCCGTGACGTACAGACCGGCTTCGACAACGCATCCGTCGCCCAGGGAGATCCCGATGCCGGAGTTGGCGCCCAGGAGGCAGCCTTCCCCGATCCGGATGCGTTCCTGGCCACCGCCGGACAACGTGCCCATGATCGACACGCCCCCGCCGATGTCGGAGCCATCCCCGACGACGATGCCGGCGCCGATCCGCCCCTCGACCATCGAGGCGCCCAGCGTCCCGGCGTTGAAGTTGACGAATCCCTCATGCATGACGGTTGTCCCGGGCGCCAGGTGAGCGCCCAGTCGAACCCGGTCGGCGTCCGCGATCCGGACACCGGAGGGCATCACGTAGTCGACCATCCGGGGAAACTTGTCGACGCCGTACACAGCCACGGGACCGTAGGCAGCGCGCAGTCGCAGCCGAGTCCCTTCGAAGTCCTCGGGCAGGCACGGTCCCGCGCTGGTCCACACGACGTTGGTCAGCAGCCCGAACACCCCGTCGAGGTTGGCCTCGTTCGGCGTGGTCAGTCGGTGGCTGAGCAACTGCAGCCGTAACCAGACGTCGTAGGTGTCGACCGGCGGTTCGTCGAGATCCTGGATCACGGTGTGGATGCCGCGCACCGAGACGGCTCGGATCGGATCGTCTCCGACGAGTGCTGCGAACTCAGCCGAGACCCGACGGGTGAGCTCATGCTCGTCGGCATCGACTGTTCCGGGCTGCGCTCCGGCCGCGATCGAGCGGCTCGGCTGGGGGTACCAGGCATCGAGGACCGAGCCATTGGGGCTCACCGTCGCCAGGCCCACAGCACTTGCGCCACGGCCCGAGTCGGCACCGGGTGTCCTGTCGGGCACTGCGCTCGTCACGCCAGTCACGGTAGTGGGATCGTTAGGCTCCCGGTCGTGGCGACCCTCGATCTGTCCCTCGATGCCGTGTCATTGACCCGCGCACTGGTGGACATCCCGTCGGTCTCCGGCAACGAGAAGGACCTGGCCGATGCGGTAGAGGCCGCGCTGCAGACATTGGGTCGACTCGAGGTCCGCCGCGACGGCGATGCCGTCGTTGCCCGTACGAATCTCGGCCGCGACGAGCGGGTCGTGTTGGCGGGACACCTGGACACGGTCCCGATTGCCGACAACGTGCCCTGTCACGACGACGGAGAGCTGCTCTACGGCTGCGGCACCTCGGACATGAAGTCCGGGGTTGCGGTCATGCTCCGCCTGGCCGAGTCGATCGCCGAGCCCGTACACGACCTCACCTGGATCTTCTACGACAACGAGGAGGTCGAGTCCTCCCGCAACGGCCTGGCCCGGCTGGCCCGCAATGATCGGTCGCTGCTCTACGGAGACATCGCCGTGCTGCTCGAACCCACCGGCGGAGTCGTCGAGGCCGGCTGCCAGGGGACCATGCGGGCGATCGTGCGCACGGTCGGGCATCGCGCACACAGCGCCCGATCATGGTTGGGCGCCAACGCCATTCACGCTGCGGCTTCGATTCTCACCAGGCTCGAATCCTATGCTGCGCGGACGGTGGACATCGACGGTTGCACCTATCGTGAGGGTCTCAACGCCGTACGGATCTCCGGCGGTGTGGCGGGCAATGTGATTCCGGACGTCTGCGAGGTGGAGGTCAACTTCCGCTTCGCTCCCGACCGTGACGCCGAGCAGGCCAGTGAGCATGTCCGGGAGGTCTTCGAGGGGTTCGAGACCCAGGTCACGGATTCGGCGGCCGGCGCGCTGCCCGGACTGGGCGACCCTGCCGCGGCCGCTTTCGTCGCAGCGCTCGGCGTGCCCGTTCAGGCCAAGCTCGGCTGGACCGATGTCGCGCGGTTCGCCGCTTTCGGGATCCCGGCGGTGAACTTCGGTCCCGGCGACCCAAACCTTGCCCACAAGAGAGAGGAGCACGTACGGATGAGCACGATCCACGAGTCCGAGCGCGTGCTGGCCACCTATCTCAGCGGGACAGCCAGATGAGCGAACCGCAGCCGCCCCAGCCGCCGCCGGTCGATCCTGATGGCGTCCTCGTCCCGGAGAAGCACCGTGGGCCGGTCGTCCTGCGCCGGGGGCAGGTCAAGCCGGGCACGACCGACGAACGCCTGCTCGATGCCCGCGGGTCCTCGGACTGGGTGCACACCGACCCGTGGCGGGTGCTCCGGATCCAGTCGGAGTTCGTGGAGGGATTCGGACTACTCGCCGAGCTGCCGCGCTCGGTGAGTGTGTTCGGCAGTGCGCGCACACCGCCGGGGCATCCGGACTACGACGCCGGCTACGCACTCGGCGCAGCCCTGGCGAGGGCCGGATATGCGGCCATCACCGGTGGTGGCCCGGGTGTCATGGAGGCGGTGAACCGAGGGGCCCAGGAGGCCGGCGGGCTGTCGGTGGGCCTGGGCATCGAACTGCCCTTTGAGCAGGAGCTCAACGCCTGGGTCGACATCGGCCTGAACTTTCGGTACTTCTTCGCCCGCAAGACGATGTTCGTGAAGTACGCCCAAGCCTTTGTGATCCTGCCGGGCGGATTCGGGACGCTGGACGAGCTCTTCGAGGCGCTCACCCTCGTCCAGACCCGCAAGGTCACGCGGTTCCCGGTCATCCTGTTCGGGTCGGCCTACTGGTCGGGTCTGCTGGCCTGGATCCGTGAGGTCCTGCTCCCGACGGGGAAGATCGCTGCGCGGGACCTCGAGTTGATCACGGTGACTGATGATGTGAATGAGGCAGTTGCAGTTATCGCGGCTGCTGAGGCCGAAATGCTCCCTCGCCATCCGGACATGGCGTGACACCATCGGCACCGTGTTCGCTGTTCTGGGCTTCGTCATCGGGCTGGTGGTCATCTCCGGTGCGCTCTTCCTCGTAGGCACATTCGTATTCGGGCGGGGAGAGGCGCTGGCTCCAGCCCCGCGTGACAGCACGCCGGTCGTTCTGCCCGGAGACCGACCGCCTGATGCGGCCGACATCGAGGCATTGCGACTCTCTGTCGTGCTCCGGGGCTATCGCATGCTCGAGGTGGACTGGGTCCTCGACCAGCTGGCCGAGGCCTTGCGCGACAAGGACCGCCAGATTGCAGCGCTGACCAATCAGTTGACCCGACAACCGGGCGCCGAGGCCCTCGTCGCAGAATCGCCTGCCTCCGCACGCCCGACTCAGGGCGTCCCTGAGTCGAATGATTCGACTCAGGGACGCCCTGAGTCAGAGGATCCGGTGGAGACCGGAACGCGGGATGCCTGACCTCCGACGCGCTGAGGTAGTCGTGGGCGTCGATATCACCGCAGAGCCGGAACAGGTATGGGCCGCAGTCACCGACTGGGAGGGTCAGGGCGACTGGATCCTGGCCACGACGGTTCGCCAGAGCTCGGCGACCCGAACCGGGCTGGGGACCGAGATCGAGGCATTGACCGGACTCGGCCGTCTCGCAGTGCGGGACACAATGCGGGTTACCGAATGGGACCCCCCATGGCGCTGCACGATGCAACACACCGGTCGGCTGATCCGTGGCCGAGGGATCTTCGAGGTTGCTGCCTGGCCGGGTGGTTCGCGGTTCAGTTGGACAGAGGACCTGGAGCTGCCCTTCGGCGCTATCGGGCGCGCGGCTTGGACAGTGGTGCGGCCGTTGACCCGTTGGGGCCTGCAGCGCTCGGTCAACCGCTTCGCCAGGTTCGCCGAGTCCTACCCCCTGCCGCGCTGAGGGTGACCAACGACGGCGTGAGCGAGGACGATCGGATCCGGTGTGCCTGGGCGGACTCGACTCCGGACTACCGGGACTATCACGACACCGAGTGGGGGGTCGTCCTACGCGGGGACGACGCGATGTTCGAACGGATGTCGCTGGAGGCATTTCAGTCCGGACTGTCCTGGCTGACCATCCTGCGCAAACGTGCGGCCTTCCGTACCGCTTTCGTCGAGTTCGCGATCACCCGCGTGGCTGCCTTCGACGACTCTGACGTGACCAGGTTGATGGCCGACGCCGCAATCGTCCGAAATCGAGCAAAGATCAACGCCACGATCGCAAATGCCCGGGCGGCACTCCATCTGCCGGACGGACTCTCGGACCTGTTATGGGGTTTCGCACCCACGCGGGCTTCGCCCAGGCCGTACTCGCTGAGCGACGTCCCCGCCACCAGTCCGGAGTCACAGGCCATGGCCAAAGAGCTCAAGGGTCGTGGGTTCTCCTTCGTCGGCCCGACGACCTGTTATGCCCTCATGCAGGCAACGGGCATGGTCGACGATCACATAGTCGACTGCTGGCGAGCGCTGCCCCGTTCGGGCTGATCCGGCATCTCGCCCGTAAGCCCCGTCCACCTGTGATGCGTGCGCAAAGGAACCATCAGCACGACGGGCGGTAGCGTCCCCGCGTGGTCGTTCGCATCGCCGTCGCGGCGCCCAACACACTCGCCACCCACGCTGCGGTGACGGTCGCTGCGGGCGGCGGCAACACCGTGGATGCCGCCGTGGCCGCTTCTGTGGCCGCCATGGTGACCGAGCCCGGAATGGTGTCGTTGTCAGCCGGTGGCTACATCACGGTGACGGGTCCGGGCGAGCAGCCCGTCACGATCGATGGGGGCGTCGAGATGCCCGGCCGAGATCGCCCGGCGACGGCCTTCGGCGGCGGTGTCCGCGAGGTCCGCAGCGAGTACGGCGGCGGGGTGAGCATCACCGTCGGGCACGGTTCGGTGGCTACCCCGGGTGCCCTTGCGGCGTTGTCCCTGCTCCATTCGCGCTCCGGCCGACAGGACTGGGCGGTGTTGTTGCAACCTGCGCTCGAGGCGGTGCGAGCCGGGTTCCCATTGGGGCGATCGGCCCGGCAGTATCTCGAGTTCGTCCACGACAGTGCCTTCGGTTGGCAGCCCGACAGCCACGCCGCGTTGCACGGTCGTACGGGGGAGCTTGTCGGTCCGGACGAGCTGGTCCGAATCCCGGCGCTGGTCGAGTCGCTGGAGACGCTGGCCACCGAGGGCGCCGAATCGTTTTATCGCGGGCGGCTGGCCGAGCTGATCGTGGCCGACATGGACGCCTCTGGCGGGCTGCTCGGTGCGCGCGATCTGGCCGACTACCGGGCGGTCGTCCGACCAGCACTCAGTTCTCGACACGGTTCCTGGCAGCTGGACACCAACCCGGCACCCGCCGTCGGCGGCGTGACCTTGACCGCGATGCTGACGTTGA
>Ga0190275_10003782_pt1 | contig 10831 bp, 3 predicted proteins | sample Popmic550T_FD_133745 | JGI IMG/M metagenome (GOLD analysis project Ga0190275, IMG submission 133745) | Populus adjacent soil microbial communities from riparian zone of Yellowstone River, Montana, USA - 550 T | ecosystem: Environmental > Terrestrial > Soil > Riparian zone > Trees stand | place...
GATCTCGGCGTACAGACCGTCCAGCACCCCCTCCGGCAACTCCCCCGACTTGATCCGCTCGTCCACCCGGGCGTCCCACCGCAGGAACTTCAGGAAGTCGTGCCGGGTGAAGTCGGCCAGCCCCTTCACCACCCGCACCTGCGGGTTCGCCGCCGGCGTCCCGGCCGGCACCACCCGCGTCGTCACGATCACCCGCGACCCGGCCGTCAGGTTCGACATCAGCCGGGCGTAGAACGCCGCCAGCGCCGGGTCGATGAGCGTCCGGGTCGACAGGTCGATCACGTCCTCCAGGTTGTCCAGCACCAGCAGGACGCGGCACGCGGCCAGCCCGTCCACCGCGTGGATCAGCCGGCCCGCGGCGGACGCCTTCGGGTCCGACATCAACTCCACCACCCGGGCGTGGCCGAGGCGCTCGAACGTCGTCCGCAGCTCCTGCACCAGGTAGCTCACCTTCCGCTCGACCATCTTCGCGGGCGTCTCGTCGTCCTCCGGCACGAACCGGACGGACACGAGTTCGAAGTGCCCGCCGCCGTGGTCCGGCTCCTGGAGGCGGTTCGCCAGCCGCGTCGCCAGCGTGCTCTTCCCCTGGCCGCCGTGCCCGAGGAGCACGAGCACGGTCACGTCCCCCGACCGCAGCGCCGGGAGGAGCTGCTGCTGCTCCCGGCGGCGGCCGACGAACCCCTCGGTCAGGCCGACCACGCCGTCGGGCAGGCGGCTGTAGCGCGTGCGGGGGCCGGTGTACACGTCGGTCCGGGTGGGGTCGTACAGCGCCGCCCCGGGGCGCGCGGCGTACAACTGCGGCAGCGCGAAGGTCACGTCCTGCACCGCGACTCCGTCGCGCTGGTCGGCGCCGTCCTCGCGGATGCGGCGGCGGGCGAAGGCGACCGCCCGCGCGGCGGACGCCCCCGCCCCGAGGTGGGTGTAGAACTCCTGCGCGAACGCGGTGGCCCGGTCGTCGGCGACGGCCGCCGCCCACCCCAGGGCGAGCGGCACCCCCGCGGCGACCAGCCCCTGACACAGGCCCGACACGGCCGCCTGGGCCGTCTCGCAGGCGTTGAGGAAGACGCACCGCACGGGCACCCCGTCGAACGCCCTGCGGACCAGCGCGTCTGCCCCGACCGGGTCGGTCGTGCCGTCCTCCCTCTCGAACGAGAAGTGGGCCGCCCCGCCGGCCCCCATGCCGCCGTGCCCGGACAGGTGGACGACGTGCGGCCGGAACGCCTGCACCCGCCGGGCGAGCTCCTCGACGCTCCCCATCTCGGCGACCCACACGACCACCCCGACCAGCCCGCCGACCGCCTTGAGGATCAGCTCCTCCTCCTGCTCGTAGTTGAGTTGCGGCTGGTCGGTCGGGGCGGCGGCCAGGAACAGCACCCGCAGCGGGCCGGGCGGCGGCGCGTCCGCGTCGGCCGCGGGCGGCGCGACGGCCAGCCGGTACAGCGCGCGGTCCGCGTCGGTGCCGATCGGCTTGTCCGTCGGCCCGGCCGGGAGGAGTTCCCACGGCAGGTTCAGGGCGTCGGGGAGGCGGGTGCGGACGTGCAGTTCCCGCGCGGTGCGGAGGGCGGCAGCCGCCTCCGGGCCGACGACGCGCTTGTGGAGGGTGGCCCCGATCCCGTCCACGTGCGGCGCGAGCAGGACCGGCCGGGCGTGGCGGCCGCCGGCGGCGATCGGGTCGGCCGGCCGGTCGAACCGCCGGGCCAGCCCGGCGAGCTCCCGCACCGCGTCGGCGTCGAGCACCACCGGCGCGCCGGCGGGCCGGCCGTCGGCCGACCAGGTCGCCGTCCAGCCGTCGCCGCCGGCCGGCTCGATCGACACGCACACCACGGACACGGCGGACCTCCGGGACGGGGCGGTTACGACGTCGCGCGCCGGCGGACGGCCGGGCGCCGCAGGAACGCCAGCCGGATGGCGGTGTAGAGCACGACGGTTCCCACGACCGCGACGGCGAGCCGGACGAGCAGCCAGTTGAAGAACTTGCCGTCGCCGACCCACGCCCTCAGCATCTCGTCGCTGAGCGCGGCGGCGGCGATGCCGGCGACCTGGGCGGACGTGAGGGCCGCCATCACCTTCGCCAGCCGCCACGTCTCGCCGGCCTGATGGACCTCGGCCGTCGCGGCCAGGCTCCCGAAGTGGAAGCCGGCCCGGTCGCGGGCGGCCTTGCGGTACACGAGGTCGGTCTCGGCGTCCTCCTTGAGCGGCTCGGCCCAGCGGTCGACGAGCGCGGCCGCGAACGGCTTGCGGGCGGCGTCCGGCAGGTACTCGGCAGCGGCGCGGGCGAAGTTGGCGCGGGCGATGGCGAGGGTGTGCAGGTCCCCCTCGATGTCGGCCACGGCGGCGACCAGGTCGGCCTGCTGGGTGGTCAGGTCGTCGTTGGTCGTCAGGAGTTCGTCGAGCCCGAGGGAGGCCGGCCGCCGGCCCATCAGGCTGCGCAGCTGGGCGTCCAGCTGGCGGACGTGCGGCAGGTGGGTCGCCCGGATGTTCTGGTCGACGACCCGAACCTTGAGGTGGTACAGCGCGACCTCCGGCAGCTCGAACTGGACGAACCGGTCGACGGGGGCGCCGGTCTCGAACACGAACACGGCGTGGACTTCCCGCGGGGGCGGGTGCTGCGCCCGCGCGTCCGGTACCGCGACGACGAGCCGGCCGTGCGGCACGTCCGCGGCGAGCGTCTCGCCGGCCGGATTGCACCGCCGGGCGTAGGCGTCGGCCGCGGCGGCGCGGTCCGCGGGCGGGGTGTTCTTCGGCACCTCGGCGAGGTGGGCGACGAGCTTGCCGAGGTAGTAGGCGGCGTCCGGTTCCACGTCGGTTTTCAGGGCGGCCGGCGCGACCGGCGGTCCGCCCCCCGCGGGCACGTCGCCGACGCGGATGTGCTCCACGAGCAGGGCGACGGTGTCGTGGAGTACCAGCGGCGTGACGCGGACGACGTCCGTCCCGGCGGCGTCGGTGCGCTCGACGGTGCCGCGGAGTGGTCCGGCCCACCGCGCCGGGGCGTGCGGCAGCGCGAGCGTGGCGTTGGGGGCGATGGCGGCGGGGTCGATCTCCCCCACGGCGTCGGTGAGGGTGCGGACGAGGCCGACGGCGGTGACGCGCTTCGGGTCGGCGACGGCCGTGGGGCTGTAGAAGTAGGTGACCGAGGCGTTGGCGTCGGTGAGTGTGGGCATGGTTACTTCCCGGCCTCCGCCGCGGGGGCGGGCCGCACCGGCTCCGACTTGTTCGCCAGTGCCTTGTCCGCATCCTGGACCTTGCTCTCGATCTCGTTCTTGACTCGGTTCAGCCAGGCCGTCTCGCTCTCGCCGGCCTTGCGGGTCATGCGGACGACCGCGCCGGCGGCGGGCGCCGTGCGGAGTTGCCGTTGGACCTGGTCGCGGCCGCCGAGGGCGTCCGCCAGATCGGGGGCGAGGAGTTCGATTTCGATCCACCCGGCCGCGGGGTCGCGGACCGTGTTCCGGACCCGTTCGAGGACGGGCGAGAGGTGGGTGGGGAACCAGCCGCCGGAGTGGTCGCGGATGGCGGGGGCGAGCCTCTGAACCTCGCGGAGGAGGTGGAGGAGTCGTTCGGCGGCTTCGTGGGGCATGGCGACCTCGGTGTCGGGCGACCGCACGTGAGGGGAATTCGGTCGGGCTACCAGTTCATTTCGGGGAACGCGTCGCGGAGCAGGGACCGCCCGCGGTCACGGGTGTATGACAACGCCACCTCGGTCAGTAGAGCCTGAACCTGCGTCTCGTCGTAGCTCATCTGCTGACATAGTCTGAGGAGATCGCCGAGGGTCCGCGAGGTGTCTTTAGACTCGATCCGCTGCCGGATCACGAGGCACGCGGCGACCAGTCGAGTGCCCGACTCGGGCCGCCCCACCTCCACGGCGACTGCTCCAAACTGAAAGAGCGTACTCGCCTCGCCGGCCACATCCCCGACCCGACGCTGGATCTCCATCGACAGCCGAAGGTTTTCCAGGGCAGCTACGTAGTCTCCCTGCGCCCGGTCGATGGAGGCTAGCTGGACGAGCGTCCTCCCCTCGCCGGCCACGTCCCCGACTCGGCGCTGGATCGCCAGGGACCGGTGGAAGTTCTCTCGGGCGGCTGGGAAATCCCGCTGTCGTAGGTCAATGGAGGCCAACATGTAAAGACTGTTCGACTCGCCGAGCGCGTCCCCCACCCGTCGCCGAATTTCCATCGACCTGTGGGAGTTCTCCCGGGCTGCCGCGTAGTCCCCCTCCTCCAAGTCGATGGCGGCCAGTTGGTGGAGGGTGTCGCCCTCACCACGGTGGTCATGCAATCGTTGGATGATTGCCAGCACCGCGGCCAGACCCACCCGAGCGGCCGGGTAGTCCCCCTGCTCCAGATCGAGGCTAGCCAGATTGTGCCGGACGGTCGCTTCTCCCAACTCGTCCCCGGTACGCCGGAGGGCGTCGGCCGTCGCCCTGTACTCGGCCCTTGCGGCAGCGAGATTGCCGGTCGCGTACTCGATGTATGCCAGCTGGCTCCGGCTCGCCGCCACCCCTGCCACGTCCCCCGCCCGGCCGCTGATCTCCATCGCCTTTCGGAGATGATCCCGAGCGATCTCGTACTCCCCCTGGCGCACGGCGGCGCTGCCCAGGGTATGGAGGGCAAGCGACCGCTCTTGATCAACTTCCAATGGGGGGGCTTTGCCGAGCCCCTCGAGCGCCCCCTCAAGCAATTTCCGGGACCGTCCCCACTCGGCCGCGTCGTTCAGGGGGCGGGCCATCCGGTTGGCGGCCCACAGGACCAGGGCCGGGTCGCCGCCGGCCGCCGCGTGCCGCCGGCACCCGTCTAGCCCCTCCAGGAAGTGGACCCCGACCTCCCCCTCTCGGTCCTGCTCGAAGATAACTCGCCAGAATCGGGCGAGGGCGAGGTGGGCTGCGGCAGCGTCCGCCGCCGGGAGACGGTCGGGCGCCGCCAGCCACCCCGCCAGCAGCCCCGGCGGCTGGTAGCGGACGGGGACATCGTCCGCGGTGAACTCCTGGAGTAGCCCGTACGCCGTCGCGTTCGCCACCGACTCGGTGGCATGCAGCGTGTCGAACGCGCACGCCGCCGCCACTGCCTCCACCGGCACGGGCAGGAATGTCACCGCCAGCCGCGTCACCACCACCCGCGCGTCCGCGGTCAGCACGTCGTACAGCTTCTCGCCGAAGATCCCCCGGATGTACTCGTCGCGCTTCTCCTCTACCAACCCGGTCGCGCCCTTCAAGTCCGCCAGAAGCTTCGTGCCGTCGTACTTCCGAAGAGTGTCCCGCATCAGGCCGAGGAACCGCGGCGTACCGCCGATACGGGCGTGGAGTTGCTTGAGCAGGTCTTCGGGCAACTCCCCGACTTGCATCCGCCGGGCGACCACCTCATCCCGCCGCAGGAACTTCAGGTACTCGGCCTCCCCGAAGTCCCGCAGCGTGTCGTACACGCGAACCAGCCGGGCGTCGGTCGGCGTGCCCGCCGGCAGGTACCGCGTCGTCACAACCGCCCGCGAACCGGTCGTCAGGTTCGACATCAGCTGCGCGTAGAAGACCGCCAGCCCGGCGTCCGCCACGGCGCGGGTCACCAGCGTCAGCACGTCCTCGAAGTTGTCCAACACCAGCAGGAACGCCACCCCGTTCAGCGCGTCCACCACCGCCCGCAGCTTGTCGGCGGTCGTGTAGTCCGGGTCGGTCAGCAGCTTGTACACGTCCTTCCGCTCGGCCGCCATGAACGCCGCCCGCAGCGCATCGAGCAGGTCGTCGGCCGTCCGCTTGGCGCACGCCTCCGGCGTCTCTCCCGGCCGCCGGACCGGCTTCACCGCCACCACCTGCCCGAAGCCCGCGCGGAGCCGGTTCACGATCCGCGTGGCCAAGGCGCTCTTCCCCTGCCCGCCGATCCCGTGCAGCACGGCGACCGTCCGCTCGCCCTCCCGCAGGGCGGGGACGAGGTTCTGCTGCTCGCGCCGCCGGCCGATGAAGCCCTCCCGCAGCCCCTCCACGCCGCCGGGGAGCAGCTCGTACACCGTCTTCGGCCCCTGGTACGGCTCGGTCCGGGTGCGGTCGTACAGGGCGGCGCCGGGCCGCGCGGCGTACAGCTGCGGCATGGCGAACGTCACGTCCTGGGCCGCCCGGCCGTCGGTCGTGCCCTTCTCGAAGTACCCGTCCCGCTCGATCTTGCCGCGCGCCCCGGCGACCGCGGCCGCCACCCCGTCGCCGACCGCGATGCGGCGGTACAGCGTCTCGGCGAAGGCGGTCGCCCGGTCGTCGGCCACGCTGATGCCCCAGCCGAGGGCCAGCGGCAGCCCGGCCGCGGTCAGCGCCTGGCACAGCCCCGACACCCTCGCCTGCGCCGTCTCGCAGCCGTTGAAGAACACCATTCGCACGGACGACCCGGTGAACACGTCGCGGACGAGGGCCGGGGCGGGCACGGCGTCCGTCCGGCCGCGCTCGTTCTCGAAGCAGAACACGGCCGTGCCGTCGTCCTCCATCTTCCCGTGCCCGGACAGGTGCACGACGTGCGGCTGGAACGTGTCCAGCTTCTCCTTGAGATCGTCCACCGTGCCGAGCTCGGCGATGAGGACCGCCACGTCCTTCACGCCGCCGACCGCCCGCAGGATGGCCTCCTCCTCGCGCTCGTACTCGAGCACAACCTGGTCGGTCGGCGCAGCGGCGAGGAACAGGATGCGGAGCGGGCCGGCCGGCAGGACGGCTTCGGCGGCCGCGGCCAGGGCCGTCGGCACCCGGTAGAGCGACCAGTTCACGGCCGTACCGATCGCCGCGCCGGCGGGTCCGAGCGGCAGCAGCTCCCACGGCGCGTTCAGCACGGCCGCGTCGGTCGAACGGACGTGCAACTCGACGGCACCGGCCCCCAGCCACGGACCGACCGCGCCCCAGGCCGGTTCGCACAGCGCGGCGAACAGCTCGCGGCCGATCGCCGTCACGGCGTCGGCGGGGAGCACCGGCCGCCGGCCGCGACCGCCGACGGTCGGCTCCGGGTTGAGGTGCTTGACGATCTGGGCGATGTCCGCGACACGGGCGGGCGGCACAGTCAGCGTCTCGCCGGCGGCGGTGCCGTCGAGTTCCCACCGGACGGTCCAGCCGCCGGAAGCGTCCGGGGCGACGAAACAGGAGAGCGCGGGCATGGGCCGCTCGGGGCGTGGTGCAGGTCGGACTCGCGTCCGTCCGAAGGATTCGGACCAGCAGTTTGATGACGAGTTTACCCGCGCCTCAGACCGCTCACAAGAGGCTTGCGACAGGTCGGTGCGACCTTCACACCGGGCGGAGAACCCCGGAGCCGGATACGACCCGTCACCCGCCGCCGAACGGCGGTCGGCTCGCCTCCGGTTGGCGTTCGCGGTACACTACCGGCCCCGCCACCCCCGCCGCCCGGGAGCCCTCCCCCATGACCCGTTGGCTCGCGCCCGCCCTGCTCCTCGTCGCCGCCGGCCCCGCCGCCGCGCAGCTGCCGCCCGAAAAAACCCTCGCCTCCATGAAGGTCGCCGACGGCCTCCAGGTCGAGCTGTTCGCCCACGAACCGATGGTCATCAACCCGACCAACCTCGACGTGGACCACAAGGGCCGCGTCTGGGTCGCCGAGGCGGTGAACTACCGCCGCAAGGGCTTCGGCCGCCCCATCCTCCGCCCCGAAGGCGACCGGATCCAGGTGCTCATCGACGAGACGGGCGCGGGGAAGGCGACGAAGGCCGTCACGTTCTACCAGGGGCCGGAGCTGTACGGGCCGCTGTCGGTCACCGTCGTCCCGCAGGCCGATGGGAAGGCGCTGCGGGTGCTCGTGTGCCAGTCGCCGGACATCCTCGAATTCTGGGACAAGGACGGCGACCTGAAGGCGGACGGCCCGCCGACCAAATTCCTCACCGGCTTCCGCGGCTTCGACCACGACCACGGTGTCCACGGCCTCACCGTCGGGCCGGACGGCAAGCTCTACTTCACTGTCGGCGACAGCGGCGTGAGCGGCCTCCAGTCGAAGGACGGCAAGGGGCGCAAGTGGGAGTCGAACGCCACCGACGTGCGCGCCGGCACCGTCTGGCGCTGCGACCAGGACGGCACGAACCTCGAACTCGTCGCCCACAACTTCCGCAACAACTACGAGGCGTGCGTCGACTCGTTCGGCGAGGTGTGGCTCTCGGACAACGACGACGACGGCAACCAGCAGACGCGCATCTGCTACGTGATGCCGGGCGGAAACTACGGCTACCACCCGCGCGGCCCCGGCCAGACGCACTGGCACGAGGAGCAGCCGGGCGTGGTCCACAAGGCGATGCGCACCGGGTTCGGCAGCCCGTGCGGCATCACCTTCTACGAGGGCGCCTTGTTCCCCGAGAAGTACCGCGGCCACCTGCTGCACTGCGACGCCGGGCCGCGCGAGGTGCGGGCGTTCTTCCGCAAGGCGAAGGGCGCCGGCTACGAGTTGGACAAGGAAGTGATCCTGACGAGCACGGACAACTGGTTCCGCCCGAGCGGCGTGCGGGTGGCGCCGGACGGCAGCGTGTTCGTGTGCGACTGGTACGACCCCGGCGTCGGCGGGCACGGCATGGGCGACTGGAAGATGGGCCGCGTCTTCCGCATCACCCCGAAGGGCCACGACGGCTACAAGACGCCGGACGTGAAGCTGAACACGCCGGCGGGCATTCTGGCGGCGCTCGGGTCGCCGAACTCGGCGATCCGGCAGGCGGCGGCCGCCGCCCTCCCGAACAAGGAGGCGACGCGTCAACTGCCGAACCTGGCCGAGCTGACCGACAAGACACTGGCCGCGCGCGTCTCCTGGCTCGCCACCGCCGGCTTGATCCGCGACCGGTCGAAGTGGGTGGCGATGCCCGCGCTGATGCACCTCAAAGAGGGTGATGCCCGCGACCAGGCGATGGGGGTGCGGATGATGGCGATGATCCCCGGGGCCGAAATCCCGCAGCGCGGCCTCCCGGACGTCATGCTCGACCCGAACCCGTCGCCCGCCGCCCGCCGCGAGCTACTCCTGTGGGCGCGGCAGTGGGAGGCGGCCCCCGCGGCCGCACTCGTGGCCCGGTTCGCCAAGCAGTACGACGGCCAGGACCACTTCTACCGCGCCGCGCTGAACATCGCCGCCGGCACCGACCCGGCCCGGCGCGACACCATCCTCGCCGCCTTCGACAAGCACTTCCCGACGTGGGACGACAAGGTCGCCGACCTGGTGTGGGAGCTGCGGCCGAAGTCGGTCCTGCCGCGGCTGCCGGGCCTGCTGGCCGACGCCAAGCTCACCGCCGCGCAGAAGGCGCGCGTCGTGGACATCCTCGCCGCCAGCGACGACCCGAAGGCCGGCGCCGCCATGCTGTCCGTCCTCAAGGGCGACGCCGCCCCCGAGGTGAAGGCCCGCGCCCTCGAGCAGCTGCGGCTGTTCCTGCCGACGAAGTGGAACGGCCTCCGCACCAGCCCCGACCTCGCGGCCGCGATCGACGGGTTGCTCGCCGGCCCGGACACGAAGGCCACCGGCCTCCAGCTCGTCGCCGCCGCCGGGGCCACCGATCGGGCGCTGGCCGTGGCCCGGATGGCGTCCGACGCCGCCACCCCGCCGGCCGTCGTCACCGAGGCCGTGCGCACGCTCGGCAAGCTCCGGTCGGCCGAGTCGGTGGACCTGCTCGGCCGGCTGGCGAAGGCCGGCCCGCCGCTCGGCGCCGAGGCGGTCAACTCCCTCGGCGGGCTCGTCGGCACCAACCCCAAGCTCGACGACACTGGCACCAAGGCGCTGACGGCGCTGCAGGGGCTGGTCGAGAACAAGGAGGCGCAGCGGGCCGCGGTCGGGGCGCTGGCCGGCACCCGCGCCGGCACCGTCTGGCTGCTCGACCAGCACGCGTCCAAGAAGCTGCCAGTTTCGCTGGTGGCCGAGGCCGGGCAACTGCTGCGGAACAGCCCGTTCCAGGCCGAGCGGAACCGCGCCATGCTGCTGTTCCCCGCCCCCGGTCGGCTCGACCTGAAGAACCTGCCGCCGATGGCCGAGCTGGTCGGCCGCCGGGGCGACGCGGCACGCGGCAAGGCGGTGTGGGAGGCGAGCGCGACCGGCGCGGCGCAGTGTGCCAAGTGCCACACCGTCCGCGGCGTCGGCGGGCAGATCGGGCCGGACCTGTCGATGATCGGCAAGAAGGCCAGCCGCGAGAACCTGTTCGACTCGATCCTCGACCCGTCGAAGGCCATCGCCGACCAGCACACGTCGTACACCCTCACCACCGCCGCCGGCCTCACCGTGACCGGCCTGCTGGTGAACGACACGCCGCAGGCCGTCACGCTCCGCGACGCCAACGGCAAGGACACGTCGATCCCGAAGGCGGACATCGAGGGTGACGTGCGCAAGTCGAAGGTGTCGCTGATGCCGCAGGACGTGGTGGCGGCGCTGAGCGCGGACGAGCTGGTGGACCTCGTCACCTACCTGCAGACGCTCCAGACCGCGGGCTACACGCCGGACTCGTTCCGCGTCGCGGGTCCGTTCCCGGCGCAAAGCATGGCCGAGGCCCTGGGGAGGGAGTACGGCCCCGAGAAGGGCGCGTTCGACCCGGCGGCGAAGTTCGGCGCCGTGGCGTGGCGGACGATCCGGCCCGACACGAAGGGCTACCTCGATCTCGCGGGGCTGCACGGCAACGCGGGGAAGCAGTCGGCGAGCTACCTGTACGCCGAGATCGACTCGCCGGACGAGCAGGACGCGCAGGTGCTGCTCGGCATCGACGACGGCGCGGTCCTGTGGGTGAACGGCCGCGAGGTGTTCCGCCACAGCGACACCCGCGCCGCGGCGCCGGGCCAACACACGGTGGCGGTGCGGCTGACGAAGGGGAAGAACACGGTGCTGCTGAAGGTGGCGAACGGCGACAACCCACACGGCGCGTA
>Ga0190275_10003783_pt1 | contig 10829 bp, 8 predicted proteins | sample Popmic550T_FD_133745 | JGI IMG/M metagenome (GOLD analysis project Ga0190275, IMG submission 133745) | Populus adjacent soil microbial communities from riparian zone of Yellowstone River, Montana, USA - 550 T | ecosystem: Environmental > Terrestrial > Soil > Riparian zone > Trees stand | place...
GCATACTCACGCTCCGAGACCTCAAAGAGCTTCCGCGCGAACGCTGGCACAAGACGCTGGTGCGCGACGTGATGCGACCCGTCGCCCCGGAGCTTTTCGTCGAGCCGCAGACGCCGCTCGCGCGCGCCGAACGCCTGATGAACGAGAACGGCGCGGGCGCGCTCGCCGTCATCAACGACGCGGGCGAGCTTGTCGGCCTGCTGCTGCGCGGTCGCATCAAGCGCCGCGCCAAAGTCAGGGCGTAGAAATCTCCTGCACCTCCTTCGATAATTCATTCATCTTCAACATAGAAAAACTCTCACTGTGCTTCGACAGGGTTTATTCATTCTTGAGCTTAGGGTAAAGAATACTCGCCGCCGCAGGCGCAGAGGACGCAGAGTTAGCGCAGAGGCTTGAGCATATTCAATTCTCTGCGCCCCCTCTGCGTTCTCTGCGCCTGCGGCGGTGAACTTCAACTTTCTCTCCACTCAAGAATGAATAGAAACTAACTGCGATTCGAGTGTGAGCGTTGATTTGTGCCCGTTTATGCAGCATAATCGGCGCGGACGCGTGTAAACATATCAGGCGGAGGTCGCTCTATAGTGCTGGCGGTGGGTCTTACTGGGACGGCGTCGCCTCCATCGCCATCGGCGTCGTGCTGGGCATCGTAGCCTTCGTGCTGGCGCGCTTCTCGCGCGGACTTCTTCTCGGCGAGGCTGCAAACGCGGACGTGCGCGAGCGCATACGACAGGCGATGCTCAAGCACCCGAACGTGGTCGAGGTGGTCGAGCTGCTGACGATGCATCTCGCGCCGGAGTAGATTCTCATCAACGCGCACATCAACTTCCGCGACGATCTGGCGACGGTCGCCATCGAGCAGACGATCAACGAGCTAGAAGCCGACATCAAGCGCACCGTGCCGATGGTGGATATGATATTCCTCGAGACGGCGCGGCAGAGCGAGCCGGGGCCGCACGCACCGATCCCGCAGCACATCGGCTAGACGAATTTCGATTTTGCATTTGCGATTCTCGATTCGGGGTTCCGCTTTGCGATTCCAGATTGAAGAACAACTTGCCCCCAGTCTTTGCGAATGGGTCGCAGACCAAAAAACTAAAGCCGGAAATCTAAGATGCTGCTTCAGTCGTACAACCAGTTCATCGGAAGCCTTCGCGAGCCGCGAAACATCGTGGACATCGCGCTGGTCTTCCTGCTGGTCTACGCGGTTCTGAAGCTCATACGCGGCACACGCGCCGCGCCCATGGCCGCGGGCATCGGCGCGCTCGCGCTGCTCTACTGGACGGCTGCGCGCTACGACCTCTCGACGCTCGAATTCATACTGCGCCCCGCGCCGCTCTACGTCGGCGTCGCAATCATCGTCCTCTTCCAGAACGAAATCCGTCAGGCGCTCGTCACCTTCGGCAACCGCTTCCGCATGCCGTTTCTAGCGCGCCACCGCGGGCAGTTCGGCGAAGGCGTCTACGACGAGATCGTTTTGGCAGCGACCACTCTCGCCTCTACGAAGACGGGCGCGCTCATCGTCGTCGAGCGCGGCGTCAACCTGCGCAACGTCATCGAGGGCGGCGTGAAGATGGACGCCGAACTCTCTTATGATCTGCTCGTGACGATCTTCAACCCGACGACGCCTCTGCACGACGGCGCGGTCGTCATACGCGCGCATCGCGTCGCCGCCGCCGCGTGCTTTCTGCCGCTGACCTTAAACCCCATGCTCTCGAAAGACCTCGGCACAAGGCATCGCGCCGCCATCGGCATCACCGAGGACACGGACGCCGTCGCCGTGGTCGTCAGCGAAGAGACCGGCATCATCTCGTTCGTGCAGGGCGGGAGGATTCGCCGCGGTCTCGACGGCACGCGCCTGCGCTCCGCAATCCTCGACGCGCTCGAACCCTCCTCGCGCGAGAAAGCCGTGGACGAAGAGAAGCAGGCCGAGGCCGAAACTTTACAAACAGAGGTCAGAGGTCAGAGGTCGGAGGTCAGTTAAAGAATCCGTATTAACTGACCTCCGACCTCTGGCCTCTGGTCTCTGACCTCTGATTTATGGCTTTTCAATTTTCAAACAAGACGAGCGGCGGCGACGCGCGGGGCGTGGCCCGAAGTTGGCTGCGCGCGCTGTTTTTCGAGGACTGGACGCTGAAGCTGCTCGCGCTCTTAATCACGCTCGGCCTCTGGTATGCGGTGACTACGACGAGCGCGCCCGCGACCATAAGGCTGCGCGGCGTGCAACTCGATTTCATCCTTCCTGAAAACGTCGAGATAGGTAATGAGCCGCTCGACGAGATTGACGTGACGCTCGAAGGCAGTCAGGGCAAGCTCGCGGAGATTAACGCGCGCAGCCTCGTCGCGCGCGCAGACCTCTTTAGTCTCAAGCCGGGCGACCGCGTTGCGCGACTCTCCGACAAGAACGTCAAGATGGACTTGCCCGAAGGCGTCCGCATCGTAGAGATCACGCCGCGCAGCATTACGCTCCATCTCGAAACGGTCGTCGAGCGCGAAGTGCCCGTTGAAGCGCGCTTCGAGGGCGAGCTGCCCGAAGGCTTCAAGCGGCTCGGCGTCGAAGTCACGCCCGCGAGCGTGCGCGTGCGCGGGCCTGAGAGCCACGTGCGGGCCGTCGAGAAAGCCTTCACCGAGACCATCTCGCTCGCCGGACAGCGCGAGAGCATTACGCTTCCGCAGATAGCCGTTGACATCCCGGATCACAAAGTCGCGCCGCACGAACCGAACGTCTCCGTGCGTGTCGAGATCGCCGAGGAGCAGTCCGAGCGTCGCTTCACGGACGTCCCCGTGCGCTCCGCCGCGGGCGGCAACGTCGCGCCTTCCGCCACGACCGTCGTGCTGCGCGGCCCGCGCTCGGTTGTCGGTGCGTTGCGCGCCGAGGACGTGCGCGTCGTCTTGGAGATCGCCGAGGACGGCTCGGTCATGCCCCGCCTCGCGCTCCCGCCCACAACCGCCGGGCGCATCGAGCTTGTCTCCACAAGCCCGTCGGAATTTAGCATCAACAAGTGAATGCGAGTTCAAAGTTCAAGGTTCAAAGTTTAAAGCTAAGACACAGTTTCCGACTTTGAACTTTGAACCTTGAACTTTGAACTTTTATGATTGCTTCGATGAAGAAACTTTTCGGCACGGACGGTATGCGAGGCGAGGCGGGACGATTCCCGCTCGACGCGGCGACGGTGAGGGCGGCGGGTCGTTCGCTCGCGGCGCACCTCGCGGAAAAGTCGGGGGGCGCGGCGCGCATCTTGACGGGGCGCGACACGCGCGAGTCGGGCGCGTGGATCGAGAGTGCGTTCTCGGAGGGCGCGCGCGAGTCGGGCGCGACGGTCGAGTCGGCGGGCGTCATCACGACGCCGGGCGTGGCATATCTTGCGCGCACGCTGCCCGCGGACGCGGGCGTCGTCATCAGCGCGTCGCACAATCCGTTCGAGGACAACGGCATCAAGATTTTCTCCCCCACGGGCCGCAAGCTCGACGACGCGACCGAACGGCTCATCGAGGCGGACATCTACGCCGAGAGGATTGATGCAAGCGTCGCCGCGAAGATTGATGAAGGCGTCGCTGTAGGAGACGAACGCCGCGCGGCTGAGCTTAGGGCGCAGTATCTAAACTACCTCGTCGAAGATGTCGCGGCGGGACTTGAGCTGGAAGGTTTAAGAATCGTCGTTGACTGCGCGAACGGCGCGGCGTCGCAGCTCGCTCCCGCTCTGCTCACGCGACTCGGCGCGCACGTCGTCGCCGTAAACAACTCGCCCGACGGTCGCAACATCAACCGCGACTGCGGCTCGCTCCACATGGACGTTCTGCAACGCCTTGTCGTCGAAGCGCGCGCACAGTTAGGCGTCGCTTACGACGGCGACGCCGACCGCGCGCTCTTCGTGGACGCGCGCGGCGGGCTTGTGGACGGCGACGCGACGCTTTGGACTTTGGCGAAACACATGCAGGAGCGCGGGCGTCTTGCGGGCGAGCGCGTGGTCGCCACGGTGATGAGCAATCTCGGACTTGAGCTTGCGCTGCGCTCACGCGGCATAGAGATGATTCGGACGGACGTGGGCGACAAGTACGTTCTGGAAGAACTGCTGCGGACGGACGCTTCTTTAGGCGGCGAGCAGTCGGGGCACATTATCTTCCCGCGCACAAGCCTCGCGGGCGACGGGATGATTACGACCGTCAACCTTCTGCGCGCCGTGCGCGAATCGGGGCGCACGCTCGACGAGTTGACCGAAGGTTTCAAACGTCTACCGCAGGTGCTTACGAACGTCCGCGTGCGCGAGAAGTTGCCCTTCGAGGAGGTGGGCGAGATTGCGCGCGCCGTGCGCGACGTGGAGGCGCGACTCGGCGAGCGCGGACGCCTACTGCTACGCTACTCCGGGACTGAAGCTCTGGCCCGCGTGATGATCGAGGGCGAGCGGCAGGACGAAATCGAGGAGTTGGCCGAAGGTTTGGCCGTCGTCATTCGCCGGTCTCTGGGTGCGGGTTGACAGTAATACTGAGAAAAATTTACGCGGAGGCCGGTGTAAGATTTACACCCCATTCCAGATTTTACTCACGGTCGCTTTCGTCCGAACGAGGAAAGTCCAGCAAACTCTGCTGTTTTAAGTCGTGTTTTGTCTTTACTTGCATGGCATAGACATTGCGATATGTTTTGTGGGGCAAGAGAGACGGTTGGTGGATCCTCCGTCTCAGTGGTTGCTGGGGTGAGGACAGTGACCACAAATATGAACAGGCGCGGCATACCCCAAGTTTGCCGCGCCTGTTTCTATTTGCGCGCCCGAAAAGCGTCAGAGTACCCCTCGCGCGCCAGCACACGAACCCCTCCGTGCTACAATCAAGCAGACCTTAACGCATTCAAAACAGTACCGCGAGCGGAAGCCTCGCGAGTCAACGCGTTAGAAGAATTAACATGGATGGACAGGATGGGCAGGATGGAAAAAGCATTTGCGCTTATCCTGCCTATCCTGTCCATCCATGTTAATTTCTCATCCATAACACACAACCGGCGAGGCTTCCGCTCGCGATACTGTCCCCGTCGTCCGACCGCGAATCGCGCTAGATGAATCCGAGCGACTACCGACGCGACTACGCCGCCTACCACTCCGCCGCCGAGCGCGAGCGTCTTAAACGCCACGCAGGACTCGGCAACCCGTCCGACCTCCACGAGATCGAGGAGCGTTATGCAGACCTCTGGACGCGCGAGGCTGTCGCCGACCTCCGGCGAGCGCACGAAGCAGCGCCCGCGCACTTCGAGACGGAGCGCGCCGGACTTCGCGCACTCATCGGCTCGGCGCGGATCAAGTACGCGGAGGCGCGAGCGCGCGAGTTGACGGAGGAGCTGCGAAGCTGCGAGGCGTCGTCGCGCTTCGAGTGGAACGGCGCGAAGGTTTCGACGGACGAAGCGCGGGACTTGCTCGCAGGCGAACGCGACGCTGCGCGTCGCCGCGAGCTTGCGCGCTGCCTGCTCGACAAGGTGCGCGCGTGCGACGATCTTCGCGCTGAGAGACTGGATGCGATAGAAGAGGCGACGGGCGCGTTCGGTCAGGGCGGCGGTCGCGCGCTTTACGAGAGCTACACGGGCATTGATGTAGAGACGTTGGCCGCCGCTTCCGTCGCGTTCCTCGGGCGTACCGAATCTCGCTTCATGTCGCAGCTTGCGCGTTGGGCCGCGCGTGAGTTGCCGACGGGTGAGGGAAGCGGGCCGGACTACGCCGACCAGTTTTTTTTCGAGCGAGCCGCGAGCTTCGACGCGCGCTTTCCGGCGCGCGACTTTCGCGCCGCATACGAAGGGACGCTCGCGGGCCTCGGCGTCTGCGCCGCATCGCAAAAGAATCTTCACGTTGACGACGAGCGCCGGGCCTCGAAAGGCGCGCTCACGGCCTGCTTCGCGGTCGAGCCGCCGCAGGACGTGCGGCTCGTCGTCGGCTCGCGCGCTTCGGGTCTGGATTTTTACCGCCGCGGCCTTTGGGAAGTAGGGCGCGCGCAGATGCTGGCGTGGGCCTCGCGCGATGCGTCCGCGCGTTATCCCGAATTTGTTTACGCGCCCGACGCGGCGACCGAAGAGGGACACGGCTTTCTTCTGTCCGACCTCTTGCGCGAGCCTGCGTGGCTCGCAGGACGGCGCGGCGTGCGAGCGACCGAGTCGGATGAGGCCGCGCTTTTCGCCGCGCTGCTCGATCTTCATGACGCGCGGCGCGATTGCGCTCGCTTGCGCTGCGCGCTCGAAGGGGCGGGCGGCGCGCGCTCGGAACATCTCGCCGCCGAATACGTCTCGCGCCTTACGGGCGCGACCGGGTTTCGCCACCACGCGGCGACGGCGCTTCTCGACGCGGACGAAAATTTCGCGTCGGCGACACGCTTACGCGCAAGGCTTTTCGCGGCGGGACTCGGCGAGCATCTGCGCTCGCGGCACGGGCGGCGCTGGCACGAGTCGCGCGCGGCGGGCGACGAGCTTGTTGACATCTGGAACACGGCGTCGCGTTATTCGGTCGAGGAATTGGCGCGGCTCGTGTGGGGCGGCGAACCCGATTTCGATCTGCTGGCGGACACGCTGCTCGCGGCTGTCGAGGGCGGCGACGGAGTTTGAGCGAAGAAGCTTTTGGTGACGAGGACTAGAGAAGGATGAAGCGCGTCGTGGTTCGGCTCAAAGAGGGAAGGGGCTACCCCGTCGAGATCGGCGCGGGGGTGCTGGCGCGTCTCGGCGAAGTCGCGCGCGCGCGTCTTGCGCCCGAAGCACGTCGCGTCGCGCTCGTCTCGAACCGCCGCGTGCTCGACCTCTACGGCGCGCGCGCCGTCACGAGTTTGCGCGCGGCGGGCTTCACGGTCTCACACTGGCTGATGGGCGACGGCGAGCGTTTCAAGACTCTGCGGACGGCTGAAAGCTGTCTTCGTTTTCTGTCCGAGTCGAAACTCGAAAGAAGCGACGCCGTCGTCGCGCTCGGCGGCGGTGTGGTCGGCGACCTCGCGGGGCTGGCGGCTGCGCTCTACATGCGCGGCGTCGCGCTCGTGCAAGCGCCGACGACGTTGCTCGCGCAGATAGACTCGTCCGTCGGCGGCAAGACCGGCGTCAACACTCGGATGGGCAAGAACCTCGTCGGCGCGTTTCACCAGCCGAGCGCGGTGTTGGTTGACACAGACACTTTGCGGACGCTTCCCAAACGCGAACTTACCGCCGGTTGGTGCGAGGCGATCAAACAGGGCGCGGTCGGCGACAGGCGGCTTTTTGAGCAGACGCGAAATTTTCTTGCGGACGACGCTCGACGAAAAGGCGCGGACGCGGGCGAAGGCGGGCGCGACGTAAAATCGGATGACGTGCGCGACGAGAAGCTCGCGAGCATCATCGCCGCGCAGTGCGCCTTCAAGGCGAAGATCGTCGCGGGCGACGAGCGCGAGGACGTTAATCGTGCGGACGCGCGCTCGCGTCGCGTGCTGAACTTCGGCCACACGGTCGGGCACGCGCTCGAAGCCGTGACGAACTTCAGGCGCTTCCGGCACGGCGAGGCGGTCGGCTACGGGATGCTCACCGCCGGAGAGATTTCAAAAAGGTTAGGACTGCTGGACGAATCGGAGCTAGAATCGTTGCGCGAGGCCGTGCGGCTCGCGGGGCCATTGCCTTCGGCCTCCGACCTCGACGCCGAAAGCATACGACGCGCGCTGCAAATGGATAAGAAGGCCGTCGGCGGTAGCGTCCGCTGGATACTGCTGGAGCGAATCGGACGCGCGCGCGTCGTGGACGGAAGAGAAGTTTCGGCGCGCGTCGTCAACGCATCAATACGTGCCGCGCTCGCCGCGCGCTGAGAGACTGCTTTTGAAATGGCGCTAAGAAAATCTGATATGAATGTAAGACAACGGGAGAGCCGGGGCGGGCATAATCGCGCAGGCGAGGTGGGCGGCGCTCGCGTCAACTTCGTCATCGTCGCGCTCGTCATCGCGCTCGTCGGTTACTCGACCTACAACTTCGCGCCCGTCGCGTACAACGCGTACCTCTTCAAAGACTTCATGCAGCAGACGGTGAACAAGGCCGCGTACCCTCCGGGGCAGAACAACGAGTGGGTGGCGGCGCAATTGCGCGCTGCCGCCAAAGAGTACGACCTGCCGCAGAACACCGTCGTCAGCGTGCAGAAGGAGGAGGGGCGCATCGCCGCGCGCGTCCAGTGGTCACGCCCCGTGCAACTGCCCGGCTTCGTCTACGATTACCAGTTCGACCACACGGCACGCAGCAGCGGCTTCATCAACCCACAATACTGAAGTCAGAAGTCGGAACGCTGAACGATGAACTGAAAACGTCTTGTCTTTCAGTTCATCGTTCAGCGTTCCGACTTCTGACTTTGCTTTTATGCCGCTGCTTTACTGCTCTGCAACTGGATGAGTCCGGCGGGCGCGGCGGCGAGCCACGTCGTCGGGCAGACGCCGCAGCGCGTGCACGTGTCAACGGAGGGGCACGGCGCGGTCGAGCGCGCGACCTGCGCGCGGGTATGCTCTTTCTCCAGAAACGGTCGGCCCATGCCGGAGTCAACGATCTCCCACGGCAGCACTTCGTCGTAGCCTCGCGCGCGGCTCGTGTGGAAGCCCACGTCAATGCCTGTCTCGCGCAGCGCCGCGTTGAGGTCGTCGCGGTGTCTGGTCATGGCCTCGATGACGCGCGCCACGCGCCTGTCGCCCGAAGAAAATAGAGCCTGCTCGTGCGCGACGCGCGATGACATCACGCGCACCTCGACGTTCGGGATGCGCGCCAAGTTTTTCGAGAGCCACTTCAGACGACGTTTAAGCTCGCGCTCCTCGCAGATCGGCTCCCACTGAAACGGCGTGTTGGGCTTCGGCACGAAGCCGTTAAGCGCCGGGATGATTTTACCCGCGCGCCCGAACTTGCGACCGGCTTCGAGCATGCGGTCTTTGATGCGCTCGACAAGCTCGACCATCGCTTCGAGGTCTTCGTCGGTTTCGGTCGGAAGCCCCGCCATCATGTAGAGCTTCACGGTCAGCATCCCTCGGTCGAAGACCGCGCCGCAGATGTCAACGATCTCGTCGTTCGTCAGATTCTTGTTGATGACTTTGCGGAGTCTGTCCGATCCCGTCTCAGGCGCGACGGCTATCTGCTGATCGCCCGACTCGACGAGCGCATCAAGCAATTCATCTTCAATCTGGTCGAGCCGCAAACTCGACACGGAAATTCTGTAGCCCATCTCGCGCAGGCCGCTCAGGATTTCGCTTATCTCCGGGTGGTCGCACACGGCGGTTGAGACAAGACCGATCTTGTCGGTGCGCCCGCGCCACTCGGCAGCTTTGGCGAGTATGTCGCGCGCGGGGACGACGCGCGGCGGCCAGTAGTTGAAGCCCGCCCAGCAGAAGCGACACCCCTGCGAGCAGCCGCGCGAAATCTCCACGAGGAAACGGTCGCCCATCTCCGCCTCCGGCGCGAAGATGATTGTCGAGGGCGCGAACACCTCCGCCTCTTTCAGTTTTTCAACTATTCCAGCATCGCCGCGCCGAATCGCGCGCCGCAAAGAGCCTTCCTTCGGATTCTCTGCGGCAACTATGCGGCCCACGCTCGCGGGCACGCCCTCCGCCTTCGGCGTGTAAGCAGCGATTGTGCCGTCCGCGTTGTACGTCACTTCGTAGAGCGACGGCACGTAGAAGCCGCGACCGACGCGCGCGAGCTTCAAGAGCAAGTCTTCCTTCGTCCCGCCCTCTTCCGAATTCTCGAACAGGAGGTCAATGAGCTTCGGGACTAAAATCTCGCCCTCGCCGACTGCTACGGCGTCGGTGAACTCGGCGATGGGTTCGGGGTTGAGGAACGAGGCCGCGCCGCCCATCAGCACAATCGGGTCGTGGTGCGTGCGGTCTTTCGCCCAGACGGGCACGCGCGCGAGCTTGAGCATGCGCGCCATATTGAGGAAATCGGTCTCGAACGAGATCGAGAATGCAACTACGTCGAAGTCGCGCACGGGCGTCTGCGACTCCAACGTGAGCAGAGGCGTGCCCGCGCGCTCGTACTCGCGCATCTCTGCGTCGTCCGGCAGGAACACGCGCTCGCACGAAACGTCCGCGACGCGGTTGAAAAGCTCGTAGACCGATTGGAATCCGAGGTTCGCCATCCCGACGCCGTACACGTTCGGGTAACACAGGGCCACGCGCAACTTCGCGCCGCGCTTCAGCGTCCAGCCCTCTTCGGTCGCAAGCCTGCGCCGGTAATTTTCTATAACTTTCTTTGACATCTAATACAACTTGATTCGTTTAGAGGCGGGCAGTGCCCGCCGCCTCAAGCCGCGAGTTGAACCGGCGGGCACTGCCCGCCTCTAAACGGTAGCACGCGGCTGAAAAAATAAGACGGCAGGCTTGAATTTGCTGATTCGAGCCTGCCACTTAGTTTAACCTCTAAACTATTGATACACAATCTACTGGCGCACGGTTTCGAGGAAGGCTTTGAGCTTGCGCGAGCGCGAGGGGTGTCGGAGTTTGCGTAGAGCCTTCGCCTCGATCTGGCGTATGCGCTCGCGCGTGACGGCGAAGTGTTGGCCGACCTCTTCGAGCGTGTGCTCGGAGCCGGTCGTGCCGAGGCCGAAGCGCATCTTGATGACCTTCTCTTCGCGCGGCGTCAAGGTCGCCAGAACCTCGTCCGTAATCTCGCGCAGGTTCGATGCGACGACGGCGTCCGCAGGGTTGAGGATGGACTTGTCCTCGATGAAGTCTCCGAGGTGCGAGTCCTCTTCCTCGCCGATGGGCGTCTCCAGAGAGATGGGCTCCTGCGCGATCTTCAGCACTTTGCGAACCTTCGAGACGGGGATGTCCATCTTGCGCGCGATCTCTTCGCTCGTCGGCTCGCGGCCCAGCTCCTGCACGAGCGC
>Ga0190275_10003784_pt1 | contig 10826 bp, 8 predicted proteins | sample Popmic550T_FD_133745 | JGI IMG/M metagenome (GOLD analysis project Ga0190275, IMG submission 133745) | Populus adjacent soil microbial communities from riparian zone of Yellowstone River, Montana, USA - 550 T | ecosystem: Environmental > Terrestrial > Soil > Riparian zone > Trees stand | place...
AGAGGCGGTCCTCGCCAAAGTCTTCGGGAGTTGGCGCCAGCGGCTCGCGAAAAGGCACGTTGAGGTGCACGGCCCCACGAGGGGCGCGCAGGGACGCGGCCACGGCCCGGGAGGCGGTGGCGCGCAGGTGCGTCAGGACCCCGTCACTGGCCTCGGGCAGCCCCAGGTCCGCGAAGAGCCGGGCGAACTCACCGAACAGACGTGCCTGGGGAATGGTCTGCGGAGCACCCCATCCTTGCAGCTCCAGCGGCCGGTCCGCGGTGAGCACCAGGAGCGGCACGTGGGACATGGCCGCCTCGATCACGGCCGGATAGAAGTGCGCCCCCGCTGTTCCACTCGTGGCCACCAGCACCGCCGGCGCGCGCGAGTGCTTGGCCACGCCCAGCGCGAAGAAGCCGGCGCTGCGCTCGTCGATGACGGACCAGGTCTTCAGCCCCTCCACGCGCTGACACGCCAGCGCCAGCGGCGAGGAGCGCGAGCCCGGGCACACCACCGCGTGACGGACGCCGCCGCGCACCAGCTCCTCCAGCAGGGCCAGCGCCCAGAGCTGGTTAAGGTTCGCGTTGGACATCGCCCCCTCCAAGAGCCCGGAGCATGGCCAGGCTCTTTATCTCCGTCTCGCGCCACTCGGCCTCCGAGCTGGAGCCCTGGACGATCCCAGCCCCCACGAAGAGCCGGGCATGCGAACCCCGCACCAGCGCCGAGCGCAGCGCCACCACCATATGCGCCCGGGTCGCTCCGATCCAACCTACGGGCCCCGCGTACCAGCCTCGATCCAGCGCCTCGTTCTCGTGCAGAAAGCCCAGGGAGTGTTCCCGCGGGACACCTCCCACCGCGGGCGTCGGGTGCAGCGCCCCCACCACCTGCGCCGCGGTCACCCCCTCGTGCAGCTCGGCGCGGATGCCGGTGCGCAGGTGCACCACGTTCCTCAGCGTCAGCAGTGCAGGCGCGGCATCCGCGGTGACGTGCTTGGCGATGGACCGCAGCGCCGCGACGATGTAGCGCACCACCGAATCGTGCTCGCGGCGCTCTTTGTCTCTCCCGTCCAACCCTTCGGCCTGTCCCGGTGCCGCAGAGCCCGCCAAGGCCTCCGTCTCCAGCACCCGCCCCTCGACGCGGCACAGCGTCTCCGGCGTGGAGCCCAGGAAGGCCAGGCCTGCCGGCGTCCGGAAGAGGAAGGTGACACAGCGCGGGTTCTGCTCCCGCAGGCGGGCCAGCACATCCACCAGATCGAACGGGCGAGCGCCCTCGGCCTCTACAGCCCGCGCCATCACCACCTTCTGGAACCGCCCGGCGGTGATGGCCTCCAGCGCGTGCTCCACCCGCGCCTTGAAGTCCTCCCGCGAAGAGGAGAGCTTGAGCGCCACGGGTCCGCCCTGAGCATGGCGGTAACCGGCTGGAAAGCTCGCGTGCACCCGCTCCAGCCGCGAGCGCACCAGATCGTCCCCGCCCAGCTCTTCCGGAGCGAACGCAGCCACTGCCATGGCATTCCCAGTCCTCCATGCGAGCACCTCGGGCAGCGTCCAGCGCGCGAAGCCGTGAGCCTCCCAGTCCGCGTCCGAGGGAGCAGTCGCAGCGAAGCGCATGCCGCCGAACCAGGGGCCGGGCAGCCACATGGGGGCCTCTCCCAGCCACCGAATCTCCACCTGCGAGGCGAGCGTCCCGAGCACCTCGCTCGCCTCAGCAGCGCTTCGCGCTTCCATCACCGCGGCTTCACCCCAGCCCGCAACGGCCTCCTGCGCCAACGGCCGCTCCCAATACAGCGTGGGCACACCGAGCAGGCTCGCTCCCGCAAGCGGATCCGCCGAGTCCAGGAGCATCATCCTGGCCACCCAGCGTTGCCCCTTGGCGGGATTGTACGTGGTCATCAGCTCATCACCCCAAGGTGACTTCTACGCAATTCCGGATATACATGCCCAAGGAGTTCAAAACCATGTGAACTCCCCTCGCACAGGCTCCGGCAGCGCGCGGTCTGCGAAAGGCGCGAAGGCCTGCTCAACCAGCCAGGGAGCCGCAGCCCGCGGATGTTCTCACGGTTCTGCGTGGCCACGCCAATGTCCCACCCGCTCCATGACGTGGGGCCGGGGAGGCGTCCTCAGAGGTCTCAGCGCGTGGCCGTGAGCAGGGAGCGCAGCACCTCAGGTTGTCTTCCACGCGATTCCGGATATACATCCACAAGGAGTTCAAAACCATGTGAACTCCTTGTCGGAGGCCATGTGGGTGGAAGGCGGACCGAGGAAGCTGCGCAGGAGAATGCGCCCCCCAAGGCAGGGCCGAACCGGGTCCTGCGAGATGCGCGCCCCGAGGGGACGTGCATCTCTGTAGGCCGGGTGGAGATCGGCGGCCCGGGCTTCGTGGTGATGGCGGGGCCCTGTGCGGTGGAGGACGCTGAGCAGACGGAGCGGACGGCCGCGGCGGTGGCTGCGGCGGGCGCCCACGTGCTGCGAGGCGGCGTATTCAAGCCCCGCACCAGCCCCTACTCCTTCCAGGGGCTGGGAGAGCCGGGGCTGCGGATGTTGGCCGAGGCGGGCCGGCGCCATGGGCTGCCGCTCATCAGCGAGGTGATGGATGCCTCGCAGCTGCCGCTGATGGTGGAGTACACGGACATCCTCCAGGTAGGCGCGCGGAACATGCAGAACTTCGCGCTGCTGCGCGCGCTGGGGAAGGTGCGCAAGCCGGTGCTGATCAAGCGCGGGCTGGCTGCCACCATCGAGGAGTGGCTGCTGGCGGCCGAGTACGTGCTGGATGGCGGCAATGAGCAGGTGCTCCTGTGCGAGCGGGGCATCCGCACCTTCGAGACGGCCATGCGCAACACGCTGGATCTGGCGGCGGTGGCCTATGTGAAGCAGCGCTCGCACCTGCCCGTCATCGTGGATCCCTCCCATGCGACAGGGGATCCAGCGCTGGTGGTGCCCATGTCGCTGGCGGCGGCGGCGGCGGGGGCGGATGGGCTGCTGGTGGAGGTGCACCCGTGGCCGGAGCGCGCACTGTGTGACGGGCTGCAGGCCCTCACACCCGAGCGGTTCCAGGAGCTGATGCGGCGGCTGCCCCCGGTGTTGCATGCCATGGATCGCCATCTCTGGAAGCCGGAGAACCCGGCCCAGGCTCTGGGGGCGTGATGAGCACGGAAGTCCGTCAGATGTTCTCCTCGATTGCCACGCGCTACGACGTGACGAACGAGGTGATGTCGCTCGGAGTCCACCGGCTGTGGCGCGGCGCCGCCGTGAGACTCAGCGGGGCGAAGGAGGGGGATCGCGTCCTCGACTGCGCCACGGGCACGGGCGATCTGGGCGGCCTACGAGTACCTGCCCCGCACGGCGGCAGCCTTCCCCTCAGGCGAGCAATTCGTGGCACTCATGGATCAGGCAGGAGCCTTCCAGGAACGGGTAGCCCATCCGCTGACGTTTGGGACATCCTACGTCTATGCCGGAACGGTCCGCTGACGCGCGGCGCCAGATCCTGAAGCAGATCCTCGACTCCGTCGATCACAGGCTGAGCTCGAGGCTGAGGGAAGCGCTCGCCCGCCCAGGACCCACGGCCCGCCCGGCAGCGGGGCAGACGGTGGTGATCGCGGGCCACCGCGCCGCAGGCAAGACGCGCTTGCTGCCGCTGGTGGGCCGGCTGCTGGAGCGCCCCACGTTGGATCTCGATGCGGAGCTCGAGCGCTCCTCCGGGCGCTCGCTGAAGACCTGGGTGGTCGAGGATCCCTCCGCCTTCCGAGCTGCCGAGCGCCAGGCCTTGCTGGCACTGCCTCCGGGGAGCCTGGTGGCCGTGGGAGGCGGGTTCCTCTCCCACCACCCGGACGCACTGGCGGGAATGTTCACCCTCATCATCCCGGTCTCTTTCGAGACGTACCGGGACCGCCTGATGACGAATACGTCCCGGCCCCGGCTCCGGCCGGGTGTCCCTCTGCTGGAGGAGATCGCTTCTGTCTTCTACGAGCGCGAAGCCCTGCATGCGCGTCTCCCCACCGTGCCCCTGGTGGACTTCCTGCGGGCCTTCTGGCGCGAGGTGAGTCCATGACCGCTGCCCTCCGCGTGGTGACGCTTCCCCCCACCGTCCAGGGCGCCGAGGCCGTGCGCTTCGCCGAGGAGGTCCGCCGCCGGGGCGCCAACATCCTCGAGGTGCGGACGGATCTGCACTCGCCAGAGGCCGTGGAGGTCCTGGCCCTGGGGAAGGTGCTGCCGTTGCTCGTGTCCGAGCGGGGCCGTCCCCTCCCCTCGCTCTGGGTGGAGACCGCCACCTACGTGGACCGGGATGTGACGGTCTCCGTGGATGCGCCTTCGTCGAAGCTGGTGGCCTCGCACCATGCCGAGCGTCCGCTCTCCACCGTCGAGGCCCTCCGGCTGTGGGAGCAGGACCTGCCCACCACGGCCTGGGTGAAGCACGTCGAGCCTCTCGGGCCTCCCGCGCGGGCCCAGGAGCTCCTGGAGACGCAGGCCCGGCTCATCGAGCGGTTTGGCGCCGGGCGCGTGACGGTGCTCGGGATGGGGGCTGTGGCACTCCCCATCCGCGGCGTGCTCGCCCGGCGCAATGCCCTCGACTATGTGGCGGCGGGAGGAGGATGGAGCGCAGCGCCCGGGCAACGGCTCCTGGATGATGTGATCCGCGAGGTTCGGGCTCCAGGAGGAGCCCCTGGCCTGCGCCGAGGCATCCTGGGCACGTCGATCGTCCACTCGCGCTCGCCGCGCATCCACCGCCAGCCCTTCGATCGCATCGACATCCCCGAGGATGCTCCCGTTGAGGAGCTGGTCGACTCGCTGCTGCCCCACTACGCCGGCTTCGCCGTCACGAGCCCCTTCAAGCTGCGCCTGGCCCGGCATGCCCGCGCTTCGCTGGAAGCCATCAACACGCTCGTCCGCCGGGGCGATCGCTGGGAGTCCTTCAACACCGATGTCGAGGGTGCGCGGGCCATCCTGAAGCGGCTCGAGGCCCGAGAGGCCTTCGTCCTCGGAGACGGAGGCTCGACCGCTGCCCTCCGCGCCATCGCGGGGGACATGGGCTGCCAGCTGCGCATCCTCAAGCGCGCGGACATCCGCGAGCCCCTCTCAGGAGCCGGTGTCTGGACGTGGCCGGATCGGGTGCCGCCGCCCGAGGAGCTGCGCTTTGACCGGGCGCGCGTGGCGGTCATCGCCTACGGTGCTCCGGGCCGCCGCGTCGCCAAGGAGATCTCGCGCCGCGGGGGCACACCCGTCATGCTGGGCGCGGCGTGGTTCATCGCGCAGGCTCGGCGGCAGCGCGAACTCTGGGAGACCGCCACATGAACACCTTCGGAACCCTCTTCCGGCTGACCACCTTTGGCGAGAGCCATGGGCCGGCGCTCGGCTCGATCATCGACGGCTGCCCGGCCGGTGTCCCGCTGACCCGGGAGCACATCCAGCTCGCGCTGGATCGCCGGCGCCCCGGCCAGTCCGCCATCACCACCGCGCGCGCCGAGGCGGATCAGGTGGAGATCCTCTCTGGCGTCTTCGAGGACAAGACGCTGGGCACGCCCCTCGCGGCCATCGTCCGCAACACCAACCAGCGCTCGCAGGACTACGAGAAGCTCAAGGCGGAGGATCGGCCGGGCCACGCGGACGCGGTCTGGCGCGAGCGCTACAAGCACCGCGATCACCGCGGCGGCGGGCGCACGAGCGGGCGCGAGACGCTCTGCCGCGTCATCGGCGGCGCGGTGGCGGAGGCCTACCTCGCCCGGGATCTGCCACAGGTGCGCACGGTGGGCTGGGTGTCCCAGGTGGGCAACCTCATCGCCGCGGTCCCTGCGTCCGGCCTCACGCGGGCTCAGGTGGACGAGCACCCCACGCGCTGCGCGGACCCCGTGGTGCGCGAGGAGATGTCGCGGCGCATCCTCGCGGCCAAGGAGGCCGGGGACAGCCTCGGAGGCTCCATTGACATCCGCGTCGAGGGCCTGCCAGTGGGCCTGGGCGAACCCATCTTCGGCAAGCTCAAGGCGCTGATCGCCCAGGCGCTGGGAAGCGTGGGGGCAGTGACGGGGGTCGTCTGGGGCCCGCCGGATCTGCTCGCGCGGATCGAACAGCCGGGGAGCGTCTTCCACACGAAGAAGGAGATGTACGGCGGCATCCAGGGCGGCCTGGCCAACGGCGAGCCAATGCAGGTGCGCGCCTTCTTCAAGCCCCCCGCCACACTCGCGGACCACGCGAAGGGCGGGCGCCATGATCCGTGCATCATGCCGCGCGCGGTCCCCGTTCTCGAGGCGATGGTGTCGCTGGTGATCGCCGATCTCGTCCTGCAGATGAACGCCTTCCCCCACACCGCATGAGCTTCCTTCCTCCCGGCGCGTACAAGCCCGCAGTCGATTACTGGGGCCCCTTCCCGAAGCTCTCGAAGCGCCTGCCCGAAGGCAGCGTGGCGGTCGTGGACAAGACCGTGGCGCGGTTCCACTCGGGGCTGATCCCAGCCCTCGAGGCGCGTAACCCTCGCGCGATTGTCCAGATCACCGGCGGGGAGAAGGCCAAGAACTTCGCCTCCCTGGAGAAGGTGCTCGCAGGAGGGCTCGCCCTGCCCCGCTCGGGGACGCTGGTGGTGGTGGGAGGAGGAACCCTCGGTGACGTGGCGACGGTGGCTGCGCACCTGCTCAAGCGAGGGGTGCGGCTGGTGCAGGTACCCACCACCCTGCTGGCGGCGGTGGACAGCAGCCTCGGCGGGAAGGGCGCCGTGGATCTCACCTTGAAAGGACGCGTGGTGAAGAACCCTGCGGGGGTCTTCCACTACGCGGACGAGGCGTGGATCTGCCCGGAGCTGTTCTCCTCGCTCTCCGAGGCTCAGCTCCGAGAAGGCGCGATCGAGGCCTGGAAGATGGTGGTCTGCCTCGACGGGCCCCGCTTCCACCGCTATATCCGCAAGGCCCCGGTGCTGGAGCGGCTGGTGAAAGATGCACGGCGCCTCAAGGAGAGCGTCTGCGCGCGGGATCCCTACGAGCAGACCGGCCTGCGGCGGGTGCTCAACTTCGGCCACAGCTTTGGCCATGTCCTGGAGAGCTTGTCCCGGTTCAAGCTGTCCCACGGTGATGCGGTGGGACTGGGGATGCTCTGCGCGCTGGATGTCGGCCGGTCCATGGGCGTGACTCCGGTGCCCGTCGCCGAGGCGGTCGAGCAGGCGCTGTACCGCGGGCCAGGTGTGCTTCGCCGTGAGCGAATCGCCGCCCTGCTGCACCGCGCGCCCCTGGGGGACGTGGTGGAGCTGATCGCCGCCGACAAGAAGGCCGGAACGGCGGGCGAGCTGCGCATGGTGCTCCTCATCAGCATTGGCGCCTTTGAAGTCAGGGATGTCCCCGAGGCGACCTGGCGCAACCTCTGGCCCGCCTGGAAGCAGGGACTCCGCCCATGAGCAAGCTCCACGTCGATCCCAGCCACCTCGGCCCCGCGCGCCTCACGCCCCCGGTGTCCAAGTCGGACGCGCAGCGGGCACTGGTGCTCGCGCACCTCACGGGCCACTGGCCCCTCTCCGCGCTCCAGTCCGAGCCCGAAGCCGATCTCGCCGCCGACGTCCGCGTCCTCACGCGCGGCGTAGAGGCCCTGCGCCTTCCTCCCGGCCCCGTCCGGGAGGTGGACTGCGCGGATGGAGGCGCTCCGTTCCGCATCCTCGTCACGCAGTCCGCCGTGACCCCGGGGGCCCATGTGCGTCTCACGGGTACTCCCCGCCTGGGCGAGCGCCCCCACGGCCCGCTCTTCGACTCCCTCCGGGAAGCCCTGGGGCCCTCAGGCCTCTCGTTGACCGAGGGTAAGCCCTGGCCCGTGGAGATCCGCGCGCCGATCCGGACGGGTACTCCCGTCTTCCGCGTTCCTGGCGACCAGAGCAGCCAGTATGCCTCCAGCCTCCTGCTGGGCAGCGCGGCGCTCTTCCTGCGCGAGCACCGCCCCTGGAGTGTGGAGATCCAAGGCACGCTGACGAGCGCGGGCTACCTGGAGCTCACCGTCTCCTGGCTGCGGCGCTTCGGCTTCACCGTGGAGGAGAGCGCCTCGCGGTTCACCGTGACGGCGCACCAGCCCTCGGCGAGCGCCCCGCCCATGCCGGGAGACTGGTCCTCGCTGGGCTACCTGCTCCTCATGGCCTGGCGCACGGGCGGCAGCGTGGAGCGCGCGGACCCCTCCAGCGCCCACCCCGATCAGGCGATCCTGCGGCTGGTGCAGCCGGCGGGCCTCGCCCCTGTCCCCGGGCCGGACCTCACGATGCGGATGGAGGGGCAGGCCCGTGATGGGCTCGTGGCCTCCGGCAAGGAGTGTCCGGACCTGCTGCCCACCCTGGCCGCGCTCGCTTGCGTGCTACCCCGCCCCTCGACCCTGACGGATGTGGGTATTCTCCGCCTCAAGGAGAGCGACCGGCTGGAGGGCATCCGCACCCTGGTCGCCGCCTACGGGGGATCCACCCTCCTGGAGGGCGAGACGCTCACCCTCACCCCTCCGCCCGCCCCGCCCGCCCACTTCGCCATGGACAGCCGTGGCGATCACCGGCTCGCCATGGTGTCCGCCACCCTCTCCGTGCTCTCGGGCGTGCCCCTGACGCTCACCGGCCCCGAGTGCGTGGAGAAGAGCTTCCCGGGCTTCTGGCGACAGGTCGAACGGATGGGTGTACGCCTAACTGAATGAGGGTTCAAGTCACACTGTCCGAGGCAAGCGCACCCCACTCTTTTTTGTTGAAAGCACTCTGCTCCCTGTGAAATCTCCCGCTCATGCCCAAGGACACGCTGACGATCACGGACAACCGGACCGGGAAGACGTACGAAGTGCCGATCGAGAACGGAAGTATTCGCACTCACGCGCTGAGGCAGATCAAGGTCAGTGACGAAGACTTCGGTCTCATGGGGTACGACCCAGCGTTCCTGAACACGGCCAACTGCAGGAGCGCCATCACCTTCATCGACGGCGACAAGGGCATCCTCGAGTACCGCGGCTTCCCCATCGAGCAGCTGGCGGAGAAGTCCTCCTTCCTGGAGGTGTCCTACCTGCTGCTCAACGGCGAGCTGCCCACCCCAAAGGAGCTCGAGCAGTTCATCCACCTCGTGACGCACCACACGTACGTGCACGAGAACATCAAGACCTTCATGGACGGGTTCCGCTACGACGCGCACCCCATGTCCATGCTGGCCTCCACGGTGGCGGCGCTCTCCGGCTTCTACCCGGACGCCAAGCACACCAAGGACGAGCAGAGCCGCCGCATCCAGATCACCCGGCTGATCGCCAAGATGCCGACGATTGCCGCCTTCTCGTTCCGGCACAGCATGGGCCTGCCGTACATCTACCCGGACAACGAGCTGTCCTACGTCGCCAACTTCCTGGCGATGATCCGCCGCATCGGCACGGCCACCTACAAGGTGCACCCGGTGCTGGAGCGCGCGCTGGATCTGCTCTTCATCCTGCACGCGGACCATGAGCAGAACTGCTCCACCACGTCGGTGCGCACGGTGGGCTCCTCCGAGGTGGATCCGTACTCGGCGGTGAGCGCGGGCATCGGTGCGCTGTACGGCCCGCTGCACGGCGGCGCCAACGAGGCTGTGCTCCGCATGCTGCGCGAGATCGGCCACATCTCGAAGATCCCGGACTTCATCAAGGCGGTGAAGAGCGGCGAGGGCGAGAAGAAGCTGATGGGCTTCGGCCACCGCGTCTACAAGTCCTACGATCCGCGCGCCAAGGTCATCAAGCGCGTGGCGGACGAGGTGTTCGAGGTGACGGGCAAGAACCCGCTGCTGGACATCGCCGTGGAGCTGGAGCGCATCGCCCTGCAGGACGAGTACTTCGTCAAGCGCAAGCTGTACCCCAACGTCGACTTCTACTCGGGCCTCATCTACGAGGCGATGGGCTTCCCGGTGGAGATGTTCCCGGTGCTCTTCGCCATCCCGCGCACGGTGGGCTGGTGCGCGCAGTGGGAGGAGATGGTGAAGGATCCGGAGCAGAAGATCGCCCGTCCGCGCCAGATCTACACGGGCTCCAAGCGCCGCGAGTACGTCCCCATGGAGAAGCGCGCCGCCAAGTAGTCCCGGCCCACTGGGCCGCGGCCTGAAGCACGAGAGGGGCGAGGGACTCCGGTCCCCCGCCCCTTTGCTTGGGGCCGCGCCTGCCTCAGCCTGCCTTGGCCTCGGAGGAGGAGGAGCCCTCGGCGTACAGGGACTCGATGAGGGCGGCGTGCTTCTTCTCTACCGCGCTCCGGCGGACCTTGAGCGTGGGCGTCATCTCCCCACCGTCGATGGAGAAGTCCTCCGGCAGGATGGCGATGCGCTTGATCGTCTCGAACTTGGACAGCTTCGGGTTGACGTCGCGCTCGATGGCCTGCTCCAGGTACTGGCGCAGCTGGGGATCACGCACCAGCGTGCCAGGCTCCTCGGGCCACCCCTTCTCCCGGGCCAGAGCCTTCAGCTTCTCCGCGTCCACCGTCAGCAGCGCGACAAGGTAGTTGCGCCGCTCGCCGATGACGACGGCCTGGCTCACGGGGGAGACGCTCTTGAGCATGAGCTCGATGTTGGAGGGCGCCGTCTTCTTGCCACCCGAGGTGACGATGATCTCCTTCTTGCGGCCGGTGATGTGGGCAAAGCCCTCGCCATCCAGCACGCCCACATCTCCGGTATGGAGCCACCCCTCCTGCAGCAGCTCCGCGGTGGCAGCGGCCTCCTTGAAGTAGCCGAGGCACACGTTGCCGCCCCGAACGAGGATCTCCCCATCCTCCGCGATGCGGACCTCCACGCCCACCAGGGGCCGCCCCACGGAGCCCAGGCGCGTGGCCTCCTTCGTGTTGAGCGTCCCAGGCCCCGTCACCTCGGACATGCCCCAGACTTCGCGGATGATGACGTCGATGGAGGCGAAGAAGTCCAGCAC
>Ga0190275_10003785_pt1 | contig 10826 bp, 9 predicted proteins | sample Popmic550T_FD_133745 | JGI IMG/M metagenome (GOLD analysis project Ga0190275, IMG submission 133745) | Populus adjacent soil microbial communities from riparian zone of Yellowstone River, Montana, USA - 550 T | ecosystem: Environmental > Terrestrial > Soil > Riparian zone > Trees stand | place...
ATTGCGTGAACCTGGGAGCGCGGGCATCCCTGCCCGCCAACGCGCCGACAGGCGTGTCCATCTTCGCGCTCACGCGCTCAAGGCGGGCAGGGATGCCCGCGCTCCCAGCGATAAGCGGTCGCATTCATTCGTAAATCGCTATAAGTAGGCGAAAACGAAGTAAGCGAAAACAGAAACAGCCGCCGTAGGCGGCGACAGACCATTAGCCCACGGCGTAAGCCGTGGGCTAATGGTCTTCCGCCCCTGCCGCGGCTGAGTCAATGCTTTGTCGTTGCCGTATCCGTTGCGACTCGCGCCTCCGTGTTCTTACCGAGCTTGATCTTAGCCCAAAGAGGCCAGTGGTCTGAAAGGCCAACGTCCTTGTCTATGCCGAACTCTACGGCCTCCATCCCGCGCAGCCAGAGCCAGTCGAGCTTGAGCTTGACGATGAAAGTTTTCCACGTCGTCCAGTCGTCGGGGAACGGCGTTGTGAAGCCCTCGCCCGCGAAGAGTCGGCGCGCGGCGCGCACGTCCTTCTCCTTGATGGTGTTGAAGTCGCCGAGGGCCACGGCGCGCTCGACCTTCGCGTGTCGTCGCAGATCATCCAGCACCGCGCGCCAGTGCTCTACCTTCTTCTTTATCGGCATGCGCGTCTCCGCGTGTACCGAGTAGACGCGAACGGGCGTCGCGCCGACCTGCACGGTCGCGCCGAGCGCCACACGCCGACGCCCCTCCGGGCCTTCGTGCGTCAGCACGACGCGCTCGACATCGCTCAAAGGGTAGATGCTGAAGAGCGCGACGCCCGTCTCCTCCTCGCCGTCGCCGTCCGCGTCGGGCGGCGCGGCCCAAGCGTAGTTCATGCCCAAAGCGTCTGCGATAACGCGCGCCGTGTTGACATTGCGGGTGCGCTTCTTGTTGCGGTCAACTTCCTGTAGCCCGATGACAGCAGCGCCGCCGATCTCACCGTCGTCACGCAGGAGCTTTATAAGCTTCTGCAAGTCGTCGCCGCCGCGGTAGCGTATGTTGTACGAAACGACCTTCAGCTCCGCGGGCGCGTCCTTCGACTTCGAGGCCTTCGACGCGCCGCCCGTTTCGAGCAGCGTCGCCGCCGAATCTTTCTGCGCGCGCGCGGGGGTGCGCGCCGCGGGCAGAAAGGCGACGCCGGACAGCAGGCATGCGGCGATTAAAACCGTCGCGGCAGTATTTTTAAAGACTGCTTTCATTCCCGATTTCCAGACGCAGGCCGTCGCGCGCCTCTATAACTTCACCGTCCCAAAATTTCTTCGCCTCGGCGACGATATCAACGCCGTCCCACTCCGGGTAGAGGTGCGTGAGCATGACGCGCCGCGCGCCCGACAGACGCGCGAGCCGCATCGCCTCTTCAAGCTCAAGGTGCAGCTTGACTGGCTTCGAGCGAAAGAAAGAGCACTCCATCAGAAATAGATCGGCTGCGCGCGCGAACCCCGCGAGCGCCTCCGTAAAGCCCGTGTCCGATGTATAGACAAACGACGTGCCGTCCGCATCGGTGAGGCGCACGGCGAGGCTCTCGCTCGTGTGCGGCGTCGAGAAGGTCTCGGCTTGAAGGCCACGGAAGAGATCGAACTTCGTGCGCGGAGAGATTTCACGGACTTCGACGGGGAAGGGCTGCTCGAACAGTTTGTAGTCGCCCGCCTCGTCGAAGCGGCGCAGGAGTTTCTGCGTCCCGCGCGGGCCGTAGATGGTCAGCGGCTTGCGACGCCCTGTGGTCTGCGGCGCGTACTTCGTGCCGAAGAGGAAGGGCGCGAGGCCGCCGACGTGGTCGAGGTGAAAGTGGCTGACCCAGACGGCGTCGAGCGCGGCCCAGTCCAGAGACTCCTCGGCCATGCGATGAATCGCAGGGCCGCTGATGTCGAGAAGAAGCGTGCCGCCCATCGTCTCAAGCCAGTGCGCGGACGAAGAGCGGCGCGGGTGCGGCACTGCCGTGCCTGAGCCGAGGACGGTTAGACGCATCATCACAAACTACCTTTCCGGGGATCGAAAAGAGGCTAACAATCGGAGAAGGCAAAAGGCAAGAGGCGGATGGTGAAGGCAAAAGGCAAAAGGCAAAAGGCAGAAGTGAAAGAAGCCTCGCATCGCGTCGCATTCATTTTTAACTTTTGCCTTTTGCCTTTTGCCTTCCGCGCAGCGGATTGCCTTTTGCCTTCCTTTGCGCTACATCTTTGCCAATGGTTTTTTCAAACTCGCTCGCCGGGAAGGGCAACGTTTGATGCAGGGCGTGGTTTCGCTTCTTGACGACCGGCACTACGCGCGGGTCGAGGCCATCTGGGAGGAGCTGGGGCAGAAGTTCGACGTGCGCGGCTTGTACGTCACGCACTACCCGCACTTCTCCTATCAGGTGGCCGAAGCCTACGACGACCAAGCGTGCGAAAGTTACCTTCGGAGCTTGGCCTCGCGGACAAGCCCTCTGCGCGTCCGCACCGCGGGCTTAGGCGTCTTCACGGTCGCAAATCCCATACTCTACATCCCCGTCGTGCGTAGCCCCGCGCTCTCCGCGCTGCACAAAGAGGTCTGGGACGGCGTCAGTCAGAAGGTTCCGGGCGCGGTCGCGCACTACTACAGCCCCGAAGAATGGCAGCCGCACATCACGCTCGCGCAAGGCGACATTGACCCCGACAAGCTCGCGGACATCGTGCGCGTCCTCAGCCGCCGAAACTTCCACTGGGAGTTCACGATCAACAACCTCGCCATGATCTACGACACGGGCAAAGAGCAGGGCGTGCGCTGCCGTTTTAATTTCGACGGCAAGGTGGAGTGAGTTGAAATACTACAAGCTTGAGAGTAAGGCATCTTGGGTTCACCGCAGAGGCGCAGAGGACGCAGAGTTAGCGCAGAGGGTTGAGTATTTCTCTGCGCCCCCTCTGCGTCCTCTGCGCCTCTGCGGTGAACCCCGACTTACATAATACTCGACAGCAAGGTGTATAAACATTGAGCCATGAGTGAAGATAGAAACGTAAGCACAGAACCGTTGGAGCTGGACGTGCTGGCGGTCTTTTCGCACCCCGACGACGCGGAGTTGACGGCGGCGGGCACGCTTCTCAAGTTGAAGTCGCAAGGGTATCGAACGGGCGTGCTCGACATGACGCGCGGCGAGATGGGCACGCGCGGCACGCCGGAAGGACGAGCCGAAGAGGCACGCGAGGCCGCGCGCATCATGCGCCTCGACGTTCGACTCAACCTCGAACAGCCCGACGGTCACATCTGGCTGACGGAAGACTCGCGCCGCGCGCTGGTCAGAGTCATACGAGCGCGCAAGCCCAAACTAATACTCACCGCGCACTGGGACGACCCGCACCCCGACCACGCTGCGACCGCGCGCATCGTCCGCGAGGCCGCGCGGCTCGCCTCGATGCGCCGCTACGACGAACAGGCGGGGCAGGGCGCCGTGAAGATGCCCGCGCTCGCCCACTCGGTCTACTCGCGCCTCATTGTGCCCTCGTTCATCGTGGACATCACGGATTTTATCGAGGACAAGATGCGCGCCATCATGGCCCACCGCTCGCAGTTCTACGACGCCGAATCCAAAGAGCCAGTCACGCGCATCAGCGAGAAGAATTTCCTCTCGCAGCTAGAGCATCGCTGGCGCTACGTCGGCTCCCTCATCGGCGCCGGCGCGGGCGAAGCCTTCTACGTCCGCGAGGCCCTGAACGTAGACGATCCCATTGCGCTTCTCACGCGCCCGATGAATATTTATTCGTAAGAGAGGAATGTTTTTTTGTTGATATCAAGAGGGAGTTAAACGCCAGTCATCAGCTTTTGCTCACGGTCAGCGGCAAAGGCGATACATGCCTTTAGGTCTTCGCGGGTAAGGTCGGGAAAGTCGTCGAGGATTTCTTCCTCAGTCATATCAGAAGCCAGATACTCCAGCACTTCGTAAACAGTAATCCGCAAGCCGCGCACGCACGGCTTACCGCCGCGCTTATTCGGTTCAATGGTAATGTAGTCTTGATAGTTCATAGTCTGAGATTACGGTCGCACAATTCGCGAGGTCAAGAGCCGGAAAGCGACCGAACGCCCGCCATCAGCTGCCGCGCACACAACGCCGAATTGCGGGCATCTCGCGGATGAAATCAACGCTATTTCCCGGTCGGCTGCATGGCGGGCGTTAGATGCGGACGTTTTATGGAGCTGCTGTGAAGGGATTCGGCACGCCAAAATATGCACAAATAACATCTCCCGTCAGAGACCATACCTTAGCAAGACCACCCACTGCGCCAAGACTAGCAGCTAAACCTCCTAACACAGCCTTAATAACTCCGGGCTTCGCTCGTTTATCAGGAGGCGCTGCCGCTTGCCCGCTTAATTCGTTTAATTGATCTAGCATCTCTGATTTCTTTTCATCAGAGACTTCCTTATTTTCCGCTACAGCCTCTGTGATCTTCTTGAGGGCTTCTGCCACCTCCGTTTGACCGGAATTAATGAGAGAGGTGATGTTTATATCAATATTCTGTACATCTTGAATGCTTCCAGTATTAAGCATTCCAACAGTGCTACCGCTGATGTTGATGTTGTTCATGTGAACATCTCCTTGGTTTATTGTGGCACGGACAGGCATGCGAGTGTTAAGACGAGGCGGCTCGCCACCTAAAAGGGAATAGCGAATCTGGTCGTCGGCATAGTTTAAGATACTTTCCATACGTGCAATCTGCCTATCTGCAATATCCTGCCATTTATGATAGCAGTCTAGGCAAAGCGGACACTTCTCAGGGGTGTAATACATTGCCCGCTTCTCGCAGTTATAACATTTAATTACTTCACTCATAATAGTGGCTATTTTATCCTGCCTTATGCCAACTCACAACGAGCATCGAACTACCGTATGAGCGGAACGTCTTCCGCATAACACCCTTATAGGCGGGTCGCTGACTGTAAGATGCCTCACGAATCAGTTGGTTGAGCAATCGTAAGAACTCTCTGAAGTCTTGAGGTGGAAGGATCATATCCATAGATGATCTGCCGCATTGACTCGACGGCCTGCAAGCGTTCTTCGGGAGACTTGTGTCTCCAATATTCTTTCTCCTCCGCTTCGTCGGACAGAGGTGTGATTGTGAATGCGGTTTTGTCCAGACGTAGTGAATCTTCGGCCTTCATACGCCGAATATACTCCGAAATAAGCTCCTATGCCACGACTGACTTTAACGGATTTTAGGCAGCGGTAGTTGTTCCCGCGCGGAAGGCATCGCGGAGAAGGGCGTTGAAGCGTTCGGCGTGCTCTTCCTGCGGCATCATTCGGCAGCGGTCGAAGACTTCGAGGCGTGCGCGCGGGTTAAGACGCAGGAGAAGGCCGGCCTGCTCGATGGGGTTCGTGGTGTCCTGCCGTCCCCACGCGAGCGTGACGCTCTGGCGCAGGCGCGCGAAAGGCTCGCGTATGTCTGTGTTGAGGTAGCCGGAGAGGAACGCCGTGGCGGCGTGCTGCGCGCCGGGCAGGTGGCTTACGGCGTAGTAGTGCGCGACGAGGCGAGGCGTCGCGAAGCGTTTCTCGTGGAAGAGCTGCTGGCGCGCGTAGTCGCGTATGCCGCGCTCGCTCGTCACGGCGTTGTAGAAGGATGTGCCCAGCACGGGCGAGTGGAGCAGTCCGTAGAAGGCCGCGCCCGTCATGCCGGGTCGCGCGCTGAGATTGTCCGCGCCCGTGGGCGAGACGAGGACAAGCGAGTTGATGAGTTCGGATTGTTCGTCGGCGACGCGCACGGCGAAGGCCGCGCTCAGTGTATGCGCGACGACGGAAGCGGGGCGCGCGACCACGTCGCGCAGGAAGTCCGCGATAAGCTCCGTGTAGAGGTCTGAAGAGTAAGGCGCGTTCGCGGGCTTGTCGGAGTAGCCGAAGCCCAAGAGGTCAATGGCATAGACGCGGAAGTCGCGCGCGAGCGGCTCGAAGTTGCGCCGCCACATGAAGGAGCGCGTGCCCGCGCCCAAGCCGTGTACGAAGACGACGGCGGGCGCGTTATCCGGCCCCGCGTGACGGTAGAAGATGTGGCCGTGCTTCCAATCATAGCTGCCCGCCTCGCCGCCGAGCGCGCCCGTCTCAGGCTCCGGCACGTCGCGCGCCACCGCAGCGTTCACAGCCGCCAACGCCGCCACGCTCGCCGCGCCGCCCGCCACGATGCCTTTCAGGAATTTCTGGAGCCTACCCATAAAAAGAGTCTGGAGTTTGGAGTTTGGAGTCTGGAGTCAAGACAAGACAGCTTTCATGCTTTGCTTTTGACTCCAGACTCCAGACTCCAGACTCCAGACTTAAATGAACGCGAAGTCGAACTGCTCCTGATGGACGTGATCGTCGGCGGTTATGTCAATCGGGCCGAGGTAGTCTTCGATCTCCGCCAACACGTCGCGCTCGGTCGTGCGAAGCGCGCGCGAGACTTCGGGGTTGAGCCGGAGCGTTGTCTGCTTGAATATCTCGCCCTTGTTCGCGCGAGCGAGGCTGCGCGCCTCTTCGAGTATTTCGTAGCAGACCGTCTGCGGCGACTTCACAAGCCCCGCGCCCACGCAGTAGGGGCAAGGCGCGCAGAGCGTGCGCTCAAGCGATTGCTTGACGCGCTTGCGCGTCATGATGACGAGGCCGAAGTCGTTGAAGGAGAGAACCTTCGTCGGCGACTTGTCCTGACGCAGCGCGTCCTGAAGCGCCTGCATCACGCGCGCGCGGTTGCGCCGCTCCTCCATGTCAATCAGATCGAGGACGAGGATGCCGCCGAGGTCGCGCAGACGTATCTGTCGCGCGATCTCTTCGACCGCCTCCATGTTCGTGCGCGTGATCGTGTCTTCGAGACGCGAGCCGCCGCGACCGACGAACTTTCCGGTGTTCACGTCAATCGCGACCAGAGCCTCTGTCTGATTGATGACGAGATAGCCGCCCGACTTGAGCCACACGCGCGGCTTGATGGCCTTATCAATCTCGGCCTGCACGCCATAGGCTTCGAGTATAGGCTCCTCGCGCGTGTGCAGCTTGACGCGGTTGACAAGTCGCGGCTGGATGCGGTTGACGAACTCGACGACCTCCAGATACTCCTCTTCGCTATCAACACGTATGGCCGTGAAGTCGTCCGAGAGCTGGTCGCGCAGAAGGCGCTGCACGAGATCGAGGTCTTTGTGCGCGAGCGAAGGAGCTTTCGCGCGCTCCGCGCCGCGGCGTATGTCGCGCCAAGTGCGTATCAGGTAGCGCGCGTCGTCGCGAAGGTCTTGCTCCGAGATGCCGACGCCCGCCGTGCGGACGATGAAGCCGCCCGAAGGCACGTCCTCTTCGCGGACGATTGCCTGTATGAGCTTACGCAGGCGGACGCGCTCGGCGTCGCTCTCGATCTTGCGCGAGACGCCTACGTGCTCGATGGTCGGCATGTAGACGAGGAAGCGACCGGGCAGAGCGATGTGCGAGGTGATGCGCGCGCCCTTCTGTGCTATCGGCTCTTTGGCTATCTGGACGATGATCTCCTGCCCCTCGCGCAGAAGGTCTGTGATCATGGGGTGACGCTCGCGCCGCCCTCGCCCGCCGGCCTCGCTCTCTCGCCCGCGACCGCGCGACGGCGCGTCACGCTGCGGCGGAGCGGAAGACTGCTCCTGCGAAGGAGCAGACGAACGCGATTGTGACTGTGAGCGCGACGAAGACTCACGTGACGACTGACGCGACGAAGACTCGCGCGACGATGAAGTCTCACGTGACGACGTTGAAGGCCCACGTGACGACTGGCGCGACGACGAAGACTGCTGACGCGAGCGCGTCTGCTCTCGCGGGCGCGACGGCGGCGTAGGCTGAGGTTGCGTTTGCTGCTGCGGCTCCGGCGCGGCTTCCACTTCGGGAATGTCGGCGACGAAGTTGTCTACGGCGTCGCCGCCTTCGTCTGCAATCACTTCCGCATCGCCGTTCTGTCCGTTCGCCTGCCCCTCTTCCGAAGACTTGCCGCCGGGCTTGCGCCTGCGACGCCCGCCGCGCCGCGCGAACTCGCCGCGCGCGGGGCGCGACGTGACGCTCGCATCAGCGTCTGCATCGCCTGCCTGTTCGCCTTCACTAGCCGCCTTCTTGCCGCGTTTCGAGCTGCCCTTCGAGGCCGAAGCCTTCGAGGCCGAAGCCTTCGAGCCGCCTTTCGACGCGCCCTTCTTCGACGCGGATTTCGACGCGCCCGCCGCGCGCTTTTTCGGAGCGGGCCGTTCGTCAGTCGCGGCTGGCTCTTCCGTGCCTTCGGTCGCAGCCGACTTCTCGGTTCGTGCCGCGCTCTTCTTCGCGCCTTTCGACGCACCCTTCTTAGACGAAGCGCGTCCCGCCGCGTCTGCCTTGCCACGCTTCTTGCCGGCGGCAGGCGCTTCGACCGCGCTATCGTCGTCGCTCACGCGCTGAAAATCCTGCGCGCGCGCGAACGTGTCCTCGGCCTCGACCTCTTCGACGAGTCCCGCGACCGACGCCGCGACTTCGGGCTGAACGGAACGAAGGCGCGAGCTGTCGCCGGTCGCCTCGGCGTCGCTGTCTTCAATGCGCTCGAAGCCAGCGCCGCCGCCCGCGCCCGCGCCGAGCAGCGATCCGACCTCGGCTGTGGCCGTCGGCTCCATGTCGAACTCGACGGCGCGCGTCTGGTCAGACAGACGCTCCTGAAGACGCGCGTCCTTGAACATCGAGCCGTTCTCGGCGGCGACCTCCTCTTCGTCAACGATGCGCTCGAACGAGTCGTCGCTCGCGACGAACGGCGTCGCAACGCCCTCGTCCTCTGCGCTTGCGGCCCCGGCTGGCAGCGAGACGCCCGGCGGGACTTCGCCTGAAGCCGACTCCGGCACGACTGACTTCTCCCCGCGTCGGCTTCGGCGTCGGCCTCTGCCGCGACGCCCGCCCTCCTCCTCAACGCCCGCGGCCTGTTCGGGCGCGCGTTCGGGCGCGCTCTCCGACGCCTCGATTTTGACAGGCTCGTCCCGCTCGGATGCGGCGACCGCAGCCGGTTCGCCTTCCGCCTCGTCTTCAGGCTCCGCGCTTTCGTGCGCGGCCTCCATCTGACGCTCGCGCTCGACGCGTTGACGCTCGATGCGCTCGGACGCGGCGCGCTGCGCTGCCTCGTCGTCCGCGCCCTCAGACTTTTTCTTGTCAACGACGATGCGCTCGAACTCCTCCTCCTCGTCGAAGAAGTCAGAGACGTAGAGGAAGGCGTCGCGGTCAAGCCCTATGTCAACGAAGGCAGACTGCATGCCGGGCAGGACGCGCATCACGCGCCCCTTGTAAATGTTCCCGACTATGCCCTGACCGCCTTCGCCACGCTCGATGTAGAACTCCGTGACCCGTCCGTTCTCGATAATCGCGATCTTCTTCTCACGCCCGTTGAGGCTAACAATCATCTCTTTCGGCATCTGTGTGAACCCGTCTCCTGTTGGTGTGTGTGCGCGCAAGGCGGACGCCGCTCGGGGCGACCGGACCTGAGGCGCGAATCTCGGTTGGTGGGTAAGCCCGCGCGTGCGGGCGCGTCGGGAGCGTGGTCTGTCGAGGCCATGCGCCCTTCGGCGTGACGGGTTTCGGAAAGCTGAGTGAGAAGTTCGTGCGGCGCGTGGGCCGCGAAGGTGTGCTTGCGTGTGTGGCCTGCTCGCAGACCGCGCCGCGCGTGTCGCCCCGAAAGGGAAGAGTAGACTCCCCTTTCGCGGAAGCGTTCGGAACTGTTCACTGGAAACTCCGTCCGCCGGAGCCGCCGCGGCGCGTCGGGCCTGACAGCGCGCGTCCAAGATGCGTGCGTTCGGTGCGCCGCCCCACGTCTCGGAAAGTCTCGAAAAACTTTCGAGCAGGGCGTCGCGCCTCTCGCGCTCAAAGCTTGGGCGTCGCTTTCGGCCTTCGCAGCCTCGCTTGGCGTGCGCGGGATAGTTTCGGCGCGCTTGTGGTTTCGGCGCGCTTCGTTCCCGGCTCGCCAGAGGGCGGCCCGCGAAAAACATTTCAACGTGAGCGGGAGTCGCACGCGCTACGTGCGCGCTCAGAATCCCTCTCGAAAAAAAATCCTTCGGCCCTGTCTACTCGGAAGGCGCGCGCAAGGCCGTTTGAAACTACTATGACGTGACTCGCGCCGTGCCGGAAAGTTTTAAGTTCAGGCGAGCGTTAACAGGCGGGCCAAGTATAACGGAGCGCGCGGCGAAAAGGCGAGCGGTGAAGCGTCGGCGCGGGGTTTACTGTCCGACGCCGCGCCTCGGCAGCGAGTGTTCATGCGTCCGACGCGTGAGGCGTAGCTCGCGGCCTATTTATCAACTTCGACCTTATCGTAAATATCAACCAAAGCTAGGTTGCATTCGATTGAAGGTATCTGGATCGTCTGCCGTATATCATCCGTCTCCGCCAACAACCACTGATTATCAGGCTGCCGCGTGTAATGCTCTACGTGATACTTGTTTTGCGCGATGACTAAATAATCGGCTAGCGAAGTAATCTTGCGGTAGTGCTCAAACTTTTCGCCCCTGTCGTAACTTGCGGTTGTTTTTGAGAGAACCTCGACGAGCGCCGTCGGATTAACCAAAGTGTCATTCCGCTTATCGTCAAACGACGGCTCTCCGCAGATGATGACGACATCCGGGTAAGTGTAAAGTCCCGTTGCGCTGACCTTGACGCGCATGTCGCTGGTGTAAATCTCGCAAGGACGCTTTCTCAATTGAGCGTGAAGCGCCGCCAGCACATTAGCCGCTACAAGGTTGTGTCTCCGACTCGCACCAGTCATTGCGGATATTTCGCCGTTGAAAAATTCGCTCTTATATTCGGCCTGCCGCTCAAGAGCTAAATACTCATCCGGCGTGTAATAAACTTTTACTTGCGATGACATCGGGCATCTCCACTTCAAGGAGTAGGCAGACAAAATTTACCACGAACAGGCAAA
>Ga0190275_10003786_pt1 | contig 10824 bp, 10 predicted proteins | sample Popmic550T_FD_133745 | JGI IMG/M metagenome (GOLD analysis project Ga0190275, IMG submission 133745) | Populus adjacent soil microbial communities from riparian zone of Yellowstone River, Montana, USA - 550 T | ecosystem: Environmental > Terrestrial > Soil > Riparian zone > Trees stand | place...
AGTCACCAGCAGACCAGTAACTAACGTCAACAGGACGTGAAGCCCCCCTGTCGTCCTGAGCCGCAGCGAAGGACCTCTCCGCGTTAACCACTCGTTCGTCAAGGCGGAGAGAGAGGTCCTTCGCTGCGGCTCAGGACGACAGGGGGGCTTCACGTCCTGTTGACGTTAGTTACTGGTCTGCTGGTGACTCGAGCGTCAGGCGGCCGGAGCCTTCAGCAGCGGCTCGATCTGGCTGAGTGCTTCGCGGTCGTGAGCGACGAGTTGTTCGATGAACGCCTGGATGGTCGTCCGGCCGTTGGGTCCGTCGTGTTCCGCAGCCCAGGCGCCGTCCGACAATTCGCGGATGAGCGCAAGAATCGCTTCGCGGGCAGTGCCGAACTCCGAGAGCACCGAGCGAATGCTGATGCCGGGAGCGCTTGGCAGGATCTCCGGCATTCCACCGGAGAGCGCGCCTTCGCCGATCGACATGAGCTTGAGTTGCTGTGATGTCTGCATCTCGTGGTCGCGCATGTCGACGATCATTTCGCGTAGTGACTTGCCGCCACTGGTTGCCTGCTCCACCTGCGTATCGGACATAGGGCGGATCGTCATGTTCAGATTGCGATAGGTCGCGATCAGGCTGTCGATCAGGTCCGAGTTCGCCACAGATTCCTCCTCCTTCGGTTTCCCCGGTCGAGTCGGCAGCCCACACGAGAGGCCGGTGAGCCGCGTCGTAGTCAATCAGCGCACAGGATACCGCAAGTGCGCGCGTTGTCATCATTCCTGGCGGCGGGACGACAACGGTACGGTGATCGCTGAGCCACGATGGGCCTATGGTACGATACCGGCGCGCTGCTGTCTGCGTTTCTCGTGGGCCAGTTTGCCACCTGACGATGTTTGACCTGCACCGAGGAGCATGGAACCGAATGTCGGCCCGACGGCGCACGCCACTTCGCTGTCCTGTCTGCCAGTCACGCCTGGAGCACGAGCAGATCTCGCAGCTCGGCGCAGTGACGGCCAACATTCCGTGGGAACTGCACGCCGGACATTGTCCCGAGCATGGCTGGTTCCAGGCCGAGGTCATCTCGCGCCCGCCGCGAGAGATCTTCCCGGTGACACGCCCTGGCGGCGTTGCACGTACTTTCATGATCGATGGCACGGCAGCCTACTCCTTCCCAACCGTCTGGAATTCCGAGGCGACAGTTCGGCCAGTTGACCCGTATGATGAGCAGTACTGGGCAATTGACTGGTCGCGACTTCCGGACGGGACGATTTCGTTCTAAACTCGGCTCGCGTCGCTCCGGCCCGGTTGCTGGTGTGGCCAGACGTTGGTGTCTGACGATCGCGAAGGTGTCGAGGGGCAAGGGATAGTGAGCGCAGCGGACCCGAGACGAAGCGCCACCGAGGAGCCGCGTGGCCGGCCGTCGCTGACACCTATCTCACTCCTGATCGTGCTGCTGATCTTCTACGTCATTGTCCAGGTCCAGATCATCGTCATGCTGGTGCTGTTCGCGATTCTGTTCGCGACCGTCATCGAGCGCCCAGTCCTCAAGCTCGAAGCGCGCGGCTGGCCGCGGGCGGCTGGCATCCTGACGGTCTACTCCGTCATCCTGCTCGGCATAACGGCGATTGGCATCATCTTCGTGCCGTTGATCACATCCGAAGCACGTGCGTTCTCCAACGAGGCGCCGGTGCTGATCGAGGATCTGGCCGAAGACTGGCGGACGAGCGACAACGAGTTCCTGGCCCGTACCGGCTATCGCTACCTGACCCAGCTCAAGTTCCGGCTGGAGAATCCTCCGCCGCCGACCGGCGACACGGCGATTGGTGTCGTGACCGGCATTGGCGCAGCTCTGTTCGGCATCGTCGCCACCTTTGTCATCGGGTTCTACTACCTGATGGAGAAGCAGTTCTTCAAGCGACTGCTGCTCCAGCAACTCCAGCCGGAATCGCAGGCGCGGGTCAACCATATCTGGAACGACGTCGAAGCCAAAGTTGGCGACTGGCTGCGTGGGCAACTGCTGTTGTGCCTCATCATTGGCGTCGCGGCCGGGATCGGCTACGGGTCGCTGGGCTTACGCTTCTGGCTGTTGCTGGCGGTCTTCGCCGGAATTACCGAGTTGATCCCGATTATCGGGCCCTGGATCGGTGGCGTTCCGGCCTTTATCGTCGCGCTCCTCGACTCGTGGGAGAAAGCGATCATCGTTGCCGTCTTCCTCGTGTTGTTGCAGTTCACTGAGAACAGCATCCTCGTCCCGCGGATCATGCGCGGCGCAATCGGGTTATCGCCGTTGACGGTCTTCCTGGCCGTCCTGGTCGGCGGGACCTACATGGGGGTGCTCGGCGCGCTGCTGGCGCTCCCGTTCGCGGCGGCAATCCAGGTCATCGTCGTCGATGCGTTGCGGATGCGTCAGCAACGCTTCGAACTGGCGGCGTATCAGGCCAGCGAAAGGCCCGCCCCACCCGGCGCCGCACCGTGGCGCGCAATCCTGACCCAGTTCCTCGGCGACCGCGACGAACGCAAACCCCCTGACGACGATGACCCTCCTGACCGACCACGGCGCGCAGCGGAGCCGGACGCGCCGCCGGAGTCCGGAGAGTCATAGTGTCATGTCATCCTGAGGCCGCAGCCGAAGGATCTCCCGTCCGACAGCTACCCGGCTCGAAACAGGGGAGATCCTTCGGCTGCGGCCTCAGGATGACAGTTGAACGTGGAGATCCATGCCTGAACTACCTGAAGTCGAAGCCGCCCGGCGCGGCATTGCCGAACAACTAATCGGAAGCCCGATCGTTGCGCATGAGCTGGTGCTGCCGAAGCTGATCGGTTCCGCGGTGGGCCTCGACATTGACGCGCTGACTGGCCGCGCGATCGAGGGCGCGGAGCGGCATGGTAAGTACCTGACGGTTCGGTTCGGCGACCTCGCCGGCGTGATCCACCTGAAGCTGGCCGGCCAGATCGTGGCGCGGGGTGAGGCGATCCCCGGTTTCGCTGCCGGCCACCCGGTCCCGGCCTACGACGCGCCGCTGCCGCACAAGTCCACCCACCTGACGCTGACGTTCGAGAACGGCGCACGCCTGTATTTGACTGACATTCGCCATTGGGCGCGGTTCCATCTGATGCCGGTCGATGATCTGCCGGCGTACTTCGCCCCGCTGCGGCTTGGTCCGGACGCGATCGGACCAGGCTTCACGCGCGCATGGCTCCATGAGCGCATTCGCGCGCGCAAACTGGCGCGACTCAAGCCGCTGCTGCTCGATCAGACCTTCCTGGCCGGTCTTGGCAACATTTACGTCGATGAGGCACTGCATCGCGCTCGACTCCACCCCGAACGGCTGGCCCGGACGCTGACCGACGACGATGTCGACCGCCTCTACGACGCGATCGTCGCCATCATGGAGATCGCCATTCCCATCGGCGGCGCGAGCATCCTGAATGGCAAGGCCTCGCCGGAGCACGGTGACTTCCCGTTCATCCACGGTCGCAAGGGTCATCCGTGCCTCAATTGCGGTGCAGAGATCGTCAAGACACGCGTCGATGATCGGGGGACGTACTTGTGCGTGAAGTGTCAGGTCTTCGAAGGTTGAAGTCCCACGCCACACAGGGGCGGATGGCCGCTGCCTCGCTCCCATGCCGAGATGGAGTCTGCGGTTTCACGTTGTAGTTGACACAATACCAATGTCCCAATCCGGTACGGGCGACATCGCAATGTCTCCCTGTGTTGCCACCCGAACGCGTTGGCAGGGGAGCAGGGCGACATTGCGATGTCGCCCGTACCGGATTGGGACATTGGCATTGTGAAAGCCGATTACGCGCCCCAGACCGCCCGATACACGCGCATCCAGTTGCCGCCGAGGATCTTTCTGGTGTCGTCCTCGCTGAAGCCGCGTTCGAGTAGCCGGGCCGTCAGGTTCTGGAGTGTCTGCGGCGTTTCGATGCCCTGCGGGTAGTGGTATGGCGGCGGTGGGTAGCTTTCGGGCTTCCAATGGCCGCTGTTGATCGCGTTGGCGTAGATACGGTCGGCGGTTGCCTGATCGGCAACACCGGCCTGGCCGGCGAAGTAGTCGATGCCGAGCGCGACGTGGTCGATGCCGACGAGGTCAGCGACGTAGGCGATGTGGTCGATGAACTGGTCGAGCGTCGGCTGTGGGTCGTCGCTGACGAAGGCTGGGAAGCCGACGGCGCCGATCAGCCCGCCGGTTGCAGCGACGGCTTTGATCTGCTCGTTGGTAATCGTGCGCATCGACGGCACGAGCGCCTTGACGTTGGCGTGAGAGAAGACGACTGGCGCGGTCGAGCGGCCGATTGCCTCCAGTGTCGTCCGGTTGCCGGTGTGCGAGCAGTCGACGATCACCTTCTCCCGGTTGAGCCGCGCGATGAGATCGACGCCAAAGTAACTCAGTCCCGCGTCGGTGCGCTCCTCACAGCCGTCGCCGACGCGGTTCTTGACGTTGTAGGCGAGTTGGATGATGCCGACGCCGAGTTGCTTGTAGATCGCGACCAGATCGAGATCGTCCTCGATCGGCGCTGTCCCCTGGAAGTGGTAGACGATGCCGAACTTCCCGGCCTGCTTCACCGCCTCGATATCGGCGGCCGAGCGAATGAGACGGAGCCGTGTGTCCTGCTCGATCAGCCGGTTCCAGCGCGCGAGGTTGCGCAACGTCTCGCCTGCATCATCGAACCCGCCGACGGTCGGAGCGGCAGCCGTTGCACCGCCTTCGATCCACCAGTCGACCAGGTGCGAGTGTGTGTTGAGTAGAGGGCAGGTCGCGTCGATGACGATGGCATCGCGGTGGATGTGGTCGGACATTGTCTGGTTCATCGATCTCGTTTCGCTCGACATCGTTACTCCCTTCATGCGTCGGCAGCGTTGATGTGTCACCGATTGAAGTTGATGCAGTACGTTACCGCCTCCCGTCAAGTTCGTTCAGAGTGCAGACATCGTAGACAATCGGCTGCACCCAGGAGGTACATCTGTGATCGAGTTGACCCCTGACCAGGTCAATCCCGCGTTGCGTGCGCTCTTCCCGCGCTCCGGCCACACCTGGCGACGGCCGTTCAGCGTTCTCGATGGTTCGGGTGGTGGACTCATCCTGACGGATGATCCGGTCAATCCGACATGGGCCGCAACTGCTGATGTCTCCGACGATGGCACGGTCTTCATGGTCGGAGCGTTGAACCGCGAGATCGTCGCGGAACTGTTCGAACGGCGCCGGAAGGAGGCGCCTGTCACGATTTGCCTGGCGGCGGACAACCCGTTGCTGTCGTTGCTGCCACCGGATCCGGATTACGATGGTTGGGACATTGACTTCGAACAACGCGATCACGCTGTCGATCTCGACCAGTTCATCACGGAACCAGCAGGATTGTGCCTCGCGCAGATCGACGCCGAACTATTGCCGCGCTGTCAGTGGGGACCGTGGATGGTTGGCAGTCTCGCGACGGCACTCGAACACGGACTCGGGTACTGCGTGTTGGATGGCGATCAGGTCATCTCCGAGGCGTTTGCGGGGCCGATCGTCGATAACGCGCTGGAGATGGCTGTTATAACCGTCGACGTACACCAGCGGCGCGGACTCGCGACGATTGTTGCAGCCCGAACGATCCGCGAATGCGAGCGACGCGGTCACGACACATGGTGGAACACGGCGACGACCAACCTCGGCTCGGCCAGGCTGGCCCGCAAGCTTGGCTACCGCGTTGAGCGGCGGTATCGTGTGCTGTCATGGTCTCGGAATGAGGGGTGAGGGGTGTTGTCCTCATCCCTCATCTCGTCAGTCAGGCACGACTCCGACTGCCTGCATGAAGCGGTACTTGTGCCAGATCGGGTCGCTGTGGGGACGGCCAACGCCGGGTGTCGCATCGATCTTGACGACGAGGATGTGTGGGCCTGGGGAGTCGAGCGCGCGGCGGAAGTCTGCTTCGAACGTTGATTCGTCGTTGGGAGTGGTGACGCTCGAGATGCCGCAGCCGCGCGCGACGGTGGCGAGATCACAACTCGTCGCGGTCGCGAGCCGCTGGCCGCCGGTCAGTTGCCACTGCTCGTTGTCCCAGATGACGATCGTCAGATTCTCGGTCGCTTCCCGGCCGACGGTGGCCAGCGCGCCGAGGTTCATCAGGACCGACCCCTCGCCTTCGAGGACGATGACTGGACGCTCCGGCTGGGCCAGCGCCAGGCCGTGGCCGATCGGGACGCCGAGGCCCATGCTGCCGAGCATGTAGAAGTTTTCGGGTCGGTCGCCGGCTGTTGCGAGGTCGAACCCGGCGTTGCCGATGCCGGCCACGATCAGCGCGTCGTCGGCTGCGTCAACGACGCGGCGGGTCAGGGCGAGCCGGTCGAGCCGGCGTCGGTCAGGCTGTGCGGCTGCCACTCTTGCCTCCTGATAGCTGGGTCGTGATCGTCAGCGCAACCGGCTTGCGCGACACGAACGCGTGCCGCATCCCGCGCTCGGCGACGAAGGCGACCTCATCGGGCCGAACGAGGTCGAAGGTCTGGATATCGAGCGCGTGGAGAATGCCGTCCGTCACCTTGCCGCCGGGAATCTGGACGATGTTGTGCTCGAAGTAGCTGCCGCGCTGCGAGAGGAGGACGACGAACGGGATCTGATACGGCAGCGCCAGCGACCCGAACCCATTGATCGTGTTGCCCAGACCGGACGCCTGCAACAGCAGCGCCCCGCGAATCCCACCAAGATACGCGCCGGTCAGCAGCCCGATCCCCTCCTCCTCACGCGAGAGCGTCACGACGCGGAAGAACGGGTCATCCTCCATCGCGCTGATAATCGGCGCCAGTACCGTATCCGCCACATGCGCGACCATCCGGATGTTATTGGCCTTGAAGGCGTCGATGATGTCGTTGTGCCATTGGATGTCGGTCATTGGTCCTCCGTGGTCGGGAATCGGGAATTGGGATCCGGGGTGATCGAAGGGATCGATTCCTCTTGATACCCCGATTCCCGATCCCCGCGCTACCCCACCTGCGCCTTCACCAGCTCGCCAAGAATCCGGATGCCGTTTGCGATCTGGGCTTCGTCGGCGAAAGAGTAGGAGAGACGCAGTTGGTTGTCGCCTTCGCCGTGGTGGTAGGTGGCGGCTCCGGGCAGGAACTCGACGTTCTGTTCGCGGGCGGCGGGCAGGAGTTTGGCGACGCTGGCACCCTTCGGGAGCGTCAGCCAGACGAAGAATCCGCCTTCGGGAGTCGTCCAGCTTGCGCCGGGTGGCATGTGCGCGTCGAGCGCGGTCAGCATCGTGTCGCGGCGCTTGAGGTACAGCGAGCGCAACTCACCGACGTGCTCGACGAGCGTGCCGGACGAGCAGAACTCGGCGGCGACGTGGCCAGCGAACGGGCTGGTCCCACCCTCGAACTTGAGACCGGTCAGCCGGCTGATGACATCGGCATCAGCCACGCACCAGCCGAGCCGCATCCCGGCTGCCATGATCTTCGAGAAGGTGCCGAGGTACATGACCAGCCCGGCCGTGTCCAGCGAGTAGACGGTCGGGAGGGTCGTCCCGGCGTAGCGCAGGTCGAAGTAGGCGTCGTCTTCGACGATCGGCAGGCTGTGCTCGCGGGCCAGCTTGGCGATCTGCTGGCGGCGTTCCAAGGTCGTCGTCACGCCGGTCGGGTTCTGGAAGTTGGGGATGAAGTAGAGCAGCTTGGCGCGCTTGCCTTCCGCGCGTAGTTGTTCGAGCGCGCGCTCCAGCGCGTTGGCGTCAAGTCCCTGATCATCAATCGGGATCGAGCGCACTTCAGCGCCGGCGGCTTTGAAGTTGTGGACGGCGCCCGACCAGGTCGGCGCTTCCGAGAGGATGATGTCGCCCGGATCGATGAGCAGATCGATGATCAGCGACAGAGCCTGCGACGCGCCGTTGGTGATCAGGATGTTTGCCGGCGTCGCCTCGATCCCCTGGTCGCGTGCCAACTTGACGACCATCTCGTCGATCAGGCCGGGATAGCCGCTTGCCGAGCCGTATTGCAGCGCCCATTCGCCGTCCTTCTCCAGCGCGACGCGGGTGGACTCGATGATGTCGCCCTTCGGGAGGCTGCCGGGATCGGGGAAGCCGGCCAGGAACGAGATCCGCGAGGCGGAATCGCGCGGGTTGCCGAGCCGGGCCGGGCCGCTGCGCTGCGCACGTTCCGAGAGCATCGACGGGATCGGGTTTGCGACGGTGTCTGCCATGGAGGTAGGGGGTCCTTTCATTGCCGTATCGCGGCGTTCGTTATCGGCATTGTAACCCTGACGCAGTTGGCCGAGAACTGCGACGTTCTGCGGATGAGCCAGCCGAAACGCGGTCGGTATACTTCAGACGGGCCATGAACCGCGCCCAGTCGTTGCCAGAACAGGGGAAGATCGAGCGTGGCGATACCAGAGGACGAGATTTACGACATAACGATCATCGGTGGCGGGCCGATTGGCCTGTTCGCCGCCTTCTACGCCGGGCTGCGCGGGGCCAGAACGAAGATCATCGAGGCCCTGGAGGAATTGGGCGGCGCGCTGACGGCGATCTACCCCGAGAAGTACATCTACGATATCGCCGGCTTCCCGAAGATTCTGGCCAAGGACTACGTCGAGGGCGCCGTTGAGCAGGCGATGTTGATGGACCCGACGGTCTGCCTCAAGACCGAGGTGACGACCTTTGAACGCGATGAGGAGTCGGGAATCTTCGTCCTCGGCACTGCCGACGGCGCATCGCACTATAGCCGGACGATCGTCATTAGTGCTGGGATCGGTGCCTTCGAGCCAAAGAAGATCGAGGTGGCCGGCATCGAGCAGTTCGAGGGTGGCTGCGGCGTCCACTACTTCGCCAAGCGGACCGAGGACTTCCGCGACAAGCATGTCGTGATCGTCGGTGGCGGTGATTCGGCCGTTGACTGGGCGAACACGCTCCAGCCGATCGCGAAGTCGGTACGCGTCGTCCACCGCTCGAAGTTCCGTGCCCACGAGCACGCGATCCAGCAGATGGCTGACGGTGGCGTCAACCTGCATTATCCCGACTACGGCGTCAAGGCCGTCCACGGCGCCGACCGCCTCTCGTCGGTGACGTTCCACCACCTCAAGGAAGGCCACGAGCAGACGGTCGACTGCGACGAACTGATCGTCGCGATTGGGTTCGTAGCCGACCTCGGCCCGCTCAAGACGTGGGGCTTCGAGATCCAGCGCAACACGATCGTCGTCGACCCGATCACGATGGCGACCAACGTGCCGGGCGTCTACGGCTGCGGCGACATCGTGACCTACCCGGCCAAGTTCAAGCTGATCGCGACCGGTGCTGCCGAAGCGGTGACGGCCGTTAACCACTGCGTGACGGTGTATGACCCCGGAGCGCGGCTCGACCCCGGCCACTCGACCAACATCATGGAGAAGCGCGACAAGGCGGCAGCGGGCTAGAAACGCACGCAACTGCCGACGAAACGCGTCAAACCGGTTACGATGGCCCTGCACAGTCGGTCGAGACGAGCCGAAGGGGAGGGTCATGGAACCTACGATCATCCGTGAAATCACGCGTCCTGCTGCAGCACTTGTCGAGGGGCTGGCCGAGCAGGGTGTTGCGACCGTTCACGAGTCGTTCAACCGGCGCGGGCTGCTCGCGCCACGGATGCGGCCGATCGCTGAGGGCTGGTCGATCGCCGGGCCGGCCGTCACGTCGCTGAACCACCCCGGTGACAACCTGATGGTCCACGCTGCCCTTTCGGTCTGCCAGCCGGGGGATGTGCTGGTCGTCGCGACGACCAGCACGTCAAATCTCGGGCTGATCGGTGATCTGATCGCCGAGCAGGCCAAGGTCCGTGGCTTGGCCGGGATCGTGATCGATTCGGGCGTCCGTGACGTCGCGTCGTTGCGACGGTTGGGGCTACCGATCTGGTCGGCTGCCATCACAGCTGCCGGCAGCGTCAAGGCGACGCCCGGCTGGGTCAATGTGCCGGTCGTCTGTGGCGACCAGGCGATCAATCCCGGTGACATCATCATCGCCGACGATGACGGCGTTGTGGCGGTTCCGGCAGCGGTCGCGGCAGCGGTGCTCGAAGCGGCACGTCAGCGCACGGCCAAAGAGGAAGCATCCCGCGAGGGGATTGCCAGGGGCGAACTGTCGTTCGACCGGAGCGGCATGCGTGAGTTCCTCGCCGAACGGGGTGTTGTCGAGCGGTAACGTGGAAGGAGGGTGCATCGATGACGGTCGGAGGCGGTGATTTCAACTACGCGCCGGTCGAAGGCTGGGGGTTGGGGCCGGACGGTCACGGACTGGGTCTCGTTTCGGCCGTAGCAACAGACTCCTTGGATCGCGTCTACATCTTCAACCGCACGCCGGAGATCGCCGTCCTGATCTTCGACCGTGACGGGCGTTTCCTGTCCTCCTGGGGGCAGGACCTCTTCAGTTCGCCACACTCGATCTGGATCGACAGCGACGACAACCTCTACCTGACCGACACCGGCGACCACACGCTGCGCAAGTGCACGGCGGACGGCACCGTGCTCCAGACGTGGGGAACGCCGGGCCAGACGGGCGCACCGGGCGCACCTTTCAACCGTCCGACCTGGGCGATGACCGGTCCATCGGGCGCGCTGTATGTCACCGACGGCTACGGCCAGTCACGCGTCCACAAGTTCGCGCCGTCCGGCGAGTTGCTGTTCTCTTGGGGCGAGCCGGGGACGGGGCCGGGACAGTTCGACCTGCCGCACGCCGTCTGGGTCGATCGCGACGAACGGGTCCTCGTCGTCGATCGTGAGAACCACCGCATCCAGATCTTCGACAGCGATGGGGCATATCTGGCCGAATGGACCGGCTTCCAGCGCCCGCAAGGCATCTTTGTTGACAGCAACGACATCGTCTACATCGCCGAAGCCCGCCCC